>SL_3KL_010_SEDDRAFT_10000337_pt1 | contig 36754 bp, 28 predicted proteins | sample SodLakKL_010_SED_2_FD_10381 | JGI IMG/M metagenome (IMG submission 10381) | reverse complement strand
TCAGAAGCCGACAATTCCCGCTGGGCGGCAATGGCGGCCGCCGGCACAAGAATCAGATTATCGCTGATGGCCAGCGAGGAGCGCAGGATCTCAGCCATGCTGTCCGAGAGCCACTCGGGCAAATCCTCAGGTGCGACATCGGATTCGGCGATTAGCGCGATGCTGATGATCTCCGGCGCGCTAGCCGGTGGAGGGCGCAGCAGGAATGCGGCAATCGCGACCAGCAGTATTGCCGCAGCAATGGCGGGTACTTGCCATGCCGGTCGACTTGGGGCCGCACGCTGACCCGGGCCGGGGACATCATCAATGGGCGCCACGAATCGGAAGCCAAAGCCGCGGACAGTGGCGATGGTGTGCTGGGTTTCGCCGTCATCGTCGAGCGCCTTGCGCGCCTTGCGCACGGTTTGGCTGATGACCGAATCGGAAATCACCCGATCCGGCCAGACGGCCTTGGCAATTTCATCCTTGCTCAGTGTGCGATGGCGGTTTTGTATCAGAAAATGAATGAACTCGAGGGTTTTCGGCTCCACAGGCACGACTTTACCGTTCCGGGTCAGCTCGCGTTGATCCCAGTCAATTCGAAACCCATTGAATTCCTTCACTATTTCACCACTCTCAACAACCCTCTGACGGTAATGATAGCAGCCCTTTTGGTAGGTACAATGGCGTCATCACTTGCCAGGAATCAATGATGCCCCGGACCCGACGGTTGCCGATCGCCTCGCAGTCAGCCGATTTGCTCAAAACCGCATTCGAGGATTACAACGCCAGCTTTTCCGATCTGACTCGCCGTGCCCGTCGACGCTTTGAACGCGGGGACCGCAAGGGTATGCGAGATGACGCCATGGCGCGACTGGAGTTGTACGACCGGGCGGTTGATCAGGCGATTGCCCGTCTGGAGGAGCATTTGACCGAACGGCTGTTCTCGCGAACGCTGTGGAGGGATATCCGCGCCGCTTTCGGGGAATGTATCGAAGGTCAGCTCGACGCCGAACTTTACAAGACGTTCTTCAACACGATTTCCAGGCGTTTGTTCAAGACCCGCGGCGTGGATCCGGCCATTGAGTTCATCGCCCTGGATATCGAGCCGACCGATCGCATTACTCATCCTGTGTCCCGCCACACCTATGCGGTTGGTCACAACCCGGCCCGATCGTTGCTTCGTGTACTCGACGATTACCCATTTTCAATCGGTTACGCCCATCCCGAGCAGGATGCCGAGGCCGTCATGGAAAAGCTTGCGGCCTTTTTCCATGAACAGGGTGAGTCCGGTGTGCTGGCCATTGAGCTACTGGAAACCGTGTTCTACCGGGAAGGTCGAGCCTATCTGGTCGGACGCGCCTTTTCCGAAAACATCTATCGCCCCTGTGTGATTGCGCTGGTGGCCACTCCGGATGGCGTTGCAGTCGATGCGCTGCTGACTCGCCGTCAGCAGGTCAGTATTCTGTTCGGTTACACCTTCAGTTATTTTCTGGCAGACCTGCCCACGGTCGGTGACGCAGTAGTGTTCTTGCGCACCTTGCTGCCCGACAAGCCGATTGATGAACTTTACACGGTGCTCGGACGGGTCAAGCAGGGCAAGACCGAGCGCTATCGTGCCTTTTTCCGTCATCTGGAGTCGCGTCCTCAAGAAATGATTGAAGAGGCTGAAGGGCAGCGAGGGCTGGTCATGCTGGTGTTCACACTGCCTTCCTATCCGCTGGTTTTCAAGTTGATCCGTGACCACTTTGCGCCGAGCAAGAAGTTCGGACGCAGCCAGGTCATCGATCGCTACCGTCTGGTCTTCCGGCACGACCGGGTGGGTCGGCTGATCGATGCCCAGGAATTTCGTGACCTGCGTTTCCCCATCGATCAATTTGCCCCCGATTTGCTGGATCAATTGCAGAGTGAATGCGAACGGACCATTCAGGTTGATCACGATAGTCTGATCATTCGCCACTGCTATGTGGAGCGTCGCTTGCGGCCTCTTGACCTGTTTCTCAAGGAGGCCGGGAGTGAGAAAGCTGAGGCGGCTGTCCTGGATTATGCCCAGTCACTCGAGGATCTGGCTCGATCCAATATCTTTGCCGGTGATCTGTTGCCGAAAAACTTCGGAGTGACTCGCTCGGGCCGGGTGATCTTCTACGATTATGATGAATTGCGACTGATCACCGAATGCCGTTTTCGGAAGCTGCCGCCGGCTCGTGATGACCTGCTCGAATTCAGTGATGAGCCCTGGTTCAATGTCGATGACAACGATGTGTTTCCCGAGCAGTTCCCGCGCTTCATGGGACTGGCTCCCGGGCATTTGAGCCTGATCGAGAATCGTCATGGCCATCTGTTCGATGCGCGCTGGTGGCAGGACATTCAGTCACGTATCGCAAATAGGGAGGCACTCGATGTGCCTCCCTATTCGGAATCGGCAAGGATCCAGCCGCCGACCTGATGCCTTTCGCATCAATCGGCCGGGAGCCGGAATCGAATCAGGGATCGGGCTGGCTGAGAGGATCGGGTCCGAACTGGTTGTCGCCGGATGTTCCCGGTAACACCATGAAGACCAGCAAGATGATGCCGCCAACAACTGGCACTAGCCCGATCAGAATCCACCAGCCAACCCGATCTGTATCGTGCAGGCGACGGATCGTGACCGAAATGGCCGGAAGGATAACGGCCAGGGCGTAGATCAGTCCCAGAAAGCCCAGCCCGAGCATGGCGTCGATGGCAGTCAGAACAATCATGATGATGATGTTGAACAGAAAGAAAAACCAGTACTCCTTTCGCCGGGCGCGGCCGGAAAAGTCGACATACTTCTTCAGTGCGGCAAGATACCAGTTCATGCGGATTCTCCCTTGGTCATTTTGATGAACCCTAAGTGTATTCCGCTCCGTTTTGACTGGGGAGTCCCGAAGCGAAGTCAAACCCTCCTGCTACGTGATACTAACCGGATTATCCGCTACAGGCAATCAGCAATCACTTTGCCCCTTGCAGAGCCTCCGAAATGCGCTGGACGGCTTCTTTCAGGGTATCCAGGCCACAGGCGAAAGATAGCCGCAGATGGTTTGGCGTACCGAATGCCGTGCCGGGTACAGTTGCCACGCCGGCTTTTTCCAACAGGTACTCAGCCAGTGCCAGGTCATCTGTCAGACCCAGCTTTTCAATGGCTTCACCACAGTTGGCAAAGGCATAAAATGCCCCCTGACCGGGTGTGCAGGAGATTCCCGGCAGATCGTTGAGAGCCGGGATCAGCCAATCATGGCGTTCATGAAAGGCCTGGCACATTTCAGCGACACAAGCCTGGTCACCGTCAAGCGCGGCCACGGCTGCTGCCTGGCTGACCGAGCAGGGATTGGAAGTACTCTGACCCTGGATCTTGCGCATTTCCTTGATCAGCTCGGCCGGGCCGGCGGCATATCCAATCCGCCAGCCTGTCATGGCATAGGCCTTGGAGACGCCATTGACCACGACCAGGCGCTCCTTCAGGGCGGGGACGACCTGGCCCAGGGTCACAAACGGCTCATCGGCCCACCAAATGTGTTCATAAATGTCATCGGTGCAAATCAGTAGTCGCGGGTGCTCGAGCAGCACCTCGCCCAGTTCGGCCAGCTGCTGACGAGAATAGGCGCGTCCCGTGGGATTGCTGGGCGAATTGAAGATCAGCAGTCGGCTGTTGTCGGTGATCGAAGCCTGAAGCTGGGCCGGCGTAATGCGGTAATCGGTCTTTTCGCTGGTCTGCAAGATCACCGGTGCCGCGCCGGCCAAGCGAACCATGTCCGGGTAGGAGACCCAGTAGGGCGCCGGCACGAGCACTTCGTCGTCGTCGTTCAACAGCGCCTGAAACAGGTTGTAGATGGACTGTTTGGCGCCGCTCGATACCAGGATCTGGGCCGGCTCGTAATCGAGCCCATTGTCACGAGCCAGTTTGCCGATGATCGCCTGCTTGAGGGCCGGTGTCCCGTCGACTGCCGTGTAGCGGGTCTGTCCGGATTCGATGGCCTCGATCGCTGCTCGTCGAATGTGCTCCGGGGTATTGAAATCGGGCTCTCCCATGCTCAGCGAGATGATGTCGCGGCCTTCGGCGCGCAACTCCGCCGCCTTCATGCTCATGGCGATGGTAGCCGAGGGCTTGACCTGGGCGACACGCGAGGAAAATCGAATATTCACAATGGATTTCTCCCTGGTGGAATGAAGGCGGTAGCCGCCGGGTGATCACGCTGCCGAGCTACAATTATAGTATGTCAAAACGATTTCGCATGGCTTCGAGCTACGAGCCGGCCGGCGACCAGCCCGAGGCCATTCGGCAATTGGTCGACGGTCTGAATGCCGGCCATTCTCACATGACTCTGCTTGGCGTGACCGGCTCGGGCAAGACCTTCACCATGGCCAATGTCATCGAGCGCGTCCAGCGCCCGGCTTTGGTCATGGCGCCCAACAAGACACTGGCCGCTCAGCTCTACGGGGAATTCAAGGCATTTTTCCCGGACAATGCCGTGGAATATTTTGTCTCCTACTACGACTACTACCAGCCCGAGGCCTATGTGCCCTCCACGGACACCTTCATCGAGAAGGACGCCTCGATCAACGAGCATATCGAGCAGATGCGCCTGTCGGCCACCAAGGCCTTGCTGGAGCGGCCTGACGCCCTGATTGTCGCCACGGTTTCGGCCATCTACGGCCTGGGCGATCCGAGTTCATTTTTGAAGATGACGCTGCCGCTGAAGGTGGGCGAGCATCTGGGTCAGCGCGAGATCCTGCGCCGCCTGGCCGAAATGCAGTATTCACGCAATGATTTCGAGCTCCGGCGTGGCACCTACCGGGTTCGTGGTGAGGTCATCGATCTGTTTCCGGGCGATTCGGAAATGGAGGCGGTCCGTGTGGAACTGTTCGACGACGAGATCGAGCGCATCAGTCATTTCGATCCACTGACCGGGGAAATCCGCGAGAAAGTCGACGAGATGACCATCTTCCCCAAGACCCACTACGTGACTCCGCGCCAGGTGGTGCTGGATGCCATCGAAGCGATCAAGGCCGAGTTGGCCGAGCGGCTGGAACAACTTCGCGAGGCCGGCAAGTTGCTCGAAGCCCAGCGTATCGAACAGCGCACCCGATTCGATATAGAAATGATGCTGGAGCTGGGCTATTGCCAGGGCATCGAGAATTACTCGCGCCACCTGACTGGTCGTCAGGCCGGCGATCCCCCGCCGACCTTGTTCGACTACCTGCCTCGCGACGCCATTCTGATCGCCGATGAGTCACATGTTTCCATCCCGCAGATTGGCGGCATGTACCGGGGCGACCGTTCGCGCAAGGAAACCCTGGTCGAGTATGGTTTCCGCCTTCCCTCGGCTTTGGACAATCGACCGCTCAAGTTCGAGGAGTTCGAGGAGCGGGCGCCGCAGATGATCCTGGTCTCGGCCACACCGCGCCCCTGGGAGCTTGAACGTTCAGCCCTCGTTGCCGAGCAGGTGGTGCGCCCGACCGGCCTGGTCGACCCGGAAGTCGAAGTCCGTCCGGTCGATAGCCAGGTCGATGATCTGTTGTCCGAAATTCAGCTGAGAGTGGAGCAGGGCGATCGGGTGCTGGTTACCACACTGACCAAGCGCATGGCCGAAAACCTGACCGAGTACCTGGCCGAGCATGGTGTCCGGGTTCGGTATCTGCACTCCGATGTCGACACGGTCGAGCGCGTGGAGATCATCCGTGACCTGCGACTGGGCGCCTTCGATGTGCTGGTCGGCATCAACCTGCTTCGCGAAGGCCTGGATCTGCCGGAAGTCAGCCTGGTGGCCATTCTCGATGCCGACAAGGAGGGTTTCCTGCGCTCGGAGGGCTCGCTGATTCAGACCATCGGTCGGGCGGCTCGAAACGTACGCGGCAAGGCGATTCTTTATGCCGATAACGTGACCGGCTCGATGCGCCGGGCCATTGACGAAACCGAACGCCGTCGCGCCAAGCAGGTCGCCCACAATGAGGATCAGGGCATCACGCCCAGGACCATCATCAAAAACATCGCCGACATCATGGCCGATGCCCACCAGACCCCGGGCAGAAAACCGGTATCAAAAGCCGCCGAGCCGACTGCCGATTATGCTCCCGAACCGGTTTCCCCGGACCAGGCAGCCCGGGAAATTGCCCGGCTGGAAAAGGAGATGTACCAGGCCGCCGAAAACCTGGAATTCGAGCAAGCCGCCAAACTGCGCGATCAAATCGCGCGGATCCGTGAGAAGGGGTTCAGGGTGGCCTGAACCGATCAGCGCATGACCTTGGCTGTTTGCTGGGCCACGGTCGTCAGTACCCCAAGGGGGATGTTCGCGTTATTGCCATTCTGTCCGACCATGCAGGTTTGGAAAACCACGGGTTGTCCTTCGGCTTTGGTCGTGGTGCTGGCGCGCAGGAACTTGGCTACTCCGCGTGTCTTTTGGGAAATGACGCCCTTGGCTGTCCCGGCCTCGTCACCTGTTGAATTCTTGATCACGCTCTTTTTGGTGATGACTTTCTTGTTCTTGATCTTGACCCGCTTGGTGACGGTGTTTCCGCGTGCATTATTGAGCAAGGCGATATTGGGGTAGGGCACCGGAACCGGGCCACCCGGCGATGGGGTCTTGCAGACATCGGGAAATGCATTGCATTGACCCCCCTGGGTTGTTGCGATCGAAAAAATGCTCATGAACAACTCCTATCCAAGATGGATCTTGTCACCTTGCAGTTTGACAGAATAGTTTCCATCAATGCGTACGCGTTTGGCAATAACTGCGTGAGAGTCTTCGCAAACCGTTCGGGTACGTTTGGCCGTGAGCTGATGCAATCCAGCCACTTGCCGAAAAACATCCGTTGCCTTTTCGAACAATGTCTTGATTACCGTTTCCATTCTCGAAATTACCATTTTTGCGGATTCGACCCTGACCGATGCCGATTCGCCCTGCAATTGTGAGCGGTTGATCTTGAATAGGCCCTTGTCCGCTGCGCAAAGCAATGTCTCACCGCTGAGGTGAACTCCCCTACGACCGAGTCCGATCCTTGAGACTTTTTCTGATTGGGCGGTCAAATCCAACGAGCCCAGCGCATCCAGCCGGGTTGCATGGCCGGAAAAAAGCCTCAGGTCGGTACCGGCGCTCAGATCGATGGTTTCCTCTGCATTGAGGCTGATGCTGCCCGCTTCGAGAGAGATATGACCTTTCCCTTCATCAGGCAAATACTCGAAAATAAGACGCTGGTTCTGGTCCCGGACTTGCAGGCTTTCGCGTCCATCCTTGTTGGTAAGTTCCACGCTTGCACCAGATTTTCCGGACAGCATGTTGGATTGGCTTTCACCGGTACTGGCCTGCATTCCTTGCCCAATGAAGCCGATGATGAACTGCTGCCCATTCTGGTCAGAGTCGATCAGTACGCGATCGCCTTTGCGTGGGATCCGTCTGCTTAATGTTGCCAGCTCGCAACAGTACGTGCTGCTGGAATTTCCCGGTTGTACCAGAAATGTGGCGGGCCCGACTTGACCGACAATGGTGGCGGACTGCATTCCAGGCTTTACCGCCTGTTTCTCCGGCTTTTTGCTTGTTCCGTGATCAAAGCTCATCATCGTTACCTGTTTGATTGTGGTAAGGGTGGGGGACGATAATCTTCCGCCCAGGCCAGATCCCGATCCGTCTTTTCGACTTCGTCCAGGATCGCCCCATTCATTTGAGTCTGCTCAAGAATGGAGCGATGCATGCGCGCGCCCTTGAGGTCACAGTGACTGAGTTCGGATCCGGTGAGGTCTGCATGCGAAAAGTCCGCATACTGCAGTTTGCTCGATCCCAGTCGTGTTCCAATTACCTTGGCACCCACAAAGGTCGCGGCATTGAGTTGAGAGCCTTTCAGGTTGGTCTTCATCAAGTTGGCTTCAGTGAAATCCGCATCCCTACCAGTGATTCCATCCAGATCGGCGCCGGACAGGTTGGCCTGACTGAAATCCGTGAAACGGCAGTCACAACCTCTCATTCTTGCACCAGCAAAATTGGCGCCGGTGCAATCGGCGCCTCCGAGGCACGCCTTTTCCAGATTTGCGCCCATCAGGTCGGCATTGGTCAGGTCGGCATCGGTGAAATCACATCCTTGCAGATCCAGTCCCTGCAGATTGCAGCCAACAAGGCTGCATTCGATGAATTCCGCGGCTTTCACCGACAGATTGGTAAAGTCCATTCCGTCGAAGTCACTACCTAAAAAGCGTGCTTCGGAGAATCTCAAGCCCTTGGTCTGACATTCGGATAGCTGAAGATGGTAAAGAATGCAGCTTAGAAGGCCCATATCGCTCAAGTCGCATTCGTTGAAATTACAATTGAAAAGGATGCTATTCTCGAGTGTCGAATCTCTAAGGATGGAGTCGCGAAAACTCGCATTCTCCATTCTGACTCTCGTCGCTTTGCACTTGCTGAAATTGCAAGAGGTCCAGGATGAGTTGGGAAACTTCGTTTCTGTCAGTTCAGTATTGGAAAAGTTTACCCTCGTGAAGTGTCCTTCCGAAAAGTCAGCGCCATTTAGCTTGGTTTGACTGAAATCAATGTCATTGAACCGAGCTTGCTCTACACCGGCTTCTTCCAGATTGGCGCCATTCAGATTACAGCTATCGAACTCGCACTCTGAAAGGTCAGCACGGGCTGCATTGACGTCGCTAAGGTCGCAGTTGGAAAAGGTGCATGTACTGAGATCTGAGCCCTCAAAATGAAGACCCTCAAAACTACACTGACCAAAAGTATTTCCTGGCAGATCGTTTGGCAACGAGCATGATCGAAAGCGCATTTCATCAAAAGAATTGTCCTTAATGCGGGCAGTCTGGAAATCGGCGCCTTGAGTTTGGCAGCTGGAGAACTGATTATCGGATATCTCGGATTGATTCCATTCTGTGCTGCTCAGGTCACACTGGTCACAAATATTCTCAACCCAGGAAGTTTTAGAAATGCTGGCGGCCTTAAGCTTGCAGTGGTTCCAAATGCAATCCCTGATTGTGCAATTTTCAAGATTGGAGTCAGTAAAGCTTGCCTCAGACAGGATTGCATCGACAAAATGACTGCCTGACAGATTTGCACAATCAAAGCTTGTCATATTGATTTTGAAACCCACGATACCAAGCGCTTCAACCCTGGTTTGGATGGCGTGTGGTAGACCTGTTGCCGGCAAATCGAAGTCGATGGATTCAGTGCCATCGACAGGAGTCTTGCTGCCGACGATGACTGCATCGGTGAAATCAGCCTCTTCCAGGCCTGCGCCAGTGAAATCACAGCAGGAGATGGTGGTTTTGCAAAAATTGGCGCCTTTGAGCTGTGCTTCACGAAAGCTGCTCTTCATCAGCTTGAGACCGGACATATCGAGGCCGGTCAGATCGGCTCCATCAAGATTGGCTGAATGGACGTAGATTAAGGAATCCGAGGTTCTCGAGCTCAGGGCATCAAGCAAGCTTTGGAGAGTTGTCACATGTATGGATTGGTCAGTCATCGGTGGCGCTCGTGACTCTAACGATAGATGTTGGCAAGTTTGGTCATTTTGAGATCGGCATTTTCAAGCCTGGTATCTTGGAGTAGTGCGTCTCTGGTTTCGGCCTCATAGAGATTGGTGTTCGATAAATCAGCACTCGTTAAGTCAGCCTTCTCCAGGCTTGATTGAAAGAGATTCGCTCGATTGAGTACGGACTCCGTCAGGTTTGCAGCCAGGAATCGTGCCTGGGCAAGGTCACAGTGCAGAAAGTTGGCCTTGCGGAGATCAGTCGCTTCAAAGCTGGCCATGCGCAGGCTGCTGCCTCGAAAGTCGCAACTCTCAAGAATCGCTGTATCCCAGATGGTTTCGTTACCCTTGATTCGCACGAACAGGCATCCGGAGAAGTGACAGCCCTCACTGAAGTTTGCCCCCTCCAGCCTGGAATGTGAAAAGTCTGCGGATTCACCCGTTATCCGTTCAAAATTCACCCCTGGGGCCGTCACGCCACGGAAAATTGCACCATCAAGCTGGCAATCCGAAAAATCGGATAATTCGAGGTCGCTGCCGGAAAAATCACTATGTCGAAGATCCGCATTGCTGAAATCAGAACTTCTTGCATTAGCATCATGCAGTTTGGCGCTATGTAAAATGGCATTGGCGAGGCTGGCGTTCTCGAGCCTGCAGCCGGAAAGGTCGGCATTCATCATCCGGGCTGAATCGAGGTCGGCTTGATAGAAATCGGTCTTCCTCAGATCAGCCATCACAAGTTGTACATTTGCGAGATTGGCCTGTTCGAATTTTGCCTTTACGAGTTTCGCGCCACGAAAATTGGCACTTGTAAGAATGGTCTGCGAAAAGTCAATTCCACTCAGGTCACATTCTGAAAGATCAATCTGGCTAAGATCTCTCCCCCGGAGGGACTCACCCCGGGCAATCATTTCCAGGCAGGTTTCTCGGTCAAGTGGCGCCGCCTCTGAGTCCTCATTAAATTCAAACTCGCTCAGGTCGATATCGATGCCAAGTTCATCAAGCATCTCTTGAGTTTCTTTGGTTGTTGAAGGCCTCCGGTCATCTGCTTGTGTGGGATTCTCGCCCATCCTTTCAAGCTGACTGCGAAACATGGCCCGACCAGTGTCCTCGGGACTCATTTGGTCAATTTCCGGGTCGTGGTGCGAATTCATGTCTTCGGCTTCGGCGATGGCACGATCCATTTCAGCTTCTGCCTCAGCGATTTCAGCATTAATATCCGGGAGTTCGGGAGGTGGCAGAGGCTCCACCGCTGATCTCAAAGTTTTGGCCATGAGATTCTGGGCTTCTGAGAGCGTTGCGGGCCTGCTATCCATGCTTTCTGCCATCAAGTAGATTGAGGCAATATCTTCAGCGAACTCGGAACAGGTTTCAGTGACTCCGCGCCAGACAAGCACCAGTTTTTCATCCTCCATGTCAACCCAGAGTGTATCGAGGTTCATTGTTACCTCTTCGAATGAGGGACGATCATGGACCTCATGATGGTTGCGCTGAACAAACGCACGGATGCGAAGTCCTGGTAACTGGCTTTTGTAGATTGAATGCTCAGGATGCAGATTTTTAAAGACCAGGCTTTCGTCACCTTTCAGGTATCCGGGCAGCTGCTGTTCCGGTGGGGCGGCGTTGTAAAAGGACCAGTCAAGGTCTTCGGCCAGCCAGGGCCAGCGTTTCTCCAGCCAGAGTTCATCATATGTGCCACATTTTTGAGCGCGTGGTTTCCAAGTGCGACAGAACGGTCCGAACCCCGCTGGTGGTGGGCGCTGATCGATTCCGGTGATCATGCTTTCAGGCGCTTCGATGTTTGGTAGTGGAATTCGATCTCTGCCTTCCAAGGTCATTGGATCGATGCCTTTGCCCATTGGGTTCAATTCGTATGACGAGCCGCCGAAAGCATACTCATAGCGTATGGGCCCCTGTTTGAATGGCATTGGTTCAGTCATCTTTGCATTTCGATCCCGGGAATTCCAGAAGCGTTGGCCAATGACGTGTAGAGTCCGGCTCCAGTCGCCGACTGAAAAGGAAACCGGACATGATTGTGCAGCCTTGCCTTCTGGGACATGACAGGTTCCTGAGAGAAGAAGATCGGCTGCAGGCTTGAAATAAACAAAGTCTGACTCGTAGCGAAGACTTGCTTCGGGGTCATCGTCGTGATGCTGGTCACCGGACAGCGGCCAAGGGGTTTCGGTGTCCAGGGTGGCGGCCTCGTTTGGATGCAAATTGCAAGTTGCCTTGGCTATGATGGTCTGAGAAAACTGAGGGAACTTCACCCGACCACCGATCCAGCCTACGGTCAGGCCGGAATCGTTGACCGCCACGATTGAGTGTTGGGCCGGTGAACGTGATTCGGTATTGGTCATTCTGGCTCAATCTCTTGCACAAGTAGACCTAACAAAATCCGAGATTGGTGTTGTGCGCATGGCGGTTCAACGCTGGTCTTATTAGGCTTAAGTTTTCGGGGTCTTGAACGATTTCGGGTCCAAAGGTTTTGAGCCTGGCGTTTCTGCACTTACTGCCCCCGATTTCAATGCCTTTTCAATCGCGTTAGCGATCCGCTGAGCCCTATCAGTAACCTGTGTGGCGTGGATGTCGCCTCCGACATTTAGGTCTTTTGTTACTCTGACTTCTCCGATTAGCTTAATTTTTGAAGCGTTGATCGTGATTTCATCCTTGTCGATGACTATCTGTGCACTACCGTTTGTTAATCCTACTCTTTCTTTAGCCTTATAAATTATGTCTTTGGCTGAGTCCACAATGCGTGAGCCCTTAATGCTTTCAACAAGGTTATCTGCGACTGTCCTAAAATAATTTCCTTCACAAGCCTCATATGCATTCTTTGCAAGTTTCCTTATTGTTTTGTCGGCAGACTTTTCAACCTTGATCCCTCCGAGTATGTCTATCTTCGCACCAAGAACCACATCCAGCTTCAATCCTACTGTGTAACTGTCATAGAACCACCAATTGATTTTGCTCTCGTCACCTTTGACTTCTTCAATATAGTTTTTGAATGTAATTTCGACCTTGTTTCCTTCGCATGTGTGTTCAACGTCGCCACATACATGGGTCTCCATGTTTTCCTGAACATAGGATTCCATCCACCCATCTACATGAGTCCGTAGATTCTCCTCAATTTCTTGATAAAAGTTGTTTGCACTAATAAGATAGAAGCCATCCACAAGACAGGTGTCTGCTGCGCCTACGCTTTTGCCCAGTTGAAAGCCCTTTCCCATGGTGAATCGCGTATTACCTGTGGGTGTAAAAAAGCTGATTCTCTGATCGCCATCCTTTCCCTCCATGACCATCTGGTTGCCACCCTGATCACGCATGATCAGCTTGGTCTTGTCCTCCGGTAAGTCCATCGGCGGCATATGATCCTTGTTGTAGACCCGGCCGGTGACAATGGGGCGATCAGGATCGCCTTCCTCGAAGCTCACCAGCACTTCCTGGTCGACATGGGGCAGGTAGACTTCGCCCCATTCCTTGCCGGCGCGATTCTGGGACACACGAACCCAGCAGGAGCTGCCGTCGTCTTCGGGGCCGTGGCGGTCCCAGTAGAAGCGGACCTTGACGCGACCATACTTGTCGGTATGGATTTCGCCGCCCTCGGGGCCGGTGACGATGGCCGAATGCATGCCGTGCACGATCGGACGAGGGGTCTTGCGCGCCGGACGGAAGGGCTGGCGGTTGTCCATGGCGGTGAAGCGGCAGGCGAAAGGCGGTTCGGAAGATCTTTTTTCTTCCGGGTCGTAGGCGTCGGAGTAAAAGCTGTAGTCGGCTGAAACGACCAGGTATTCGCGATTCTGGTCATCGCGGGTGTGCCCAGTCAGATTGAATAGATAACCGGCGATAAGCCCGACGTTATTGTGCTGCCCGGTGGCAATTTCGTGCTGGGCCTGGATTTCCTCGATACGAGTACGAACGTAGTTGTCGCCATCGGAAACCTTCTGGTAGGTGCCGGGATAGTCGTAAACTTCGAATTCGGCTTGAGCATGTTCACGCGGAATGGCCGATCGGACCTCCAGGTTGGCCTTGGGGCTTTCGAAGTTGTAGTCGTTCAAGGCATAGCGTCCGGACTGGACTTGTTGTCCGACTTGCCAGTCATAGACATGGTCATCGTCGAGGTCGCGACGGTCGAACTCTTCGGGCGGAAAAAAACGTAGCGTGTCGTAACCGGGACAAGGCTCGTGGAAGCTGTTTTCGTCGGCCAGGATCAGAGTGTGCTTGTCGGCCTCGTGAGTGAAGTAATAGTAGATCCCTTCGTGCTCCATCAGCCGGCTGACGAAATCAAAGGCCGATTCACGATACTGGATGCAGTATTCGCGGGCACTGTAATCTCTGGACAGATGGTCTTCGAAGTCGGAAAAGCCGTAGCGGTTGAAAACCTCGTCAAGAATTTCGGGCACGGTCATGTTCTGAAATACCCGGCAGTCATTGGTTCGGGTCAATAGCCACAACCAGGGCTTGATGGTCGCCCGATACAGCGAATATTGACCTTCGGTGCCGACGTAGCTGAAGCGACTCACGATGCCGTTGAAATAGCGGATTTCGCCATCGGGACGCTCGATTTCGACCGTCAGTGCTTGACCAAGCACATCGTCAAAGGCGACATTGGGATCGGTGCTGAGCAGGTCCAGCTCAAATTCGAAAAGGCGTCCGAGTTCCTCCCGGCCGGACATGCGCCGGAATAACAGCACATCCTCATCAAGCGGCGTGTTGATCTTGAAGATTCGTTCACTTTGGGTCGGAAGAACAGCAGCCATGGTTTCAAGCCTGTACCTGGTGCGAGGGAAATCGAGTATATACGCCAGTTTTGCGAACAATCAAGGGAGAGGCCTTGTATGCATAAAGATGGCACAGAATTTGGCCGGAATCCGTTGGTATTGACAGGAGCACTGGATTTGCTGTTATGCTCGCCTTGGCGGCGTTCACCCGCGGGTTTGACTGGGGGACAACGCTTCGGAACCCGATGGGGAGCAACAGGAGATTTTGGTCCTGGAGTTGCGAGTTCCAGCTGGTTAGTGCGGGGGTGGCTGGTTCTGACACCGGGTCCAACGGTGAAAGAATCGCAGATAGGGAGATATCCTATGAACGATGGTCAGGCTTCTGATTCATATCGTCACAATGTCATTGGCAAGTTGGCCCCGGTCATTCTGCTGGGTTTGTTGCTATTCGCCTGGCCACTGGCAGGCGTCATCGCCGAGAATGAGACTACCAGTCCGCCGGCCACAGGGTCTTTCGATTATCACTGTGAAAAGCGCGCCTGTCAGTTCTGGCTGACCGACCCTTCGCTGATGCTGCGTTCCGGCTTGCGCTTCCAGTGGGATTTCGGTGATGGGCAGGGCTCCACGGCTGCGGCCCCCGTGCATCAGTATGAATACGATGGCCGTTTCGAACCGGCCCTGACCGTTTTCGATGCGTTTGATGAGCAAATCCTTGTATCTAGCAGTGCCGTGATTCTGGGGTTTGACCCGGAATCCGCAGTAAATGAATTTGGCGCGGTGTTCAATGGCCGCGGTGGTGCGTTGACAGGTTTTTCCGCTGCTGATCTGGGTGATTTCAACGCCAATGGATTGAGAGACCTGGTGATTGGTTCACCAGACTACCTTTTTCAAGGGGCCGGAGAGGCTCATGTGGTGTTCGGTCGTCCAATTGATCCCGGCATGTCATTCGAGTTGCAGGATCTTGATGGCAGCGATGGGTTCATTTTTGTCGCGGGCGACAGCAATTTGAGTGGAATCGGCTTCTCCTCGGCCGGGATTGGCTCAATTACGCCGGACGCTGCGCGGGCTGCGCTGATTGGCGCGCCCGGCATCATTGCATCCCAATCCGGTGAAACTGAGGGAATTCCGGTGGGTGGAGCAGGACACGTCGTCGCCTTGTTCGGTTCCGGGAACGAATTTCCTGCTCAGATCACGGGGACGGAGCTGGACGGAAGCAATGGCTTTGTCCTGGCAGGTATTTTTGATGAAGGTTTCGGGGCTTCCGTGGCCTCGGCTGGAGATTTCATTGACAATGGCTTGCAGGATATTGTGATTGGTGCGCCCCTGGGGCCGGTCATTCAGGCCGATTTTGGTCCGCAGCAAACGGGGCGAGGCAGGATATATGTGGTGTATGGACGGCAGGACGGATTTCCACCCAGCTTTGATATTGCCAACATGACAGGGGGCGATGGTTTTGTGCTCGAAGGGGAGTTTGATGGTGACGGGGCGGGCTGGTCCGTGGATGGAATCGGGGATTTCAATGGCAATGGCAGCAGCGACATCGTAATCGGTGCACCATTCTTTCAGGACCCAGATCAGATTGACTCAACCATCGAGGGTGTTGGTCCGGAAGGGATAGTGGCACCAGCTACGGCTCCTGGTACAGCCTATGTGGTATTCGGAGGCCAGGATCCCACTTTTGAAGGTCCGAGAAGACTCGATGACGATCTCCTCAATGGTTTCGATGGCTTCGCAATTCGAACCGGTTCGAATGACATGATCGGCTGGTCGGTGGCCGGAGTTGGCGATCTCAACAGCAATGGTTCGGTTGACCTGGCCGTCAGTGCGCCCAACGCCCCTCATCCCGAGACTTTTGTCAGTGGTGCGGTCTATGTGCTGTTCGGTGGCCAGGGGGAAAATGCATTCGGGGCGGAATTCAATCCAGCGACAGGTCTGAACGGCAGTAATGGTTTTGCCGTAACCGGATTGTTTCAGGGCGTGGATGGAGATTTTCAGGGTGACCGAACCATCTCGCTGGCCAGTGCCGGGGATGTTAACGGGAATGGATTTAGCGACTTGCTGATCGGAGGGCCGGGTTTGGACCTGGGAGCTGGCGCAGCCTACGTGATTTTTGGTCGCAATGACGGCTTTCCCGCAGTGATCGACGTTACTGCACTGGATCCTGAAGATGGCTTCATGATCGTGCCGAGTGAATCTGGAATGGCTTTCGGCAAGTCGGTCGCTGGTCTGGGTGATTTTGATGGCGATGGTGTCCATGACGTTGTTGTCGGTCAGCCCGGCAACTCCGATACGAGCGGCGCCGGCTGGGTCATTCCGGGTCAGGTCAGCGCCAGCGAACCATTGATCAATGATGGGCAGGGGATTGACGACCAGGTCGTGTTCGCCGGGCAAGTACTCGAGATAGACTTCACTGTCAGCGATGTGCTGGATCCGCCAGCCCAGATTGTGGTCACGGCCAGTTCCCAGACACCGACTCTGATTCCGCCTGATGGCGTCAGCGTACTGGGTGCCGACGCCAATCGTACCCTTCGTATTGAAACGGTTCTTGGCTTTGGAGGGCTTGGACAAGTCAATGTGGAGGCGACCAACAGTTTCGGGCTGACGACGGTCGAAGAGGTCTTTATCAACATCGATCCAACACCGGCCCCGATCATTAATGATGGCGCCGGGATACCGGATCAGGAGATGACCGCGGGTGAGACGCTGGCCATTGCTTTTACCGTTGACGATCCGGAATTTGAGCCCGATGCGGTCGAGGTGATTGCCCAGTCTGGTAATCCCTCAGTGCTGCCCAGTGATCAGTTATCGATTCAGGGAGAAGGCACGACCCGAAACCTGTTGATCGAGTCATTCCCGAGTAACGTCGGTGCCACCGAAATCACTCTGGAAGCACGCAATCCGCTGGACGGTACGGATACCGTTGTATTCAACCTGACCATTACCGCTGCCCCGCCAAGGATCAACGATGGTGAGCCCATCGACGATGCCGAAATTCAGGCTGGGGATGCCCTGGAGGTGGATTTCCAAGTCGATGATCCATTGGATCCTGCGGGAACGCTGGATATCGCCATCGAGTCGAGCAACCCTGAACTGATCCCCGTCGAGGCGATTACTGTGGTAGGAACCGGAAACGAGCGCAGTCTGGTGATCGAGACACAACCGGGGACCCAGGGGCAATCGGTGATTACGGTTACTGTGACCAATACCAACGGGGAGCAGGATATCCGTGAGTTTGTGGTCGAGGTCTTCCTGTTGCCGACTGAACTGGACCTGGCCGCCGAACCCTTCGTGCTGCCGGGCTTTCCCGATCTGCTGGTAAGATTGTCGGCAGCCAATATCGATGAGGAGACGGCGTTCGGGGTGCTGATGGCAGCCGATATTCCCGAACCGTTCGAAGTCATCGGAGTTTTCATCGAGGCGCAGGGATGCCTGGTTGAAAGCGGCGTGGTCTCGTGCGATGAGGAGGCCTTACCGGCATGGGAGTGCTCGCTGTTCGAGGAATCGCTGGTTTGCGTGCTTGAAAGTCTGGAGGCCGAGCGCGAAGCCGGCGTGGTGTTGCGCGTACAGGGTGCGGGCCAGGCGGAAATGATCGCCTTGCTGGAGGCGTTGAATGCGCCGCAGGTCGAGGCCGAGCTTGAACTGGACTTTTAAGAGCGAAATCAAATATCGCCAAGGAAAATATCATGTCGAAATCGCATGTATTCTGGATAGTGGTTGGGGCGTTTCTTGTCGCCAGTTTCCAGGCCGAGGCCATGACTCGTCATGGCGCTGTTTATGAATCGGGTCGAATCGTCTATTCAAGCCAGCCGGTGTCTCGAACCATGGACGGGCATGCCTGCGAGGAGGATCCGGACCTGATATTCACCTTCTCCGAGAGCCTTTCTCAAAGTAGCCTGGCCCTGGATGTTCGTAGTGAGGATGCCGGTTCAATCACATTGACGGTCAACATCACGCTGTCCTGCCGGGAAGGAAGCGCCGTGTTCGAATATGACCACGAGCCTGACGGAAATTCCGGCGTGATTGGCGAAGACATTGACATCAATCCGCAATCATTCGGCATCAACATGCCGCTTGCCACGGGAGCCAGTGAGCAGGCGGTGATCAATTACCAGGCCCTGGAATCGGCCCCTTTCTTTACCGAGCATCGGTTTTTGCTGGTGGGGGACCGTGTCAGCTTCTTTGCAGGGACAGCCTTTGGCCAGGCGGGCGAGAGGCGCGAGTTGGCCGTTGTGAGCGTGGCCTCGGGTGATGTGATTGATATGGGCGCAATTATTGATGCCGATGCCCGTACCATTCGAGCCGGCAGCGCGCTCAATGATGCCTGTGATCTGGCCGAGCCCGGCTCGACGCTATTCCAGACCTGTCTTGAAATCGACCAGTTCGCGGAGACGCCTGCGCAACTTCGCCAGGCTTCGAACGCGTTCGATGCTCACCAGATCACAGCGGTTCCGGCAGCATCCACGGAAAGCACTCGGATTCAATCCGGAAATGTGGCTGAGCGTCTGGAAGTGATCCGCTCCGGCATGGCGCCCGCCCTGAGCCTTGATGGGCTGGCTTTTCGATCCGGCGGACAGAACTTCTCTTTGGCCTGGCTGCCATCGGACTTGATGGCGCGCGTGAATGGCGAGAGTGGTGATGATATTGGCAGCCAGCTACTGGCCGAGCGATGGGGCGCATTCGTCAATGGCACCGTCACGATCGGTGATCGCTCCAGGCGTGGAGACGAAACCGCATTCGACTATGACTCCTGGGGGATCACGGCCGGTGTCGATTATCGTTTTGACAATGGCGCCGTGGTCGGAGTGGCCGGTGGGTTCTCCAGATACTCGGCTGATCTTGAGGGTAACAGCGGCAAGGTTGACGGAGACTCCTACAGTATTCAGGGTTATGGCACGTTCGACCTGATTGAGAACCTGTTCATTGATGCCACCCTCGGATACACCACGACTGATTTCGATTTTGGTCGGGTGGTCGATCTGGCTGGAATAGGCAGCATGACTCGCTCAACGGCACGCGGCAGCACCGATGCGCGCGTGATTTCCGCGACGGTGTCACTCAATTATCGAATCCGTCTCGACAATGCCTGGTCGATTACGCCATACGGTCAGTTTGGATACTCGGACATAGAAATCGATGGCTTCTCCGAGTCCGGCAGTCCGTTCGATTACCAATATCCCAGCCAAAGCCTCGACTCTCAGCTCTGGTCGGCCGGGATCAGGGTCAATCGACCCATCTCTCTGGATCGCGGGGTGTTGGTGCCCTATGCTGATCTTGCCTTCGAGTATGAGAGTGGTATCGACGGTTACAGCCTGCAACCAGTACTGGTCGAGTCCGGGATCGACGGCCCCATGGTCAGCATTTCCAATCCCGACCGAAGTACGGGTCGGCTGGATCTAGGCGCCTCCTGGGTGTTCCTGACCGGCAACCAGTTGTTCTTCAGCTACAGTGCCCTGCTGATGGATTCAGATACCACCCGCCACTCGTTCTATTTCGGCGCTCGCTGGGAGTTCTAGATACAGCCGGAGTTGCAGTCAAGGGATCAGTCGGTGGTTTTGACCAGCACGGTGGTCAGGGACCCACCCCCCATTTCGTCCGGCACAGGCGCCTTGGCTCGCAAGAAGACATGGGGTGTTTCATCGCTGATCCAGATGGTTTGCTCGTCATCGAGCTCATCCATGGCGCTGACATGTACCGGCCATGCAGCGAATCGGCCTGCAGGTACCTCGATGGTCTCGACATCTCCAACGCTGAGCTGAAATCGGCGAACACGGGTGTTGACGTCGATCTCGAGCACATGCAATTCGGATTGCTGACCACTGGTCAGTGGCATGGCAGCCAAAATCGCCTCCAGCCCGGATTCACCGGCATAGGCTGGCTGTTCGAGTGTCACGTCGACAGTCACCGTTTGACCCGCCGCCCGAATGTAGCCGGTGATTCGCTCGGGGTCATAATGAATTCGCATCTCGCCACCACCCTGGCGAACTTCACGCTCTATTGGCATCAGGGTGTGCCAATCAAGTTCAAGCAGGTCCGTGGTCGGCCCCATGCCGGTTCGGGTCACAGTCTCGATCTGCAGGGTTTGATGGGAGCCGGCCTTGCCAATACGAATATGGCGAACAGAATCGATATCTACGACGGTATCTCCAACCTGCAGAGTGGTCCGGTAGTCGAATTGCCCGGTAGCAATTCGGGAACTGTCCAGCTGCTGATCATCAGCATGGCTGGTGAAACTCAGAAACAGCCCGAGCCCGGCCACCAAAGTGAAGTGCCTCATGTCCGTTTCCCTGTGTTCCGTGACCTGGTTTCTAAGACGAATCCCGGCTGTCGGGGTTCCCGGTTTCGCTGTCCAATGTAGCCATCGTTGCAATGCACTTGAACTCAACAGCAATGGGCGTGGGCAGGGCATTGATCTCCACGGTTGTGCGACATGGGGCGGCCTCGCTGAAATACTCGGCATAGATTTCGTTGAAACGGGCAAAATCCCGGTCCATGTCGGTCAGAAAAACGATGATATCGACCAGTTGGGCACGCGTGGCGCCGGCGGCCTCCAGAACCAGGTCCAGGTTGGCAACGAGTTGACGAGTCTGGGCCTCGATATCGTAATCGATCAGCCCGCCATCCTCGTCGTAAAGATTACCGGGGATTTCATTGCTGCCCGGGGTTCTCGGGCCGAGGCCAGACAGAAAAAGCAGATCGCCAACCCGGCGCGCATGCGGGTAGGCGCCGACCGGTCGTGGGGCGTTGCCGGCATCAATCTTATCGGTCATCCGGAGGTTCCAGTGGAGTGAGTATTCCCCGATTGTAGATGCAAACAGTGCCGGGCCAAAATCCCGTCGTCTTTCCAGAAATCATGAAAACATCATGTATTCGTCATGCAGGCGGGAAGGATTCAGTGCAGATTCAGTACTCATTGCACGAACCGCACCCGGAGAGTTTGCATGTACAACTATCCCCGCAGGAAACTGGCTGTCGCGGTGACCGCCGCACTGTTACCCGGTCCGCTTCTGGCCGGTACGGTCAGCACCATCACCGTAGATCATCTTGGTGACACCAGCGCCCCGGAGCATTGCACCCTGCGAGATGCCCTGGCCGCGGCCCGTGATGCCCAGGTGGTGGCTGGCTGCAACGCCGGCAGTAATGGCCAGGATGTAATTGAATTCAGTGTCTCCGGTGATATCTATCTTGACGAGAATTGGCTGCTGGTCGACTCGGATGTCGTGATATCCGGGCCCGGCAGTGAGCAACTCACCATTCACGGCCCGGGAAGCGGCGCAACCGTGCTGGTCTACGATCTGGCAGCCAATTCTCACGTGGATGATGTGGTGATCAGTGGTGTGGGAATCACGGCAGGCTCCGCCCAGAGCGGCGGCGGAATTCTGGCCTTGTCTGGCAAGTTGACCCTGGATGATGTCCACGTGTTCGGCAACCAGGTCAATTCGAGTAACCCGGAGTTCGCGCGAGGCGGGGGGTTGCACGTGATTCTGGCCGATGGCGGTGAGCTGGTTATTGAAAACAGCGTGATCAGCGGCAACACCGCCACCAGCACCGCCTCACCGCCACGCAGCTTTGGCGGCGGGTTGAATATTGTTGCCGAGGGTGTCACCCGCACCGAGATTCGCAACACCCTGTTCGAGAACAATGAAACCAACTGGCGCTCCGGCGGCTTGCACTGGAATGTGTCGAATTCCTCGATCGAGCTTGACGAGGTGACCATGACCGACAACCGCGCCGCCCAGGCCTACGCCGCCGCCGGACTTTACAGTCAAACGGCGGAAAGTCAGCCGGCTCAGGAAATCGTCATCACCCATTCGGTGTTCGACAATAACGAACTGACCGCCGCGAGCGGATTCGGATTTGCCGTCCACGCCTTCGCCTCGTTCGGGACCGAAATCCTGATCGAAGACAGCGCGTTCTCCAATACCCAGGGCGCGGGTCACAATGGTGGCGGCTTGGGTATTCAGGGCCTGGGCACTCCGGCAGCCCCGAGCAGTGCGATCATTCGCCGTTCGACCTTTTCCGGCAACCGGGCCGAGGTTGCTGGCGGCCTGTACTTGCTCGGCTCTGCATTGGGAGATGAAACTGACTTCAGTGTCCTGGTCGAAGATAGCCTCATTCTGGACAACCACACCGGCTACTGGGGTGGTGGCCTGTCGGTCAGCATGGCTCAGGGCGATCATTTCGTCATTGAGAACTCAACCATCAGCGGAAACCTGGTCGAGGGCGCCACCTCAGCGACCTATGGGGGCGTGATCTCGGCCTTCAGCTTTGATGGCGGGCTGTTCGAGATGAGGCATGTCACCGTGACCGACAATGAATCCGAGTTCAACAGTAGCGGTCTGTTTGTCAGTGCAGCCACGCAGAACCGGGTGGAAGTCCATCATTCAGTGATCTCCGGCAACCGCTGCAGTCCGGAAGCCAAGGACTGCTTCGGCGAGGTGGTGGTCGACACCGTAAGTGGCCCGAACACGATTGAACCCGGTGGCGAGATCAGTGTGAACTTCAGCCTGCTGGGTAGCGATGAGGGGTTTGCCAACACCGGCTCGGATGTGTGGTTTGATCCCGACCCCGGGCTGGGTGCGCTGGCCGACAACGGCGGGTCAACCCTGACGCATTTGCCGATGCCGGGAAGCCCGGTGATTGATGCCGGTGACCCCGAATTCAAGCCACCGCCGTTTTTTGACCAGCGCGGGACCGGATTTCCACGGATCGTCGGCAAACGCATTGATCTGGGCGCTGTCGAGGCCCCGGACAACGATCAATTGTTTCAGGATCGATTCGAATCCTCGCCCTAGAAAGACAGGATCAGCGCCCGTCGATAAAGATGTTTTTGGGTTCGGTGAAAAACTCGAGTGACCAATGACCACCCTCGCGGCCGAGTCCCGAATCCTTCATGCCGCCGAACGGCGTGCGCAGGTCGCGCACCAGCCAGTTGTTGACCCAGACAATGCCGGCCTGAATGCGAGCGGCGACACGATGTGCGCGCGAAAGGTTTTCAGTCCAGACTGTGGCAGCCAGGCCGTAGTCGACGCTGTTGGCCAGGTGCACGGCCTCATCCTCATCGACAAAGCGCTGCAAGGTGACTACGGGTCCGAAGATTTCCTCGTGGTGCAGGCGCGATTCGGCTGGCAGATCGGCAATCACGGTGGGTAGTATGAAGTATCCATCCCGGCATCGACCGCGTGGCTGAATCACCTCACCACCGCAAAGAATCCGGCCGCCATCACTACGGGCCTGCTCGATGTAACCCGTCACTTTGTCCCGGTGGGCGCTGGAGATCAGCGCGCCCTGGTCGGTGTCCGGTTCTTTGGGATCGCCCAGTTTCATGGCCTTGACCGCATCGGTCAGCTTCGCGGCGATCTCGTCGTGGGTGGAATCGTGAACCAGTATTCGTGAGGAACACAAACAGACCTGACCCTGATTGGTGAACCCGGCCCGCACCAGGCCCGGGATGGTCTTGTCCATGTCGGCATCGGCAAATACCAGGGCCGGATTCTTGCCCCCGAGTTCCAGTGATAGCTTGATCAATCGTTCGGCGACCGAGCGGGCAATGGTTTTTCCGGTCGCAGTTCCGCCGGTAAACGAGACCGCCCGGATTGAAGGGTGGTCAACCAGCGCCTGGCCGCAGCCGGGCCCGGTGCCGTGGACCAGGTTGAACACGCCCGGGGGGATGCCGGCCTCGATGGCCAGTTCACACAGCGCATGGGCGGTCATCGGCGTCAATTCCGAGGGCTTGGCCACCACGGTATTGCCGGTCACCAGCGCCGGGGCCAGCTTCCAGGTCAGCAAATACAGCGGGAGATTCCATGGGGTGATCAGCGCGACCACGCCCAGCGGTTCGCGGCGGGTGTAGTTGAATCCGGCCGGGCCCATGTCATGGCCGGCGCTGGCCCAGTGGCTCATGGCGCCGGCAAAGAATTTCAGGTTGGCGCGGGCGCGTTCCATGTCCACTTCGCGGGCCAGTTTCAGCGGTTTGCCGGTATCGGCCGACTCCAGGGCGGCCAGGTCGTCGGCCCTGGTCGCGATGAACGCAGCCAGGGTCTCGAGTAGCGTGGCGCGCTCGGCAACCGACCGCGCCGACCATTCCGGAAAAGCTCGCCCGGCCGCAGCCACCGCCTGTTCGACATCTTCGGTGCCGGAGTCGGGAACACGCGCCAGCACAGACCCCGTGGCCGGTTCAATATTGTCCAGAAAGCTCCCGCCTGCCGCCGGCCAGAACCTGCCGTCGATGAAATTGCCCAGTTGCTTCACAGCGAGTTCAGGCGGCCACCATCGACGGCCAGGCTGACGCCCGTGATATACGAGGCGGCCGGGCTGGCCAGAAAAGCCACGGCATGGGCGATTTCTTCAGGTGAGGCAAAGCGTTCCATGGGAACCGAGGCGCGCATGCCGTCGGCCACCTCGTCTTCGCTCCGGCCGGATTTTTCGGCCCGACCGGCAATCAGGCTGTCAAGCCGATCGGTGGCGGTAAATCCGGGCAGCACGTTGTTGACGGTGATGCCGTCCGGGGCAATCTCGCGCGACAAGGTCTTGGCCCAGGCCGCCACGGCCGCGCGCACCGTGTTGGACACGCCCAGGCCCGGGATGGGCTCATAGACCGAGGTGGAAATGATATTGATGATGCGACCATAGCCGGCCTTACGCATGCCGGGCAGGGCGGCCCGGGCCAGGTACTGGTTGCACAGCAAATGGGCGCGCATGCCGTCGAGAAAGGCTTCGCCCTCGGCTTGGACAATCGGGCCCGGCGGGGGGCCTCCACTGTTGTTGATCAGGATTTGTGTCGGCGTGTTGTCCAGCCAGCTCCCAAACTGTTTCCTGACCTCTTCCGGATTCGAGAAGTCAGATACAACCAATTGATGTTGCTGATTCTTATTAGTGCTGAGGCCATCAACTACCGCTTCGAGGCGGTCTCGATTGCGCGCCACAACGGTGACCGTGGCCCCGAGACCGGCAAGCACCTCAGCAATGGCTTTGCCGATTCCCCGGCTGGCCCCGCAGACCAGCGCATCCTTGTTGCTCAGATCAAGATTCATCACTGGTCCTCCCAATGCCCATGCTCAAAACGGAGCGCTGCCTGGTGTTCTGGGATACGGTATCACGTCGCGGATATTGCCCAGGCCGGTGATGTAGTTGAGCAGTCGCTCAAAGCCCAGCCCGAAGCCGGCATGGGGTACGGTGCCGTAGCGACGCAGGTCCAGGAACCACTGGTAGGTGTCGGCATCCAGGCCATGTTCGGCCATCCGCCGGGTCAGTACATCCAGGCGTTCCTCGCGCTGGCTGCCGCCGATGATCTCGCCGATGCCCGGCGCGAGCACATCCATGGCCGCCACGGTCTTGCCGTCATCGTTCAGGCGCATGTAGAAGGCCTTGATTTCATCGGGGTAATTCATCACGACCACCGGCGCCTTGCAGTGTTTTTCGGTCAGGTAGCGCTCGTGCTCGGTCTGCAGATCCACGCCCCAATCGGGCTTGTATTCGAACTTCTGACCGCTGGCCTTGAGAATCTCGACGGCCTCGCCATAGTCCATGCGAACAAATTCACTATTGACCAGCTTTTCCAGCCGGTTGAGCGCTTCGGGCTCAATGCGCTCGGCAAAAAACGCCATGTCCTCGCCGCAACGCTCAAGGACCCGGGCAAAAACGAATTTCAGAAAATCCTCGGCGAGTCCGGCCAGGTCATCAAGGTCGGCAAAAGCCACTTCCGGTTCGACCATCCAGAATTCGGCCAGATGGCGGGCGGTATTGGAGTTCTCGGCCCGGAAGGTCGGCCCAAAGGTATAGACCTTGCTCAGCGCCAGGCAGTAGGCCTCGACATTAAGCTGGCCGGATACCGTCAAGAAGGTTTCACGACCGAAAAAGTCCTTGCCGAAGTCCACACTGCCGTCATTCTTTCGCGGCAGGTTGAGCAGGTCAAGGGTGCTGACCCGGAACAACTGGCCGGCACCCTCGGCGTCCGAGGCAGTGATGATCGGTGTGTTGACCCAGTAATAGCCGTTCTGATCAAAGAATTCGTGAATGGCCCGGGCGGCGACATGGCGAACTCGTGTGACTGCGCCGAAGGTATTGGTGCGCGGTCGCAGGTGGGCGACCGAGCGCAGAAATTCGAACGAATGCTGCTTGGGCTGAATGGGGTAGGTGTCGGGATCATCCACCAGGCCCATGACCTCGATTTCGGCGGCCTGAATTTCCAGGCTCTGTCCACGGCCCTTCGATTCGACCACCTGGCCGCGGCATCGGAGTGATGCGCCGCTGGTCAGACGAAGAATCTCGTTGTCATAATTTTCCAGACCCTTGTCGGCCACCAGTTGCAGGTTGGCCAGGCAGGACCCGTCGTTAAGATGGATAAACGAAAAACCGGCCTTGGAGTCTCGCCGGGTGCGGACCCAGCCCTGAACCATGATTTCGGAGCCGGGCGCGATGTCCCCGGCCAGCACTTGCCGGACGCTTGCGATTTGCATGGCGGAATTGGTTTCCCTGATTGAAAGATTTCCGAGAAACCACAATAATAATGGACATGGCTAGTCAAACTGAACCCACAAGCGAAATTTCCGGCGTCAACCTGACCCCGGCGGCTGCCGACCGGGTCCGCCAGTTCATGGCTCGCGAGGGCGGCATCGGCCTGCGTATCGATGTCCGCCGTACCGGCTGTTCCGGCTGGGCTTACGAGGTCGACATTGCGCGCGAGGCCGACGACACCGATCACGTGTTCGAGGACGAGGGCGTCAAGGTCGTGGTCTCCGACAAGGCCATGGGCATGGTCTCCGGAACCACCGTCGATTTCGTCCACGAAGGCCTGGTCCGCGAATTCCGATTCCGCAATCCCAACGTCGTCGGCGAGTGCGGGTGTGGGGAGAGCTTCACAGTGGCTTAGAAATCCCGGTTTCCGGGTTCCGGTTTCCGGGAAAGGCTCGAGGTTCAAGGCTCAAGGCTCAAGGAAAACCCTTGGCCTTTCTTGTTTTTGAGCTCTTTCCTTTCACCTTTCACCTTTAACCTTTCACCTGGTTTTTATACCTTTCACCTTTTACCTTTCACTTTTCACCTGTTATACTTCCGCTCTTGCCTTCGGGCAACCTTGCTCCACGGCAGGTCTCCTCATGACCTGATCGGGGGCTTTGCGGGTTCCGGGATGGTTCCGGGGCCCTTGAAACCACAAGGAGAGACCCATGCGTCATTACGAGATCGTGCTCCTGGTCCATCCGGACCAGAGCGATCAGGTGCCCGGTATGCTCGAGCGTTACCGGAGCCTGGTCGAAAACAATGGTGGCACCGTCCACCGCAGCGAGGACTGGGGGCGGCTGCAGCTGGCCTACACCATCGCCAAGCTGCACAAGGCTCATTACCTGATGCTCAACATCGAATGCGATGCAGCCACGCTTCAGGAACTGGAAGGCATCTTCCGCTTCAACGACGCCATTCTGCGTCATCTGACCGTGCGCAAGGACGAGGCGGAGACCGAGCCGTCCATCATGCTCAAGCGCAAGGAAAATAAGGACGAACGCGAAAAGTCTCGCCGCGCATCGTATGACGATGACAGCGATGATGATGACGATGATGACCTGGATGACGACGAATCCGACGACGATGATGATGTCGTCGATTCCGACGATGATTCAGAAACCGAAAAGGCGGAGGCTTGAGACGATGGCTAGATTCATGAGACGACGCAAGTTCTGCCGCTTCACGGTGGAAGGGATCGAGCAGGTTGACTACAAGGATGTCGAATTGCTCAAGGATTTCATTGGCGAAACCGGCAAGATCGTGCCCAGCCGCATTACCGGCACCAAGGCCAAGTACCAGCGCCAACTGGCCACCGCGATCAAGCGGGCCCGTTACCTGGCACTGTTGCCGTATTCGGACAATCATTAAGCAGGTGCCGACATGAAGCTGATTTTGCTGGAAAACATTTACAACTTGGGTGATCTGGGCGATACCGTGACGGTCAAGCCCGGTTATGGTCGAAACTTCCTGTTGCCGCGCGGCAAGGCCATTCCTGCGACCCGGGAAAACCTTGAGAAATTTGAGGCTCGACGCGAGGAATTGATGCGCCAGGCCAACGAAAAGCTGGGTGCGGCCGAGGCGCGACGTGAAGCCATTGATGGCATCGAGGAAGTGCTGTTCACGGTGGCCATCAGCCCTGAAGGCCGGCTGTACGGTTCCATCAACCCGCAGGAAATCGCCGGCAAGCTGACCGAAATGGGTTTTGCCGTCGAGAAGGCCGAGGTTGACATGCCTGAAGGCCCGATCCGTGAGCCGGGTGAGTACACCATTGGCCTGATTCTGCATGCTGACGTGCAGACCGAGGTCAAGGTTCGCGTCGAGGGTGAAGAAGGGTAAGGATCAGGATTCAGGGGTCAGGGATCAGGCAATCCTGGTCCATGGCCCCTTGATCTTCTATACTGATCATTCCGCCCACGATCAGTCATCCGGAGTCGACTAGCCATTGTGGCTGAAGCACAACTGTCCCAACTGACCAACGTCAAGGCGCCGCCGCACTCCAACGAGGCCGAGCAGTCTCTGCTGGGCGCCTTGATGCTCTCGGCCACGGCCTGGGACAAGGTTGCCGACCAGGTTGACGAGGCCGATTTCTACCGCCAGACCCATCGTCTGATCTTCCGGGCGATTTCTCAGCTGTGCCACGAAGGTCAACCCTGCGATGCGGTCACCCTGGCCGAATGGTTTTCCCGCCACGGCAAGCTCGATCGGGTCGATGGGGGCGCCTACCTGACCATGCTGGCCAACGAAACTCCCGGTCCGGCCAATGTGCTCGGTTATGCCGCCATCGTGCGCGAGCGCTCCATTTTGCGCCAGCTTATCGAAGTCGGGACCGAGATCGCTGACGACGCCCTGGGAAGCTCCGGTCGCAGCTCCAAGGAGTTGCTGGAAGAGGCCGAGAAACGCATCTACGCCATTGCCGACCAGGGCATTCATCGTCAGTCCACTTATGTTCCCGTTCAGCAGGTCATGGCCGAGGCCATGGATCTGCTCAACGAATTGCAGGAAAACGACGGGGATCTGACCGGGGTGCCGACGGGATTTGCCGAGCTGGATCGGCGCACGGCCGGTCTGCAGCCCACCGATCTGATCATCGTGGCCGCGCGTCCCTCAATGGGCAAGACCACTTTCGCGATGAACATCGCCGAACGGGCCTCGATTCGTTACAAGGTGCCGGTTGCGGTGTTTTCCATGGAAATGTCCGACACCCAGCTGGTCATGCGCCTGTTTTCCTCACTGGGCCAGATCGGCCAGGAAAAACTGCGCACCGGCAAGCTTGACGATCATGACTGGATCAATCTGCGTTCAGCCATGACCATGCTCAAAGGGGCGCAGTTGTTCATCGACCAGACCCCGTCGCTGTCGCCGATCGAGTTGCGCGCCCGGGCCCGGCGCATGAAGCGTGAGCATGATATCGGCCTGATCGTGATCGACTACCTGCAGTTGATGAAAGTCCCGGGCCATGGCGAGAACCGCACCCAGGAGATCAGTGAAATTTCTCGCAGCCTCAAGGCCCTGGCCAAGGAACTGAAAGTGCCCGTGGTGGCCTTGTCACAGCTGAATCGGGCCCTGGAGCAGCGTCCCGACAAGCGGCCCAAGATGGCCGATCTGCGTGAGTCTGGCGCCATCGAGCAGGATGCCGATCTGATCCTGTTCATCTATCGTGACGAGGTCTACAACGAAGACTCCCAGGACAAGGGCAAGGCCGAAATCATCATCGGCAAGCACCGCAATGGCGCCACCGACAAGTTCAATCTGAGCTTTCAGGGGGAGTACCTTCGTTTCCGGGACTTCACCCAGGACTACCACGGCCTGGATGGCTGATTCGGTTTTCGCCGCCCGATGGCACGCAATACCCTGGCCCAGATCGATCCCGCGGCCCTGACCCATAACCTGAACCGGGTTCGCGAGCTGGCCCCGCACTCCCGGGTCATGGCCGTGGTCAAGGCCGATGCCTACGGCCATCGGCTGGATCTGTGTCTGCCGGCGCTTGATCAGGCCGATATGCTGGCGGTGGCGACCCTGGAAGAGGCGCGGGCCATACGTCGGCTGGGAAATGGCTTGCCGGTTCTGCTGCTGGAGGGCGTGATTCACTCCAGTGATCTGGTGGTGGCCACGGATCTTGATCTGGAGCTGACCATTCATCACCTCGATCAGATCAATGCACTGGAACAGTTCGGGCGATCACCGACCGCGCGCCTGTGGCTGAAGGTGGATACCGGGATGCACCGTCTGGGCGTTGCCGCCGAACAAGCCGTGCATGCTCACCGGCGTCTGTTGGCGTTGCCCGGAGTCGAGCAGGTCAACCTGGTCAGCCATTTTGCCAGTGCCGATGAGCCCGGCAGTGAATTGACGGCTCGCCAGGTTGAGCGATTCGATCGGCTGGCCAACGAACTGGATGGCGAACAATGTCTGGCCAATTCGGCGGCCATCCTGGCCGACAGTGGATGGCATCGTGACTGGGTGCGCGCCGGTATCATGCTCTACGGCATCTCGCCATTTGCCGACCGCACGGGCGAGGATCTGGACTTGAAACCGGTGATGACGCTGACCAGCGAGCTGATGGCCATCAACCATGTGCCGGCCGGCGAGGTGATCGGCTATGGCGCGCGCTTTCGCGCCGAACGCGACATGCACATCGGGGTGGCGGCGATTGGTTACGGCGACGGTTACCCGAGAAGTGTTTCGGATGGCACGCCGGTGCTGGTCAATTCCAGGGTGTGCCGACTGGCAGGGCGCGTGTCCATGGACATGATCACGATCGATCTGGAAGGCTGTCCTGAGGCCCGGGTCGGCGACCCGGTCACCTTGTGGGGGCGCGGTCTGCCGGTTGAAACGATTGCCGCCCGGGCCGACACCATCGCCTATGAGCTGGTCTGCCGCATTACCCGCCGTGTGCGCTACCGTTCGATCAATCTCTGATCGATCGCCTGGAGAGCGGAACGGGGCGGTTGCTGCCGATTCGTGCACAGTGCGATACAATAACGGGCTGATTTCGAAGAACTGACTGAACATGGCCGGCAAGCTCTACATCAAGACCCACGGATGCCAGATGAACGAGTACGATTCAGACCGCATGGTCGACGTGCTCGCGGCCTCCCATGGGCTGGAGCTGACCGAGCGAGCCGAAGAGGCCGATGTCATCCTGATCAACACCTGCTCGATTCGCGAAAAGGCCCAGGAGAAGGTTTTCTCTCAGCTCGGGCAATGGCGCTCGCTGAAGGAAAACAACCCGGATGTCATCATCGGCGTGGGTGGTTGTGTGGCCAGCCAGGAAGGTGAGGGCATTGTCCGGCGTGCACCCTTCGTGGACCTGGTCTTCGGGCCGCAAACCATTCACCGTTTGCCGAAGCTGGTGGATTCGGCCCGTGGTCGAGGCAAGCCGGCCATTGATATCAGTTTCCCCGAAATCGAAAAGTTTGACCATCTGCCGGCTCCGGGCAAGCGTGGCGCCTCGGCGTTCGTGTCCATCATGGAAGGGTGCAGCAAGTATTGTTCGTTTTGCGTGGTGCCTTACACGCGCGGCGAGGAAGTCTCTCGCCCGCTCGATGATGTCATCGCCGAGGTCGCCGGCCTGGCCGAGCAGGGCGTGTGCGAGATCAACCTGCTGGGTCAGAATGTCAATGCCTATCGCGGTCCCATGCACGGCGGGGGCACGGCCGACCTGGCCCTGTTGATCCACTACGTGGCCCATATCGACGGCATCGAGCGCATTCGATTCACGACTTCGCATCCGGTTGAATTCTCCGACAGCCTGATCGAGGCCTTTGGTGAGGTCCCCAAGCTGGCCAACTACCTGCACTTGCCGGTGCAATCGGGTTCGGACCGCGTGCTGTCACTGATGAAACGCGGCCATACCATTCTTGAGTACAAGCAGAAGATCCGTCGTCTGCGCCGGCATCGTCCGGATATTTCGTTGTCGTCGGACTTCATTGTCGGTTTCCCCGGTGAGACCGAGCAGGACTTCCAGCAGACGCTGGACCTGGTGCGCCAGCTTGAGTTCGACCAGAGTTTCAGTTTCATCTACTCCGCCCGCCCCGGCACTCCGGCGGCCTCTTTTCCCGACAATGTCACTCTGGAAGAGAAAAAGGACCGCTTGCGCCGGCTTCAGGACCAGCTCAATACCCAGGCGGCGGCCATTTCTCAAGCCATGGTCGGGTCGACCCAGCGGCTGGTCATTGAAGGCAAGAGCAAGAAGGATGAAAACGAACTGGCCGGTCGCACCGAGAACAACCGGGTGGTCAATTTCCCGGGTCCCCCCGAGCTGGTGGGGCGTATGGTGGATGTCACCATCACCGCAGCCTTGTCGAACTCCCTGCGCGGACGCCTGGATTCGTCGCGCACCGAAGCGGCCTGAATGAGCAGCGCTACCGCGACGGCCATTACCCTGGAGCTGGAACCGGCCGACAACGAACGGTTGGCGAACCTGTGCGGGCAAATGGATGATCACCTGCGCCTGATCGAACGGCGCCTGGGCGTGAGCATTGCCGGACGCGGCAATATCTTCAGCATCGAGGGCGAGCCCGATGCCGTCAATGCCGGTCGCCGCGTGTTGCGCAAACTTTATCGCCAGGCCGAGCGCGAGGTGCTGACCCCGGCACTGGTCAACCTGCAACTGCAACAGGCCGGCCTGGATGAAGCCGATGACGAGGCCGGGGTCGAGGTCAGCATTCGCACCCGGCGCGGCCTGATTCGCGGTCGCGGGCCCAACCAGAAGCGCTATCTCGAGCGCATTGCCAGCCACGATGTCAACTTCGGTGTCGGTCCGGCCGGCACCGGCAAGACCTTTCTGGCCGTGGCCTGTGCCGTCGATGCCCTGGAAAGCGATCGAGTGCAACGCATCGTACTGGTCCGTCCCGCGGTCGAGGCCGGTGAACGTCTGGGATTTCTGCCCGGTGACCTGGCCCAGAAGGTCGATCCCTACCTCAGGCCCCTGCACGACGCGCTCTACGAAATGCTCGGTTTCGAGCGGGCCGGGCGTCTGACTGAACGCAATGTCATCGAAGTGGCGCCATTGGCTTACATGCGTGGGCGCACGCTCAATGACGCCTTCGTGATTCTCGACGAGGCCCAGAACACGACATCCGAGCAGATGAAAATGTTCCTGACCCGGATCGGATTCGGCTCCAAGGCGGTCATCACCGGTGACCTGACCCAGATCGATCTGCCGCCCAAGGTACAGTCCGGGCTGCGCCAGGCCATTCGCTTGTTGCAAGGGGTCGAGGGGGTCAGCCAGACCTTCTTCGATTCCCGCGACGTGGTCCGCCATCCCATCGTCCGACGCATCGTCGAAGCCTACGAAAAAGCCGACCAGGCCAATTCCGACCACACCAACCCGTAGATCGGGACCACGTCCCCGACGGACAACGTTGAATTATTCTCCACCCCTTCGTTCATGTCCCCCAAGCAAGAAAACGCCCCTCTGGAACTGGATATTCAACGCCCGTTCGATGGACCCGAGGTCCCCGACAATGAGCTTTTCCGGCAATGGGCGGAAATGGCAATAGCCGAAAGCGCGAATGCCATGCTCAATATCCGTATCGTGGGCACGGACGAAGGCCGGGATCTGAACAAGCGCTGGCGTGGCCGTGACAGCGCGACCAATGTGCTCAGCTTCCCGGCCAGCGTCCCTCCGGCCGGAGACCTGCGGGTGCTGGGCGATATCGTGCTGTGCGCGCCGGTGGTGGCGCAAGAGGCGGCGGAGCAGGGCAAGCCGGTCGAGCACCACTGGGCCCATCTCACCCTTCACGGTCTCTTGCATTTGCTGGGTTTTGACCATACAACTGCAACACAGGCCGAGGTCATGGAGTCCAGGGAAATCGAACTTCTTGAACAACTCGGCATTCCGAACCCGTATGATTTGAAGTCATGACAATACAATTTTTCCCTTTCCCGGAACTGGTTCGCGGGACTTTCAGGCGATGAGCGACGACGGCTCCGGCAGTACGCCCTCAGGCTCGCGTGGCTGGCTGGAAAAGCTCGGCCGCGCCTTTGGGGGTGAGCCCCGCAATCGCGATGATCTGGTCGAATTGCTGCGCGATGTCACCGAGCAGGGCCTGATCGAATCCGACACACTGGCCATGATGGAAGGCGCACTGGAGGTCGATGCGCTTCAGGTGCGCGATGTCATGGTGCCCCGGTCTCACATGGTGGTCATTCCGGAGCATGCCGGCCTCGGCGAGTATCTGCCCGTAATCATCGAGTCAGGCCACTCGCGCTTTCCGGTTGTCGGTGAGGACAAGGACGAGGTTCGCGGCATTCTGCTGGCCAAGGACTTGCTGAGATTGGTCGCTGGCGAAGATGCGCCGGAACTGGGTGAACTGATTCGCCCGGCAGTCATCATTCCCGAATCGAAACGTCTGAACGTGTTGTTGCGCGAGTTTCGGGTCAGCAAGAATCACATGGCGATTGTTGTGGATGAATACGGCGGAGTTTCCGGGCTGGTCACCATCGAGGATGTGCTCGAAGAGATCGTCGGGGATATTGACGATGAGCATGATGCCGAAGTGGTTGCCGATGTCCAGCCGCTGGAGGACGGGCGCTACCTGGTCCAGGCCCTGACGCCCATCGATGATTTCAACGAGGCCCTGGGCACCGAGTTCAGTGATGACGATTACGACACCATCGGTGGCCTGGTGGTAGCTGAATTCGGTCGCCTGCCCGAAGCCGGCGAATCCGTGGCCATTGGCGACTGGCTGTTCACCATCACCAGCGCCGATGATCGCCGCCTCCACGCCATGGAAATCACTCAGAACTGAAGATAGCGGCTGGACCAGGCCGCAATGACCCGGGCCGCATAACTTGCATCGTCGGCATCCGACAGCAGGTGGTCGGCACGATCCAGGCTGACAAAACTCTTCGGATGTCTGGCGCCGGCAAAAATGCGCTGGGCGTGGTCGATGGAGACGATCCGATCGACCGGCGAGTGCATGACCAATAGAGCCCGATCAAGATTCCGAAGGCGGGTTTCCAGGTCATGGCTTCTGGCATCGTCGATGAAGTCTTCGCGGATTCGGAAGGAACGGCCGGCCAGTTCGACAGTGGCGCATCCCTGTTGGCGAATCTCATCCAAGCTGTCCTTGCCGAACTGGCGAAGCACATTGTCGGCAGTCGAAGGCGCACCCACGGTGACCACCGCGCGAGCGCTGGACAGACGCTCGGCGACAGCCAGCACCGCCGCACCGCCCAGCGAATGGCCAATCAGCAGGCTTGGCGCTTCCAGGTGCTCACTCAACCAGCCGGCCGCATCTTCCAGATCATCCAGGTTGCTGGAAAAACTGGTATCGGCAAAATCGCCTTCACTTTCTCCCAGACCGGTGAAATCAAAGCGGAGGACGCCAAATCCCTCCCTGGCAAGTGCCCGTGTGATTTCGCGGGCGCCACGAATGTCACGACCACACGTAAAGCAGTGGGCAAACAGGGCCGTGGCCTGAACAGGTCCGGTCTCGGGCTTTTCCAGGTTCCCGACCAGATTGATTCCGGCACGATTTTCGAACGTGATCTTGCTCATGCTTCACTCAATTTCGAACCACAGATGAAGTCAGTGTCTCACAGCTTGACCGGCCGGGAAGCCGACCCCTTTCAAAATGATTTACCGGTTACCATTTCCGGATGATCGATCGTCGAATGCAATCCAGCGTTGCAGTCATCGTCCTGTTCCTGGGCAGTGTGCTTGCAAATGGCCTGCAAGCACAGCAGGCGTCACTGGTGACCTATGGCCCGGGCGCCGAAGTCTGGGAATTGTTCGGGCACAACGCGCTTTGGATCCAGAANGAAGACAGCGGGTTGGANCACACTTTCAGTTTCGGTTATTTCGAACTGGACCGTCCTGGTTTTCATCGCGACTTTGCCGAAGGCATCATGCTGTATTTCGGGGCGGCAGCCTATTCCGATGACGAGTTTGCCCGGTACCGGCAGCATGACCGGTCCATACGCGTCCAACGACTTGGCCTGAGTCCGACTCAGGTCCGTGAACTCTACCGCTTGCTCCACGAGGCCATTTTCCCGCAGCCGCAGTACTACCAATACGATTATTACCGGGCCAATTGCTCCACCTGGTTGAGGGATCTGCTCGATCAGGTGCTAGACGGGGCGTTGGCCGAACACTTGCAGTCCGAGCCCGCCCGCCACAATTTCCGTGATCACACCCGCCGCATGACACGCGAGCGCTTCTGGATCCATACCGGCATCATGCTGACGCTGGGCCCGGCAATCGATCGGCCGCGCAACGCTTGGGAAGAAGCCTTTCTGCCGGATCGATTGGCCGACTGGCTAGTCGACATGGAAATTGATGGCAAGCCCCTGGTGGTCAGTGACGAAGTCATCTATGTCAGTCGCAACCATGAGCTGGCCGAAAAGATCAGCGGCCCGCGGCTTGGCTACGCCGGCCTGGGTCTGCTCAGCCTGATTCTGATCCTCTGGCCGGCGATGAAAGGGCAGGGTGCCGTCAGCCGGATTCCCTGGTATTTCGGTTTGGTCGCTGTGGGTTTGGGCGGTAGCGTGCTTTTGTTCATGTGGCTGCGGACCGGGCACGAGGACACATGGAACAATGCCATGCTGCTACTGCTCAATCCGCTATGGCTGGTTTTCCTGCTGCC
>SL_3KL_010_SEDDRAFT_10000336_pt1 | contig 36809 bp, 32 predicted proteins | sample SodLakKL_010_SED_2_FD_10381 | JGI IMG/M metagenome (IMG submission 10381) | reverse complement strand
AAAAAAAACCCCCGCCATAAAATAAATATGGCGGGCTTTAAATTGGATCTCAACCGAATCGGGTGAATCGGAAAATTTTATAGAATTTTCGTAATCAATTCAGCGGTTCTTTCTGAATAACCGGCTTCGTTGTCGTACCAGCCAATTACTTTTATAAGGTTACCATCTACTTTGATGGTTCCGCTGTCGAAAATACAAGAATGCGGGTTTCCGATAATATCGGTTGAAACCAGCTCTTCTTCACTGTACTCAAGAATGCCCTTAAGACTTCCTTGTGCAGCTTCTTTGAACTTGGCAAGAACTTCATCTGCCGTTGTTTCTTTATTAACCACGGCTGTAAAGTCTGTCAGAGAACCGGTAAGAACCGGTACACGAACTGCGCCGCCATCGAGTTTTCCATCCAGGTGAGGCAGTACAAGGCCTACGGCTGCAGCAGCACCGGTTGTGGTTGGAACAATATTGGTGGCTGCGGCTCTTGCTCTTCGCAGATCTGAGTGCGGCCCGTCAACCAAAGCCTGGTCTCCGGTGTAAGCATGGATGGTGGTCATGAAACCCTGCTTAACTCCAAAAGCTTCGTCAAGAACTTTTACCATCGGCGCAAGACAGTTTGTGGTGCAGCTTGCGTTAGAATAGATGGTTTCGTTTTTATCAATCTTATCGTCATTTACACCGAGAACTATCGTCTGGATATCACCTTTGGCAGGTGCTGTGATTATCACTTTTTTAGCGCCAGCGTCAATATGCTTCTGGCAGCCTTTTTCATCACGGAAAATTCCCGTGGCTTCAACAATCACTTCGGCTCCCTTTTCTCCCCATTTCAGGTTGGCAGGGTCTCTCTCGGCAGTAACACCGATTTTCGTTCCGTTGATAACCAGGTCGTTTCCATCTGCATATACTTCGCCGTTAAATTTTCCCTGGGCTGAATCGTATTTAAACAGATGGGCAAGAGTTTTTGCGTCGGTCAGGTCGTTAATTCCTACTACTTCAATTTTATCGCTTTGGTTTTCCAGAATTGAGCGCATAACCAATCTTCCTATGCGTCCGAATCCATTAATCCCTACTTTTATTTTTGCCATAAAATGTTTCTCCTTTTTCAAATTTAAATTATCTGCTTTCTTTTTCGCAGTTTCTTATATCAGTTTAAAATACCCTTTTATTCACTTTCTTTCCATTTTTTCAGCCTCAGAATAGGCAAGTTTTTATTTGATTTACTGCTGAAAGCGCTTTTATACTTTATTTACAGGGAGTTCTTGTATAATGAAGATTTTTTGCATGCTAAAGAAGCTAAAAAAATCAGATATCATCCAAATCCACATCCTCCGGCGGCACCTCATCATCATTATTAATTAGCTCCTCAACATCGCCGGTTGGATCATCTTCATCATCATCATCGTCGTTCTGAACCGGTGCAGCTTTTTTCCTTGTCTGTGCCTTGGCCCCGGCTCTTCGAAGCAGCATTGCAATGTCGGGATTGTCATTGTCCAGGGCTATATTTAATGCCGTGTCTTCGTTTTTGTCTCTCAGGCGCACATTTGCACCGGAGTCGAGCAGATATTTAACAACCGGCATATGACCTTCTCTTGCTGCCAGCATTAATGCAGTTTGTCCCCAGCGCTGTTGAGTGTTAATCTCGGCTCCATTTTCAACCAGAAGCTCCACCGCCTCGAGATGTCCCTCTCTTGCAGCTACAATCAGTGCAAGATTTCCGATTGGCGTTCCGCTTTCCAGCAGATATTTCATCATTTCAATATTACCGGTATCGGCGGCACGGTTCAGTGCTGTTCCTCCCATTTTGGTTTGAATAGCCGGATCTGCTCCGTTTTCAATTAAATATTTTACAACTTTGAAATGCCCGTTTTCTGCAGCATATATCAGTGCAGAAGAGCCGCTTTTACTTGTCTGGTCAATATCTTCTCCCTGTTTGTGAAGTTCTTTAACCTGCTCAAGGTCTCCTGTTTTAGCGGCTTTTAAAAAAGGTGAAAGCTCCATTTTTGAAAAGTTTAAATCTTAAAATTATTCTGACTGTGTTGATAAAAAGAATGATCTGTATATCTGAAAAAAAGATCATTAAATCAATAAGATATCAGAGAAATATTTTGGCCTGTATTTGTCAAGTAACATAGTATAACGATTAAAGATCAGGCTCAAAGTTAGTCACTTTATTGCAGTCTGAATTACGCCACAACATAAGGTTTTATAAGTGATATAAATAGTGCCATTCTGCCTGGCAAATCAGCGAAGTGTTTTCTCCAGGCTGTACCCATTAGCAAACTCCCTGCCGGACATTTTTTTTGTTCCCGGCAATTGCAGCTTTTTAATCTCAATTGCACCTTCGCCGCATCCTGCAAATAGTTTATTTTCTTCAAATTTCAATTTCCCGGTAGATAAATCTTTTTCAGGTTTCGGTGCAGATGAATAGATGTTTAATTTTTCATCGTCGTAACGGCACCAGGCTACCGGGAACGGGTTTAATCCACGAATAAAATTGTGAACCTGCCGGGCAGATTGACTAAAATCAATTTTTGTGTTATCCCGGAAAAGCTTTGGAGCGGGTGTTGCCTCTTCATGATTTTGCTCTACCGGCCTGGCTTTTCCCTCAGCAATCAGGTTTACACTTTCAGCCAGGAGTTCGGCGCCGGAATATTTCAGCCTTTCATAAAGATCACCCGTAGTATCCATCGGGCCGATTTTTGTTTTTTCCTGTATAATTATTTTCCCGGTATCCACTTTTTCATCGAGGTAAAATATCGTGCATCCGGTTTCTTTATCGCCGTTTATCACTGCCCAGTGGATTGGGGCTGCTCCCCTGTATTTCGGAAGGAGGGAGGCATGCAGATTTATGGAGCCGATATTTGGAATTTCAAGTATAGAAGATGGCAAAATCCTGAATGCCACTATTACAAGCAAATCGGGCTTCAGACCTGCAAGTTTTTCGCTGAATGTTTTTGAATGAAGATCTTCAACATCAATAGTTGGCAGGCCAAGTTCAATTGCTTTTCTTTTTACATCGGTAGGCTCGGGTTTGCTGCGTCGGCCTCTGCGTTTATCGGGATTGCTGACAACAGCAGAAATATGATGGGGGGATTGATGCAGTTTTTCAAGGCTGGGTACTGCAAAATCAGGTGAACCCATAAAAACCAGGTTGAGGGCCTTCATCCGCTTTTCATCAAGTTTTTCGGCTTTACGGGATATTCGGTTTCCAGCCGGCCATTATCAATTTTTTTCAGAAGTGATTTATGCAGCCTGCGCCTGAACGCACTCAGGTAATCGATGAAAAGAACTCCATTCAAATGGTCGTACTCGTGCTGAATAACTCTCGACTGCCATCCTTTGAATGATTGTGTTTGTTCCTCGAAGTTTTTATCGAGGTAAGATATTTTGATTACTTCGGGGCGTGAAACTTCATCACGTACTTCTGGGATACTGAGGCAGCCTTCTTCCATTTTATATTTATCCCCTGACCTGGAAATAATTTTCGGGTTAATAAAGACCATCGGGCCGGTGTCGTCTTCATCATCCTTCTCTTTGGTTACCTCATCGGTATCCATCACAAACAGTTGAATGGATTTCCCGATTTGAGGGGCTGCAAGGCCAACTCCATTCGAATTGTACATGGTCTGGAACATGTTGGCAATAAGCTTCTGCAGCTCATCACTGTTTTCTTCTACCGGCCTGGTTTCTTTGCGAAGTATCGGGTCGTTATATGTAACTATGGGTAAAATTGGCATGCTAAAGTTCCGGATTTGCTTCTAAAAATTGCTGTAAAATCAGGGCGGCGGCAGCTTTATCCACTCTTCCTTTTTGCCTTCTTTTCATTTTTGGAACACCGGATTTCACCATAATGTTCAGTGCCTGGCGAGACGAAAAGCGTTCATCCATTTTATAGATTTTAATATCCTTGAATTTTTTTTCAAGAACCTCAATATAATCAATCACCAGGCTTGTTGCATTGGTAGATTCTCCCTCGGGGGTAAGGGGCCAGCCTACAACAATACCGCATACAGGGCCTTCAGTTTTTATCTGCCTCTCTATTTCCTGAATAGATTCTTTGGGTGTAAATGTACCAATCGGGTTGGCAGCCGTTTTGAGCAAATCGGTTCTGGCTAAACCAACCCGTTTACTGCCTACATCAACACCCAAAAAACGTCCATAACTGCTCAATCAGCTATTGCCTTTAACTTCTTCAAGTGGTTGTTTGAGGAATTTCTTGAGCTTTTTGCTTGGTTTGAAATGAGTTTTTCGGTGAGCCGGTACGTAAATAACTTCGTTGGTTTTAGGATTTCGCGCCTTTGGCTTGGCTTTCGTCTCCTTCACCTCAAAAACTCCAAAATTTCTGAGTTCGATCCGGCAAACGGGATCAGCATCCATCATTTTTCCTCTTAGTGCATCAATTACAGAATCAACCCAGGGTTCCGCCTGATTTAATGGAACTTCCATTTGATCTGCTACTGTTCTGACAATATCTCGTTTTGTATAGGTAACCATTATTGTATGATTTAATTTATAGTCGCAAGGTTAAACATCAAGTTACAGCATATCTATAATAAAAATATGAAGATTTGAACAAACCACACAGAAAATTGTAGTGAGTAAAGAAATATAAGTGTTAGTACCTATGCGATATAGCGACTTTCACTCATATCTCATCACGGTTTTTATACCATCAACCTTTTCAAGTTGTTTAATGATTTTCTCAAGATGGTTTAAATCGTTTACATACGCAGTAATAATACCGTCGAACATCCCTCCATCACTGTTAACATTAATGCTCTTCATATTGGTTTGAAATGATTTCGAAAGAACTTCGGTAACATCATTCACCAGGCCAACACGGTCTTCCCCAACCACTTTAAAAGCAGCCAGAAATTGAGTATCGATATTTTTGGCCCAGGATACATCAATAATTCGCTCGCTGTCAGTACGTACCAGATGATGTGCATTCTTACAATTAGAGCGATGAATTTTAACATCTCCGTTGCGGCTGATGAATCCTATCACACTATCACCGGGTATCGGGTTGCAACAGTTGGCATAAGTGTATTTAACATCACTCAGTTCACCATCAACAAGAAGTGCCTTGCCCTCACCGGCCGATCTTGCGGATGTGTGATAGTGATCGGCAGTTTGATCTTCAATTTTCTTTCGCGCCTCTTCCTTGTCCTGATCTTCATCGATGCGGCCTTTGCTTTTTAGCTGTTTTACAGCTTTATAAAGTCCGTTTACATCAAAAGCACCTGAGCCGATTTCAAAAAACATTTCCTGGGCATCGTTGAATTTGAATCGCTTTGCAATTTTGGTAAGCTCCTGATCGGTAATCTCAACTTTACCGCGTGAGGCGCGCTTCTCCCAAAGTTCGCGGCCTTCGTTGGCTATTTTTCTCTCTTTTTGTTTGATGAATTGCCGCAATCTTGCTTTGGCTTTGTGGGTAACCACATCTTCCATCCAATCGGGATTCAGGTTAATTTTGTTACCGGTAATGATTTCTACCTGATCGCCCGATTTCAGCTTTTGGCGCAGCGGCGCCATCTTTCCATTCACCTTTGCAGCAATGGCACGCTCACCTATTTCGCTGTGAATTTCAAAAGCAAAGTCGATACAGGAAGCGCCATTCGGCAAGGTTTTCAATTCTCCCTGCGGGGTAAATACATAAATTTCATCCTGATACAGATTAAGCTGAAAATCTTTTACAAATTCGGTTGCCGCATCGGGGCGTGGTGTGTCCAGCACATCTCTAACCCAGTGAACAAACTTATCCAATTCTTTACTGCCGCTGTTATTACCCTCTTTATATTTCCAATGCGCGGCCACACCCTGTTCAGCTATATAATCCATTTTCCGGGTGCGGATCTGAACTTCTACTTTTCGGCCTTTTTTTGTGATTACGGTGGTGTGCAGCGATTGATATCCGTTTGCCTTGGGGACTGAAATAAAATCCCTGAAACGTTTTGGGATGGGTGTGTACCAGTCTGTAATAATTGAGTAAACACGCCAGCAATCTTCTTTTGTGTGAGGCTCCTCCAGTATTATCCGAATGGCAAACAGGTCATAAATCTCCTCAAACGGCTTTTGCTGCATCTGCATTTTTCGGGAGATAGAGAAAAGGTGCTTGGGCCTGCCTTTTATTTCAAAATTAAAATTCTGTTCTTTCAGTTCACTTTTTATTGGTTTCAGAAACTCATCAATAAATAACTCCCTGGATTCCCGTTTTTCTCTGAGTTTGCGTACCAAGAATTTGTAAGAATTCGGGTCAATAACTTTAAAACAAAGGTCTTCCAGTTCATTTTTTATTTTGAACAGGCCAAAACGGTGTGCGAGCGGTGCATACAGCTCCATGGTTTCTGTGGCCTTGTTCAACTGCTTCTGTTGTGGCAGGTGTTTGATGGTTCGCATGTTATGAAGCCGGTCGGCAAATTTGATCAGCACTACTCTGATGTCTTCAGCCATCGAGAGCAGCAGCTTCATAAACGTTTCGGCCTGTTTGGTGTCCCGAGTTTCAAAAACGCCCATGATTTTTGTGAGGCCGTCAATGATATTTCTTACCGTGGCTCCGAACAGTTCTTCAATTTTATCGAGAGTAACACTGGTATCTTCCACTGTATCGTGCAGCAGGGCGGCAACTACTGAAATATCATCGATGTTGAACTCTTCTGCCATTATTTTGGCCACTTCGAGCGGATGGATATAATAGGGCTCTCCAGAAGCTCTTTTTACGCCTTTATGAGATTTACAGCAAAGTTTAAATGCTCTTGTAACAAGCTCATCGTCAGTAGAATCAAGATGTTCATGGAATAGTTTTAGTAGTGCAGCAAGCAAACTTTCCTGCTGTTTATCCAGAACGAATTGATCGATCTCCTCATGAATATGTGTCTGCAAATCTGCCATATTCTCTACAACTGCTTTTGCTGATATAATTTGCTAATAATTTATAAAACGTAAATCAGAACCTTTCAATATTTAAAAAAATATACTCTGATAAAATCAGGAATTTACATTCCTATTAAAGAAATTTATCAAAAACTCTTTATAAGCTAATATTCAAAAATTTTACAACAATAATGCAACCTTTTAATCTTCCATCCTGGCGAAGGGTTTTAAATTCAAATCATCGTAAAGATTTTCACGTGCTTTCATTGCCCCGGTTATTGCTATCATGGCGGCATTGTCGGTGCAGTAATGCATCGCCGGAATCATCAGATTTATTCCCAATTTTCGTGCCATTTTTTCCACTTTTGCCCTCAGCATGGAATTGGCTGAAACACCGCCTGCAAGCATCATATGTTTCACTTTGTTTTGCTTCGCTGCACGTTCAAGTTTAACGGTTAATACATCGGTAATTGCGTCAGAAATACTGGCGCATATATCATGTAAATGTTTTTTGATGAAAGATGGTTCAAGTTCCTGCGTATAATAGAGTGCGCTTGTTTTTAATCCCGAAAAACTGAAGTCGAGCCCCTTGTTTATCATTGCCCGAGGGAATGCGTGAAATTTCGGATCTCCATCCCTCGAAAGCTTATCCATAACAGGGCCGGCCGGGTATGGTAAATCCAGGATTTTTCCAATTTTGTCGAAAGCCTCGCCTGCAGCGTCATCCCGTGTTTTCCCAAGAACTTTGTGCCTGAATGGCTCTTCAACATAAACCAGGCGGGTATGCCCGCCGGATACAATCAGTGCAACGAACGGATACACCTCATCGTGTTCAATAAAGTTGGCGTACATGTGCGCGTCGATGTGGTTAACCCCGATGACGGGTATTTTTCGGGACAGTGCAAGCCCCTTGGCAAAACTGAGTCCCACCAGCAGTGATCCCATCAACCCCGGACCCTGGGAAACGGCAACTCCGTCGAGATCATCAACGGAAACCGAAGCTTTTTTAAGTGCCTGAGCCACTGTTTTTGAGATGGTTTTGTGATGTGCCCTGGACGCAAGTTCTGGCACCACACCGCCAAATTGTTCGTGCACGGCTTGTGATGCGATAATATTAGACAAAATTTTTCCATCGGCAAAGATTGCTGCCGCAGTTTCATCACAGGAAGATTCGATGCCTAATATTGTCATACATTCCAAAGTTTATGATCAGGATACCTGAAGCATTCTCTCAATAGGAAGCAATGCTTTTTGTGCCAGCTCTTCAGGGACTTTTACTTCATATTGATCATATTTCAGGGCATCACGTAAATTTTCAAGTGTAATCATTTTCATGTAATCGCACACCGAATCTTCGTTGGCTGCAAAAAACTGCTTGCCGGGATTCTCTTTTTCCATTCTGTAAATAATACCCGTTTCGGTGGCCACTACAAATTTTTCTGCGTCAGATTCCTTCGCCCTATTCAGCATTCCGCTTGTTGAGTAGACATGGCCGTCTTTACAGTCGAAATACATGGCCGATTTCATCATGCATGATGTGGAGCATCCGCACTCGGGGTGGATCAGCATTTCGGCATCAGGATGTTCTTTTTGTTTTTCTGCAAGATTCAGCTCTCCAATATTTTCATGAACATGACAGGCACCCTGCCAGATGTTCAAATCCCGGCCTGTTACCATTTCAACGTAGGCTCCCAGGAATTTATCGGGCAGGAACAGAATCTCTTTGTCTTCGGGGATTGAGTTAACAATGCCCACGGCGTTTGAAGACGTGCAGCAGTAATCGGTTTCTGCTTTTACCTCGGCTGTTGTATTAATGTAAGAAACCACAACTGCATCAGGATGCTGCGCTTTCCATTGTCTGAGCTGATCGGCGGTAATACTGTCAGCCAGCGAACATCCTGCCTCAAGGTCGGGGATAAGCACGGTTTTGCCGGGTGAAATAATGGATGCCGTTTCTGCCATAAAATGCACTCCGCAGAACACGATCACTTCGGCATCGGTTTTTGCCGCCTGGCGTGATAGTTCGAGAGAATCACCCACAAAATCGGCAATATCCTGTATCTCCGGAACCTGGTAGTTGTGAGCAAGAATCACGGCATTTTTTTCTCTTCGCAGCTGATTAACTTCATCAAAAAGATTTTGTTGAGTATTATTTTGCATGAATTATTGTTTTTTCTTTCGTTCAAAAATTTTTTTTAGACAAGATGCTTTGTTTCGGATCAGAGGTCTGTAAGCAGGCTTTAATGAAAGTTTTTCGTCTTAATAAATTTCTTTTATTTGCTGGCTGATGTCAAAAGCAGCCACTGAATGTGTCAGTGCACCGACTGAGATATAATTGACGCCGGTTGCGGCAACTTCCCTCAGTCTTTCGGAAGTCATATTGCCTGAAGCCTCTGTTTCTGCCCGGCCTCCGATAATTTCAACTGCTTTTTTCATGGTTTGAAGGTTCATGTTATCGAGCATGATCATATCGACTTTAGCCATGAGGGCTTCTTTCACTTCATCAAGAGTGGTTGTTTCCACCTCAATTTTAACACCAGGCTTGTGAGAACGAATTTTCTGCACGGCAGGGGTAATTCCTCCTGCTGTCCGAATGTGATTTTCTTTGACCAGTGCCATGTCAAAAAGCCCGATCCGGTGGTTGAGTCCGCCGCCGGTTTTTACGGCATATTTATCGAGCATGCGTAAACCGGGAACCGTTTTGCGGGTATCGAGAATTTTTGTTGAACTGCCCTTCAAAAGATCAACCATTTCGGCTGTTTTTGTTGCAATGCCTGACATTCGCTGTACAAAATTCAGGGCTACTCGTTCGGCAGTAAGTATAGCTCGCGCATTTCCATCCAGCCTCGCAAGTACTTCTCCATCGGCAACAGTGTTTCCATCTTTTGTGCAGGCTTCCCAGGTGATTTCTTCATCAAGAATTTGAAATACTTTCCGGGCTACATCCAAACCTGCTACAACGCCATTCTGCTTTGAAATCCAAACCGCCCTTGCTTTCTTGTGCTGATCTACTGCAGATTCTGTTGTAACGTCTCCGGAGCCAATATCTTCTGAGAGTGCCCGCTCAATGAGACTGTCCAGCCAAAGTTCTTCCGAAATTTCTTTCGCCATCATGATGCGGCCTGTTTTCTGGTAAACAGTTTTTTGCTGAATCGAATGGCTGCTTTTTCCGAATCTTTCTTGTAGGGAAAATCGGTTCTGAAATGCACTCCGCGGCTTTCCTGCCTGCTTAATGCCCCTCTCAGTATCAGTTCGGAAATGTTCACCATCTCCCGCATTTGCTTCAGATAATATTCATTCCCAAAATGATAAAGCGGCGATTTTAGTTCTTCTTCCACGATGGCGAGGGCACTATTTAAACCTGCGGCGCTTCGCTCAATACCGGCATATTGGTTTAACAGCGACGTAACTACTTTCTTTTGAACCAGGAAAGGCTCTTCAAGTTCTTCAGAGAGTGTAAATTCCATCAGGGGTATAGCGACAATCCTTTTTTTATTGCAATGCGCACTTGCATGTTCTACAGCGCGTTTGCTGAACACCAGGCATTCGAGCAGAGAGTTACTGGCAAGCCTGTTTGCCCCGTGTACGCCTGTGGCGGCAACTTCTCCGCAGGCATACAATCCCTGAACCCCGGTTTGCCCGTCAAGATCTGTTTCAATTCCGCCGATACAGTAATGTGCTGCCGGTGCAACCGGAATTCCCTGCTTCGAAATATCAATCCCGAATGATTCAATCTTCCTGATTAATCCCGGGAATCGGTTTTTTACTTTTTGGGGGTCCAGATGTGTCAGATCCAGATAAACAAAATTTTCTTTTTGGCCGGCAATTTGCTTCCAGATTTCTTTTGCCACAACATCTCGTGGAGAAAGTTCTGCAGCCGGATGTGACATCATAAACCTTTCACCGGCGGCATTGTACAGTCTTGCACCTTCTCCGCGCAAAGCTTCACTCAGAAGAAAAACTTCCCCGTTTTTATCATAAAAAGCGGTGGGATGAAACTGTACAAACTCGAGATCTTTTAAAACAGCACCATGATTCCAGGCCAGCCATAGCCCGTCTCCGGTTGATGTGTGCGGATTGGTGGTGCGGCTAAACAGGCCAGAGTAACCGCCTGTTGCGAGAATAACAGCATTGCTGAGAATCTGAATAGACTTTTTCTGTTTATATAAATATCCAACAGCTCCGTGGCATCGGTTTTCGTTGCTTATCAAATCATAAACAAAAACATTTTCCACAAGTTTGATGTTTCTGTTTTGACTGATTTTTGAAATCAAAAATTCGACGATTGCCTTACCGGTTGCAGCGCCATTTGCGTGTAATATTCGGCGCCTGGAGTGGCCTCCCTCCATACCGAGATTTAACTGATTGCCTTGTTTGTCGAATGGCATTCCAAGGCTGATAAGCTCATTTATACGTGCGGCACCCTCTTTAACCAGTTTTTCCACCGCTTCAGTGTTGCAATACTCACGGCCGGCTTCCTGTGTATCTTTTATGTGGTTTTCAAAAGAGTCGGCCTTGTCCATTACAGCAGCTACGCCACCCTGCGCCAGGTAACTGCTGCTGTCCTCCATTGTAGTTTTGGTAACCAGCATAACCTGCCCATATTTCGATGCTTCAAGAGCAGCGTTTAATCCGGCCAGGCCACCACCAATCACCAAAAAATCTGTTTTTATGACCTCAGAAATCAAAATTTGTGAAATTAAATAAAGATAAATTCAGTAAGTGTGAACTTGATTTTATTAACCGTGATTTTGTCGTTTTCAATGGGAAACCAATTCGAGATAATATTGCAGCAAAAAACGAAATCAGTCTGATTTTCTGATCCTGATCTCACGGATATTTAAAAACAATATACACTTATTCTGCATACTGTTTTTAAACAACTAAAAGCTCTGCAAAATAAATTGTTTGAACCTTTGATTTTGAGTCTGATTTTTAATTAGCAGTTTCCATCCCAAAAAAAGAAAAACCTTCTCCTGTTACAGAGAAGGTTTTTCAAATTGTTAGCTGATGTTTTTACTTCTTGTCGTCGTCATCGTCGTCTACCACTTCGAAGTCAGCGTCAACGGCATCATCACCTTCAGCGGATGCCTCTTCTTCACCGGCTCCATTTTGAGCATCGTCACCGCCCGGCTGCTGTGCGCCTTCGGCTGCCTGGTAAATTTCCTGAGAAGCTGCAGCCCAGGCCTGGTTCAGCTCTTCGATAGCTGCATCAACTTCATCAACCTTTTCTTCCTTGTGCACCTCTTCGAGTTTCTTGAGGGCATCTTCAATCTTGGTTTTGCTGTCCTCAGAAATTTTATCTTTATGCTCGTCGAGCTGCTTTTTGGTTGAGAACAGAAGCGAATCGGCCTTGTTGAGTTTTTCAACTTTCTCACGCAGCTTTTTGTCTTCTTCTGCGTGTTCTTCGGCTGCTTTCTTCATTTTTTCGATCTCTTCATCGCTCAATCCTGAAGAAGCTTCGATCCGGATGCTCTGCTCTTTGCCGGTTCCTTTGTCTTTGGCGCTTACGTTCAGCACACCATTCGCATCAATGTCGAAGGTTACCTCAATCTGTGGAACCCCTCTTGGTGCGGGCGGAATTCCATCGAGATGGAAACGGCCGAGCGTTCTGTTTGCCTGTGCCTGGGCGCGTTCACCCTGAAGCACATGAATTTCCACGCTGGTTTGGCTATCTGCCGCTGTAGAGAAAACCTCCGTTTTGCTTGTCGGAATGGTGGAGTTGGCTTCAATCAGCTTGGTCATCACACCGCCAAGGGTTTCAATACCGAGTGTAAGCGGTGTTACATCGAGCAGAACTACATCATCAACATCGCCGCTCAACACACCACCCTGGATGGCTGCGCCCACAGCAACTACCTCATCCGGGTTCACACCCTTGCTTGGGTCTTTGCCAAAGAACTCTTTCACTACTTCCTGAATTTTAGGAATCCGGGTAGAACCTCCAACCAGAATCACCTGGTCGACCTCACTCTTGCTGATTCCGGCCTCTTTCAGTGCGGTTTCGCACGGGCCGACGGTCCTCTTCACCAGGTCATCAACCAGTTGCTCAAATTTGGCACGTGTGATATCGATGTTAAGGTGTTTCGGTCCTGAATCTGTAGCCGTGATAAACGGCAAGTTTACATTTGTTTTCTGCGAACTGGAAAGCTCAATCTTGGCTTTTTCAGCAGCATCTTTCAGGCGCTGCATGGCCATCGGGTCTTTACGCAGATCAATGCCTTCATCTTTTTTGAATTCATCGGCCAGGAAATTAATCAGCCGCTGGTCAAAATCATCGCCGCCTAAATGTGTATCGCCACTGGATGATTTTACTTCAAAAACACCGTCTCCAAGGTCGAGAATGGAAACGTCGAATGTACCTCCTCCAAGGTCGTAAACCACAATGGTCTGATCCTGCTCTTTTTTATCCAGGCCGTATGCCAGTGATGCGGCAGTAGGCTCGTTGATAATTCTTTTTACCTCAAGGCCTGCAATTTTTCCGGCTTCCTGAGTTGCCTTTCGCTGGGCGTCATTAAAATATGCCGGAACGGTAATAACCGCTGATGTAACTTTTTCACCAAGATACTCCTCAGCCGTTTGCTTCATTTTTTGCAATACCATGGCAGAGATTTCCTGCGGGGCATAATTTCTGTCATCAATTTGCACTCTGGCAGTGCTGTCATCATCAGATTTTATAACTTTGTAGGAAACCTGTCCGATTTCCTCTTTTACCTCATTATACATTCGCCCCATAAATCTCTTGATCGAAGAGACTGTGTTATTGGGGTTTGTTATGGCCTGGCGTTTTGCAGGAGCGCCCACAAGACGTTCGCCATCTTTTGTAAATGCCACAACAGATGGAGTGGTTCTGCCGCCTTCCGAATTTTGGATGACTACCGGCTCATTGCCTTCCATTACGGAAACGCAAGAGTTCGTAGTACCTAAATCAATTCCTATTATTTTACCCATAGTAATGTTCCTTTATCTTTTTATTCTGTCTGAAATTCTTAATTAATCGGAATGGATTGAGATTCGTCTGTATCATCCACTCCAGTTTTTAAAATTTTTACCTGTAATACACCATTTTTAAAGGTTGCTGTAACCGATGATGTATCTGCGCTGTCGGGCAGCGCAAAAGATCTCGAAAACGATCCCTGCTTTCTTTCTGATCTTTTGAGCACTTCTTCATCTTCAAGAAACAGCTCCCGCTCGCCGCTGATAGTCAGCACATTGTTTTTCAATGTTATTTTAATCTGTTTTTTACTCATTCCGGGCAAATCTATAAACACGGAGAAAATATTTTCGCTCTCCACGATGTCGCAATCGGGATTAAAATGCCCTCCGCTGTCATCAGCCACGGAAATTTTTTCAACAAACTGCTGAATATCCCGGCCAAGTTTAGACAACTGTTTTTCTATGTCGATATTGAAGTTGCTCATAATTTTGTACGTTTTCTCTTTCTAAGTGCAACCACAATGCCAATTGAGGCAAGCCATCAGCTTCACTGACGTATTGACATGGATAAAATCAGAATTGTGACCTGATGCCAGTTTAACCCGTCTTATTGATTCAATTCCTGCAAATGTTGCCAGAACTCAGGATAAGATATGGCAGTACATTCGGCATCTTTTATTTTTGATACCCCGGATGAGCGGGCGGCAAGAACGGCTGAGGCCATGGCCATGCGGTGATCGTGCCAGGTGGGATAGGCTGCAGGCTTCGGGATAAAATCTCTACTGCCATTAATAATTATTCCGTCCTGCTTCAATTCTATATCGGCTCCGGCCAGGGTCAAAATTTCTGCCATTGCAGCGAGGCGGTCCGTCTCTTTATGCCGAAGTTCTTCTGCACCCGTAATTATGGACTGACCATCTGCAAAACACATGGCAACCATTAAAATTGGGAGTTCGTCAATGCAATTCGGAACGAGTGCGGAATCTAATTCTATGCCTTTTAATTCTGCAGGCCCGGCAACCAAATCAGCAACCGGCTCCTTACCTTCATCCCGGTGATTTTTTCGGATGATACCGGCTCCCATCTCATCCAAAACAGTTAGTGCTGCAATGCGGCTGGGATTCATTCCCGTATTTTTCAACTCAATGGATGCATCATCAAAAATGGCAGCGGCAACCAGCCAAAATGCGGCTGCTGAAAAATCACCAGGGACAGCGTAATTTTGTGCGGGAATTTTATCACCGCGGCTGCTTCGGATAATTTTTCCCGTGCCATATGGCTCCGTTTTCAAATCAAGGAGGCGTTCTGTATGATCTCTGCTGAATTTCTGCTCAATCACTTCAGTCGGGTCATCTCCGAATAAACCGGCCAGCAGCACACATGATTTTAACTGGGCACTGGCAATAGGAAGCGGAAACAGGATTCCTTTTACACCACGGTGAGCGCCAATCTTCAGCGGAGCATATTCACCACGGTCTGCATCTATCCGGCAGCCCATCTGAGCCAGCGGATCGATAATTCTCTTCATGGTGCGTGAGGAGAGAGATTCATCACCAATCAGTTCGCACTCAATTCCTGCTCCGGCTGCAATTCCCGCCAGCAGCCTCATGGTGGTACCTGAATTTCCACAATTGAGTGGTGCACGGGGAGTGTTGAATCCGTCTCTGCCAATACCATCAATCTCTACGGTTGAACCATTTTTTTTGATACTGACTCCTAATCCCGCCAGACATTCCAGTGTGCTTTGGGGATCGGCTGCAGATGAATAATTCCGGATGATACTTTTCTCCGATGCAATGGATGCAAACAGAGCTGCGCGGTGTGATATCGATTTGTCGGGAGGTAATTCGAGCTTTCCTGCAAGTTTTTTGGCAGGTTCTACTGTCTGTATCATTATTAATTGCTCTGGAGCAGTCGCCGGGCTTTTTGTGCACCCGGAGTGTCAGGATATTGGTCGATGATTGAGTTTAGCAGTGAAATAGCATCTCCTCTCTGTCCCTGGCGGATTCGGATTTCTGCTGTTTTATATTGAGCCTCTGCAACCCATTCAATGAACGACCCGAACAGCACACTTACTTTGGAGTAGGCTTCAATAGCAGCTTCTGTGTCACCTTCTCTTTGATAGGATTCACCAATCAGAAACTGAGATTCAGCGCCAATTTCGCCTGTATTTTGATCAGCTACAAGATTGAAAAACCTGCGTGCTTCTTCTAAACGGCCATCAGCAAGCAACACTTTCCCGAGGCCCACTCTTGCCGCGTCATTTTCGGAATCTGCTGAAAGCACCCGTTCAAAAGATTGCCGGGCTTGAGTGCGGTTGCCCAGTGCGAGATTAGCATTCCCAATACCAAGATTGGCTTCCCGCTCAAAACGGGAATCTTTTTCGGCAAGTTCTGTATACCGGTTCAGCGATTCCTGGTAATTTCCAAGCTGGTACTGAATCCTTCCCAGATCTGAAAGTGCAGGTGCAGTTCGTTCTGAATCCGGAAAATCGTTGATCAGGGTTTCCAGTGTTTCTGCCGCTTCTTCTTTCCGGTCCATACGAATAAAGGCATCAGCCATATTGTAATAGGCATCGGGCATCAAGTTCCGGTTGTTGGTAATTCTGAGATATTGTCTGAATTCACGGACTGCGGCATCATAATCGCCGGTTTGAAACACATTTTCTGCTTGCCTGAAGCGAAGCCTGTCGGCTGTGGCAGAGGTTGGGTTATCGGCAAGAAACTCCTCAAGCACATCGGTACTGGTGTCGTCACCACCGGCCGAAAGCTGCGCAAATTGGATACCGTCTATCGCTTCAATGATGTACTGGCTTCTCGGATATTCATCAAGCACCCGCTGGTATTCTTCTATCGCACGTTCAAAATTGCCGGAGTTGTAGTACGAATCGCCGATATTATATTGTGCCCGTGCTGCCCATTCTGTTCCCGGATAGCGCCGGATCACTTCCCTGAACTCTTCAATGGCCTGATCAAAGTTTCCAGTGTTCATATAAATGTATGCCACGTTATATTGCGCCTGCTCTCTCAGCCTGCTGTAGGGGTAAATTCGCAGAAGCCTTCTGAACTGGGTTACCGCTTCAAAATTGCGGTTCATGCGGTAGTGGCTGTTGGCTACCTGATACATGGCGTAATCTCCGCCGGGATCTGCACCAATAGTTGCATTATAATATTCAAGGGCTTCCCTGTATTTTCCCTGGCCAAAGAATGCATCACCGATTCGCAACTTTGTATCCGTTTCGTATGGGTATAGTGCAATATCGGGGGGATCGTAGTTTTCCAGAAAATCAATCAGCGGGCCGGTGGCATTTTCGAAATCTCCCATCATAAAATAAGACCAGCCGAGGCTGTATTTTGCCGCAGCAATCATCTCATGATCAGGATATCGCTCAATAAATTCGGAAAATTGTCTGGCTGCGGGGCCAAACTCTCTGCTTTGATAGTGTGCATCTGCACTCCAGAACAGGGCTTCTTTTCCGATTTCACTGTCGGGAGCTTCATTGTGTACGTCTTCGAATTCGGGTTGGGACAGATCGTAGACCATGTTAAAGTACATTGTCCATGCCCGCTGGAATCTGGCCTGACGTTTTAATTCCGGGTCGAGCTCTGCCAGTTCTGCGGCAAGTTCAAATGCGTCAATTGCACTTGTATATTCGTTGTTTGCGTAGAATGCCTCTCCAAGAAGCGTGAGAACTTTAGCGGGATCATCCAACTCTTCGTAATTTCTTGCAAGGGGCAGCAGCACTTCAATTGCTTCGGTGTAAAATCCTGATTCAATGGCAGTCAACGCCCATTCGTATCTTGCCTGCTCATAAAAAACACCTTCATCAAACCGCTCTCCAAACTCTCTGAACGATTCGAGAGCAGCATTGAATCTTCCGGCCAGTTTTTGATTGACTGCTTTGTAGTAGAGAGCTCTGCGTGCAAGGTCATCATCGCCATCGGCAGCTTCCCCGAATGATCGCGCAGCCCAGTGATAAATATCCTGCCGGTGAAAAACCCAGCCCAATCCATAATGCGCAATGCGGGTATCTTCATCATGTTCAACACGGCTCAAATAATGCCTGTAATAGCGGGTGGCTTCGCCGAATTCACCCATAACGTTGTAACTTTCAGCAATCAGATAGATGGCTTTCAGGCGGTTTTCTTCATCGAGGTGGGGGAGTGCATCATAAAAAGCTTCAACAGCTTCCGGAAATTTTCTTTGCTGGTAATAAGATTCTCCAAGTGCCGTTCCGATGCGGCGGGTCATTGCATCGCGCGGAAAACGTTCGCGCAGCAATTCGAATGCTTCTGAAGAATCAGTATATCGCTCTTCTTCAAGGTAGAGGCGGCCTCGCGCATATAGTGCTCTGGGCGCCCAGACGCTTCGCCCATGTTCATCAGATAATTCAAGAAAATATCTGCGGGCAAGATCATAATCACCTGACTCAACAGCAGTTTCTCCGAGTGTGTAGTAGAGCTCAGCCCGGTCGTTATAAGACTGTGGATATTTGAGTGCGAGATCCATACGGGAGATAGCCTGGGCATACTCGCCTCTCTGCAGGTGCTCTTCGGCTACTTCGCGAAGTAAAACCGCGGCACGGTTGCTGCCCGGATATTCCTGCAAAAACCGGTCAACATGGTAGTCGGTTCCGGAAGAATCGATGCGGGTTAAGGAGCGCACGATATAAAAATCAGCGGTTTCCCGGTTTACTTCGTTGCTGCTGAATTCGACGGCCTGTTCAAACAGTGGAATAGCTTCCTGGAATAGCCCATTTTCAAACAGAGTTAATCCCTCCTGAAATTTTTTCTGGTACGATTCCTGAGTATCCTGAGCAACTGCGGCCTGACCCGCCAACACAAGAAACAAAGTAGTGAAGAATATTAATACGTTACGGCTCATGTATCAAAGGAATAAATAATCAATAGCATTTACAGACTTCAAATATATCAACTCCGTCTGATTTGTTCCCAATTTCGGGCGTGTATTTATAAAGTTTTTCAGACATCGAGAAACCGCATCAATTCGTCGGCCCTGGCAGTGAGATCGAGCTGCATCAGATCGGCTTTGTTTTGGGTAGCCGTTAGGTAACCGTGGCGCTGCAGTGATGATATGATAGAAGAGGTGTCTTCATACGTCAGTTTAATAGAAACCTGAATCATTCCGTTCGGATTATTGGGGTGCTCCACAGTAAGCCCGAGAATTTTTGCTCCTTCAGTTTCGATAAGGTGCACCAGTTTTGAAAGTGTGAAATCTGCTGTATCCATAAGTACAGTAATCACCGATCCCGCCGTGGCTATATTCAGCATAGTAGAGAGTGATTCGAGCACTTTCTTTTTTTCAATGATGCCCAGATATCGCTCAGATTCATCTGCCACCGAAAGTATTCTCACTTCAAACTGAAGCATTTGTCTTGCCACTTCGAAAATATGTTGATTTTCGAAAGCAAAGATGGGCTTTCTGAACTCAATATCGGATATCGGGCGGGTTTCGTCGGGTACATCGGCGATGTCATCAAATAAAATGTGGCCTACATTTTTTTGGGTAGCCGGATCAACAACAGGAATACTGGAAGACTGCCATGCATCCATTTTTGCCAATGCAGCCGACACCGGACTTGCGGGGCTGAGCGGGGTAAAGTCTGTATTTAGTAGATCTTTTGCTAACACGTTATGCGTTTATCAAAGGTTTAATTTCTTTCAGTATCGACTCAAAGCGATCGCGGTCTGCTTTTGTTGAGCTTCCTTCTATTGATACGGTGTTGCCTTCAAAATGTTCATGGTCTATCACACCCACTTCGTGTAAATAAGCAACCGCCTTGTAATGAGACATCGGTACATTGTAAGAAAAAGCTACATATTCTTCTTCAATAAATTGTTCAATTCTTGCTTGCAGTTTTCCAAGCCCGATGCCTCTGAACGCAGAAATAAAGAGTGCTTCCGGGTATTCTTTTTTCAGGCTTATTAAAATTTCCGGATCCACTGCGTCAATTTTGTTGAATACAAGAATTTTTTTTGTGTCTTTCACTCCCAGGTCTTCCAGGGTGTCGTTCACCACACCAATGTAATCTTCAACGAGCTTGCTTGTGGCATCTACAACATGAAGCAATATATCGGAATCGCGAACTTCATCGAGAGTAGATTTAAAGCTTTCAATTAAATCGTGCGGAAGTTTTCTGATAAATCCAACCGTATCAGACAGCAGTACGTCGTGGTTATCCATCTCCAGCCGACGAACCGTAGAATCGAGCGTGGCAAAAAGGCGATTTTCGGCCAGTACATCGGTCTTTGTCAGCGTGTTCATGATGGTGGACTTTCCGGCATTGGTATATCCTACAAGTGCAACCCGTGTGATATTTTCCCGGCCTTTGCGCTGTGTGGTTCGCTGCTTGTCAAGTTTGTCGAGTTTTTCCTTGAGCGTGGAAATTCGCTTGCCTATCAATCGGCGGTCTGTTTCAATCTGAGTTTCACCGGGCCCTTTAGTTCCGATACCCCCTTTTTGCCTGGAAAGGTGAGTCCAGAAGCGGGTAAGCCTTGGCAATAAATATTGAAGCTGAGCCAGTTCTACCTGGGTTTTTGCTGCGGATGTTTTTGCCCTGGATGCAAAAATATCAAGGATAAGGCCGCTGCGGTCCAGCACTTTTACCTTGGTAATTTTTTCAATATTCCTGATTTGAGTAGCCGTCAGGTCGTCATCAAACATTAAAATGTCGGCATTTTTTTCGGCTACAATCTGTTTTAGCTGATTGAGCTTTCCCGTGCCAATATAGGTGGTTGGGTCGGGGCTGGGGCGGTTTTGCAGTACTCTTTCTACAGTTTCAGCGCCTGCGGTATCTCCCAGCAGCATCAATTCATCCAGATATTCATTAGCCAGCCATCGGGGTGTATCCGGGCCAAACAGCCCAACAATAACTGCTCTCTCTTTATTGAGAGTTGGTTTTCTGATTTCTTCTAACAATGGTTTTGCTGCTTATTGAAAATGATTATTCGAATGCTTTAAAATCGAACGATGAATCGGCAACAGGAGTCATGATTTTTCCGATTTTCAGCGCAATGATTTTTTCAAATTTGTTTGTTTTTTTATCCGGCACAAAAAGCTCCAGCCTTATCAGCCTTTTTTCGTATGTGTCCTGTACATTTTCCTGATAAATAAACACATACTCAGAACCATTCGAAGCCGGTTTCTCAACATAATCGTTGATTTGGTGCCATGCAATGGTTTGAGACGGATCGTTGATATTTTTAACAATGCCGTGATCGGTGATGAACGACTTTGACGAAAAATAACTTGAGGTGAACCAGCAAATACCCAGCCAGCCATAGCATCCCATTATGGTGTAAAACTGGTCAATCTGATTCCAGGCAACCAACGCCGTAACCATTGCAGTAAACCCAAGAAACAGCGTTGAAAATAACGGATACCCTCTCAGTTTACCGGATTTCCAGCTTATACGCACGTTTCTCAGCCGCATTGCATTCGCAACCGTATAGGCTGCAAGAAAGGTTGATCCAAGCGTAAAAAGCGCCAGAAGGAGTACAAACAAACTGTATATATCGGTAGAAAAGTTCATCCCAGTGTTTCAGCTCTATAATGTCGTGATATAATTGACTCTAATAGTAATAAAATGATTGCTATTAAAACAAACCAGTGCCAAATTTCTCTTCCGAAAGATGCCATTTCAAGCTCGCTAAATGCTTCGGTGTAATCAGCACCTGCATGCGAAGCCCTGCTGTTTTCGAACAGAGAGGCAGCCAATGATTCAATCTCTGATATTTCTAACGAAGCCAGCCTCGATTCCATTGCGTCCTGGTTTACACCAATTATCAAGTTTTGTTCATCGGTCTCAATTTCAAGCCAGCCGGGCTCCCATTCGGTGGCGCTGTACGATATTTCCGTGCCTCCAAAAGTTTGTCGGATTTCTGGTAGAATTTCCTCTTCTTCTTTTCTCAGCAGAACCGATTCTGTACTTTCATTCAGCGAAAAACTAAACGGACTTCCAAGTGTATGAGTGGCAAGCCGGGCTCCTTCTCCCTGCACCAGATAGTCTATGGTTCTGAAATAGAGCGGGGCAAAAAACGGTTTGATTGGGAAGTTGGACCATCCCGGATCGCTGCCAATGGCAGAATATATAACTCTTCCCGTACCCACACGGCTTTCAAGCAGAAGCGGATTGCCGGTGCTTGTTTGCAGGATTGAATAGTTTGTGCCGCTTTGGCGTGCATCTATCTCGTAGTAGTAGAAAATTTCAGGCACGTTCAGGCGAATCTCCTCGTCTTCGTCTTTATCAAAAATTGTATCAAGAATGGGATGGCCTTCAGAAGGAGTTGCCATTCTGTCTATGGGATCAAACGAACCGTAACTGCCAACAATATCTGTATAGCTGCCTGATCCGCTAAAACTTAGAAGCCGGTTGTAACTGCTCACACTCCCCTCGGCCGCAGGAAGAAACAGCAATCCTGCTCCGGCCTGCACATGATCTATCAAAGATTGTGATAGAAAATCGGGTACATTTCTTATGCCGTCCAGAATAACGGCATCATAGTCATAAATTCCGGAAACCTGGAATGTTTCTGCATCTTCAAAATCAATATTAAACCGCTCCATCTCGTCCGAAGCAATTTCGAGCATCGGTTTCAGGTAAGAGGTAAACCCGCTGCTGCCCGACCTGTTTTCACTCAAAACAAGAATATCTCTTGTGTCCGGCAATTGTATCGGCGCATAAAACCGATTATCAAATGTGAGTTCATCACCTTCAATTAAAAGTTCTGCGGGAATTATTCTTTCCTCAGAAACCGGCACTTCAAACAGAAACTCCTGTGTTGCAGCCGGCTCGAGCTGAAATGTTTGCTGAGTAATAAGCTCATCGTCAATCAGCAGGCTTATGAATTTATTTGAGGCTGTTTGATTGCCGTAATTTTTCAGAATGGTACGAAGCTGAAGGCTGCCGCCCTCGCCTCTTCCGCCATATTCAAGTTCAACCGTTTCATATCCCGTGTTGGATGTTTCCGAACTGCCCACTTTCATGATCTGCAAGTTTATATCACTGAAAATCTCCCTTTCAATCTCCTGCAATCCGGCAAGTTGCGTTTCCTGTCCATCGGTAATCAGGTAAATAATTTTATTGGGTTCGTTAGCATCCTTCAGCCTTTCAGCCATGGCCGTCAGCCTCTGCTTTAAATAATTGCCCGAATTCACTGTTTCGAGATCTGACAAATGCCGGAAGGCAGCTCTTTTTGAGATGAGGGGAAGATTCAGTGACTGCCCGTTGGTTACATTAATGGCGATACGGTCGTCGTTGCCGGCAAATTCCAACAATTCGTTTGCAAGCTGAAGTGCCTGCTCAAAATACGGGCCGTCACGGTCCACACGCTCCATGGTCGGGCTGTTGTCCAGCAGAATGCCGATTGCTTTTGGCTCACCGCTGCTTGCCCACCCAAACTCGGGAGGCAGGAACGGCCTTGAAGCGGCTAAAACCAGTGCAATAATGGCCATGCAGCGAATAGCCAGCAGCAACCATCGCTTTATTTTTATTCTTTTTAACGCTGTTGATTTCAGCGTATCAAAAAAAGCAAGGGTTGAAAATCTGACTTTTTTCGGTTTTTTCAGATTTAAAAGATATATCAACAAAGGCACTGCAATCGTTAACAGTGCGAATAAAAAAATCGGATTTAAAAAGCTCATTAAGCGAAAAGTTTTTACCTTGATCAGTTTACAGACAGGAACATATCTGTAAAAAGCTCTATTAAGCTATGGTAATAACCAATCCTTAACAAACATATTATCCAAAACCGGTGCCGTTTACACAAAATTTTTCAACTCTTTGTTTCAAACTTATTTTCATTTTACTGCTGCTGGCCGGGTGCGGGAGAACCGGCGCCGATCACTGGTCTGAGTTTGTCCCCGAATCTACACTTTTTGTCATTGTTCCTGAAGAAAATACAACGGTGGGAGATATGCTCTCGACCGATTACATGCCCATGTTTGATGACATCAGTCCCTCAGCTATTCAGCTTGTTTCAAATGTTCAGGAAAATGCCCCTTCAGCCATGCAGGTGGAGGCCATGCTGCTTTACCCCGATACCTCGAACGACTGGCAGCCGGTCTGGATTACGCAAAAAACCGATGGATTGATTGGCCATCTAACCTCGATGTTTCAGCGTGATTTTGAACAAAACCGCTACGAATTTCTCGGCCATACCATCGAAAAACTCTTTTTTTCTGATCGTGTGATATTTATCATCGAAATCGGGAACTGGACTGTATTTTCTGAATCGAGCCTGGCGATAGAAAATATGCTGCGCACCCTGAGAGGCAATAACGCCGCGATGAATATTTCACCGGAACAGGATACACCCGGATCGGTTATTTTTAACACACCCAGCCTCGATATCTGGGCAAAACAGATAGCTCAGGTTAGCTACAGGCCCTATCTCGGCGGAATTCTGGATGGAGCCTCTCCTGTAAATTTCGAGTTCCACCGGGCAGATGACGAACAGTGGAACTGGCAGATGCGCGGTGAGATGCAATTGAGGGGAGGCAGGTCTGCACTGCTTCGGTCAATTTCTACCGAACCGAGGCCATTTCTATTGGACCGATATGTGCCGGTAAACGCCGCTGCATTTTCAATTTTCCGGGCACTGCCTTCTGTTTCGTTTGATGAATTTGAGCCGGATCATGAGGTTGATGAATATCTGCTGGCTAACCGCGATGTTTTGCAAGTATTGCGTCAAAATATCGGCGAAGAAGTGGCATTTGTATCGTTTGCAGATTCTGGCCCGGCCAGTTCGAGCGAATATCTCTATTTGCGGCGCATTCAAAATGCTGATTTGATCAGAATGGTGCTGGATAATCTTGATACGCGAAATCTGGCCATCAAACAAGAAAATACCTACTACCTGAACAGCTATGTTTTAGGGAAATTGTTTGGCTCAGAGCTTCATCCTGCCGAGGATTTTTATATCGCTGTTTATGACCGCGTTGTTGCAATTGCACAGCGAAATGGCCTCGCCGAAAGCGTGGGAGGAGATGCCGAGCGCAGACGGGTAATGTATTACGATGATGACTACTCCAAAGTTCTTCAATCTTTCACCGAACCGCTGAGCTCTATTTTTTATATGGATGCATCCCGTTTTGGCCGGTTTATTCAGCCCTGGCTTTACCCGCAAAATTACATGAGCACCCTGCTTGGAACGATGGACGAATTTGTGATCACAACCCGCCATATTTCTGACCGCTCAGCACTTGAGTTTACCCTCACCAATTTTGAAAGAGAACGAACCGAACGTCCGTATCGTGAACAGTGGGTGTTTCCTCTCTCTGATGACGTAGAAATTTCCGGAGAGCCTGTAATAGCCGATATAACCGGCAGTGCCCGAAACGAAATTATTTTCTCAGCAACAAACGGTTCAACTTATGTGCTCGCTTCTGATGGTACCACGGTAATTCAGGTTAACACCGAGGATGGAGATATTCCGGTTGGGTCTCCCGTGATTTACGATTGGTACGGGAACAATCAGAATGTGATTATGCAAACTGCTGGCGATAAGGTTTATGCCTGGAATCAAAATGGAGTTTTGCTGCCCAATTTCCCGGTTCACATGAATGAGGAGATCACCACACCACTCAAGGTCATGGATATAACAGGCAATGGTGTGGCCGAAATGATACTGGCAACGGCCGATCGCCAGGTGCATATTTTGAATGCGCGCGGACAGGCTATCAGCGGATGGCCGCAGAGCACTAATTCTGTAGTTCAATCCAAACCGCTTGTTGCAGAAATCGATGATGTGCGTTCACTCTTTGTTTTTGCTGAAAATACCCTTCATGGCTGGAACATTAACGGCCAGAGAAGGGATGATTATCCTGTATTTCTGTCGGCACAGATGCACGGCTCGCCTGCTATTTTTGACAGGCATATTTTGGGTTCAGGGCTTGATGGCAGCCTGTATTCAGTAGGCCCGGAGCCGCTTTTTTCTGATACACTCTCCAACTCACACCGCTCCAACTCACTGCATATTCAATCAGTGCCTGTGTCGAACAGCAGCTTGAATTCTACCCCAAGAGTAGAAAGCGTGCTGCTAAGACACGAAGATGATTTTAACCGCGATGATTTGATTTTGCTTCAATCTGCCAGCGGATCTGTTTTCCTGTATAACAGAAATGGCGAATTGAAATTTACACAATCCCTCGGGCAGCCTGCATCTGACAGTTTTGGGCCGCTTGTGACAGACATCAATAACGACCGGCGTGAAGATGTGATCGCACTTGCTGATTTTGGCCGGTTTTATGCCTGGGATATTTTAAGCACCGACCGCCACCTGGAGCTTCCCACTTCGGGGATGAGATATCCGCTGGTGCAGGACTTTTTCGGTGACGGCAATAAAGAAATCATTGCCCAAACCCGCGACGGGCTCCGGTGCTGGACCATCTATTTTACACGGAGGGAAGCGCAGCAATCCGATTAAATTACATCAGCGAATGCTTCTTCGAGATCGGCAAATTCGAAGTCAAAACCGGACTGAAGCAGTACTCCCGGTTGCGCACGAAGACTTTCGAGTGCCAATTTGGAACCTTCGCCAAGCACAATTTTCAGCACAAATTCAGGAACTTTAAAAAAGGCCGGGCGATTCATAACATTTCCCAGTTTCCGGGCGAAGACGCTCATGGTTTCGGGATTGGGCGAACAGGCATTATAGGCGCCGCTCACTGATTTATTTTGAATGGGATACAGAATTGCATTACATAGATCCCGCATGTGTATCCAGGGGACATATTGCCTGCCGCTGCCCACCGGGCCTCCTAACCCCAGCCAGAACGGAAGTTTCATTTTTTCCAGCATACCGCCATCGTCTTCAAGTACGGGAGCAATGCGCGGGAAAGCTGTGCGCACACCAAATTTTTCTGCACGTCCCGCTTCATTTTCCCAGTCAATACAAAGTTTACCCAGAAAATGATTGGCAGGAGAGGTTTTCTCATCGATTATTTCATCTCCATGGTCGCCATAAATACTGATCCCCGAGGCAGAGATCAGCAGTTCCGGTTTTGAAGTGGCCTTTTCAATGAAGTCAACAAGTTTGCGCGTTGTGTTGATTCTGCTGTTGTAGATCTGTTTTTTAACACGTTCATTCCACCTGCCAAACAAATTTTTGCCCGCCAGATTGATGATCACATCAGCCTGTTCCACAGCTTCATCCAATCCGTCTTCCCAGCTTACAAACTTCTGATTGTCTGCCTGCTCTTCGGCATATTTTTCAGGTGAACGAGTCACGATGGTGATGAAATGTCCGCTTTTCAACAGTTCAGCCCGCAGATAGCTTCCGATAAATCCGGTGCCGCCGGTAATAAGTATTTTTTTAGTTTCCATAACTATCCAGTCAACATTTTCAGGTAGTAAAACAATCCTTTCTTTAAGAGAAGCTAAATCAAAAAGTAGTAAAAGAAAAAGAGAACCGGCGCCGCAAGAATCAGAGAGTCGAAACGGTCGAACATACCACCGTGCCCGGGTATCAGATTGGAGGAGTCTTTTACACCGGCTTTTCGTTTCAGGCTGCTTTCAATAATATCTCCCAAAGGGCCAAAGACACTCACAATAATCACAGCCGGAATTAGTGTCCACAAGGGCAGCGGGTAAGGGCTGGCAATCAGGTAAACAATCAAAAAACCGACGGCTGCACCCAGGAAACCAAACCAGAATCCTTCCCAGGTTTTATTCGGACTTACAACAGGCGCCAGTTTGTTTTTTCCGAAATTCTTCCCACCGAAATAAGCAAACACATCATTTCCCCAGATCATCAAAAAGAGTGTTACCGTAAGCCAAAAACCATCCATATCAGCCCCAAGATTGCGGATATTCACAATCATAAAAAAGCCGACCGTGGGATATACACCTGTGAAAAAAGTGCTCATCCAGCGCTGTGAAAATCCGGATCTGTTTTTAAAGAAAGCCCAGCCGGTAATCAGCAAAAGAACAACAGAAAAGACAGCAATAAACCAGAGCGGCAAATAAAAATAGATCCAGATGATAAACGCAATGGCTAAAGAAATCAGAAAATAGTCGGGCCGGCCGGCATGTCTCAGAATCCTGTGGAGTTCCCAGATGGTGAATCCTGCAATTGCGGCAATTAATATCTCGAACGGCCTGCCACCATACCAAATAAGCAGCAACATAATGATGGCAGCCGGAACAGCAAATAGAATTCGTTTACTAAGTTCGCTCAAAACTCTCTGTTTTCTTCATTTTCTTCTTCATCGCTTTCTCGCAGCTCTCGCAGAGCTTCTCGTGCCTCTTTTTCAAATTCTTTCGGCACATATAAGTACACCATTGACATATCACCAATGTTCATGCTTAGTGATGAATCCCTTTTGGAGAGTACAGTGGCCGGAATATCCAGGTCTGCAAGATAGCTTCTTGCCAGTTCCACCTCGTATTCAGTGCCTCTTTCATAAACACATACCCAATTATTGATGTTGCTCGGTTCAGGGCCTCTTAGCATGGCTGATAATTATTTTTTTTGATCGGACTGATTTAACATAACATAAATTACGGCAACTGTAAAAATGATACTCATAAGAAGTATCCAAACCGGAGGCAGCATATCGGCCGACATGTCCTGAAATATCAGCTCCGGAAAGTTTACACCAACCAGCACAGCGGCCCCATTGTTCACAAAATGCGCCACAATTGCCGGCCACAAACTACCGCTCAGCCAGGTCATCAGAGCCAGCAAAACACCAAGAGTGGCCAGGGGCAGTAAGTTGCCAAGCTGCATGTGAAATAAGCCGAATATTATTCCGGAAATAATAATGGCGGTAATAATTCCCCAGCTTTTTTCGAATGCCCGGAGAACGTAACCCCGAAACAGGATTTCCTCACAGATTGCAGGTATCAGAGCGATATTTAGCAGGCCGAATAATATGATGCCGTCGCGTGTCAGAAAATCTTCAATCATCTGGTACTGTGATACCTGGATTTCCGTAAGCGATTCGGGTATGGGAAGGGCAGAATTGAAAAAGCCCAGATAAACGATAACCGGCTGAATCACCACTATCAAAACTGAACCCAAAACAACAAATTTCAGTGAGTGGTGATGCCATTTAAAGCGCAGAAAATCTCTTTTAGTTTCGGAGCCGATATTGAGTTTTACCACAATAAAAGTGGCCAGCCCGATAAAAAGTATCTGTCCGACGGAATTGCCGATAAAGAGCAGATCCACTCTTTCTAACATCAATTCAGAGAGTTCTCCTGCCGATACCATGCCCTCGGTGGCAAAAATAAGCCCAACCACTACCAAACCGGCAACAAGCTGAAACATGATGAAAACGGCTACAAGCCATATCATGGCCACCGCCCAGTGGGAAAAACCGTTTCGATCAGCCCAGGAAAGAACCTGTTCCTGAGCAGATGAGAATGGAGACTCTGAATTCATTTAAAACGTTTCTTCTTTTTCAGCGAAAAACTTCACACCAAGCAATCCTGTAATAAGATTCAACAGCCCTGTTACCGGTATTCCCCAAAATAACTGCCTGAAGAAAGACTGGCTGGCTTCCATAGATTCCGCCATTGCATCAATCATATCGTCTTTGGCACTTTCCGGCATATCCATTGCTTCAATATTGGCAATGGTTGACTGCATTATTTTTTCTGTGTATTCGGGATCAACAAGCATTATCCAGAGCTCATTTAAAATTACACTGATTACCACAATAACCGCTCCTGTCAGAAAGCCGATTACGGCTCCCTGTCCAAGTTTTAATTTTGGTGATACTTCCCTGGTAAAATGCCAGACGGCCAGCAAGCCGGCCACTGATGTAACAAGGCATACAACCACCCCGCTTATCATAATCGGCGAAAAAAATGAACCGGTCGGCTCCGAATTTATTTGCTGATATCCAAAAAACAGACCTACCACAAAACTGATTAAACTGAAAATGGCCCCCACAATTCCCACCGATGGCCAGTAATCATTAAAAGAAAAATTAGATTCCTGTTTTACTTCTTCTTCATTCATGAGCTTTCTGTTTTATTATTTGTTTGAAATTGATCGAATAATGTCAGTGCTGCTGCCAAACCGAACAACCAGCCTAATACAGCTCGGGAAGAATTGGTGTTTTCCCAGAGCTGAAGAAGGTTGCCTGAATAATCGATGATTTGAACGATCACTGCAAGAAAAAGAAACCATAAAACCCAGGTTTTTTGCTTAATCAGGTAAATTGCTGCCGGAATCAGAATCCATCCGGATAATAATCCCAAAAAAACTCCAAAACACCGGCTGTTTACGGCCATCTGTACATCATTAAACATAAAAGAACGATCCGGCATTTGATGGCAAACACCACGAAACAGGTTGCCTGTCCAGTGACCGATACTTTTTTCAGCTCCCCAAAGCCCGCCGCCCAATGAAACCAGCACCAAACCAAAAAGAGCCAGCAACATCACGAAATAGAGCAGTTTGTGTTTCATTTATTTTCTGAATAAAGATCCAAAAAATAGTCCGGCGCCTTGCACGGTTTTCTTGTGTCAGAATTTGTGAAACAGAGATCTACCTGCCCCTGAATGTGCGGCTCCTTCAGACGGTTTGTATAAACGTTGTAATAAGTTTTAAGCCGAATGGCCGGTACATCAAAAATCAGAACTTCAATCTGCATTAACTCATCATAAAAAACAGGAGCTTTGTAGGAAATTTGTGAATAGATGACCGGAAGCATAATTCCATCCTCTTCAAGCCGGGAGTAAGAAACACCCATCGAGCGGATCATTTCTGTACGAGCCGCCTCAAAATATTCCAGGTACCGGCCGTAGTAAACATAACCCATCTTATCGGTTTCTCCGTAGCGGCTCCTCAGCGGATATTTATATTTCAGAATTGCCTGCTGCTCGGGAAACTGCACCATAATCTATTTTTTTCCGGCTTCAACCCAAACTCCCATTCCCGAATATTTTTCAATTCGCTGATCTATCAGCTTTTCAGGCTTCATTTTTTTGAGCCGTTTGAGGCTTTTCATGATCTGGTCTTTCACTGCTTCCGCCGATTGTTTGTAATCGCGATGGGCGCCTCCGAGCGGCTCTTCGATTACGCCATCAATAATTTTGAGCTCGAGTAAATCTTTGGCCGTTAATTTGAGGTTAGTTGCTGCCTGTTCTTTAAATTCCCAGGTTTTCCACAAAATAGAAGAGCACGACTCGGGAGAAATCACCGAATACCAGGTATTTTCCATCATATAAATTTCATTGCCCATCCCGATGCCGATGGCACCGCCGCTGGCGCCTTCACCAATCACTATACTGATGATGGGCACTTCCAGAACGGCCATCATCTTCAGGTTTTTGGCTATTGCTTCTGCCTGACCCCGCTCCTCTGCTTCCAGTCCCGGAAATGCACCCGGTGTATCAAGCAGCGTAACTATCGGTATCCCAAACTTTTCAGCCAGTTTCATCAGCCGGTGTGCTTTGCGATAGCCTTCGGGATTTGCCATGCCAAAATTTCTGTACTGCCGGCCTTTTGTATTGCGGCCTTTCTGATGTCCGATAATCATCACCGATTTCCCGTCAATAACAGCCAGGCCGCCCACTATTGCTTTATCATCGGCATAGTATCGGTCGCCGTGCAATTCAATAAAGTCCTCGGCAATCAGGTCGATATAATCGAGCGTATATGGGCGGTCGGGATGGCGTGCAAGCTGCACCCTTTGCCAGTGTGTAAGGTTCGAAAAGATGGATTCGCGAAGCTGATTTGCTTTCTTTTTGAGGCGGTCAATCTCAGGTTTTAAAACTTCATCTCCGACAGAGATCTCATTCAGCTCTTCAATTTTCTTTTCCAGTTCGGCTATAGGTTGTTCAAAATCAAGATATTGCATGGCGCAGGTATCAGGGTTCAGATTTCAAAATATTTTGACAATATAAGAACAATTCCGCTTCGTGTTCGGCGAAGCTGCTGTTAATTTGCAATTTCCATTTTTTCGGCGAAATAATCACAAAAATCTCTCATATCACCGCTAATGCGTTCATCGTTCGTAGACTTTTCGAGCGTATCGGCCAGGGTGACCAGTGTTTGATGGAAAAAAATTTTCATCTCATCGATGGTCATATCCTTCGTCCACAGGTCAAGCCGGAGGGTATCTTTGTTGTTGTGATCCCAAAGTGCAAGCAGCATCGCCCGCGCGGTAGCTTTATCAAAGCCCTGCAGATCATCGGCCGACCAATTTATTTTTTCAGGTACATTGTTTTTATCCAGTTCTACTTCTATTTGAATTTTTTTCGAAGATTCAGGCATTTTCAAAGTGTTGGTTTACAATTATTTCTTAGCTTTTCCAGTACAAATCGAAATTCTTCCGGGAGCGGTGAGTCGAACTCTACAAATTCGTTGGTTCCCGGATGTACAAACCCCAGCGTTTTAGCATGAAGAGCCTGGCTCTGCATTTTGGCAAATAAGTTTTTAAACATGCTCTTTCTTGAACCAGTGTTAGGGCCGTACCGCACCGTACTGCCACCGTAGGTACGATCGCCAAATACATAATATCCATTATGCTGCATATGCACCCGGATTTGATGCGTTCGCCCGGTTTCAAGTTGAATTTCCAGCAGTGCAAGGTGATCAAACGCCTCAATGCGCTTAAAATGGGTTACGGCCGGTTTTCCACCCTCTTTTAGTATCGTCATAATTTTTCTGTCGCTTGGCGAGCGCCCGATATTTCCTTCAATGGTGCCTTCCTCCGGAGGATTTCCCCACACAATGGCCAGGTATGTTCGTTCAGCTTCTTTTTCCGCAAACTGTTCGGCCAGCTTTTGATGTGCTGCATCGTGTTTGGCTACCACCAGAAGACCGCTTGTATTTTTGTCAAGGCGGTGAACAATGCCCGGGCGCAGTGTTTCCTCATCTGCACTCGACAGATTTTTTTGGGTGTAGTACAACAGGCCGTTCACCAGGGTTCCGCTCCAATTTCCGTATGCAGGATGCACCACCATGCCGGAAGGCTTATTTACAACAAGCAAATCATCGTCTTCATAAACGATATCCAAATCCATTTTTTCTGGCTTGGCTTTTTCCGGAGGCGGTTTAGGCAGCGATATTTCAATTTTATCGCCCGGCTGCATGATGTATGATACTTTTTCGATCTTGCCGTTTACCAGCACATAGCCCTCTTTGATGGCTTTTTGAACTTTATTCCGGGTAGCATTTTGGATAAAAGAAGTGATGTATTTATCCAGTCGGACATCGGTATGCTGGCCTTCGGGCACTTCAAGAAAATATTCGGTTTTTCTGGGATTTTCTTTTTCAATCAGCATAGGCACCTAAAATAAGAAATAAGCTCTTTCCCTTTTGAGAATATCTATCATAAAATTTTCTCATGATATTTTATCCTGTAAATCAATGTCATCAAACACATTAGGCCAAATACAGCTCTTGCTTTACCCTCATTAATCAAAAAAAGTTGAACTTTTTCTGTAAGGGATTCAAAGTTTTCGGTTCATACATGTAGACTATTGATTAAGATTGAAGCTATTATCGCCATTGAGAGAACTTTTTCGAAATCAAGAGTCAGACAAACCGCAGGTGGTTATTCGCGAGAACGGCCAATTGCGGTTTTCTTTTTTTATTGAGCTGATATTTTCTGGCGCAGCATCATTTCGGTTTTGTAGAGCTCACCGTCCCTGATCAATTCCACGTACATTTCATCCCCTTCATCATAATCGCGAAGCAATGCCCAGGCGTGCATTTCACTGATCACTCTCTCATCGCCGATTCTCACAATCACATCACCCGGCATAATGCCGCATTCGTAAGCCGGCCCGTTTTTATTTACGCTGGTAACCAGCAATCCGCGCACGTAGGGCAGCCGGTACCGGTAAATTAGCTGTTCGGTCATGGATGTAAACTCCATTCCGGGGTCGTAATCGAGCATAACAGATCCCCTGGTAAGAAGCTGCGAGATGATGCGGTCTACCCGGTTGCTTGGAATGGCAAAACTGAGGCCTACAAAACCCGCACTTGTACCGCCGGTGTAGATGAAGGTATTCACCCCGATTACTTTGCCGTCACTGTTCAGGAGCGGCCCACCGGAGTTCCCCCGGTTAATCGCCGCATCGGTCTGTATCATGTCGATATAAATTCGGGGATGGTTGGGATTTGCCCTGAAATCCCGGTTGGTGGCACTAACCACGCCAACGGTTGCGGTCGGCTGGCCGTCTTCAAACAGGCCAAATGGGTTTCCCATAGCAATTGCCCATTCACCTACAATAATTTCATCAGAATCACTGAATTCAACATAATCGAAAACTTCGTCAGAATTTATCTGGAGCAGTGCAAGATCTGTCAGTTCGTCACTTCCAATTAATTTTGCCTCATATGTTTCCCCCAGGGTGTTTACCACCATAATTTCACTGGGATTATTTCCAATAACGTGCTGATTGGTAACAACAAGCCCGTCTTCACTGATGATAAAACCCGATCCCATGCTGGTATTATTCCGGCTCTGCTCGCCAAAGAAAAATCGGATTATTTCGTCGTGAAGGGAGTCGAACTGCTGAAGCTGCTCTGTAGCCATAATACTGACAACAGCACTGCTGGCTGTTTCAATGGCATTTGTGATTGCATTTTTTCTGCTTTCGTATATATCCTCTTTGACAGAGATGGGTGTTTCTGCCTGCTCAACGTCCTCTTGAATCTCCTCATCATTATTTTCAACATAAGCGGCTGAAAACGGCATCTCTTCGGATTCCTGGCCCGCATCTGAACTTTCCTGCGATGGGTTGCATCCCTGAATTGCCAGGAATACAGCAAATAAGCTATATGTCAGCGGTTTTTTTAATCTCATCAATCTGCTTTGCTCCAATAGATATCACATCTTTCACAGCTTGTTCGTACGGCCCTTTGTGCCAGGCGCCGGCTGCTTTTTTATGGCCGCCTCCGCCAATTTCGCGAGCCCATGCATTTACATCAATATCACTACGCGACCGCAGGCTCATTCTTATGCCTTCATTGTAAAAATCTTTCAAAAATACAGCGGCTTTCACACCGGAAATACTCAGCGGATAGTTTACAAAACCTTCAGTATCGCTGTATGATGTTCCTGTTTCCTTCAGCATTTCTCCATTAACGCTGATAACTGCTATTTGATTATTTTTATACAGCCGGATTGTTTGCAGGGCTTTGCTTAAGAGCTGCAATTGCGGCAGTGTTTTATTGGAATAGATGATTTCAATCACCTCATTCGGCTTGAAATCCCCACGGCGCAGCAAATCGGCAGAGATTTCAACGGTTGTCGGGGTAACACTTTCAAATTGAAGCGAACCCGTATCGGTAATTATGCCGGTGTAAAGAGCTTTCGCAATTGTTGGATCAATCAGATCGGGATTGTCTTTTGTGATCAGATTATAAATCAGCTCACAGGTCGATGAAATATCTGGTGCCGATATCGAGAGTTCAAAAACATCTTCCGGGTCGGGATGATGATCGATCATCCAGAGCGAAACCGATTTGCCTTCAAACCATTCATCAAATGACCCGAACCGGTGGATGGAATTTCCGTCAACCAAAATCAGCAGGTCACAGGCACTCAGTTTTTTATCCTTCTGTTTTTCCAGTTTAACATCACTCAACAGCCATTCCAGGTTTTCGGGAACATCATCGTCGTTAAAAGCAGTGGTTTTAATTCCCTTTTTTTCCAGCCAGAGGCAAAGGGCAACCTGCGCACCAATGCAGTCACCATCGGGGCGTTCGTGTGAGAGCACCCCCACATGGCTGAAATTTTCAATATTTTCGAGAAACTCTTTATACATACAAATCAAAATTCGGGATGATGTGATCGTGTTATTTGATTAAAATAACATGAGTTCAACATAAGAATTCGGAAAATGAATCTGTGGCTATCCAAAAAGGGCGTGAAGTTGCAAAAATATCATCAATTTCGTCATGCCGTACCCCGATCCCCCAATGGGACAGGCGGCATCTCCTGCGTATATCAACGGCTGGAGATCTCGCATCAGGTGCGGGATGACGCCCTTTTTGAACTAAAATACCTTATATCAACAAATTCAAAGATCTTATATCAAACTCAGGTTTAAAATAACTTCCAAAAATGGCGCTTCTTTCGCTCGATAGCAAATCTTAAATCACAAGAGGTGCCATTGAGATATCTTCTCTATATTATTATGAGAAACATTTTTGTTAGCACTTTTAATTAGGTGCTTAAAGCGCGTATGTGTTTAGCGACCTGACAGATTACGTTAGTCACGAGACTGTCGGGATTTCGGGCAACTGTTTCGCAGGGAATTACCTTTGGATTACAACTCTTAACAGGAACCGAAAAGCACGTTACTTTGTCAGATTGTTAGATTGAGCCGCTAATCACATACTAAAGCACTTAACATTTTTTTATATTTGATTAGTAGGCGTGCAAACCGGATCCCGCACTTGTTCAGCCTCGTTGACTTGGGACAGTTGGTAGGCTTTTCTTTTTTTCGTTGTGATTCTGCTGACAGGGGCCTCCTCATCAAAATCCTGATGTCTTCGTTTACAGCAGCTCATATATGAGCTCAACCAGAAACTGCAAGGCTCCTTTGAGTCAAATCAACGCTCAAAGGGTCATTCCCCTCGTCCGCCATCCGGCAGACTTTCTCCCTTAAAAGGGGACAATTAAAATCTTCGTTCTTATCTTGAACTTACGTGTGTGCTTTGAAGTAAATGCAATTTGCCCAAAGAGGCAATTGTTCTTTTACATGCTGTTGCAAAGATGGTAGTTGGCCTACTGCAGGCGTTGTCAGCCAAAGCCTGCAAACCACCTTCTGGTGCTCGTTAGCAGGTGCTGAGCGAGAAGGAAAAGGTGAGGGAAGACTCATCAGGTGTGGCTTCGATGAGCCGAGCGTAAGTGAACGACTGATGAAGCATCGATATTCGTCAGACTCTGTCAAAACCGGAGAAGCACGTGAGTCGCCTGGACACAGCATAGCAGGTGTAAGCTGCTACTGGCTATGTGGCAGGCGGTGTAAAGATCGCGGGACACGAAGACAGGCTTTGCAACAAGGGAACCGA
>SL_3KL_010_SEDDRAFT_10000335_pt1 | contig 36839 bp, 28 predicted proteins | sample SodLakKL_010_SED_2_FD_10381 | JGI IMG/M metagenome (IMG submission 10381) | reverse complement strand
TGTCCCACAAGACAAAATCTATTTTATCATTATAACCCGCCATGATGTTTACGCCGTAGCTAAGGCCTTCATGGCGCTTGTTGTTTTGCCGTAACTGCAAGCTAAAGCGACCAACATCCTCGTGATTGCGTTTTCGGTACCCGGGATTACGCCCACCATAAACACCAACTCCCAGCTCGTTATGGCCGTATTTTTTCAAATGAGAAAAAGATGCTGATGAAAAAACCCTGGGTGAGCTCCACCATTTCCAATTGGAATTGGGAGGGTGGTCATACACACCACTTTCAGCATAAAAAGAAGTTCGCCCTTCAACTGTAGCCCTTGCGGTCCGGAAATTTATCACTCCATTTAAAGCAGAGGATCCATAAAGCACAGAAGAGGCTCCTTTGATGATTTCAACCTGTGAAATATTTTCAAGAGGTAAAAACTGCCAGCGGATGTTGCCGGCATCAGCGGCCAACACAGGAAGCCCGTCTACAAGGGCAAGCACCCGCGAACCTGCCCCATAGCTATACCCTGTACCCCCTCTGACAGAAGCCTGACCATCCACTACCTCGATACCGGGTGTCCGGTTAATAAGCTCCCGTGTGTCGGTANTATGGGCAGTTTCGAANCCTTTCGGCCGGATAATACTCATGGATACGGTGGATTCAGCCACACGTTGCTCAGACCGGCCGGCACTTATAACCACCTGATCCATTTGCCTCACCTCCCGGGCAAGGCGAACATCCAACGACACCGTATCTCCAGCAGCAAGATTAAGGGTATAAACCCGTTGCTGGTAACCCACATACCTAAACTCCAACCTTGTCGTTTCGGGTGGAACATCAAGGGTATACCTTCCGCTGTGATCACTCACTGTACCCTGGTCCCCCGAATATATAATACTGGCCCCCGGCAGGGGCTCAAATGTAAGGGCATCTGAAATGACACCCCGTACATGGGCTTTTTGCCCATGAGATGCTACCATACAAAACAGTAAGATTAGTATAAACGATGCAAAAGTTTTCATGGGCCCTGTTTTCTCTGTCTACTTTTTTGAAATACGTCGATTGATACCCAGTGCATACATTTGTTTACAAAGCCAGTATTTCTGTTTAAAGGTACTAATTATTGTCTGTCTGGTAACTATCTCGGGATGAGAATGAACCCCTGTATTGTTGATGCTATTCTTCAACCGGGGATAAAGCAACACACGATGAGAGGTTACAACACAAAAAAACCCCGGTAAACTCCGGGGTCAGTAATATATTTCCAAAAAAAATATGTTGCTTTAAATGGCAACATCCTTTATTTTGCGGTTTGCAACCTGAATTGCTCCAACACTGGTTTCTCTTCAGAAAGTTCCTTTTCAGGCCTGTATATCTGCAACAGATCTTTTATAGACAGTGTATAACGGTTTTCATTCTGAATCTGTGCAAATATAGCAGTTGTATCAATTTCATTTTCTTCCACAAGTTTCTCTGGTTTTTGAATTTGCTGCAGCAGATTATCAAAATGATTATGATAACTACTATATTTAACATGGGTTGTTTCCACTGAGGGGATATCCTCATCCAGCAGGGGCTCATGGTATTGAGGCATGGGGATTAAATCAAAATGATAACCAGAGAAGCTTTTCTGTATTTCAGTTTGTGGAATTATTTCTTGCTTCAGGGTTTCTTGTTTTGATGTTACCTCAACCGTACCCTCTGGAAGAAAGATTTTAAAAGTATGAAGTGAACTTGCAATAGCTTGGTTGCTTAACATTGTAAAAAGAATTGCGATAATAGTGATGTGTTGTAAAGTTTTCATGATAATTAATTTTATGAGTTTATTTTATTGATTTTTCGTACTTGTCTGATTTTAAGGTATCCAAAGTCGTGCCATTTTACATAATAAACTTATTATGAACACATAACAAAGCCAAGCCCAAATTGTTTAATCCCTCAAAGCGTTTTAGTGTACGAGAAAGGTCACACACTGTTCGTTTTTGAACATTTTTTTTGCATCATGCCAGCAAATACAAACCCAAAGCCCGTTCATATATAAAATAAATTTTGCACCTTTGCATCAACGGAACCGTTATGACAAATGCCATAAAACGATTAGCCGGCCAGACGGCCATCTACGGTGTAAGCACCATCCTGGGGCGCTTGCTTAATTATTTGTTGGTTCCTGTTTACACACATTATTTCCTTACCCATGAATATGGCGTCATTGCAGAAATGTACTCCTATGTAGCCATATTGATTGTAATTCTTACCCATGGGATGGAAACAGCCTTTTTCAGGTTTTATGAAAATGATACCCAAAACCAGGGCAGGACATTTAGCACAGCACTGCTATCTGTTTTCATCCTATCTGTAATTTTTGTTTTCACTACCCTTACTTTCAGGGGAGAAATTGCGGGTTTGCTCAGATACCCTGAACATCCTGAATATGTTTTATGGTTTGGTATCATTATAGGTCTTGATGCAATAATGGCAGTACCATTTGCCAGGTTAAGAGCCGAAAACCGACCTGTTCATTTTGCTTTTATAAAGCTCACCGGCATCATTATCAACATCTTCCTGGTATTGTTTTTTATTATTGCCTGCCCCTGGCTTCTTGAAAACGGCAACCCGGCAACCGCGAGCTTTATCAACTCTTTTTATGACCCACAAATCGGCGTAGGATATGTTTTTATAGCCAACCTTGTGGCAAGCAGCATTACAGCTGTTTTGTTGCTTCCNGTGGTTTTACGTCATCGTATTGAGTTTTCGGTTATCATGTGGCGTCAGATGATACTGTATGCACTTCCATTATTGCTGGCGGGTTTGGCAGGCATCCTCAATGAAGCCATCGACAAAATCCTGCTCAAGTATCTTCTGCCGCGCGACATCGCGATGTCACAGGTAGGCATTTACGGTGCTTCCTACAAAGTATCCGTTTTGATGATTTTATTTATACAAGCATTTCGTTTTGCTGCAGAGCCTTTCTTTTTTGCCGAATACAAAAAAGAAAACGCTAAGGAACTGTACGCCCGGGTAATGAAAGTTTTTGTGGTTACCTGCCTTTTTATTTTTCTGGGGATTATGCTCTTCATGGACATTATACAATATTTCATAGGCAGTGATTACAGGGAAGGACTTGAAGTTGTACCTATTTTGTTGATCGCCCATATTTTCCTGGGGATATATTTCAACCTCTCCATTTGGTATAAGCTTACCGGGCAAACCCGATTTGGTGCATATATTGCTGTTATCGGAGCAAGTATCACCATTTTGGTGAATGTACTGCTTATCCCGGTTTTAGGTTATTATGCATCTGCTCTGGGACACCTGGTCTGTTACCTGGGAATGGCTGCTCTGTCGTGGTACTGGGGCAAAAAACGGTTTTATGTCCCTTACGACATAGGCCGAATCTTCCTTTTTATTGGTGTTGCTATTGCCCTCTATTTCATCCATGGGTGGATTCCTGCTATCCATTCCCTGGTGGACTTTTTGATTAGTGGCCTGTTCCTGGCATTCTTTGCCTTGTCGGTATGGCTTATTGATGATGAAGCGCGCAAAACTATTAAGCCACTGATTCATAAGCTTTCAGGGAAGAAACTTCCATAAGTTACACCCCGGATTTTTGGCCAATCATTTTTTAAACTGCTCTAAATTTTGTATTTTTGTATGCTAATTTGGGGTAGGTAACGTCTTGTATGGCGTTTATTTTTGTTCCCCCAGAATCTTTCATTCAGCAAAAGTTATTTAATTCATCTATTTTTCACTCAAAAAACAATCGTAGCCTATGACGGAAATAATGAACGAAATAAAAAACCAGGGGCAAAACACAGCGGGTCTTTCCGCCAGATCCCAAAAATTACTTCAGCTATTATTTGAAGAGAATCCTCGACTGAGAGAGATTATTTTTTCTTCAAAAAATACAGAAAGTGCTTTGGCCTCTATTCGTTCATGGGTTAATGAATATATGCATAACAACCCCCGGGCCTATGCTTACTTTAAGCATGAAGCCACAGGCAGGCAGGCCATGGAAAAACTAAACTGGCAAGATTTTGCTGCCATCCGTCTTATGGATTACCTGAATAATGAAGGGCTGCAACTTGAAGATTTGAATATACGGGGGGCTACCATTCATTCTCACCCCTTTCATTTGTTATGGATGGCTACACACAAGCAATCGGGTGGAGCAACAGAAGCCTTTTTTAACGATTTTATCCAGCTGTTCCGCCAGTTTACCGGCAAAGCTGACAGAGTGGTGCCTGACAAAAGTAAGGTTATGGACTGGATGAACAATCACCCTTCAGGCCTGGATGAAGAAATCGTAAAAATACGTGAACAGAACAAGGAGCGAATTATTCATATCCTGGCCGGGAAAATTGCCAAAAAAGAGCTTACCAGCCAGCGGTATCAGCTACCAGAAAATATAAGCCATGAAGAGCAGGTTGAAATGGTAAGACACTGGTGGAACGACCACTTTTTCCACCTCCGTTTTGCCGTTCGCAACCCCGACTTACTCAACGAGCTACTGGGCCATTCACTGGATAAGGAAACCATGGATGTGCTATACCAGGCCAAGGAACGCGGCATTCCGTTTTTTGTGAACCCCTATTATTTATCACTGCTTAATGTGAATGCCCCTGAGTTTGCCAAAGATGCAGATTTGGCCATTCGCTACTATGTTATATACTCCAGCCAGTTGGTGGATGAATTTGGACACATTGTTGCCTGGGAAAAAGAGGATATTGTGGAGCCAGGCAAGCCTAATGCTGCAGGATGGATTCTTCCCACTGATCATAATGTGCACCGCAGGTATCCTGAGGTAGCAATCCTTATTCCCGACACCATGGGCAGGGCATGTGCAGGTCTTTGTGCATCCTGTCAGCGCATGTACGATTTTCAGCGCGGGAATCTTAACTTTGACCTGGACAAGCTCAAGCCCAAAGAAACCTGGGATGATAAACTGGCAAAAATCATGAACTATTGGGAGAGGGACTCTCACTTACGCGATGTGCTCATTACCGGTGGTGATGCACTTATGAGCTCTGAGAAATCCCTTGAAAAAATCCTGGAGGCAGTCTACCAGATGGCCCTCAGAAAGAAAGAAGCCAACAAAAGCCGCCCCGATGGAGAAAAGTATGCAGAGATATTAAGGGTTCGCCTGGGCACCCGGCTGCCGGTTTACTTACCCCATCGCATTACGAATGAACTGGCCCGCATTCTCGCCAATTTCAAAGAAAAAGCTTCTAAGATAGGCATCCGGCAGTTTGTCATACAAACACACTTTCAATCCTCCATGGAGGTAACTCCTGAAGCAAAAACAGGTTTGGAAAGGCTGATTGGAGCAGGCTGGATGGTTGCCAACCAATTGGTGTTTACTGCTCCGGCGTCAAGGCGTGGACATACCGCCAAGCTAAGAAAAGTGCTCAATGATGTGGGTGTGTTGCCGTACTACACTTTTTCTGTAAAGGGATACAGAGAAAACAGCTCTAAGTTTGCCACCAACGCCCGGGCAACGCAGGAGCAGTTTGAAGAGAAAATCATAGGCAAGCTGTCCGGCGAACAATTTGACAAAATCAGAAACTTCCCGGATAATGCCGAGAAGATGGCAGAGCAAATCAATGCACTACGGCACGAAACCAACCAACCCTTTATTGCCACCGACAGGAACGTACTCAACCTGCCGGGGGTGGGGAAAAGCATGACTTTCAGGGTTATTGGCATTACTTCAGATGGACGCAGGATACTGGAGTTCGACCATGATCATACACGCTCCCACAGCCCCATTATAGAAAAGCTGGGTAAGTTTATTATTGCTGAATCCAAGCCCATTGATGAGTATCTAAGACAGATCAAGGAAATGGGAGACGACATAAGCAATTATGAAAGCATATGGGGTTATAGTATCGGGGAAACTGAAACCAGACCATCCATCTATGAATACCCTGAGTATGATTTCCAGGTTACCCCGGAAACCACCAACTTCCAGGGATAGAAATACAATAATCTGGAATTATCATTGTCTTACTCCTGCATTTCACTGAAAAGTATATCAACAATGCGCCTGGCTGCTTTACCGTCCCATAATTCCGGGATACGGCCAGGCTTGATGTTACCATTGATAACTTCGAGGGCTGTTTTTTCTGTTTTTTCAAAATCTAAACCCATCAGTTGGTTGGTGCCTACCTCAAGGGTTACAATTCGTTCGGTGTACTTTTTTACCGTAAGGCATTGTGCACTCAAGTAGGTGCTCTCCTCCTGTATGCTCTCAGTATCTGTAATAACCACCTCTGCATTGTTCATTAGTGCCAGAAAATCGGTATAAGGCAGTGGACTGGATAGCAACAGACTGGATGGCAACTTTTTACCTCCGCTGATTTGGGCAAAGTTATTGTACTCATAATCGGGAAGAACCCATACTACTTTGCAGGACTTACTAAGCCTGGAAAGCATCTGGAAAACAGCATCAAATCCATCTTCTTTACGCAGATTTTCAGATTGATGGAAAGTTGCCAAAACAAATGTATCATCGGTAATATTCAATTTTTTAAGCACATCTGACTCTTCCATATCCGACCAGTACAATTCTATAGTATCAACAAGGGGGTTACCGCAGTAGTTGATATTTCCATTATCCAGGCCGGCGTCGCGTAAGTTTTTCATGGCACTGTGCTCGCTGACAAAATAGAAGTCACACAGCACATCTGTGAGCATCCTGTTGATTTCTGCAGGATTGTGCTTTTCAAAGCTTCGCAGGCCTGCATCCATATGTGCGATGGGTATTTTCATTTTGGAGGCAGTTATGCCGAATGCCAGGGCGGCATCCTGATAACCCGACAGCAGGACCAAATCAGGTTGTTCTTCTATGAGTATTTTCTCCACTTCCAACATGGTACGCGCTGTTTGTGCAGCATGGCTACCATAGCCTACCGATACATAATAGTGTCTTCGGGGGAACACAATATCTTCAAAAGAAGAAAGAGATTTTTTTTCTTCCTGTTCATAACCAGCATGACATATCAGATGCTTAACCTCCTTCCGGTACTTCTTAAATGCTTTGTCAACAGCCGAAACTTTTAATAAATTTTGGGGTGAAGCGGCAAAACTTATAACTTTTTTCATTTGGAGCAGAATTTTATTCAACAACAAACCCCCTTCCAAAGCTCAGGGAGCCTTCTATGGGTAGTGGCATATTCCTATAATTACAACAAGTAAAGATAGGAATTTTTAACGGGCCTGCATTCCATGTTGAGTGGGTTTTACTCCTTTTGAGCTATAGGTAAAAGCCTGTACTTCTTCAAAAAGGGAAGAGCTACAAAATACAAAGCTACCCCGGCAGTAACACCTATTAGGTTAGCCCATAAATCATGAAAGTTATAAGAACGATAGCTGATAAAATACTGAACAAACTCGGCAAAAAAACCAAATATTAACCCCGCTACAAACAGCAAAATATACTGCCATAACCGGCCCGAATAAAAAGAAAAAACAGCCAGAGTATACCATGGCACAAAAACAAGCATGTGTAGCAAGTGGTCAGAGCGAAAACCCATCACCTCGGTTTTGTTCAAACCACTCACTCCTACCGAGCTTAACGGCATTAACGCAAACAACAGTAGAAGGAGGTTGTAGCCCCAGAAAAGAATTTTTGCAGAGAAATGATACATACTATTTTTGGGTAATTTATTCAGCATTATGACATTAATGTAGTACTTTTTGAGGGAGTAATTCCCAGTTATAATAATGTAAAAAATGGACACTTATTTTGCTACACTAAAAAATGTCCCGGTTAAACTGTTTGTTTTTCTTATTTTTGACAAGAACTAACAATAAAACATAGATTAAGTTTGTTAATCTTTCATACAGTCCTTTTTAAACCCTCATAGCCATGAAAAGAATCGTCACAATTTTATTTTTAGCTGTTTTTGTTTATGCCTGTGGCACCACTGAGGGGCCGCGCAAACCAGCAGCATCAGGAAAGGCAGGAGAATTACTGGTAGTTGTAAACGACTCCCGTTGGGGTGGGTATGCCGGTGAAATAATCCGTGAAAATTTTGCCACTTACGTACCTATGCTTCCCCAGGCAGAGCCCATGTTCAACATCATACAAATCAATCATGCTGGCTTTGTAAGGCTGTTTGAAACCCACAGAAACATTTTACGGGTTGAGTTTGATGGCGCCCTCGAAAAAGGTGAAATTAACATGGCCCGCGACAGTTGGGCATATCCACAAATGGTTGTAACCCTGAAAGTTCCTGATGAAGAAACACTGAAAAGAATCCTGGAACGCAACCGGGAAACGTTCTTCAATTATTACCTTGAAAGCGAACGGGAAAGACTGGTAAATGCTTACAAGCGGATGCTCAACTACCAGGCAAGAAACACCGTTCGTGAACGATTAAAGCTGGATGTTGCCGTTCCCGAAGGATACTTTGTTGCCAAACAGGAAGACAACTTTGTGTGGTTGCGTCAAACCGGCTCACGGGAAGAACTTGAACTCGGGCTCCTTATTACGGTACTCCCTTATACAGACCCCGATGTGGACTTTTCACCCGAAGTGATCGAGGCCCGGCGCGATTCTATTACCCGCCAGCATATTCCCGGAACTTTTCCCGATACCTATATGACCACATACCCAGACATAGACCACATGTATAAAGAGATCAACTTTAATGACATTTATGCAATGGAAGCCAGGGGTCTCTGGAGAGTGAAAGATGATTATATGGGCGGCCCATTTGTAAACATAACATTTGTAGACGAGAAAAACAGCAGGCTTATCAACCTGGATGGGTTTGTATATGCCCCAAAGTTTGACAAAAGAAATTATTTGCGGCAGGTAGAAGCCCTGATGTATAGTGTTGAAGTTTATGAAGAGGAAAAAGAAGAGGATGAGGATAATGAAATAACCGCCTGAGAGCAAAGCAACCCTATCAAAAAAGGCCTCGCAAAACGAGGCCTTTTTTTTGTGACTCCGGGGGGACTCGAACCCCCAACCGACAGAACCGGAATCTGCTATTCTATCCAATTGAACTACGGAGCCTTTGGGTGTGCAAAATTACAAATTTTTATTATCCTGAAAGGTTTTTCAAAAACAATTACCACAAATGTTTATTTTTTTACCTGCACTTTCTGAATCAATATCTCATCAGGTAAAACCACTCGAACCACATAAAACCCATCTTGAATCATCGCCGTATCAATGACCGTCAGCTTGCCGGGAGCAGTAGTTTCAGCAATCACTCTTCCGGCCATGTCCACAAGCTGAACAGAGGCAGGTCTTTTATGACACGAAATAAACAGCTGATTGCTGGCCGGATTGGGGTATATCTGTAATTCAGATCCCGAAACACCGACTACTCCCGTATCATCAACAACAAGTATGACTTGCTCCGTAACATCCGAATCAAAAATCTCAACATCACGGCCTGAAGGGAAAAACCCTTCACGGGATACCAAGTAGCTGTAACTTCCCGGCTCCAATCCATCAAACATATAAACCCCGGGGTCAAAGGATTCACCTTCCAGGGTAACTTCCGCATCATTCAAAAAGTTGTTTTGTTCGTCAAAGACCTCCAATGTAAGGGTATAGGTAGTTTTTGAAAACAGTGCCTCTATTAGATGATCAGATGTTACATTTTCAAAAGTAAAGGAGTCCAAATCACCCATACTTTCCCCGTCAACTTTTACATTGGAGATATGATAACCTGCTGATGGGGTGATGAAAAAAAGCTGGTCTTCCCCATGATTCACATCTACTTCGCCTTGGGGCTCAATGGTTCCTCCACTGCCTGATGAGGCAGTAATAATGTAAGTATTCGTGGCAAAGATGGCAGAGATCGTGTGTGATGAAGTGATATTTTCAAAGGTGTAGGTGTTCACCATCCCAACGCTTTGTTCATCAACCAGTACATCCACCATGTGATAGCCATTATAAGTCTCAATGTTAAATGTAAGATCATCTCCATGACTCACAGCAATATAGCCTTCCGGTTGCATAAAGCCTCCATGTGTATGTGTAGCAGTTACAGTGTAAGTATTAACCTCAAAAACAGCATGTAGGGTGTGATCTGAGGTGACATTTTCAAAGGTATGACTATCCAAGGCTCCTATGCTTATACCATCTACCAATATATCGGCAATGTGGTAGCCATCAAAGGAAGAAAACACAAAAGCTTTATCTGAACCATGGGTTACCTCTATTTCACCCGAAGGGTCTGTGACTCCCCCGGAAGATGCTGTGGCAATAATAGTGTAGGTGTTTATGTCAAATGTCACATGAAGGGTATGGTCTGAGGTGACATTTTCAAAGGTATAGCTTTCCAGAACCCCCAGGCTTTCTCCATCAACCCAAACATTCACAACCTGGTACCCTTCATCCGGAGTAAAAACAAAAGTAATATCCGAACCGTAGCCAATGGCAACCTCCCCTTGGGGTTCAACAATGCCACTTCCTTCAAAGTCAGACATGATGGTGAAAGTATCTGGTGCAAAAACCACCTCAATGGTTTGTCCGGAATTAACATTCTCAAACGTATAACTATCCACTGCACCAACACTTTGTCCATTTACCAGCACATCCGCAATGAGATAGTCCTGCCAGGGTGAAAAATAAAAAGTGTAATCACGGTTTTCCATCACCCATGCTGAGGGGTCGATAACACCTCCATGTCCTCCAGCCACAGACGATTCGATGAAATGATATTCCGGTTGATATCCAAAAACTGCCATAGCATCCGTATCGTCAGGGTCCAGCCAGTCTTTCAGGCGGTTTTGGCTATCACCTCCCCCTTCCCAGGATACCGCCAGCCGACCATACCAGTCCGGGTCTGTGTTGCCACATGCTGCCAAACCACCATGCAACTGACCAATAATACGCCCGTGGTTATCCAGCAAGGGAGAACCTGATGAGCCCCCCTCGGTGGTGGTACCCGCATCCCACGAAGTTACTTTCCAATGGGTATCATACTCCGGGTTGGCAGGTCCGTAGCCTGATACAACCAAATCGTCTGTTGACCAAGAAAATTTTTTAACATCTCCACTGGGGTGGTGTACAGCAACTACCGAGTCTATGTCTGAGGCATCTTCTGCCCTGTTCCAGCCACTGTAGAACAAATCATATTCGTAGGGAGGCAAGTCATTCAGCTCCAGCAACCACATATCCGACCCTGTTTTTTGAAAGGTACTGTAAACATACCTGGCACGATCCACTGCACCTGACAAAGCCTGGTGAGGGGGTGAGTGTTCCGGATTTTCACAGGTTTCACTCTCCCAGTTAAACCAGATCACAACGGTGGAAGGGTCTTTATAACAATGGTTTGCTGACAGAAAAAAGGGAGTTCCGTCATTGTTTGTATTATTTATGAGCGAACCGGTGCAAAAAGAATCGCTGCCCACCAGCATCAACCCCACTGCGCGAACCTGGTCGGCATAAGGGAGAGCCACATCGCAGGCCACATTTATATTGCAATACCCCGAATCGCCAAAGGCTTTGTCGGCAAAAGTCCGGACACCCCTGTATCCATGAGTAACCTGCACAATACTGAACTCCCCTTCAAAAGCAACCCATGCGGGTTCAAAATATTCCACTATAACAGAATCCGAAAAAATCAGGCTTGTGGCAAAATAGCCGTCATCCTGGTTGTTCCGGTGATCAAAGGCACCCAGTATTTCTTTTCCATCGCTGCTGTAAACAAACAACTCAGCCCCTGGTGGCAAACGATAAGGATGAAAAACCAGGTTGATGCTCAAAGCACCTGGACTTATTATTCCATATTGCCACAAACGTCCACCATCTAAGTCTTTATGCCAATCACCCTCTTTATCCGGTAAAACATGAACAGGTATATTTTCCCCAAACCGCCATGGAACACCGGCGATGGTATCCAGCATTTTGTCTTCCTGTTTCAGGGCCTCCACATTCAGTGCTTCTACTTTGGCAAAAGACTGCGTATTCAACAGGCCGGGGTTTTCCATTGCCCGGGGCAAACCGCCCTGCATCAACTGTGCCTTACCTGCAATGGGAAACACCCCTAAAAGAATAAAAACAACAAGACAAACATCTACCTGTCGCATCTTTTTAATGTTTTTTTAAAGCTAATTTACTACAAATTTTTCATTTTAGCTGTAAAAGCGTAATGGCGAATAATTTTTCTGCGTACCATCGACAACTATATGAGAGTTCGGCTGCACATCTTAGCGGCACCATGAATAAACCAGATACTTTGTTTTTACTGGCGTGTCTTTTTGAATTATATTTGCATTGGGGGTATTTTGCACCGTTCTAACAGGCAACCTCAAATAAAAAGCAATTCAGAAGTCTTAGTTCACAGGCATTGCATGTCCATGAGAAACAATGTATATTCACTTTTTTTGATATCTGCCTTTTTGATATTATCAGGCGTGGGAGAAAGTTTCTGTCAGACACCCTCATCCTTCCGGAAAATTTTTGAACAGGAAACTCAAGTTCAATCTGCTTCCCGAAACCTTCCCTTGTTTGAAAACATCACCCATTTAAGCTACTTTCCCGATACTCTGCCCGATTGGTTTTTTCACCCTCCGGCTGGCGATAGCCAAAATGTTTTCGCCATTGGCATATCAGATCCTGACTTACCTGAAGACGAAGCTTTTGAACAGGCGCTGTTTCGGGCAAAAACAATGGCTATGCTGTTCAGTCACACAAAAATTGAATATTACCGAGACGTATTTTCTTCAGACAAACCCGGTCATCGCTCCAAAGGGTACCGTCACCGTTTCGACACATACTTTAGGCTGTCTGCGACAGACAGTGCTTCCAGGGAAAGCTTTACAATCATTGATCAGCATGTCACCCAATACAACGAATCCATTATATTGGTAAAATATCGACCTGCAGGAAGCCGAAAACAGAAAGACTTTATTGTTACTTCTGAAGCTACGGTTCTGTATGTGGAAGCGAGAATTGGCAACCTGTTTGAGCCCCAGGCAGCATACAATATCCAGAGCACCATTATAAAAAAAGATCAGGTACAAAAGACTTCTTTTCATTGTATTCAAAAGGGCAGGCGCGAGCTGGTAAGATCTGAGCGAAATGGCCAGGAGGTAGAATTCCCGGTTTTCCTATACCGTTTTACAGATTCGCAACATGAATCCAACAGCCGCCCCCTGACAGCATACAACGGTCTTTGGGGAAATTTCATAAAACAAACACTGAAACACCTGGCACTTGCCACCGAACAATCAAGCATGAGAATACGTGTTGTGGGAGAAAACCATCAACCCGAATCCTCTGAATTAGCCAGGGAAGTGGCCGTAAAAACTGCCCGCCTCCAAATTAACCAAATTGAGCTCCAGCCCGAAAATCTAATTCTGGACATGAGCATTCAGAAAAAAACGGATTGATTGCACCAAGGCCTAAAGACATCTTCAGATGGTATTGTTTTTAACTGCTTTTTGCAAATATCATAACACTTAATCATTTCCATCCGCTATGAATTCACTTCATAATCACTTAATGGAACACTTTTTGGTTAAAAAAAAGAAAAACAAAATTCTCAATGAACGCTTCATGACAATACCACGTTCATTTAGTATCTTTAACCATTAATAAGCCACCTTGTATTGCATCAAACATGTTTTGCTCCAACAGAAGGTGGTTTTTTAAACCAAAAATGAAACGACTATGCAAACGACTTCCAAAATTTTTATAATCTTATCTGCCATCCTGTTATGCCATTTTCTGGCAGGCGAAAAAACTTTTGCACAGGGATTAAGAACCCTTGAAAACACTGCCTTTCAGCGTGGGGAAAAGATAAGCTACAGGGTATTTTACGATAGCTACCTCACCGGTAATGTACACGCTGGCAGTGCGTCACTGGAAATTAAGGACAATAATGAAGTTGTGGGGGGCCGCAACACCATGAATGTTGTAGGTCTTGGCAATACCCAGGGAGCTTTTAACTTTTTCTTTCGTGTGGTAAACCGCTATGAAACCTATATTGATGATCAGGCCATTGTGCCCCTTTTGTTTATCCGGCGAATTAATGAAGGGGGCTACCGCAAAAGCCAGGATGTAATGTTTGACCAACGTAATAATATTGCCTATAGTAACACAGACACTGTTCCTGTTGTGGAGAATGTTCAGGATATCATTTCCGCCTTTTATTACCTGCGTACTTACAATTATGATGATGCAGAGGTAGGAGATGTGTATGATGTAAATTTTTTCCTTGATGATACCGTTTATGTTTCACGGGTGGTTTTCGACGGCAGGGAGAGGGTACATACACGTATTGGCACCTTTAACACTTTGCGCTTTAGGCCCCAGGTGCTGGAAGGGGAAGTATTCAGCCAACCATATCCAATGACCCTGTGGATATCTGATGATGAAAACAAAATCCCTGTACTGGCCCAATCTGGAATTGTGGTAGGAAGTGTAAAAATGGAGCTGACAAACTACGAAGGACTTAAAAACCCAATGACATCCAGGGTAGACTAATCCAGCCACGGATTAAAAACTGCCGGAAAACCCACCAGCATTTCCGCTTCTTCAGGAGTTATTGACATAAAGTTGTCAAAAAAATTGCTCAAAAATTAGTAGGTTTGCCCTGCAATTTTGCCACAAAACTTTCAATACAAAATGCTATGCTAAAAGCAACAATTCATACAGAAAAAGGGGACATGAAGGTTCAGTTTTACGAAAAAGACGCCCCCGGAACCGTTAAAAACTTTGTTGATTTGGCCCGCAAAGGGTTTTATGATGGACTAACTTTCCACAGAGTGATACCCGATTTCGTGATACAAGGGGGATGTCCCTACGGCACCGGATCAGGTGGCCCTGGCTACACCATACCCTGCGAACTGGATGGAGACAACCAGTACCATGACCGTGGTGTGCTTTCAATGGCTCATGCTGGTCGCGACACTGGCGGCTCCCAGTTTTTTATTTGCCACAGTCGTGAAAACACCCAGCACCTGGATCGCAAACATACCTGCTTTGGTAAAGTTTATGAAGGCCTTGATGTAATTGACGATATTCGAATGGGTGATAAAATTGAAAAAATTGTTGTTGAAGAAGTTAAGGAGTAGTAAATGAAACAATTAAGATTTCCTTTGAACGGCGATTTTATTGAACTGGTTAAGCTGCTGAAAGCTTTACAAATTGCCTCCAGCGGAGGTGAGGCCAAGCTCATGGTAGAAGAGGGCTACATTAAGCTCAATGGCCAGATAGAATATCGCAAAAGAGCCAAAGTAAAGCCCGGGGACATTGTGGAATCAGTTGAATACAAAGTGGTAGTAGAGCCCTGAAGAGTCCTGCATTCCATCTAAATTGTCACTCGTTTTTTATAATTTTACCCGCACCCTGAGTTTTAAACCAGGCATGGTCACTGGTCTGTAATTTGAAGCCGGGTATTTCTTTTTAGTCATACGCTAAACACCCTATAGGTGCAACTAAACTTTTATTATGTTTCAATCGCAAAACCCTTCATCCGGGGCAATTATAACAACCTACAGTGCACATAACCCGCAACAGGTAAACTCTATCATAACTGATACCCGGGAGGCATGGGAGAGCTGGTCAGAAACCACCTTTGCACAGCGGAGTACCCTGATGCAGAAAGCGGCAGATGTGCTAATCCAAAATCAGCAAGGGTATGCCCACCTAATGGTGAATGAGATGGGAAAACCGGTGAATCAGGCCCTTTCAGAAGTGCAAAAATGCGCCTCTGTTTGTCAGTATTATGCTGAACATGCAGAAAGGTTCCTGGAAAACGAAAGCATCTCCACGGAGGCATCCCAGAGTTATATCACCTACAATCCACTGGGCATTGTGCTGGCTGTCATGCCATGGAACTTCCCCTTCTGGCAGGTTTTCAGATTTGCGGCCCCGGCCCTGATGGCAAAGAATGCCGGATTGCTTAAACATGCCTCCAACGTAATGGGATGTGCCATGGCCATAGAAGAGGTGTTTCAAAAGGCGGGTTTTCCCAGAAACATTTTCCGAACTTTACGCATTCCCGGCAAAGAAGTGGCAGGTGTGATTGAAAACCCATTGGTAAAAGCCGTCACACTAACAGGCAGCGTTGCAGCAGGGAGTGCCGTTGCAAAAAAATCGGGTGAAATGCTGAAAAAAACAGTGATGGAGTTGGGGGGCAGCGATCCCTACCTTGTTTTGGAAGACGCCGACCTGGAGCAGGCGGCCCAGACCTGTGTTACCAGCAGGCTTATCAACAGTGGCCAAAGCTGCATTGCTGCAAAACGGTTTATTGTAGTTACAGAGGTTTATGAAAAATTTGAAAGGCTATTTGTGGAAATGATGAAATCCAAAAAAATGGGCGATCCTTTCGATGACGCCACTGATTATGGCCCCCAGGCCCAGGAAAGTTTACGTGATGAACTTCACCAACAAGTGGTGCAAAGCATGGACAAAGGGGCTGAGTGCCTGCTTGGTGGTTTCGTGCCAGATCAGCCCGGAGCCTGGTATCCGGCAACGGTGTTGTCGAACGTGAAACCAGGAATGCCTGCCTGGGATGAGGAGATGTTTGGACCGGTAGCTGCCCTGATAAAAGCAAAAGACGAAGAGGATGCCATTGCCATTGCCAACGATAGCCCATTCGGACTGGGCGCTGCTATTTTCACCGCAGATAAGGCAAAAGGGCAGGAAATTGCCGAAAAAAGCCTCCATGCCGGATGCTGCTTCGTGAATGATTTTGTAAAATCAGATCCCAGGTTGCCCTTTGGTGGCATTGGCCATAGTGGATATGGGAGAGAACTCTCCTACCTGGGAATTCGGGAGTTTATGAATATAAAAACGGTTTGGGTAAAGTAGCAACTCTACAACAATTTTACCGGAAACCTTCGTGGTTTGCTCCTGTTGGCCAAAGGGTAGTTTAGGCCGGATCAACATTTACTTTAAGCTTCACAGCTTTCCAATTTCTGTCAAGCCTATACTCCTCAATAATGCTTTTGAGTTTATCTTTTTGTTGCATAAACCCTGACTTTCGATCCAGCTTTACCATAATATTTTTCATGTACTGGGCTTTGATGCGGGCAACAATGGGGAACTCCGGACCCAGAACATTTTCTTTGGGTAGCAAACTCCTCAACCGGCCTGCCAGATAACCTGCGGCATCATTGACCTTACCGGGGTCATGGTGCATTAAGGTAAGCAGCACCAGTCGATTAAAGGGTGGATACTGAAAGTTACGTCTTTCCAGCACCTGGTTTTTATACATTTCTTCATAGTTATTGTCAATCACCTGCCTGATGATAGCATGCCAGGGATCAATAGCCTGGATAATCACCTTACCTCTGTCGCTCTTGCGACCTGCCCGGCCACTTACCTGCGCCATCATCTGGTAGGCTCTTTCATGCGCTCTGAAATCAGGAAAGCTGAGCATGCTATCCGCACTAAGAATCCCAACCACAGCGACATTTTCAAAGTCTAGTCCTTTGCTCACCATCTGGGTACCGATAAGGATGTCAATCCGCTTGTCTTCAAAATCACTGATGATATTTTGATAGGCGTTCTTGGCCCGTGTGGTGTCCAGGTCCATTCGTTTGATAGTGGCATCAGGAAAAATCAGGGGCAGCTCATCTTCCATCTTTTCGGTGCCATAGCCTTTCAAAGAGATGCCAGTATAGCCACACGAGGGGCACTGATTGTGCGGTTTCACTGAATAGCCACAGTAGTGACATTTAAGCTTGTTGATCTTTTTATGATAAACCAGGCTTACATCACACTGGGTGCAAGTAGGAATATAGTTGCATTGTTCGCACTCCATATGGGGGGCAAAGCCACGCCGGTTCTTAAACAAAATAACCTGTTTCTGCTCATCCAGTGCCTCCATTATATGATTATATAATAGAGAGGAGAGGTGGGACTTCATTTTTTTCTCCCGGGTTTCCTTTTTAACATCAGCCACCAAAATCTCTGGTAGCTGCACACCTCCATACCTTTTATTAAGCTCAACCAGGCCATATTTACCTGCCCGGGCATTGTAATACGATTCCACCGAAGGGGTTGCTGATCCCAGCAATATCCGGGCATTATGATGGTTGGCCAACCATACGGCCGCATCCCTGGCATGGTATCGTGGCCCCGGGTCGTGCTGCTTGTAAGATGTTTCGTGCTCTTCATCCACAATAATTAATCCCAGGTTTTTAAACGGGAGAAACAAAGCCGAGCGGGGACCAACCACCAACTGGTAGGTGATTTTTTTATTGATAGAATCAACACCTCCAAGCACAAGGTTATTCCAAACTTCCGTGCGTTCCATTTCATTGAAGCGGGAGTGATACACTCCGGCTATTTCACCAAAATGAAACTGTATTCTCCGGATAATTTGTGTAGTAAGAGCAATTTCAGGAAGGAGGTATAGCACCTGCTGACCCTTCTCCAGGGCCTCCTTAATTAGTTGAATATATATTTCGGTTTTACCACTGGAGGTAACACCGTGCAAAAGCACACAATCTTTTTCTTTCCAAATGTTGTGAATATCCTCCAGGGCTTTGTGCTGATGTTCATTAAACACAATCTCATCGGCCATTTTCTCCTGGTGTTGAAAGCGGCTCACCGTGTTTTTATATACTTCAAGCACTTCTTTTTTATCCAATGCACCGATGGCGGCATCGGCATTTTTCACACTGTTTCTAATCTCTTTTACAGACACTTCCCTTACTGCTGACTGATACCTGTTGGAGAGTTTGATAAAAGCAATTAGCACTTCCAGTTGCTTGGGAGCTCTTTTCTCTGCTTCATCAAAAGCTTTTTTCAGGTTCTGTTCATCCTCATAGGCAGGTCGTAGCCTGACAAATTTTTCAACTTTCTGTCGATACGGATTCTCCAACTCTTCCTTAAGAAGGACAATTCTTTTATCAATCAGGCTGCCAATGAGCGGGAACACCTTTTGCAGCCCTGTGATTTTGCTGACCTCACTAACAGAAAGAGTTTTCTGCACCTCCAGTGCTTCCGCAATGAGAAACTCTTTTTCACCCAGGTTGTGTAACTCACCATCAAAATCGGGGCTGAGGGTAATTCTTGTTTCGCTGGCAAGTTTCATGGCCGGGGGTAGAGCAACATTCATTACTTCACCGGGGGTTGCCAGGTAATAATCGGCAATCCACTCCCAAAATTCGAATTGTTTTTCCGACACGATGGGAAACTCATCCAAGACAGAGAGGATATATTTGGCCTGAAAGCTGCCGGGTGGTGTATGATGAATTTTGCGCACCAGGCCGGAGTAAATTTTTCTTGGTCCAAAAGAGACCACCACCCTGGCACCACTCTGCATTTTTTCGTTCAATTCTGCAGGCACCCTATAGGTAAAGTAACCTGGGAGGGGCAAAGGGAGAAGGATGTCAGCAAAAAGGGTCTTATTATTCATGAAAAAAGCAGTCATTAAAAACATAAAATTAGGCAATTCCCGGCAGAAAATAAAAAAACTGCAACCCGTAAAAGGCTGCAGTTTTAAATATATAAGGAGATCAAGATTTCTATTTATAATTAATCACCCATACAGATGCCCGTACCCCTGGCAGTTTTCACCAGGTCTGATTGCGGATCAACAAAATTATAGTGGGCAATGGCCTCTTTAAATGGCACAGACACAATGTTGGGATGACGATATGCTACCATCTCACCATATTTGCCTTCCAGGACCATTTCAAAAGCTTTCACACCAAACTGTGTTGCCAGGACGCGGTCGTAGGCTATGGGCGTTCCACCCCTTTGGAGGTGCCCCAGTACCGTTTCGCGCATATCTGCTTCCAGTCCACCATCTTTAAGCTCTTTCATGAGCTTGGTAGCAACACCTCCCAGGCGTACGTTTTTGTAACCGGTTTCAGAGCTTTCTTCATAGTACATTTCACCTTCAACAGGCTTGGCACCTTCAGCAACTACAATGATGGCAAAACCTCTTCCCTTGTCAAACCGCTGGTAAATTCTTTCCACTACTTTGGGAACATCATACGCTATTTCAGGGATTAAGCATACGTGAGCACCACCTGCAACCGCAGCATGCAAGGCAATCCACCCGGCATAGCGGCCCATCACCTCCAGGATAAGCACCCGGTTATGACTGTCGGCTGTGGTAACCAGCTTATCAACAGCGGTGGTTGCTTCCTGAACGGCAGTTTGGAAACCGAATGTAAAATCGGTGGCCGACAAGTCATTATCAATGGTTTTGGGAACACCTATAATGTTTAAACCTTTCTCATAAAATTTTTGTGAGATGGCCTGTGACCCGTCACCTCCAATATTTATGACTGCATCCACACCCAAATATTGTAAACGGCGTAACATTTCATCGGAGCGGTCGGCACTTCCCCATGTTCCATCAGGATTTTTGATGGGCCATGCAAAAGGGCCCCCTTTGTTGGTGGTGCCAATGATGGTGCCTCCACGTATGTGTATACCTCCTACTCGCTTTTCATCCAGCACCGCGATTTCATTGGGTTCATTCAATATACCATCAAAAGCGTTGATGCTTCCTATTACTTCCCAGTTTTTCTCTTGCGACGCACGCAGGGTAATAGCCCTGATTACGGCATTCAACCCAGGGCAGTCTCCACCACCTGTGGCAATCAATACTCTTTTTTTCATTTTTGTTATATTTTGTACGCAATAAAAAAGCAAAACGCTACCAACTGTAACCCATTGGTGTTATTTTGCTTGTTTTGTTTTTATTATTCGGTGAGTGCAATCATTAACCGACTTTTGTTCCACATATGAAAGAGCCATATTGTTGGGACAGTAATAAAAAATTTGGTTAAAGGCTTTTTTAACACTCACGTAGATTATCTATATAAAAAGGGAGGAGGGAAAATCCTTTATCCTTAAAAAAGGAAAAAGGAAAAATTTGCCGCAAGGGCAGAAAAAGTCAAATGTAAAACCAATACAAGTATTGAACTTTTTTCATTTGCGAACAGTCAATTCTTTCTGTACGGCAAATCTCCTTTTTTTCCTGAATCCGCGTGTTTCACAACAAGCATATCACCCTTAAATCCGGGGACAATTCTCAGCTGTCAAATAAGAATTGCACCCAATGGATAAAAATAACGCATTTTTACCCAAATTATCAAAACACATGCAAAGGTATAAAAATATTTTTTTCTGACCACATTTTTGCCTTAAATTTTATCACTGTTTGGTTGGATCGATTCGCTTTCGTCTAACTCTTTTTGTACCCTGATATAGCTTGTATCCCAACAACTGACATTCAATCTGACCATTAAAAACCGTTTGGCGGTGTGTGTGTTTCAGTCCAATTTTGTGGGTAAGTGCTTTATCGGGGCTTATAACCCAAGCCTCGAAACCAGGATAATTGTGTTTGAACGTGGCTCCTATTTTCTGGTAATACTCACTAATATCCGGGCTTTGCAATCTTCTCCCATAGGGTGGGTTGAGGACCAGTGTACCATTATTGTGACGGGGTTTTGATGCAAAAAAGTCCTTTTTCTCAAGTCGTACTCTTCCCAGCAAACCAGCTTCCATAATATTTTGCCTGGCAGCATCCATACTCAGGTTACTGATATCGGAGGCAAATATTTCGGGAAGAGATTGGCCCGGGGTTTCTGCGGCGGCACTTTCCCGCATCTGGTCCCAACCTTGGGCATCAAAACTATTCCAGTGCATAAAGGAAAAGTTTTTCCTGAAAATAGCCGGAGCCATATTCATTGCCATCATACCCGCTTCAATGCTAAAAGTACCACTGCCGCACATGGGGTCGTAAAGGGGTTGTTGCTTATCCCAGCCCGAAATCATGATAATACCTGCGGCCAGTACCTCATTCAAGGGGGCTGTAGTGCTCTTTCGGCGGTACCCTCTTTTAAATAAAGGTGCACCACTGCTATCCAAAGATACAGTGCACTGGTTTTGCTGAATAAAAATATTGACTTTTACCTGTGGATCATCCAAATCCACATCGGGCCGCTTGCCTGCTTTATCAATAAAATAATCTGCTATGGCATCCTTGGTACGCTGGGCCAGGAAGTGGGTATTGGAGAACACAGAGCTAAAGGCCAGGGCGTTAATGGAAATGGTTTTGTCTACAGCAAATAACTCTTCCCAGGGATAGGCCCGCAAAATGTCGTAATACTCCTGCTGACTTTCAAAAGTGAATTTATAAACAGGTTTGAGGATACTCAATGCACTGCGGCACCACAAGTTGCTTTTATATATCAGGAGGTCATCGCCATCAAACTGTACAGCACGTCTCTTGGGTTTTACATTATGTGCACCAAGGTCTTTAAGTTCTGCAGCCAAAACATCTTCCAGACCGGAAAGTGTTTTGGCTGTCAGGGTGGTCATTGTTGTTTTCAAAACAGTGTAATTTTTATGAGTGGCCAGCGGTTTTTATTGCAGCTCACCGTTGATAATTACTGACTCCACCTTATTGCTGCCATAAGCATAAGGCATAAAAGAATAGGTGGGAATACGTTTGGTGATAAACACATTGGCTTTTTTCCCTTTGGCAATAGAACCCAGCTCATCCTGCACACCCATTGCATAAGCACCGTTCAGGGTGCTGGCATGGATAACCTCTTGGGGTAACATTTTCATTTTCACACAGGCAAAAGAAAGGATAAGCTGCATGTTTCCTGAAGGGGAAGACCCCGGATTAAAGTCACTGGCAAGGGCCAAAGGCAAACCAGCGTTGATCATATTACGGGCTGGCGGATACTCCATTTCAAGGAAAAAAGCCGCACCGGGCAGCAAGCAGGGCATAGTATCTGATTGCAACAACGCTTTTATTTCATCGTCCCCGGTAAATTCGAGATGATCCACTGAAAGCGCATTGTACTTCACTCCTACCTGTATACCACCTGAAAAATCCAGTTCGTTGGCATGAATTTTCGGGCGCAATCCATGTTTCATCCCGGCCATAAGAATGCGATCGGTTTCTTCCTTTGTGAAAAACCCCCTGTCGCAAAAAACATCAATATAATCGGCCAACTCTTCTCCAGCAACTTTGGGGATCATTTCGTTGATGACCAGGTCTACATACTCACCCTGACGTCCTCTATACTCTGCAGGGATGGAGTGTGCTCCTAAAAATGTGGACTTGATAGTAAGGGGGCTCAATTCTTTCAGCTTTCTGATTACCCTGAGCATTTTCATTTCGCTCTCAGTGGTAAGACCATATCCACTCTTTATTTCAACGGCACCCGTACCCAGCATTTTAATTTCTTCAAGCCTCTCCATGGCCTGCTCCACCAACTGCAGCTCTGTAGCTTCCTGCATTCGCTTGGCTGAGTTAAGAATTCCTCCACCCTTCCTGGCTATCTCTTCGTAGGAAAGGCCTTTGATTTTATCAATGTATTCAATTTCGCGACTGCCATCATAGACGATATGGGTATGGGAATCGCAGAAAGAGGGGAAAACCATTTTACCGGTGGCATCAATTTCCTGCACATCGTTGCCCGTGATACTTGGGTAAACTTCGCTCTGTGCAAGCTCTTCCATTTTTCCAAAAGAATGGATTAGCCCATCTTCAATATACAAGTAAGCGGTTTCAATGGTGTTAAGCTCTGACATTTCCTTTCCGCTTACCTTTTCGCGGGGCTCATGTTCAACCTGTATCAACTCTTTGATGTTCCGGATTAGAATTTTCATGTACATTTTCGTTTTAAGGTTCAAAATGAATGGATTCCTGACAAACCTGCCTCTTGCAGGTTTTAATAGTGCCTGTTTCTGCCTTGGAAACACAGCTGCTTATCGGCTAAAGGGCCTCACACTTCAAGTCTGTAGAGAGTCATCAAGGAAACAAACTAATCATATTTAAGCGCAAACAAAGTTATGAAAACTTTTGTTTGCGCGAATGAAACATAATAAGCTCATTTATGCAAGTGCTTGCCATGCTTAACAGACCTTGGTTTGAAGTATGTTTGCGTGTATCAAGGAAGAGAGTCTTTCTTTAAATCGGATTGGCCGATGTAAAGCCAATGGGAGCCAACCCATCCATAAAAAAATATCCAGGCTTACCGGCGGGCAATGGTAATTTAACCAGACCGGTCATAAACCATAAATTGTGTTTGGGCTGGCAGTAATGCATTTTTATACAAACAATCTTCAACGACTGATTGTTTCATACAATAACCAGGCTTATACAACTTGTTTTTTGTTATAAACCCAAAACCAGATATTATGTGGAAAGAAGAGAACAATCAACTCATCAGACAATTTGAATTCGGTGACTTTATCAGTGCCTTTTCCTTTATGACCCGTGTAGCCTTTGCGGCAGAAAAGATGAACCACCACCCTGAGTGGACCAACGTATACAACAAAGTGGAAATACGTTTGTCATCCCACGATGCAGGCAATAAGGTTACCGACAAAGATCGCCAACTGGCCCGGAAAATTGATGAGCTCCTTTAAGACAGGTACAAGTTAGTTGGACAGCTGTCGTGCTTTTTCTTTATACACTACGGTAACCAGTTGGTTTACGGTATTCAGTTTGTTTTCAAGTCCGTTTTCCAGCCTGATATTAAACTGGTCTTCGATGTTATAAAGAAGCAGGTTGAGCTCCCAGGTTGCTAATCCAAAATCATCGTAAAAATTAGCTGTATAAGAAGGATTTTGTTGGTTCACTCTCATTTTTTTATTGAGAATGCTTTTAATTTCGGTATGTATTTCAGGATATGTCATGGCGGAATTCTTAATTATTAAACAGTGTTTTTTATCGTTGTAATTTTAATGCGACAGTTGTTTCAGTAAATGAACATCGGCTGATAGTTGCGCCGGTTTTATAAAAATTATATTTTCTAATCTTACTTAAAAGCTTTTTTTATCTGATTTAGATATATCGGACATTAGCTTAAGCTATCTTTTCATCAATCTTTTTTAAACCCTCAGCCGTAGCCAGCCCCCTGATAAAGTTGAACATCACCTGTTTTGCAACTTCAGCACGAGCAAAACGTGTTTCAGGGTAAAGTTTTTCCGTGTGCATCATCTGCAACATAGCATGTATCATTCGGCTCAAAATGGCACCATCCACATTTTCACGAAAGAGGCCCTGCTCTTTTCCTTTTTTGATGATACTTTCTGTAAATGCAATATTTTCTTCTTGCTTGTTTTCTATATGCTTAAACCAAATACGGCTGTGATATTTCTGAATATCCTTGAAAAAATTAGGGTGTATATCATTCAATGAAAGCAGTATATAACGAAAGTGCTGATATATCACCTCCAAAACATCATTTTTATGATGACTTTCGATTTCATTTCTTAGTTGAAGACTCTCTTTATATTTATATTCTATGCTGGCTTTGAGTAATTCTGCTTTCGTTGTAAAGCCCTCATAAAGTGTTCTCTTTGATATCCCAAGGCTTTCGGCAATTTCGTCCATCGTAACCGAACGTATTCCATTTCGGAAAAACATAGATGCCGCTTGCTCTGTAATTCTTTCTTGTATTGTCATTAGCATACAATTTTATAATTCTCTACACGATTTTTAATGGTTGAATTGATGAGAATTATTTGTGTCTGCGACCGGCAAACACTTTTGCAACTTTTATTTTAACAAACAGGACGCTACTCAAAGCTCCTGGCTGCTTCCTGGTCGCCCCGGGATAAACGTTTTAACGTTATAAATGCTCCATATCTATTATCAAGTTTCATGCCATTCATCCATAAAACACCATACAGCATTGCTCTTTACCTTAACTCTAAATGATAATCTAAATGTATCTGTTTTTAATGCCGCGTTTTATACTGCCGTTTACATGTTGTTTTCCATTGTGTTTGACTTAGTTCCAATGTCAAAAACCTGTCCAACAAAACAGCACTTCAACTGAATATACCTGGAATATTTTTTTAGCGAAACAAAAGTAAGTAAACTTTGCAAACTGAAATAGTTTTTTCTGATTTTTGCACGTAAATTCTAATCATTCTATCCACAACAGATATAACCTGTTAGTGGTCAGCATTAAACAAAAAAAGGGAAAGATAAAAACCCGATTCGCTTTTGTTCAAAAAAGAACACACTTGTATCATATTTATACAATTCTTATAAAACCGTGAAAAACCATAGGAAAGAAACAGGAAAAGATGCAAGGATTACAGCGGTGGCACAGGAGTTTACTGATAACTTGAAATCCAGTCGGCAGGGTTCAGCTTGTTGTTCTGGTGCCAAACCTCCAAATGTACGTAGGTGTTGGAGTCGGCAGGATCGGTGGCAATAATTCCGATTCTTTCTCTTGCAGAAACCTGCTGACCATTTCTTACATAAACTTCGGCAAGATTTGAATATACCGTAAGGTATTCTCCATGTCTTATAATCACAGCGTAGTTTGCTCCGGGAATACTAATTACCCGGGTAACGGTTCCTTCAAAAATTGTTCTTGCTGAACTTCCCTGTGTGGTAGATATATCAATGCCGTTATTGACAATGGTAATGCCGGGCAAAACAGGGTGCGGTTGCTCACCAAAATGACCGGTAATAACCCCTCTTTCCAGGGGCCAGGGAAGTTTGCCTTTGTTTTCGGCGAAGTTGTCAGAGACAACCTGCTGCTCGGGAGTTAGCCGGAAAGCCTGTTCTTCGGGCTTCCCTTCTGCTCTTGCAGCCTCGGCAGCTTTTCTTCGTTCTTCGGCAATCACCCTTTCTATGGCTTGCTGTAGTTCCCGGGCGGCTTCTTCTTGCCTGGCGAGTTGTTCCCTCAGTTCTTGCTCCTGCTGCTGCAGCTCCTCTACGGCATTACTTTGTTCTTGTTTTTCAAGATTAAGTTGTTCTATCTCCCGTTGATGCTCAGCCAGGGTATTTTGCTGTTGCTGCTTCTGCAGTTCAAGCTCAACCATTGTTTCTTCGAGCTCTTCCCGTGTATCGACTATCTTTTCGGCCTGCATCTGCCGGTGCCTGGCAAGCTGTTGCAAATAACGAAGCCTCAGGTAAGCCTGGTTAAAATCGCGGCTGGAAAAAAGAAACATCACACGTTGAAAGGCATTCCTGTTTTTGTAAGCATAATAAATCATCTGCGCATAAGACTCTTTAAGCTCCTCCAGCTCCTGTTGGAGCTGTTCCACTTGGTGGTCAATTCGGCTTATGCGTTGGTTAATCAGCCTGATTTCTCCTTGAAGGTTGCTGATGAGCTCTTCCCGGGATTCTATTCTGTTGTTTAGAATTACAAGCTGGCTCATATTAAGCTCAGCTGTTTCCCTGGTTTCAGATAGCATTTGGTTGATCAGATGTATTTCTCTTTCAATACGCTGCTTGTCTCGTTCCAATGCACTTCGATCCTGCGCAGCCAGGTTGAAAAAAGGAGTGCAGACCACTGAACACAACAGGGTAATGTAGATGACAAAACGATAATTCAAAAAGTACTTTGAAACTGTTTGTTGTATTTGGGTCATATCTTTTCCCGGCTTATTAATCTGTCAGATGAATATGCCGATACCTGGAAGGAACAGAAAACCTTATCCGTTGTGGCTCATTAATAAATGTACGACTGAAGGACATTTCCAGGTTTGACATATTATTTTGATCAGAGAAAATGATTCTGAGTTCTGAGGGAACGGACTGCCCACTTACTGACTGGTAGCTGCTGTAATCGGCTCTTAATGCTCTGTTGGATTCTTTTTGCTCCACCAGGCTTGTTCTGATGCGCTTGTACTCAGGATCCACCATTAAAGTATGACGAATGGACCCGCCTCCTCCCAAAGACCTGCTGCGTGGGTCGGCATGCAGTTTTAAAAGATGTGGCTCGTTGGTAAGTCGAAACTGATCGTTCCTGAAGTTTGGGAAGTCATTACCTGTGAACAACGCCTGTAGCATATAAAAATCCACATCTGCATTGAAAAGATGGCTCAACGCTTTCAAGTCGCCTTTATAGTATTCAGCCTGCAACCGGTTGAGAACCTTTACGCTATCCGGTGTTATCAAGGCTCTGCCAAGTTCGATACCCAGAATGGGAGCAATGGAAACATAAATGGCCGAATCTTTACGAATTCGTAATGAGCCGCTAATGCTATGAGAGTTTCCTTCGTAAAGCACACTCCCTGAAAAGCGGGTACTGAACCATTCGTAATCGGCCTGGCTGGTATGGAGTTCTTGTAATACAGAGGTAGCCGTTTGGGTAACGGGTAATTCAGGAGCTACATCACGCTTTACCTGGCAGGCAAAGACGCCCAGCAACAAGGACAGTGTCACCCAGCCTATATTAAATTTTTGATTGATCATTTTTTTTAGGTTAAATGAATATAGGAGCCATGTCCGCTCCTAATATTTTATGTTTTTATACCAACGTCAAAGGGCCCAAATAATTTTCTGTTTTATTCATAAAGCGTTTCATCTTCGATCTTTTTCCGCAAAAACTCCGACCCCTCTTCACCGGTTTTCTCTTCTGCTTTCAATGCTTTTTCCCAGTATTGAAGCGCACTTTCCTTTTCTCCCAGCTGGTAGAGTACATCACCAAAGTGTTCAAGCACCACTGCACTTTTGCTTTCAGCTTTCTCAAGAGATTTTTCTATCCACTTGCGGGCTTCCTTATAATCGCCCATTTTATACTTTATCCATCCAAACGTATCCAAAAATGCGGCATTATCGGGCTGTATTTCCAGTGATTTGGCTGACATCTCTAATGCTTTCTCAAGATTTTCATTTATGACGGACATGTAATAGCTATAGTTGTTCAATGCATAAGCATTATCAGGATCAAGGGTAATAGCTTCCTCATAATACTGAAAAGAAGATGAATGGTTGTCAGCCTGGTAGTGGGAGTCGCCCAGAAGTGTAAGGAACTGGCCAAAGAGCTCATCATCGGTAAAAGCATAATCCTTACCACTGGTTAGGATGGAAATGGCCTGTTCATAATTGCCCAGCTGATAGTTGGCAAGTCCATTAAAAAAGTACAGCAAGGGTTGCTCAAAAAAATACTCCAATGCCTCTTCCGATATTTCCGCCATGGCTTCAAAGTCTTCCATTTGCGAAGTAATAATAAGGGATTGATGCCAAAACCCAAATTCAGAAGGGTCGTTTGTGGCCGCTCTATAATAGTGCTCCAGAGCTTCATCAAACTTTTGGTCGCGGTAAAGGAAATCTCCGTATATGGCATTGCTACGGGCATCATCAGGATGGCGATCCAGCATTAGTCGAGCCAGTTTTCGTGCCGGCTCAAGATAGGAAGGGTCGTCCTCGCTAAGGTAGTAATAGGTTGCCAGGATGCTGGCCTTGCCTTCCAGGCCCATTTGAGGACTTTCAAAAGCTTTTAGTAACTGCTCAAAAGACTTTTCTTCATCTCCTTTGTTTCGGTAATAGTCAGCCAACAGTAAACGAGCCATAGCGTTTTCGGGTTGGGCTTCGAGCATCTCCTGGTAAACTCGGTATGCCTCTTCATCCTTACCAGCTTCCTGGTAAAGTTCGCCAAGGATTTCCATGTAGCTCACCTCATTAGGAAAATAGGTCAGCAGTTTCCGGGCCTCTTCGATAGCTCTTTCCACTTCACCCATCTCAAGCAGAACCCTCTGCTTTTGCAATGAAAGTTCATTGTTAAAACCTCCGGTTCTTTCAATCTCATCCAATACATCGATGGCCTTTTCGTACTCCTGCAAATACAACAGCGTGCTTAGCAAACTGATTTTCAGATTGGTGTCAGTAGTGTGCTCTTCAACCATCTTTTGCTGTATCTGTAACCCCTTCTCATTTTTGTCCTGGATAAAATAAATGTCTGCAAGAAGCAGGTTATAATATTTATTTTGGGGATCCAGGTTAACGGCTTTCAACGCAAACTCTTCGGCATCTTCCACAAAGCCTTCCTCCACATGCAGCTTAGCTAAACCATACCACGCAGCATCATTCCCCGGATCTGCCTTACTGGCCTCATCATATAAGATAAGCGCATGGGCACGGTTATCAAGAAACTCCTGTTTTTTAGCTTCAATAATCCGGGCAGTACTTTCCAGCTTATCAATGGCAGTGGGCTCTTCTGCTTGGTCTGCGGTGGGTTCCGAAACCTTTTGTTGGGTCCCGCATCCGGCAACAAGCACAAGCACAGCCATGACAAAATAATGTAGGATCGGGATTTTTTTGAACATCTTCATGATAGGGTCTTTATTCAAACACATTGGGTAAAGCGTTTCTTTTACTGCTCTTACCGGTTTAGGAGTCATCTATTATATCAACACACGCAACTGGCTAAAGTTACAAAATCTTTATCTTTTCATTTGTGAAAAATCACCCAGGCTTAACTCCCCGGGGCTTCCCTCCAACACCGCTTGGTTTCCGATCATGGTATTATCAAGCACTACATGACTAATGCTGGTATTTTCGGCTATAATACTATTGGAAATAACGGACTGTCCGATCCGGCTGCCATCCCCAATGGAAACATACGGTCCAATGACGGAATTTTTCAGTTGTACGTTTTGGCCAATAAAGCATGGTTGAATAATAACTGCATTTTCCTGCACTATATTATCCGGGACAGACAGTTTTTCCAGATTAGCCAGCACACGCTGGTTGGTATAAACAGTTGCATTTTTATTGCCACAATCCATCCACTCAACCACATCCCCGGTTTTAAAAGCTGTACCTTTGACTCGCATGTTTTCCAGGGCATCTGTGAGCTGATATTCTCCACTTTTTACAATTTTTTGGTCCACAAGATACTGTAGTTCGTTTTTCAGCATCTCCCCATCCCTGAAATAATAGATGCCGATGATGGCCTGATCGGAAATGAAATGGGTTGGCTTTTCCACAAAATCGGTAATAATGCCTTTATCATTGGTTTTTACCACACCAAAAGCACTGGGATCCTCCACGCGGTGGGTCCAAATAATGCCATCCTGCTTTTCATCTAGTTTAAAGTCGGCTTTGAACAGGGTATCAGCAAAAGCTACAATGGTTTTCCCCTTGAGGGATGGAGCTGCACACAAAACAGCATGCCCCGTCCCCAGAGCCTCCTCCTGGTAGTATATTTTACCCTTTGCGCCAGCCTTGCGGGCAATATCCAACAACCTCTGCTCTACTTCCTTACCAAAATCACCAATGATAAAAGCAATTTCCTCGGGTTTTTCTTCACAAACACTTACAATATCTTCACAAAGTCGTTGTACAATAGACTTGCCTGCCACCGAAAGCAATGGTTTGGGAACGGTTAATGTATGAGGCCGCATTCGCTTACCCATTCCGGCCATGGGGATAACTAAATTCATAACGCTATTTTAGGTTTTCATTTGGGTTTAAGCAATACTCTTAAATCATAATCTGTCGGGTGATAGTGAAAGGGGGGGTTGGGTTCATTCTTTCCAGTGCAAAATGGCAGCAAATTCAACATACTTGTTCTTTTGAGAAACCGTGTAAAACAATCACTGCTCCGAACAATCTCTTAATTATTGCACCCCGGTATGTCCAAACCCTCCGGCACCACGATCCGTATGGTTCAGGGTTTGGGCTTCTTTCAGGCTTACTCTTTCGTGCCGGGCTATCACCATTTGAGCGATGCGCTCACCCGATCTTATGGCAAACTCCTCGTTGGACAAATTCACCAGGATTACTTTGATTTCACCTCTGTAGTCAGCATCAATCGTGCCCGGAGCATTGAGCACAGTAATACCTTTTTTTGCTGCAAGACCACTTCGGGGCCTCACCTGGGCTTCATAGCCCACAGGCAACTCAATAAACAAACCTGTAGGAACCATAACCCTTTCAAGAGGTTTCAACAAAACCGGCCCGGGGCAAAAAGCTCTTAAATCCATCCCGGCAGACTGCGCCGTTTCATAGTGAGGCAGGGCATTGTCTGACTTATTCACAATTTTTACATCCATGTTTCAAAATTTGATTCACAAATTTTATCCTGAAAAATCCCACAAATTTAAGGATTTACCTTTTACCAAAACATTTTTGACACCATCGATCAGTCCTCTTTCTTTTCTATCTTAAGACTATCTTTCAATGTTCTGGGGTGCTGAGTAAGCCAAATTTCTTTTTCATCATAGTAGATAATATCCTGAATTGCTTCTATTACAGGCGCAATGCTTTGATTGTTGTTACTCAGGATAATAATTGTGGTGTGATCATTGACAAATCTTTTCAGCGTTGTTCTGAAACCCCGCCACCTTCCAGGATGGTGTACAATTTTCTTATCCAGAAAAGTTTGCAAGCGCCAGCCAAGGCCATACCTAACGAGCGAATCATTGTTGAGTGTTGCATTTGCAAACGCTTTTTCCCATACGTGGGGTGGCAAAAGTTCGGACCGATGCAGGGCCTGGTCCCATTTAAATAAATCATTCACCGAAGAAAAGATTCCTTTATCTCCAAGGGGACCGTCAAGTCTATCGTCGGGAATCCTTATCTGGCTGCCCCTCCATTGCCTGAACCCATAAGCCCTGTTGCTAACCTGGGGTGGATTATGAAGGTCAAACACAAAAGACTGATCCATCCCCAGAGGTTCAAAAATATGCTGGTGAATATACTGTGCATAGGACTGCCCTGAGATTCTTTCTATAAGCAGCGCAAGAAAAACAAATCCGGTGTTAGAATAATTAAAACGCTCCCCGGGGGTAAAATTCAGGGGGCGTGGATGCCTGAGAAATAACTGTAATACATCTTCATTGTCTGGCAATTGACTTCCTCTCCAGTAACGCTCCAGCATCCACATATAGTTTTGCAGTCCTGAGGTGTGCGTGAGCATATGCCTGATAGTGATGTTGTCGTAGGGAAATGCGGGTATATGTTTTTGTACCTTGTCGTCCAGGTCGAGCAGCCCTTTTTGTTGAAGTTGCAAAATGGCCGTTGCTGTGAAGGTTTTGGTAATGCTGGCAAGCTGAAACGAAGTTTCCTTGTTAAGTGGTAAAGCCTGGTTAAAGCAGGCCATGCCAAAAGAACGCTCATAAATCAACATGCCGTATCTGGATATCAGCACATTACCGTTAAAGTTTTTTTCAAGCAGAAGATTTGTGATGGTGTGATCCAAAAAAGCCAGCTCTTCTTCTGAATAAAAAATATTGTTATGATATACACCCGCCAGCGATTGGCTCTGGAAAGGAGAATAGGAAAAACTTCCCTTTTCATAAGGGGGAACATTCCAAAAGAAAAAAAGCAAAAAAAGAAGTGGTAGCTTTTTTCGCAGCAACTCTTTTATACCTTTATAAAAATTTATTCTAATCACCATAGGTAACAATCAAACAAAACAGAATGCTCTTGCGTAATCAGTAGATGAGAGCCAAATTTAACGTTTAAAACAACCTCATAAACAGGCCTGCAAGATACAAATTAACCTTTTGTCTGTTCTACGTGTTTCTAGGGATTAAGTTTAATTAATAAAGTCCATCCCGCTTTTTGTTTTACTTGTTCCCCAAAAAAGATAAGCCCATCCTTTTTAGTCTACAAATTGCTGATAATGCGCATAAAGCTCATGGATTTTCTGTACATAAGTTACAGGTTCAAGCCCTCTTGCATAGCCGTATTGCACATACTCTTTGTTGTAATATTCAGGGTTGGATTTTTTCAACATGTATCGCTCCACGTTGTCGTGCCACAAGTTGGGGTCAGCATCGTGGGCTTCTGCCAGCCTACGTGCATCCTGCACATGCCCCTGCCCCACGTTGTAAGAAGCCATCACAAAAAGCTGCCTTTCACTTTCATCTTCAATATGCTCTTCCCAATAGTTATCCAGCCATTTTATAAAACTTATCCCGGCCTTGATACTTTGTTCCGGGTTGGTTGGATCGGATGCCCCGAACTCCCGGGCTGTTCTGGGCATAAGCTGCATCAAGCCAACAGCACCAGCCCATGAACGCGCCCGTGGCCTGAACTGCGACTCCTGGTAGATGAGGGCGGCAAGTTTCCGCCAATCCCAATCTATCTCTTCTGCTGCATCACGAATTAAATCATCGTAAGGAGAAACGGCTCCTCCCTGTGTGGGGAAAAAATCGCTGGCCAGCCTTGCACGAAACGCCCGTCTGTTTTTATAGTACTTATTGTAAACAACAAAAAAATCTGCATGGTTCTGGGCTTCTTCCAGCCATTGATTCACGGCCTCCAGCAGCATGGGAGAAGAGGGACGAACGGCCCATGCGGTTTGTTGTGGCAAGCTCACCGGAGTGCCAATATCCAAATCCTGGTAGTAGGCTGACTGGATATGTGCAATATTTTCATCAGCCACGGTAAGGGAGATTGAATCGGTTGCCACCAAATGTATCAGGTCCTCGGTGGTCAGTTCGCCGGACGCTTCTACAACATTAATGGAGTCACCTATTTCCAGTGAAAGGTTCTGTAAACGACTCAGGTAGGCAGACCCCTGGCGCACATGTACAGTTTCATGCGCCAAATCGAAGGGACTACGAATAAGGAAGTTTTCTATTTCATGAAGCCTCATTTGCCTCCAGTTGTCAGGTTTTCGCTGCACCAGCACCTGGCGGGTAACATTCAGCGGCGTGGTGAACTGGAGTCGCTCCCGGCGCTCAGCGGTAACCGTAAGCCCATAGGATATGATATCACCCTCGCCCCTTTCCAGCATTTGCATCATTTCCTCAAAATTTCTGGCAAGTTTGATTTCAATCTGCAAATCAAGGGCCTCACCCAGCATTTGCAAAAGCTCAAATTCATAACCCATGGGTTCTCCATGGTAAATAAAATAGGAGATAGGACTATAGCTGGTGATTGCCACCAACCGACCTCTTTCCCTAATTTCGGGAAGATCTGTGTCTGTCACTTCACCCCCCCCATCTGGCCTGTCACAACCAATAAAAACCAGGACAAAGGAAGTCACAAAGAAAAACAGCGTCTTGTATAAACTGGACATGGTTCTGTGGTTTTGGTTTAACCCCCTGTTAATTAAAGGAATTCACCAAAACTACACATAATTTATGGATTATTCAAACTCCCTTTCAGCAGTCTTTAATCATCTTACAACTTACCTCATTGCCCGATTCTCTGCCCTCCTGAAAGTCATCAAAATTTTTCAGGGTTACCCTGGCAATTTCTTCCATACTTTCCTGGGTGAAAAAGCCCTGGTGAGCTGTAATCAACACATTGGGGAAAATCATTAGCTGCGCTATCTGGTTATCCCGAATGACAAAGTCGGAAAGGTCGCGGAAAAACAATTTTTCTTCTTCCTCGTAAACATCAATCCCCAAAGAACCCAAATGCCCTTCGCGAAGGGACTCTATAACCGCTGCGGTATTCACCAGTTTACCACGGCCGGTATTGATAAGCATAGCACCCTTTTTCATCTTTTTTAAAGTATCCTGATTGATCAGGTGATGGGTTTCGGGTGTTAGCGGACAGTGCAGGCTGATGATATCGCTGATGTTAAAAACTTCATCCAAACTTTTGTACTCAATGCCCTCTTTTTCCAATTCATCAGACGGGTACTTGTCATAAGCAACAATCCTGGCACCAAAGCCCTGCATGATATTGCAAAAGGCTTTCCCAATTTGCCCTGTACCAATCACCCCCACGGTTTTACCATGAATAGTGAACCCCATCAACCGTTCCAAAGAAAAGTTGCTGTCACGAACACGGTTGTAAGCTTTATGGGTTTTACGGGCCAGGGTCATTATCAAAGCTATGGCATGCTCAGCAATGGCTTCGGGAGAGTATGAGGGCACCCTCATTACCTTAATGCTATTTTCTTCGGCAGCTTTCAGGTCCACATTGTTAAAGCCTGCACTGCGTAATGCCACCACCTTCACACCCCTATCAGCCAGGGCCTTAAGCACTTCCGCATTGAGGCGGTCATTGACAAACACGCACACGCCATCGTATCCCCTTGCCAAATCAACAGTTTTTATTTTCAGACGGGTTTCATGAAAGTCAAATTTATGGTTATGGTCGGTACGGTTTTCAAAAAAAGTGCGATCATATGACTGTGTGGAAAAAAATGCAATTTTTGCCATAATAGATTTTTTAAAAAGGTTTGCTAAAACAAAATCAACCCTTAAACAATAGAAACAAAACAATGTTTAAAAATGAGCAACAAGCAGAATTCATATTCATATACACTAATAATAACCTGGTTAGTATTTTATGCCTGATGGACTACTCGCTATTCTTGCTGCACTTCCCATCGCAGCTATATTTGTTTTTATGGCTGTATTTCGCTGGCCTGCCACCCGTGCTATGCCAGCTGCGTTCCTGATAACCCTTTTACTGGTCTTTTTTGTCTGGAATATGCCGGCTCACTGGGTTGGTGCATCTATCCTTAGCGGTGTGGTAATAGCCCTGGATATCATCCTGATTGTTTTCGGTGCCCTGACACTCCTGTTTACCTTACATGAAAGCGGTGCCATCAGCGCCATTAACAAGGGCTTCACCAACATCTCCGCGGATCGGCGCATACAGGCCATTATCATCACCTGGCTGTTTGGAAGTTTTATTGAAGGAGCGGCGGGCTTCGGCACTCCGGCAGCTCTCACGGCCCCCCTGTTGCTGGCCCTGGGATTTCCTGCCCTGGCAGCTGTAATGGTAGCCCTGGTTGCAAACACCACGGCGGTATCATTTGGTGCTGTGGGTACACCTACCCTCATCGGCATTGGCACAACCCTGGATCTTCCGGAAATTAACAACACTCTGGCTGCAAACGCCATGAATATAGATACTTTCACACAACAGGTGGGGCAATATACAGCACTGATACACTTATTGCCCGGTCTTGTCGTACCCCTTTTGATGGTGACATTACTCACCAGGTTTTTCAGTGAAAAGAGAAGCATTAAAGAGGGTCTGCAGATATGGCCATATGCACTTTTTGCAGGTGCCTGCTTTGTGATTCCCTATATTTTGGTGGCCCTGTTTTTAGGGCCTGAGTTTCCGGGCATCATTGGAGGGCTGGTTGGTATGTTGATACTGATACCCACAACCCGGGCAGGCTTTCTCGTACCAAGCACTACCTGGGATTTTCCGGAAGCGTCTTCCTGGGATCCGGACTGGAAGGGTACCTTTGCAATGACCAGCAGTG
>SL_3KL_010_SEDDRAFT_10000334_pt1 | contig 36874 bp, 38 predicted proteins | sample SodLakKL_010_SED_2_FD_10381 | JGI IMG/M metagenome (IMG submission 10381) | reverse complement strand
GCACGCTGCACACCACGACACCCACGCCCATCCCGCCCCACCGCGTGAAGCCTCCGGTGCGGCCGTGCACCGCACGCTGCACACCACGACACCCACGCCCATCCCGCCCCACCGCGTGAAGCCTCCGTTGCACTCATGCACCGCACGCTGCACACCACATGGGCTCGCACCGCACGCTGCACACCGCATGGGCTCGCACCGCACGGGTCGCGCCACGGCAGGTGCCGGTCACTCGGCGCCTCAGTCGGGGTCCTGCTCGTGGGGGTCACCCAGGAAGCCGAGACGTCGGCTGATCTCCGCGGCGGCCTCGACGGCGATGGCGCCGACCTCGGGCAACCGTTCGGGCTCCATCCGGTAGGAGGGGCCGGACACCGACACCGACGCGACCACCTCACCGTCGGGCCCGCGGATCGGCGCAGCCACCGCGTTCAGACCCTCCTCGAGCTCCTCACGTGTCGATGCGTACCCGAGCTCGCGGACCCGCAGGAGCTCCTCCCGGAGCTCACGGGGTTCGACGATGGTCGCCGGGGTGTAGCGCTCCAACGGACCGTCGAGCAGCCCGTCGACCTGCGCGGGCGGGAGGTGGGCGAGCAGCACCTTGCCGCTCGAGGTGCAGTGCAGGGGGGTGTAGCTGCCCAGCCAGTCCACGGTGACACGGCTCGACGAGAGGTTGACCTGGTGGATGTTGACCACGTCGTCGTCCTCGAGCACGGCGAGGTTGACCGTCTCGTCGGCCCGGCGGCTGAGCCGATCGCAGATCGGGCGCGCGGCTCGCACCACGTCGAGCGAGGAACGGACCGAGCTCGCGAACCGCACGACCGCGAACCCGAGCCGGTACTTCTGGGTCTCGCTGTGCTGCTCGACCACCCCCCGGCGCTCGAGGGTCGCGAGCAGACGGAACGCCGTGGACTTGTGGATCTCGAGCTCACGAGCGATCTCGGTGACCCCGACCCAGCCTTCCCTGGCCAGGATCTCCATCGCCGCGACGGCACGATCGACCGACTGCACGATCGGTACCTCGTCCACCACGTAGGGCTCCCCTCCGGCATCCGGTCACCGTAGCTGTTGCACCTGCTGCTCCCTGAGGTCCGCGACCCGACCGTTCAGCGGGCCAGCTCGGGTGTCGGTCTCAGCTGACCAGGGGCATCCGTGCGCGGCCCCCGACCGTCGCATCGTCGGCCCCATCGGCCCACGACGCCGTCACCAGGCCACGCACCTCTCCCACGAGGTGCAGGGATCCGGTGACGACGAGGCAGCCGGCGACGGGCGTGGTCCGTGCCGCCGCCTGCACCGCGACCTCGGGGTCCGACGCCACCGTCACGCGGAAGCCGCCGCGGCGGACGCGGCGCGCCAGCTCCCGCACGGGCATCGAGGTGGGTGACGACGCCTGGGTGACGACCACCTCGACGGGGCTGCCGGCGATGCCGTCCAGCGCGGCGAGCTCGGAGAGCAGCGGCCCTGGGTCGCGGCCACCGCTCACCCCGAGCACGATCGTCACACCCGACGGCTGTAACGTCGCAGCGACCGTCTGTGCGAGGGCGCGCGCCGCCTCCCGGTCGTGCGCACCATCGAGGACGATGGTCGGTCCGACCGAGGGGCGGACCACCTCGACGCGGCCGGGGAGACGCACGGCAGCGAGCCCGGTCCGCAGATCGTGCTGGTCGAGGTCGGTGGTGCCGAGGAAGCGTTGCACCGTGGCGAAGGCGACCGCCGCGTTGGCGGCCTGGTGCGCACCCACGAGCGGCAACCACCCGCGCAGGTGCGTGTCGTCGAGCCCCCGCAGGTCCACGTACTGGCCGCCGGCTCCGGGTCGGCGGGCCATCACCCCGAGGTCGCGGTCGGCGAGCAGCACCTGACCTCCACGCTCGGCCACCACCCGCTCGATCGCTTCCAGGGCCTCGGAGCGCTGCGCCGCGGAGACCACCACGCCACCGGGGGTGACGATGCCGGCCTTCTCGGCTGCGACCTCGCCGAGGGTGTCCCCCAGCTCGGCATGGTCACGACCGACGAGCGAGAGCACGGCGACACGGCTGTCCACGACGTTGGTCGCATCGCCCACCCCGCCGATCCCCGCCTCGACCACGGCCGCGTCGACGGGCTCCTCCGCGAAGCGGCGCAGGGCGAGGGCGGTGATCGCCTCGAAGAAGGTGACCGGTTCGCCCACGGCCTCCTCGGCCCGCCCGATCACGGGCTCGAGCACCGCCAGGCCGGCCAGCAGCTCGCTCCGGGTCACCTGCGCGCCGTCGATGCGGATGCGCTCGGTGACCTCCTGCAGGTGCGGCGAGGTGGTCTCCCCGGTCCGGTAGCCGAGGGAGGTGAGCAGGGAGCCGATGATCCGGACGATGCTGGACTTGCCGTCGGTCCCGGCGACGTGGACCGTGGGGATGTCGCGCTGCGGATCACCGAGTTCGCGGCACAGCGCGGCCATCCGGTGGGTCCCACGCGGGGCACGTCCCCGCCGCCGGTGCATCAACGCGTCCAGGTGGTCGGCCACCTCGAGGTCACGGCGGCTCGACGTCGTCGTGGCGACCGTCGGGCCCGTGTCGGGCTCCCCGTCGCCCTCCGGTGCAACGAGGTCCGCGCTCATGCCACGGTCCTGACCCGCTCGACGCGCACGCCGCACGCGTCGCGCCGGGCCCGGGCACGCCCGAGGTCGTCGTCCGACAGCTGCCCGTAAGCGGTGTTGAGCGCGATCAGCTCGGTCGCAGCGATCGCGGCCGCCTCACCGAGCACGACCCCGACGATCGCGTCACCGCGCAGCTTGCGGGCCCCGTCGGCCACCAGGCGTTCCCCCAGCTCGGTGATCCGCTCGGCAAGCTCGGTCACCTCGCCAGGTGCGAGGTTGGCGGCTGCGACGGCGTCGGTGAACCGCTGCGGCTCGGCCTCGCGGTGCGGTGCGGCGGCCAGTACCTCGGCGTAGGTGCGTCCGTCCTCGTCGGCGAGGTCGACCGCACGAGCACGCAACCGGTCGGCCTCCTGCGCCACCGTGTCCGCGTCGGGCAGCCGGCTGGACGACCGGGCCACCATCGCCACCAACCCCGCGGCCATCGCGGCGGTCATCGCCGCGGCCGCCCCACCACCGGGGGCTGGCTGCGACGAGGCGAGATCATCGAGGAAGGGCACGGGGCCCGGCACGCTACCCAGAGCTGCGGCCATCCCGTCAGGACAGCCCGACGATCTCGCCGTTCTCGTCGAGATCGATCCGTTCCGCGGCCGGCGCCGAGCCCAGCCCGGGCATCGTGCGCATGTCCCCGGACAGCGGGTAGATGAAGCCGGCACCGATCGAGGCGCGGACCTCGCGCACCGGCAGCCGCCAGCCGGTCGGTGCGCCCAAGAGCTTCGGGTCCGAGGAGATCGACAGGTGGGTCTTGGCGATGCACACGGGCAGGTCGCCGAAGCCGTTCGCCTCGTACTCGTCGAGCGACTTGGCGGCGGCAGGGGCGTAGTCGACCCCGTCCGCGCCGTAGACCTTGGTGGCGACCGCCTCGATCTTCTCGCGCAGCGAGGCCTCGGAGGGGTACAGGACCTGGAAGTTCGAGGGCTCCTCCGCCGCGTCCGCGACGGCCTCCGCGAGCTCGACGGCTCCGGCACCGCCCTTGCCGAAGTGCTCGCTGACCGCGACCCGGGCCCCCATCTCCTCGGCGATCTCGCGGATCACGGCGTGCTCGGAGTCGTGGTCGGTCGGGAAGGCGTTGATCGCCACCACCGGCGACACGCCGTGGACACGGATGTTCTCGATCTGCTTGCGCAGGTTCGGCGCCCCGGCCAGGACGTCGTCGGGGTTCTCGGCGAGCAGCTCGTCCGGCAGGGGCTTGCCGGCGACGATCCTGTGGCGCCCGGAGTGCGCCTTGAGCGCCCGCACCGTCGCGACCAGCACGGCGGCGTCGGGGGCCAGGCCCGAGGTCCGGCACTTGATGTTGAAGAACCGCTCGGCACCCATGTCCGCGCCGAACCCGGCCTCGGTGATCAGGTAGTCGCCACCGCGGATGCCGATGCGGTCGGCGACGATGGAGCTGTTGCCGTGGGCGATGTTGCCGAACGGCCCGGCGTGGACCAGGACCGGCGTCTGCTCGAGGGTCTGCATCAGGTTGGGCTTGAGCGCCTCGCGCAGCATCACCGCCATCGATCCGGCCGCGCCGACGTCCTCGGCGGTGATCGGGCTGCCGTCGCCGTCGGTGCCGACGACGATGCGCCCGAGGCGCGCCCGCAGGTCCTGCAGCGAGGTCGCCAGGGCGAGTACCGCCATCACCTCGGAGGCCGCCGTGATGTCGAACCCGGTCTGCCTCGGTGTGCCGTCCATACGGGTGCCGAGCCCCGACACGATGTTGCGCAACGACCGGTCGTTGACGTCCAGCACCCGTCGCCAGGAGATGCGGTGCGGGTCCAGCGACGGCTCCTTGCCGTGGAACAGGTGGTTGTCGACCATCGCGGAGAGCAGGTTGTGCGCCGCGGTCACCGCGTGCATGTCACCGGTCAGGTGCAGGTTGAAGGTCTCCATCGGCACGGCCTGGCTGTAGCCACCGCCGGCCGCACCGCCCTTGATCCCGAAGGTCGGACCCATCGAGGGCTGGCGGATCGCCACGGTCGCGGTCTTGCCCAGGTGCTTGAACGCCTGGCCCAGTCCGACCGTNGTGGTNGTCTTGCCCTCGCCGAGCGGCGTCGGCGTGATCGCCGANACCAGCACGTACTTGGCGCGCGGGCGATCGTCGAGCTCCTCGATCGCCTTGAGCTTGATCTTGGCGACGTTCTCGCCGTAGGGCTCGAGCAGGTGCGGACCGAGCCCGATCTCGGCCCCGACCGTCTCCATCGGCAGCAGGTCTGCCGTGCGGGCGATCTCGAGGTCTGAAGGGAAGCTCACAGTGCGGCTCCTAACGTCGACAACAACTCCTGGCGCCACCTCTCGGTGCGTTCTACCTCGTTGAAGGTAAACAGATGCCAGCCGGCGATGCCGGACGTCGCATCCGCCACCAGGTCACCGAGGTCGGTGATCAGCTCGTCGGGGGTGTAGCCCGCGAGCATGTGGCTGGCGACCTCGTGCTGCTTGCGCAGGAACCGCACCGAGTCGCCGAGCCCCACGCGCAACGAGACGCGCAACAGCCTGGCGCGATCGATCACGCCAGGGATGCCGAGGTAGATCGGCAGATCGATGCCACGCGCGCGGACCGCAGCGATCCACCGGCGGATCGTGTCGGGGTCGTAGCAGATCTGGGAGACGATCACGGTCGCGTGCGGCGCCTTGCGCGACATGGCCGCGATCGTGGTCGCATCGGGGATGAAGGCGTGGCTCTCCGGGTAGCCGCTGATGCCCACACCGGTGAGGTGGTGCCCGATGTCGGTCATCTCCTCGAGGAGATCGGCGGCGCCCTCGTACGGGCCCGCGGGCAGCTCGGCGTCACCGGCGATGACGAACGCTTGGTCGATGCCCAGGCGCTCGAGCCGCTCGAGGATGCGGCCGACCTCGTCGCGGCCGGTCATGAGCCGCGCGGAGAGGTGCGGCACGACCCGGTGCCCGTCCCGGGCGAGGCGCTCCGCGAGCTCGAGCGTCGGCTCGGTGCCCTTGGTCGGTGAGGCGGTCACCGTCACCGTCTGGCCGCGCGGCAGGTGTTCGAGCTGCGCGTCGACCCCCTTCATGGGGATGATCTCGAACCGTGCGCGCTCCAAGGACTGCACCAAGGCGTCACCCCCCAAGGGTCAACCGTTCCCGTGGTCAGCGATCCGCTCGAGCCCCACGCGCCACCACCTCGTGGTCACCGTCGATGCTGGTCGATGGTCATCGACGTTGGTCGACGTTGGTCGGTGTTGCCGTTCATGTTGCGTCTTGCGGAACACATGCTGTGATACGCAACACTGTGCCTGACGCGCGGGGCCGGGTCAAGGGTCGTTCGGCGGCGATGGCTCGCGTAGTCGCAGGACCACCCCCGGGCCCGGTTTCGGGTCGACGTAGGTCGATTTCGGCGGCAGTGTGCGCCCCGCCTCCGCCACGGTCAGCAGTTCGTCCGCGGTCACCGCTCGGGGCACGAAGGCCAGGGCGCGGTCGTGCTCCAGTGACCGGTCCAGCACGGCGAGGTCGTCCAGGCCGGGGACGTACTCCAGGCGTGGGTCGCTCCGAGGCTCCTCGATGCCGAGGAGGGGCGCGAGGACCCGATCCTGCAGCAGCGCAGCCGGCAAGGCGTCCGGGAGCCGCTCCGGAGGGTCGCGGAACGCCGCGCTCAGCCAGCCGCGGGAGGAGCCGACGAGCACCTCGTGGCGTCCCGTCGGGCGGGGCGGCAGCCCCTCCGGGAGCTCACGGACCTCCGCGAGATCGGGCAGGCCCTCGAGCAGGCGATCGACCTCGGCCGGCTCCGCGACCTCCACGCGGCGGTCGTAGCCGATCATGCGCAGCTCCCGGTTCGAGATGAGCTCCGCGAGCAGGCTCGAAGGTGCCCCCGGCGACCCGCGCTCCACCAGGGCCTGCGCGGTCGCGACCCGGTGGTGCCCATCGACGATCGTGAGGGTGTCGATCCGCTCGGCCGCGGCCCGGAACCGGGCCTGCTCCCCCTCGTCATCGACGACCCAGACGCGATGACGGACCTCGTGCCACCCCAGGAAGGCGAGGTCGGGTTCGCGCTGGACCACCTCGTCGATCAGTTCCTCGAGCTCCGGGACGAGCTCGTGGGTCACCACCACGGGGCTGACGTCCATGCCGGCCGCCTCGAGGAAGTCGGTCAACCGGCGCTCCCGATCAGCACGGGTCTGCTCGTGGGCCCGGACCCGGCCGTCACGCACGTCCTCCATGGGGATGCCGGCGACGAGCCCGACCTGCTGGTGCCCTGGCGACGCCAGCTCGTGGAGCACGAACACGGGCCCGCGATCGTGGTAGCGACCCGCGGCGATCAGCTCACGCAACCGCTCCCCCGCCTGACGTCCAGCAGCCGCACCGTCGTCGCCCTCCGGTCCCAGCACGTTGAGCAGCGACAGCGGCTCCGATGCCGCGAGCTCCGCGCGCGCCTCTTCGTCCAGGGCGTCGGCGGGCGGCGGGATCACCCGCTCGGCGACCTCCTGGTCGACGAGGTGGAGCTCGACCGGCGTCAGCTGCAGCCCGGCACGAGCTCCGACCTGCCCTCGGAGGCTGGCTCGGTGACCTGCGGCGCTCATGCGTTGGTCCGGGAGAGCAGGTCCTCGTTGACGCAGTGCGGGCGCTCGCCACGCTCGAAGGCGTCCAGCACCTCGATCACCCCGTCAGCGACGGCGATCTGTGCCTGCTCCGTCGACGCGCCGACGTGGTGGGTCCCGTGGACCCGCGGATGGCGGGCCAGCTCGAGGTCGATCTCGGCCTCGGGCTCGGCGGGTTCGTCCGGGTAGACGTCGAGGCCGACCCACAGGTCACGCTCCTCGAGGGCTGCGAGCAGCGCCGGCGCGTCCACCAGATCGCCCCGCGAGGTGTTGATGAGGATCGACCCCGCCCGCACGTGCTCCAGCAGGGGCGCGCCGATCAACCCACGGGTCTGGTCGGTGGAGGGCAGGTGGAACGACAGCACGTCGCAGGTTGCCGCCAAGGTGGGGAGATCCTCGACGAAGCGCACCTCCAGCGCGTCCGCCCGCCGCTGACGGTCGTCGTCGCGATCGTGCCCACCGATGGCGTAGAGCTGCGCGCCGAAGGCGGCGACCCGTTGGGCGAAGGCCAGCCCGATCTGTCCCAGGCCAACGACGCCGACGTCACGGCCGGCGATGCCCCGCGCCTGCTTGGTGTAGTGGCCCTTGCGCCACCGCCCGGCCCGCAGGTCGGCCACCTGCTCCGGTAGTCGCCGATCGAGGCTCAGCAGCAGCGCGACCGCCAGCTCGGCCACCGCGGCCGCGTTGCGGCCGGGCAGGTTGCACACGGCGATGCCGTTCCGGCCTGCGGCCTCGGCGTCGATCGTGTCGGTACCCGCCCCGGCACGCAGAACCAGCCTCAGGTCGGCGACGGCGTCGAGGCAGTCCGCGGAGACCTTGGTGCTGCGCACGACCAGGGCCTCGAACCCTCGCGCCGCCATCGACAGGTCCTCGGCCGTGAGCTCAGGGTCGTAGCTGACCTCATGTCGATCGCGCAGGATCGCCAGGTGGCGGTCGGGCAATCGGTCCGCGACGAGTACGCGCACGTCCATCTCCTTCCACCGGTCACCGCAGCACGGTCACCGTAGGTCCCTCCCGCGGGCTCCCGCGACGCTGAACCGCCACCCTGCGTGGCGCCGAGCGGACGGGTCCACCGCTCCCCACGGTCGCGACCCGGCACCACAGAGCGTTGTGCAGAACGCAACGGTTGTGCCATGTGCAGCTTGGGCTACGGCGGCGCCGCCGTCAAGGTCCGCGGGCGCCCGATCGGCGCATCCGCGGGCGGCGGGCGGGGTGACGGCCAGGGCCACGGCGACGGTCGGCGCCAGGGTCAGGGTGAGGGCCTGGGCCACGGCGACGGTCGACGCCAGGGTCAGGGTGAGGGCCAGGGTCACGACGACGGTCATCCCAGCCGGCTGCGCAGTTCGTCCACGAACCCCGCGTGGCGTCCCGCGACGGCGCCGAGCGACACCTCGCCGTCGAGCTCCTCGCCCTGTTCCAGGAGGAACCCCACGAGCTCCCTGGCGACGGTCAGGGGTGGGACACCGTGGAGTCCCAGCCCGCGACGGGTGTGGTGGGGCAGCGTTGCCGTCACCTGGCGCCCATCGCCCAACAGGACCCGGAAGGTCTCCGGGCCCGTCTGCAGCAGCGTCGGCGTCTCCATGCCGTCGGACGGTAGCGACCGGCGCGGCCGGGACGACCCTGACCGTGCGTCAGAAGCCCGCCCCCGAGGTCGCTGGGGCGCGCGGTGTGAGGTGACGGGACACGCGTGAAGCCAGCGGTGCACCCGTGCACCTGTCAGCTCACACCGACCACCTCACGGGACACGCGTGAAGCCAGCGGTGCACCCGTGCACCTGTCAGCTCACACCGACCACCTCACGGGACAAGCGTGAAGCCAGCGGTGCACCCGTGCACCTGTCAGCTCACACCGACCACCTCACGGGACAAGCGTGAAGCCAGCGGTGCACCCGCCGCGGCCCGGGCGGACCCTCCGCGTGGCGAGCACCGCCTCCTTGCCCACGGTTGGCAGCTCCGTGCCCATCGGCTGCCGAGCTCGCGCCCGCGGCGTGCGGTCAGGCCACGAGCGCGCCCTCCAGGGCGAGCAACCGACGCTTGCGCTCCAGGCCGGCGGCGTAGCCCGTGAGGCTGCCATCCGCACCGATGACGCGGTGGCACGGCACGACGATGGCCACCGGGTTGCGTCCCACGGCACCGGCGACGGCACGGGCTGCCGTCGGGCGTCCGACACTGCGGGCCACCTCGCCGTAGGTCGTCGTCACACCGTGCGGACAGCGCCGCAGGACCTCCCAGACCTGCCGCTGTAGGTCGGTCCCCCGCAGATCCAGGGGGAAGGCGAAGTCGGGGCGCTCACCCGCGAAGTACGCCTCCAGGTCGATGGCGACCTGCCGGAACGGGCCGGGGTCGCGCTGCCAGTCGGCACCCACCTCGGCCCCGTGTCGCTGCGACGGGAAGCTCAGGCTCGCGAGGCCGTGCCCGCGGTCGGTGGCGAGCAGGTCGCCGAGCGGCGTCGGCACCTCGGTGTAGCGCACCAGGTCCATGTCGTTCCTTCGCTGTGGTCGATCGGCCGCCCGTGTCGACGGCACGACGGCGTCGCGGTCATGCTGCGTGGGGAAGGGCCGGGCCGGCCGCCCAGAGGTGCTGTGCGGCGTAGGCGCGCCAGGGTCGCCACCCCTCGGCTCGGTCGGTCAGCTCGCGCGCACCGGCCGGGAGCCCGAGCCGGCTGGCCACCCGTCCGAGGACGAGGTCGGTGGCCGGGAAGGCATCGGGGTCGCCCAGCCCGCGCAACGCCACCTCCTCGACGGTCCAGGGGCCGATCCCGGGGATCGACCGGAGGGTGTCGCGGAGCTCGTCGCGGTCGGCGCCGACGTGCAAGGCGAGCCGTCCGCTGACCACGGCGTCGGTGAGCACACGCAGGGTCCGCTCACGCTGGCGGGTGAGGCCGAGCCCGGCGAGGTCGGCTTCGGCGAGCTCCTCAGCACCGGGGAAACGGCGACGCACGCCACCGACGGGATCCTCGAGCCGACCTCCCGTGCGCTCGACCAGCCGCGACCAGCAGCGGCGTGCTGCCGCCAGGCTGACCTGCTGGCCGAGGACGGTACGGACGGCCGCTTCGTAGGGATCGGGGTAGGCCGGCACCCGGGTCCCCGGCGCGGCCGCCACCAGGGCGGCCAACGCGGGGTCGGCGGCGAGGTGGCTGTCGACGGCGACCGGGTCCGACCGGATCGGCATCGAGGTCGAGCAGCCGGCGGCACCGCTGGACCGCGGCGGTCAGGTCCCGGACGTCCCCGAGCCGCAGACGTGCGAGCGCGTGGCCCGGTCGCACCGACAGCTCGACGACCCCNTCACCGCGAGGCAGCAGCAGCGCTCGCCGGTAGGTGCCGTCGCTCGTGAGCTCCTCCACGCCGTCGACCATACGGACCGCGAGGTGGTCGAACACCCGGTCCGACGCGACGGGCTGCCGGACCGGGAGACGGAGCACGATCGTCCCGGCGTGCGCGTTCACCCCCCGCCGCGCGCGCTTGCGCAGCTCGGTCGGGGTCAGCGCGTACACCTCACGGACGGTGTCGTTGAACTGGCGCAGGCTGCGGAAACCCGCCGCGTACGCGGCCTCGGTGAAGGGCATCGCGGTGGTCTCGATCAGCACCCGGGCCGTCTGTGCCCGCTGCGCCCGCGCGAGCGCCAAGGGCCCGGCTCCCACCTCGAGGGTGAGCTGCCGATGGACGTGCCGGCTCGAGTAGCCGAGCCGTGCGGCCAGCCCACCGACCCCCTCACGATCCACGAGCCCGTCCGCGATCAGGCGCATCGCTCGGCCGACGAGGTCCGCCCGCTGGTCCCACTCAGGGGAACCGGGTGACGTATCGGGTCGGCAGCGCTTGCAGGCACGGAACCGGGCCCGCTGTGCGGCCGCCGACGTCGGGAAGAAGCGCACGTTGTCCCGCCGGGGTGTCCTTGCGGGGCAGCTGGGTCGGCAGTAGATGCCGGTGCTGGTCACCCCGAAGAGGAACCACCCGTCGTAGCGGGGGTCACGGGCCCGGAGGGCGGCGTAGCAGCGGTCGGGATCATCGATCATGTCCGGAGACTGCCACCTCGACGGCGTTGCCGCTCGCGGGAATCGGACGTGGCTACGGCACATCCACGGTGCGCGACGAGACCGCCGGTGGTCAGTAGCCGAGCCGGCCGAGCTGCTTGGGGTCGCGCTGCCACTCCTTGGCGACCCGCACGTGGGTGCTGAGGAACACCTTGGCCCCGAACAGCACCTCGAGCTCGCGCCGGGCGTCGGACGCTGCCGCCTTCAGGGTGGCGCCGCCCTTGCCGATCACGATCCCCTTCTGCGAGTCGCGTTCGACGTGGATCACGGCGTCGACGTGGAGCAGGTCCTCGCGTCGCTCGTCGGGTCGGACCTCGTCGACGGTCACCGCGATCGAATGTGGCAGCTCGTCGTGGGTGCGCCCGATCAGCTTCTCTCGCAGGATCTCCGCTGCGAGCTGACGCTCAGGTTGATCGGACACCTCGTCGGGTGGGAGCAGACGCGGCGCTTCCGGCAGGTGGCGCACCAGCACCTCGACGAGCCGGTCGACGTTGTCGCCGGTGGTCGCCGACACCGGCACGATGTCCGCGAAGCTGCGGCCCTCCCCGAGCAGCCCCGCGAGCCGCTCGAGCTGCGGCAGCATCCGTGCCTTGTCAGCCACCAGGTCGACCTTGTTCGCCACCGCCACCACGGGCGTGCCGGTCTCGGCGAGCTCGCTGGCGAGGAACCGGTCACCCTCGCCGATCCCCGCTGCCACGTCGACCATGAACACGATCAGGTCCACGCCGGACCAGGTGTCGCGGACCAGGTCGTTGAGGCGCTGTGTCAGCAGGGTCCGCGGTCTGGCGAGCCCGGGCGTGTCGAGGAACACCAGCTGCGCGTCGGGGCGGGTGAGCACACCACGGATCGCGTTGCGGGTGGTGCCGGGCACCTCGGTGACGATCGCGACCTTCTCACCGACGAGGTGGTTGAGCAGGCTCGACTTGCCCACGTTCGGGCGCCCCGACAGCGCGATCAGCCCGGCGCGGTGGCCCTCGGGGACCGGGTCGCCGAGCCCGGCGAGGATCGCATCGAGGTCGAGCTCACGCCCACTCACCCGCCGAGCCCCTGGGAGAGCCGCTTCGGGCCGAAGGCGTGGGGCAGCAGCTCGCCGATCGTGACGACGAGCGGCTTCCCACCGTCGCCCGAGGCGAAGATGGTCGCCTCCGGACCGAACTCGAAGATCGTCTGCCGGCAGGCCCCGCAGGGGGTGCAGGGGTTCTGGCCGTCCCCTACGACGGCGACCGCGACGATCTCACCACGCACGCCCGCAGCGACCATGCCCGCGATCGCGGTCTGCTCCGCGCACGAGGTCAGCCGGTACGACGCGTTCTCGACGTTGACGCCCTCGAAGCGCTGCCCATCGGAGGTGACCACGACCGCACCGACCCGGAACCCGGAGTACGGCACGTACGCCCGCGAACGGATCTCGCGAGCACGTCGCAGCAGGTCGGCTTCGTCGAACCTGGTCGCTGCGTCCGGCACGTCGGGTTTCAACAGACCCCTCCTCGTCCACCACCCGCAGCGTAACCTGCGCTCAGGGGCGACCGACGCTCACCCCTCGGACGGCGCCGCGCGCACCCTGCCCTCGCCATCCTCGGACGACCCGGCTGCGTCCCGCGACCTCGTGGATCGGCGGACGGTCACCTTGCCCACGCGACGGCCCTGGACGTGGTCCACGGTGATCTCGATGCCGTCGAGCTCGAGGGATTCCCCGACGACCGGCACCCGGCCGAGCGTCCCGAACACCAGCCCACCGACGGTGTCCCAGCCCTCCTCGGGGAGCTCGGTGCCGAGGATCTCGTTGAGGTCGTCCACACCCAACCGGGCATCGATCCGCAACGAGCCGTCCTCCTTCGGCTCGACGAGCGGTTCCTCCTGATCGTGCTCGTCGACGATCTCACCGACGATCTCCTCGAGGATGTCCTCGATGGTCACCGAGCCGACGATCTCGCCGTACTCGTCGACGACGACCGCGAGGTGGACCGCCGCCGCCTGGAGGTCACGCAGCAGGTCGTCGACCCGCTTGGTCTCCGGCACGTAGGTCGGTGGTCGGACGAGGTCGCCCCACCGTCCACCTCGCGCACCGGTCGCGACCCGGCCGAGCAGGTCCTTGGCGTAGACGACCCCGACGACCACATCCGGGTCCTGCGCGTCGTGGACGGGCAGGCGGGAGAACCCGCGGTCGAGGACGACACCGATCACCTCGTCGAGCGAGGCGTCCTCGGCCACCATGACCATGTCAGGACGCGGGACCATGATCTCGCGCACGATCGTGTCGGCGAGCTCGAAGATCGAGCGGATCATCGCTCGCTCCTCGGGTTCGAGCTCGTCGTCCTGCTCGTCATCGTCGACATCCAACGCGCGCAGCTCGTCGTCGGAGGCGTGCGGCCCGGACACCTCGTGCCGTCGCGGCACGAAGACGCGGCCGAGCGCCACCACGCCACGGGTGAGGGGGAACGCGAGCGTGGACAGCAGTTGCGTCGCGCGGGCCAGGCGCAGCCCGGTCGTCTCGAGGTAGCGCAGTGCGACGGTCCGCGGCACGACCTCACCGAGCACGAGGCTCAGCACGACGACGAGGGCCACCGCGACCACGGCACCGAGCACACCATCGGTCCACGTCCAGCCCAGCAACGCGGCGATCGCCACCAGCGTCGCCCGCCCGAGGACGGTCACGACCAGCAGCGCGTCGAGGACCGTGGCGCGATGCTCCAGCACCCACACCAGCGACCGGGCCCCGGGAGCCTGCTCCTCATCGAGGCGCAACGCACGCACCAGGTTGAGGCGCGAGACCACCGTCTCCATGGCTGCGATGACCGCCGCGAGGAGCAACAGCGCCGCTGCGATCACGACGAACGTGATCTCGGTCGGGCTCACGGTTCCGCCACCGCCCGGAAGCCCGCGAGCAGCTCATCGGTCAACCCGAACATCTCCTGCTCGCTGGCCGGGTCGGCGTGGTCCATCCCGAGCAGGTGCAGGATGCCGTGCACCGTGAGCAGTTCGAGCTCCTCGACGCCCGACCGGTCGAGGCCCTCGGCCTGTTCGAACGCGATCTTCGGACAGAGGACGACGTCCCCCAGGATCGCCGGGGTGTCAGGTGGCGTCTCCCCCGGCTCGTCGATGGGGAAGGCGAGCACGTCGGTGGGCCCGGATCCGCCGAGGTGCTGCTCGTTGAGCTCGGCGATCGTCGCCTCGTCGACGCAGAGCAGCGACACCTCCATGTCGCCGGGAACCCGACGTGCCGTCAGCACGTGGCGAGCGAGCGCGACGAGCCGGTCACCCGGGACCTCGAGCTCCTGCTCATCGGCCAGGAAGACCGTCACTGCGCGCTCTCCCGGTCCTGGTCGAGCTCGGGTCGCTGCACGACGTCGTGCGCCTCGTAGGCCTCGACGATCCGTTGCACGATGTGGTGGCGGACCACATCTCCCGAGCCGAGGTAGGCGAAGGCCACGCCGTCGATGTCGTTGAGGATGTTGCGTACCTCACGCAGCCCGGACCGACGACCGCTGGGCAGGTCGACCTGGCTGATGTCGCCGGTGACCACCGCCTTCGAGTTGAACCCGATCCGGGTCAGGAACATCTTCATCTGCTCGGCGGTCGTGTTCTGTGCCTCGTCGAGCACGATGAACGCGTCGTTGAGCGTGCGCCCCCGCATGTAGGCCAACGGCGCCACCTCGATCGTTCCCCGGTCGAGGTGGGCGATCAGCTCCTGGGCGTCGAGCATGTCGTGCAACGCGTCCCAGAGGGGCTTCAGGTAGGGGTCGATCTTCTCGTTCAGGGTGCCGGGGAGGAACCCGAGCCGCTCCCCCGCCTCGACGGCCGGCCGTGTCAGGATCAGCCGGTTGACCTCCTTCGCCCGCAGCGCCTGGACCGCGCACCCATGGCGAGGTAGGTCTTGCCCGTCCCGGCCGGACCGATGCCGAAGGTCACGGTGTTGGTACGCATGGCGTCGAGGTAGCGCTTCTGTCCGAGGGTCTTCGGCCGGATCGTGCGCCCTCGGTGGGTGATCAGCTCGTCGGAGAGCACGTCGGAGGGCCGTTCGGCCTCGTCGGACCGGATCATGCTGATCGTCTGCTCCACCACCGCGGCATCCAGGTGCTGCCCACGCTCGAGCAGGCGCACGAGCTCGCGGAACAGGCGTGCGACGCGTTCGGTCTCGTCCGGATCCGAGGACCGGATCGAGATCTCGTTGCCACGGACGTGGATCCCCGCGTCGAAGGCCGCCTCGACGATCCGCAGGAGCTCGTCCTGGGTCCCGAGCAACGCGACCATGGCGTGTCCACCGGGGACCATCAGCTTGACGGACGAGCCGTCGCCAGGATCCTCGCCAGGATCCACTTCGGGGCCGGTCACGGGGTCAGGCGAGGACTCGGCGGGCAACTCGATCTCCGCCGGAGTCGATGACGATCGTGCCACGAGCGGGTACCGCTCCTGTGGTCGGGATGGACCGAGCGTACCCTCCTGCACCTGCGAACGGGGTCGGTGCCCGAGCCACCGCGTGCGTCAGCGCAACAGGCCCGTCTCCGCGAGCCGGCCCCGGAGGCGATCCGGCGGGGTGTCCATCACCGCAGCGATCGTGTCCAGGTCGGCGCCGCGTACGGTCAGCACGCGACCGTTGAAGTCCCCCCGTCGCGACCGGATCGAGTCCACGTAACGTCGCAGGATCGGCTCCTCGTCAGCGCGTTCCTCCAGGGCGACGAGGTCGATCACCACTCGCCCGGTGTCGTGCGCGTCCTCAGCGCGATCACGCGCGTCATCGGGGGTGCGGAGCAGTTCGCCGACCTGGATGCGGTAGAAGTCGGCGAGTCGCTCCAACCGTGTGATCGAGATCGTGCGCTCACCCCGCTCGTACGCACCGACCACGCTGGCCTTCAGGTCGCCGTCGCTCATCGCCTCGACGTCGTGCAGGGACAGGCCCTGCTGCTGGCGTACGTGACGTAGGCGCTCGCCCAGCCGCACAGCATGACGTGCATCGTCCGGCGCAGCCACCTCGATCTCCGTCCTCGGGTTGGCCCGATATCCGCGACCCCCATGCGTGGGGACCCCAACCAGCCTACGACCCATCTCCCGCCGATCATCCAGCAGGGCGACTGTAGTGACCCCACCCGTGCGGAGCGAGCAGGCTCGACGCTACGTCACCGCCGGCTACGAACGGTGAGACGAGCGACCAACCCCGACTGCCGCCCGGGTCTCGACGCCCGAGCGGCACACCTGGCGTCAGGTCGACGACCAGCGTCCCAGCCCCGCCACCGCCACCGCGAGGGCGGCCGCTGCCGCGTGCTCGGTCCGCAGCACCGTGGGGCCGAGCCCGGCGAGCGCCGCACCCGCGTCCAGGAACCGGGCCACCTCGTCGTCGCTCCAGCCCCCCTCCGGGCCGATGGCGAGCGTCACGCGCTGCGCGGTGGCGTGCTCGGCCAGGACCTCGGGCAGAGCACGCCATCCGGGAGCCGCCACCACCAGCCGACCCGGCTCATCGGCGAGGTCGGCAGCGGCGACGGGACCCGTGATCGACGGACGCCGGGGCCGCCGCGCCTGCTCGCTCGCGGCACGAACGATGCCCGCCCAACGCTGCCGTGCACGCGCCACCTTGGAGGCGTCGAGTCGGGGGATGCTGCGCTGTGCCGCGACGACGACGATCCCGTCGGCGCCCAGCTCGGTGACCTGGCGGAGCACCTCCTCGAGCTTGCGCCCCTTCGGCAGTGCCTGCGCCACCCACAGCTCGGGGTGGTCGGCCGGACGATGTGCCACATCGCCGCTGAGCACGAGGTCGTCGCCGTCGAGCCGCGCCGCCGCGTGGTTGCCGATGCCGTCAGCGACCTCGACGTCGGCGCCCTCCGGGAGTCGCAGGACCCGACGCAGGTGGTGCGACTCGGCGTCCGTCAGGGCGATGCGCTCGTCGGTGGTGCGATCGGTCAGGGCGGTGTCGACGTGGACGTACGGGACCAGGCTCACGGGTCAGCGCTGGAACACGTCACGCAGGCGGGTGAACAGGCCACGCCCGGAGGAGGCCAACGGCTCGTCACGCAGCTCGGCGAGCCGGTTGAACAGCTCGCGCTGCTCGTCATCGAGCTTGGTCGGGACCTCGACCCGTGCCACCAGACGCAGGTCGCCGCGACGACCGCCTCCCGTGGCGGGAAGTCCGGCACGCCGGACGACCAGCACGTCGCCGGGCTGGGTCCCGGGCGGGACCGGCACCTGCACCTGCTCACCGTCGATAGTGGGGACGGTGAGGCTGCCGCCGAGCGTGGCCTGGGTCACCGGGATCGTCACCTCAGCGTAGAGGGTGCGACCGTCACGCTCGAACAGCTCGTGCTCCTGGACGTGGACCTCGACGAGCAGGTCACCCGCGGTCGCGCCGTGACGTCCGGCCTCCCCCGCGCCCGCGATGCGCAGCCGGTTGCCCTCGTCCACCCCGGCCGGGATGTCGACGGTGACCGAGCGCCGTTCGGTGCGACGCCCCTCGCCGGCGCAACCGGTGCAGGGGTCCTCCACACGACGCCCCGAGCCGCGGCAGCTGCCGCACGGCGCCGCCGACGCCAGCTGACCGAAGGCGGTACGCACCACGCGCTGGACCTGCCCGGCGCCGCCGCACTCGTGGCAGCGCGACGTCCCGCCCGAGGCCGACCCCGAGCCGCCGCAGTCGTCGCAGGCCGTCGCGACCTCGACCTCGACCTCGCGCTGCACGCCGGTCGCGACCTCCTCGAGGGTCAGCTCGAGGCCGACCAGCACGTCGCGGCCAGCCTCCCGCCGCGGGCCACCCGCACGGCCTTGGCCGCCGAAGGCCGACCCGAAGAAGGCGTCGATCACGTCACCCACGTTGCCGAACCCGGCGCCACCGAACCCGAACGGATCGCCGTTCCCGCGGGTGCTCGGCGTCCCGTCGTCGCCGAACCGGTCGTAGCGGACGCGCTTGTCGGGGTCGGAGAGCACCTGGAAGGCGTGGGTGATCTGCTTGAAGGTCTCCGCATCACCACCCGCGTCGGGGTGGTGACGGCGCGCCTGTTGCCGGTAGGCACGCTTGATGTCCTCCGGGGTGGCATCCCGGGGGATCTCCAGCAGCTCGTAGAGGTCGGGCACGGTGGGTTCCCTCATACGTCAGGACGGCAGAGGATGGCAGGTGTTGGGCTGGACCGAACGCACGCGGGATCCGCGCTCCCTGGTGTCGGACCGGTGCCGGTCAGCCGGAGAGGTCGGTCAGGGTCGTCTGGAGCTGGTCCGCGACGGCACGGACGGTAGCGACCACGCTGGCGTAGTCCATCCGTGTCGGGCCGATCACGCCGAGCGACCCGGCGGTCACGAGCTGGTAGCGCTGCGCGACGAGTGAGGCGGAGCGGAGGTCCTCGACCTGGTTCTCCTCGCCGATGCGCACGGTGGTCCGTTCGTCGGCGGTCGCCTCCGACAGCAGTCTGGCGAGGGTCGCACGCTCTTCGAGGACCTGCAACACCCGCGACAGGTGCTCGCGTTCGAAGGCCTCGTCCCCCGCCAGGGAGGCCTGGCCCCCGACGAAGACGTGATGGATCGTGTCGTCGGCGAGCTGGTCCTTGGTGGCCTCGGCGACGGCGTGCAGCGCCTCGCGCAGCTCCGGCGGCGCCTCCTCGGCGATCGCGGCCACCGCCGGGTGCACCTCCTCGAGCCGGCACCCCCGCACGTTCTCGGACAGCACGTTGCGGACCCGGTCGAGGTCGGGGTCGCCGATGCCGGCCGGGAGCTCGACCATGCGCTTGTCGACGCGACCCGTGTCGGTGACGAGCAGGAGCAGGCCGGAGCCGGGTGACAGCGACACCAGCTCGAGCAGCTTCAACCGCGAGGCGTCGACGGTCGGCGCGATCACCAGCGACACCAGCCGGGTGAGCTGGCTCAGCACGCTGGAGGTCCGCGCCAACAGGTCCTCGAGGTCCCTCGAGGACCCGAGCAGCTCCTCGACGAGCTGGCGACGGGGATCGTCGACCGTGGGGTCGGCGCGCAGGTCGTCGACGAAGCGCCGGTAGCCCTGGTCCGTGGGGATGCGCCCCGCCGAGGTGTGTGGCTGGGTGATGTAGCCGAGCTCCTCGAGCACGGCCATCTCGTTGCGGACCGTCGCGGCGGAGACGTCCAGCCCCGCCACCTCGACGACCCGCTTCGATCCGACGGGTTCGCCGTTCGCCACGTACTCGGTGACGATCGCACGCAGGATCGTCAGCTTGCGCTCATCGAGGGGTTCGCGCTGCACGTCCCCGACGGCGCCCTCGGTCCCAGCCTCTGGGGCCGTACCGCCGTCCGCGGGCAGGGAGACCCGCAGCTCCACGGTGTCCTCGGTCGCCACGTTCACCTCCCCTGATCGGTCGTCGGGCCTGCCCCAGGGTACCGCCCTGGCACTCTGCGTCGTCGTGTGCCAGGCGGAGCCGGCTGATCACCGGGCGGACCCCTCGCACGCACGATCCACGCGATCCGACGAGTAGCCTGCCGTTGCGTCGTCTGGTAGCCCCCCGTTGCGCGGTCTCCTATGCTCCGCGCGATGGCGGGCCGGTCCGAGCCCGTGGAGGGAGAGAGCTACGTGGCCGTGCGAACGCTCGCGCTGATCCCGTTCACCTTGCTCGCGGTCATGATCGCGATCGTCATCGGTGCGCCGTCAGCGGCTGCGAGCGAGCGCGAGGCCGCCGTCCTCGCGCAGGAGGAGCCGGAGCAGACCGAGGAAGCCGTCACCGGCACGCTCACCGATGCCGACGACGAGCCGGTGGAGGGCGTCACGATCCTGGTCGAGACGGCCGACGGCGCGTTCGTCACCGAGGCGATCAGCGAGGACGACGGGACCTGGTTGGCACCGCTGCCCGAGCCGGGCGACTACCGGGCCACGGTGCAGGTCGAGACCTTGCCGGAGGGCGTCGAACTGCGCGATCCGGAGCGGGCCACCCTCGAGTTCTCGATGCGCCCGGATCAGACCCGGACCCTGCTGTTCCCGCTGGGCGAGGACCCACGTGTCGCGCGCGGGTTCGGCCAGCGGTTCGGCCAGGCGCTGACCAACGGCATCAAGTTCGGGTTCATCATCGCGATGACCGCGATCGGGCTGTCGCTCATCTTCGGCACCACCGGCCTGATCAACTTCGCCCACGGCGAGCTGGTCACGTTCGGCGCCGTGATCGCCTTCCTGTTCAACGCCTCCGCCGTCTTCCCCACGACGATCCACCTCGTCCCCGCCGCGCTGCTCGCGGTCGTGGCCGGTGGTGGCCTCGGCTACACGCTGGAACGGGGACTGTGGCGACCCCTGCGCGCACGCAAGGTCGGGCTCATCCAGATGCTGATCATCTCGATCGGGCTCATGTTCCTCATCCGCAACATCGTCCAGATCTTCTTCGGGACGCGGAGCCGGCAGTTCGCTGGCTTCGCCGTGCAGACCCCGGTGCAGATCGGCCCCATCCAGATCACCCCACGGGATCTCACGATCATCGCCCTGTCGCTGGTGATCCTGCTCGCCGTCGCCGCCATGCTCGAACGCACCCGACTGGGCAAGGCGATGCGGGCCGTCGCCGACAACCGCAACCTGGCCGAGGCCTCGGGGATCGACGTCCAGCGCATCATCCTGCTGATCTGGGTGATGGGCGCGGCCCTGGCGGCCGGCGGCGGCGTGTTCCTCGGCACCGTGGAGAACGTCAGCTTCCTGATGGGCTTCCGCCTGCTCCTGCTGATGTTCGCCGGGGTGATCCTCGGCGGGCTGGGTACCACCTACGGCGCGATGGTCGGCAGCCTCGTCGTCGGGATCGTGACCGAACTGAGCGTCCTGTGGTTCTCCGCCGAGCTCAAGCTGGTCTGGGCCCTGGCCGCGCTCATCATCATCCTGCTGGTCCGACCCCAGGGGATCCTCGGGATCAAGGAGCGGATCGGATGATGCCGCCTCGTCACGACGCCATGTCGTCCACGACCCCGACCACACACCGCGGCGACGCGGAGGAGGGCTAGCGAGGCATGGATCTGCTCACCGCGGTGTTCGGTCACGCCCTGCGCTCCGCCTTGGGCCCGGAGGCGGCGGTCTACGCGCTGGCGGCGATCGGGCTGAACGTCCACTACGGCTACACCGGGCTGCTCAACTTCGGTCAGGTCGGGTTCATGCTGGTGGGCGCCTACGGTCTCGCGATCACCGTCAGCACCTTCGGGGGGCCGTTCTGGCTCGGGCTGATCGTCGGTCTGCTGGCCGCGGTCCTGCTGGCGTTGCTGCTCGGCTACCCGACGATGCGGCTGCGCGCCGACTACTTCGCGATCACGACCATCGCCGCCGCCGAGATCCTGCGCTTCCTCATCCGATCACGACCGGCGACCGACCTGACCGGTGGCGTCTTCGGGCTGCAGGGCTTCGCACGCGCCTTCCGCGACATCAACCCGATCACCCCGGGGCGGTACGGCTTCGGGGTGTTCACCTACACCCACATCGGGCTGTGGTCCCTGCTCGTCACCTGGACCCTGGCGCTGCTCGCGACCCTGCTGGTGTGGAAGCTGATCCGCAGCCCCTGGGGTCGGGTGGTCCGATCCGTGCGTGAGGACGAGGACGCGGCACGCAGCCTCGGCAAGGACGTGTTCTCCTACAAGATGCAGAGCGTCGTGCTCGGAGGCCTGCTCGGTGGGCTGGCGGGCATCATGTTCGTCACGGCCTCGAACGCCGTCGAGGTGCAGGCCTTCCTCCCGCAGGTGACCTTCTTCACGTACACGATCCTGATCCTCGGAGGTGCCGCGTCCACCGTCGGCCCGATCGTGGGTGCCATCATCTTCTGGTTCCTGGTCAGCGGGATCGACGCCTACCTCCGCGCGGTGTCGCAGGCCGGCCTGCTCCCCGACTTCCTCGTCGGCATCAACCTCGGACCCATCCGGTTCGCGCTCGTCGGGCTCGGCCTGATGCTGCTGATGATCTTCCGACCGCAAGGCATGTTCGGTTCGAAGAGGGAGATCTCCCTTGGCCTCTGAGACCACCACGCCGTTGGCGGACGTCGCCCCCGTCCCCGGCGTCGCCAAACCCGATCCCATCCTGGTCGCCGATGGGGTGCGTCGGTCGTTCGGCGGCCTCACCGCCGTCGACGTCGACCACCTCGAGGTCCAACGCGGAACCATCACCGCCCTGATCGGCCCCAACGGTGCGGGCAAGTCGACGTTCTTCAACGTGCTGTCGGGGTTCGACCACCCCCAGCGTGGCCGTTGGACGTTCGAGGGCCAGGACATCAGCCGCCTCCCCTCCCACAAGATCGCCCACCGGGGCATGGTCCGCACCTTCCAGCTCACCAAAGCCCTCGCCCGCATGCGGGTGATGGAGAACATGATGCTCGGCGCGACAGGCCAGCGCGGCGAACGGTTCTTCCAGGCCCTGCTCACCGGTTGGCGGGCGCAGGAGGAGCAGATCCGGGAACGTGCCCACGAACTGCTCGTCCGCTTCCAACTCGATCACATGGCCGACGAGTACGCCGGCGAGATGTCGGGCGGGCAGCGCAAGCTCCTCGAGATGGCCCGTGGCCTGATGGTCGAGCCCTCGCTGATCATGCTCGACGAGCCGATGGCCGGCGTGAACCCTGCGCTGACCCAGTCCCTGCTCGAGCACGTGACCGGGTTGCGTGACGCCGGGATGACCGTGGTGTTCGTGGAGCACGACATGGACGTCGTGATGGGGATCAGCGACTGGGTCGTCTGTATGGCCGAAGGTCGGATCATCGCGGAGGGGACACCGGACCAGATCGGCAAGGACCCGGCCGTCATCGACGCCTACCTCGGGACCCAGCACGACGAGCCCGGGTACACCAGGCCTGTCGATCGCAGCGGCAACGACGACGGTGGGGGTAGCTGATGGCCGCAGACCCTGTCCTGACCGCCGAAGGGATCGTCGCCGGGTACCTCCCGGGGATCGACATCCTGGGCGGCTGTGACCTCGAGCTCGCCGAGGGCGAACTGGTCGGGGTCATCGGCCCCAACGGCGCCGGCAAGTCCACCCTCATCAAGTCGATCTTCGGCCTGGTGCCGGTCCGGTCGGGGAAGGTGCGCCTGTGGGGGGAGGACATCACCGACCATCCTGCGCACGCGCTCGTCGAGAAGGGGCTCGGTTACGTCGCGCAGACCGAGAACGTCTTCCCGCGGCTGACCGTCGAGGAGAACCTCGAGATGGGGCTCTACCTCGCGCCTCGGCGGTGGAACGAGCGTTTCGAGGCGCTGGCGGAGCTGTTCCCGCTCCTGGCGGAGCGGCGCAAGCAGCGCGCCGGTTCACTCTCGGGCGGGGAGCGACAGATGCTGGCCATGGGGCGTGCACTCATGATGGATCCGGCGGTGCTCCTCCTCGATGAGCCGTCGGCCGGCCTGTCGCCGACCAACCAGGACGAGGTGTTCCACCGTGTCAGGGAGATCAACGCGACGGGCGTGTCGATCGTGATGGTCGAACAGAACGCTCGACGCTGCCTGCAGATCTGCCACCGTGGCTACGTGTTGGACCAGGGGCAGAACGCCTACACCGGGACCGGCACGGAACTGCTGAGCGATCCCAAGGTCATCGACCTGTACCTCGGCACCCTCGCGAAGGCGGACTAGCGCCGACGTTTCACGGGTTGGTCGTGCCGGGGCGTGGCTGGTGATGGGCGGGATCCCGGTCGCGATGCGACACCTATCCCGCCCAGTGTCGGGGTTGTGGCTGGTGATGGGCGGGACTTCCGTCGCGATGCGACACCTATCCCGCCCAGTGTCGGGGTTGTGGCTGGTGATGGGCGGGACTTCCGTCGCGATGCGACACCTATCCCGCCCAGTGCGGGTGCGCTGGTGGGCGAGCCCGCCTTGCCCGGCTGTAGCAGCCTGATCACCTTCGCGGTGACGACCACCAAACCCCAGCCCCGCCCGGCCGGTCAACCCGGTGGCACCAGCGGCACCTCGTAGCCCACGACCCGGCTGTCATCCCTCACCCGCACGGTGGAACCCTCCTGGTCGGCAGCATGGCCGTCAACACCCCCATCCTGCCGATCCAGGAGGTCGCTCCCTGCACGCGCCGTCACACCCCCACGTGCCCGCGAAACATCAGGGCAAGTGCCAGAGCCACGGGACGACATCTCACGCGGAGAACGAGCCGTCGCGTCCCCACATGCAGCTGGGGCCCGGCGTGTGCCGGGCCCCAGCTGGTCGTTCCTCGATCGGACTACAGGATCGGACTACAGGATCGGACTACAGGATCGGACTACGGTTCGACGTCGCTACAGTTCGACGTCCTGGGCGTAGATCTGGCTGACGCCACCGCCGTCGTCGATCCGCCACACCTCGTAGGTCACCGACGANGGGTCGGCGCCGGGCCCGGTCCAGCCGATGCCGCCGGACGCACCGAAGTAGTTGATGTCCTCGCCGGCATCGAGCAGCTCCTTGCACTCGGCGTAGGAGGTGCACTCGGTGCCGTCGTTGACGACCTCGATCATGTAGTCACGGAACACCGACGGATCGGTGGTGCCGGCCGCCTCGGCCGCCAGCGCGATCGTGATGGCGCAGTCGTAGGCCTGCCCACCGAAGATCGCGTTGTCGTCCGGCAGCCGCTCGATCAGGCGCTCGTTGAACTCGAGCGCGGCGCTCGGCGCGGTGCCCTGCATGCCGTCGATCACGTTCGGGTTGTCGGGGTCGACGAACTCCCAGCCGTCCCCGGACTTCATGCCGTCGGCGGCGTAGAGCTGCTCGGGCGTGTAGCCGGCCTCGAGCAACGAGGCGATGACCTGGAAGCCCTCGTCGAAGCCGACCACGATGACCGCATCCGGGTTCTCCGCCGTCGCCTCCGCGACCTCGGCGTCGAAGGTCGCTGCCTCGACGTCGTAGACCACCTGTGCGGTGACGTCCGCGCCTTGGGCCTCGAGCTCCGCGGCCGTCAGCTCCATCAGGTTCCGACCGTAGTCATCGGCACGACCCATCACCGCAGCGCTGGTGTGACCGTCGCCGATCACGAGCTCCGCCATGATCGGCCCCTGCCCGTCGTCCGGGGGCGCCGTGCGGAAGTAGAACGCGTTGCTCTCATGGTCCGAGAACGCGGGTGAGGTGTTCGATCCCGAGCACTGCACGATCTCGTTGTCGTGCAGCGTGTCGATGAAGGCCAGCGACATCCCGGACGCGGCAGCGCCGACGATCGCGTGGACGCCCTCAGCGATCAGGCGCTCCGCCGTCTCGCGAGCGACCGCCTCGTCGTCGGCCTCGTCACCGGACAGCAGCGTGACATCGGTTCCCAGCACGCCGCCAGCGGCGTTGACGTCCTCGATCGCCATCTCCACCGCCTGGATCTGCGGGGGGCCGAGGAAGGCCAGCGCACCGGACTCCGGCAGGATGTAGCCCATGATCAGCCCATCGGCGTCCACGGGCTCCTCTGGCTCCTCGACCGGTTCCTCGTCGGGCTCTTCCGGTTCCTCCGCAGGTTCTGGCGCCGCTTCCGGCTCATCCTCCTCAGGCGCACACGCCACCGCGATGAGCGCCAGTGCGGTCATCGCGGCCAGCAAGCGCAGCCACAGCGTTCGATTCATGGACTCCCCTCCCATCGGTCCTAGCATCGGTCCTAGCATCGGTCCTAGCTCGGAGTTGCACGCTCGCCGAACAGGATGGTCGACGATGTGCCGCACCGTAGCGCACGCACGCCACGGCCGAACGGCAACCTACTACCTCGGCAGTATCCCCGAGCTCGGCAGCCATGTCCAGCGCACCGGCCAGGCGCTGGTCGCGGAGCTTCGCTCCGCGCTGGGCCCGTCACTGCCGCCGACGCACCCGTCGGGCTCGCCGCTACCGTCGACGGCTAGGGTGCCACCGTCCTCGATGAGGAGACGAGCGTGTCAACTGCCGACCCCGCCGAGCGGGCCGCTTCCGGCGACCCACCGAGCTCCGCTCCAGGCGACGACCGGCCGACGTCCGAGGTGATGACCTCGCTGTTCGCCAACGGGCAAGCGCTGGTCAGCAAGGAACTCGAGCTCGCCAAGCACGAGCTGAGCGAGGTCGTCCGAGACAAGGCGATCGCCGTCGGGCTGGCCGTCTTCGCCGCGATCCTCGGTCTGTTCATCCTCGGCTTCATCGGCGTCACCGGGGCGGTCGCGCTCAGCCTCGTGCTCCCGGCCTGGGCCGCGTGGCTGATCGTCACCGGGATCTACCTGCTGGTCGCGGTCGTGCTCGTGCTGGTGGCGATCAAGCTGCTCAAGCGCCCCGCCTTCGCACGGACCAAGGCCAGCATCGATGAGCTCCGTACGTGGGCGAAGGAACAGGTGCGATCGTGAAGGACGACCCCATCGACGACGCGAAGACCCAGGTCAGCGAGGCGCTCAAGGCCCGCAAGGGTGAACCCTCGAAGGACGCCGAGGAAGCCGCGGCCCAGGTCGGTGAGCTCCGCGCGGCGGTGACCCGTGACGTCGACGCGCTCCGCAGCCGGCTTCCCGAACCCTCGGAGGTGAGCGGGCAGGCCCGCACCGTCGGCGGTGTCGCTGCCGGCGGGGTCGCCGCCCTCGGCGCTGCGGTCCTGCTGCTGCGACGCCGGGCCAAGCGGCGCGAGGCCGAGACACGGGTCCGCGAGCAGGCGATCGCCCTGGCGCGCGAGCTGGCCCGCCTCGACCTCGATGCGGAGGACGTGGTGGAGGGCCGCGGCGGTGGCCCCCTCGTCAAGATCGGCGTGGTGGTCGCCGCGCTCGTCGGCCTCGCGGGCGCCGTGTTCGCGGTCCGCAAGCGGATGCAGGGCGATGACGAGGTCTGGGAGACGTGAGCCCGCAGGGCGAGACCCACGCCACGACGCTGCCGGTCGTGGCCACCGACGCGCACCGTGAGCACGACCCGTCCTTCGAGCTCAACGCCGGGCGGATCATCTCCCCCGTGTTCGAGCGCCCCGAACGCGTCGACGCCCTGCGGTCGGGCCTCGATCCGCAGCTGCTGCGGCCCCCCGTCGCCCACGACGATGCCCCGCTCTTGGCGGTCCACGATCCGGACATGCTCCGCTTCCTGCGCGACGGCTACGACGCGTGGCGTGCGGCACGTGGTCCTGAGGTGATGATCCCCGACACGTTCCGGTCGCCCCGCTGGGCAGCAGGGGGACGGCGCACGGCCTCGCCACTCGCCGAGCCCGGCTGGTGGTGCTACGACACCGCCACCCCCATCGTGGCAGGGACCTACCACGCCACCCGCGCCGCGGTGGACGTCGCGTTGACCGCCGCCGACCTGATCGCCGGTGGTGCCGACGCGGCCTACGGGCTGACCCGGCCGCCGGGACACCACGCCGGGCCGGACTACTTCGGGGGGTTCTGCCTGCTCAACCACGTGGCGATCGCCGCCCGAGAGCTCACCAAGGGCGGCCGCGTCGCGGTGCTCGACATCGACGTGCACCACGGCAACGGCACCCAGGACGTGTTCTGGCGTGACGGCGAGGTGCTCTACGTCTCCCTCCACGCCGACCCCGACACCACCTACCCCTACTTCTCCGGGTACGCGGACGAGGTCGGCGAGGGCGCCGGCCGCGGCACGACCGTGAACGTGCCCCTCGCGCCCGGCACCTCGGACGCCAGCTACCTCGCGGCGTTGGCGCAGGCGACCGACGCCATCGACGCCTTCGCACCCACGACGCTGGTGGTCTCGCTGGGGTTCGACGCCTCCGAACACGATCGGCTCGGCACGCTCGCGCTCACCCGCGACGGCTTCTCTGAGCTCGGGACGACGATCGCCGGGCTCGGGATCCCGACGCTCCTGATCCAGGAGGGCGGCTACGCGATCGAGCACCTCGGGGAGCTCGCGGGGGCCTTCGTCACGCCCTTCGTCGACCGGGTCGGTCCGCCAGCCGGCGCGTGAGGTAGCCCGGAAGGACGTCGGCCGCGACGATGCGCCCCACCAGCGGGCCCAGCCCGTCCGCCAGCCGTTCGGTGGCGTCGACACCGAGCGCCACCCACGGCTCTGCCGCGAGGTCGTCGGTCGCTGCCTCGAGGTGATCACGTAGGGCCGCCCCCGCTGCGGTCAGGCTCCCGTCGGCAGCGAGCAGACCACGCTCGCGCAGGCGCTGCGCCCCCGCGTCCCACTCGGCGTCGGTCCAGCCGCGGACCGGGCTCATGCGTTCACGCAGCTTCGAGGAGTCGCCCGCGAGGGTCAGGTGTGAGCCGACACCGTCGATCCCCGCACCGACCAGCAGCGCGACGTGCCCGCCGCCGCGGGACTCCCTGATGCGAGCCGCCGCCTGCCAGAGCATCACCGACGGGTCGTCGTCCCATGGCACCGACGCCCACGCAGCCGCGAGGGGCCGGCCGATCGACGGGTGCAGCAGCGCCGCCTCACGAGCGAGCTCAGCCGCTCGTGCCACCTCGTCGTCCAGGCCGTCGAAGAGCCGACCGAGCAGACCGCGCACCGCCTCGTGGACCATGCGGCCCGCTGCCTCGGGTGTCGTCCTCTCCCAGGCCCCAGGCACGCCGATCGCGACGGTGCGTGGCGCGAACCCGTACAGGACCGCCGTCACGACCTCGCTCGGCACCGGGCCGAGGGGGAAGGTCCTGATCGCGCAGTACCCCTGCATCCGGTTCTCGAGCCCGAGCCCGCGACTGGCCTCTGCGACCTCCCTGGCGAAGTACACCGGCGTGTGCACGACCTCGAGCAGGCGCCAGAGCCGGCGGGCGCGTGCACGAGCATCGTCGTCGTGCCGGTAGCTGCTGGTCACGTCGCTCACGTCGCTCCTCCACGGGCGGGATGCGGGGACCACCAGCCGGCCGGTCCACGCTCCGCAGCACCGTAGACGCCTCTATCCTCGTGCCCCGCATGACAACCAGGTGTGGACGCCGACCCGTCCTGTCGCCACACCACCACGAAGCCACCCGATCACGAGGTCTTCCGTGCCCGAAGCCCTGAGCCGCCACCAGGCCCTGCGCGAGCTCGCCCTGGGCACGACCGCGGATCACGAGGACGTCAAGCGCGCCTACCGGCGACTCGCGCGCGAGCACCATCCCGACCGCGGTGGCGATCCCGACACCTTCCACCGGATCTCCCGTGCGTTCGAGCGGCTCATCGACGACGACGTGCGACCGTCGACCCCGACGGTGGCACGGGGACGACCGTCCCGGACGGTGGTCGCCGAGCCGGAGCGCGTCACCGCCGACCTCGCGAGCGTCGACTGGGCGACGCCCCCACCTGCGCCGGGCACCAGGCTCGATCGCGACCGGCTCGTGGCCGCCCTGACCGACGGCACTCACACGTCGCTCACCACGGTGACCGCGACGAGCCGATCACCGGGTTCGCGCCTGAACCGGTTCGCGCCCCACCTCGCGGGCCATGCCACGGCGTTGCTGACGATCGGCCCCGACGCAGACGACCGAGGACGTGCGGTCGTCGCCGTCCAGGTCCGCGCCTGGGCCCGCCGGGCCCGCCGAGCGCTCGACATCGCCGACCTACGGGGCCACTGGACGCGCATCCGCGGCCCGTCCAACACCCTGTTGCGCTCGACCTTCGCGCCCGCGGACGACCACCAGGCCTCGGCGGTGGTTGCGACCGACCGAGCGGAGGGCCTGCTCGTCGCGCTCGGGTGGGGACTGCCCGCCTGGACGCTCACCGACGGGACCCACGACCTCGCCTGACGCTGCTCGCGCCGCCGCTCACGTCCGATCCTCCGAGGCCGGCGCAAGCCCCACCAACCCCACCTCGGGGCTCGCGCCGCCGCTCACGTCAGCATCCTGCCGGCGACGCCAGCTGTGACGCGTCCAGGCGCTCCAGCAGCGTGGTCACCGGCACCGCGAAACCGAGCCCCGTCGAGGCGTCCAACGCGAACACCACGCCGATGACCCGGCCATCCATGTCCAGGACCGGACCACCGGAGCTGCCCTGCCGGATGTCGGCGTCGATCTGGAGCACGTCGGCCGGCTCACCGAACAGTTCGCCGTCGACCAGCCCGAGGACCGTGCCACTCGACACCGTCGACGGGCCGCCACCCGGATAGCCCACCGCGACGATCCGCTCACCGGGCTCGATCGGTGTGGTGCGCAGCTCGGCCTCCGGCAGCCCGGCGTCGTCCGACAACTGCAGGATCGCGAGGTCCGAGTCCACCGCGAGCCCGCTGACCACGGCATCGATGGTGCGTCCGTCCCAGGTGTTGACGGTCACCTCACGTGGCTCGTCCACGACGTGGCGGTTGGTGACGACGATGCCCCCGGGCAGCACGAACCCGGACCCGACACCGAACTGACGACACCCGAGGGTCCGGATCCTGACGGTCACCTCCTGTGCCCGACGCAGCAACGACTCCGCCGCGAGCTCCGGCAGGTCGAGGTCCTCGATCGCCTCGACGTCGTCGGGCTCCTCGAGCGGTGGCGGCGGCTCGACGCAGGCACCGACGAGGGCGGTCAGCAGCAGGGCCGCGACGAGGTGGCGGACGCGGCGGACGAGCGCGGGTGCCGGACGACGGATCCCCCGGGCCCCGGACATGGCGGTCACCCGGGGATCCGGTCGGCCGCGCTCGCTGCGGCCGCCGCTGCGGAGCGCGCCTCGTTGCAGAACGTGGTGGTCGCCTCGGCCTGCCGGTTCAGGGGCTCGACGTCCACGGGGTCGCCCGCCGCAGCGCGGTTGAAGGCCGCGACCGACGCCTCCTGCAGGTCGAACAGCCGCGTGACGCAGGCGTCCAGCGCCTCGACGGCCGAGGCGACCTGGCTGGAGACGTCCGCGAGCACGTCGCGCTCGACCTGCACGGTGGTCGCGGTGTCCTCCGCCTGCGCCTTCTCGTCGGCGAGCTCGCGGATCCGTGACTCCAGCTCGGAGACGTCCAGCTCCGAGGCCGCCAGCAGCTCGGCGACGTCCTCGAGCTGCACCTGGAGGGCCTCGCCCCGGCCGAGCGCGTCGTCACGCTGCGCCGCCAGCGCCTCGGCCCGCTCGCGCCACTGCTCCGCCGTCTCACGTTGATCCCACGCGACACCCGCCGCCGATCCCGCCGTAGCCAGCAGGAGCACCACGGCGACGATCCAGGGCCAACGACGTCGCGGCGGCACATCGGGGGGTGGCGCGGCTGGGGGTGCGCCGTCTGCGGCGAGGGGTGTGGTGGCCGACGAGCGCTCGGAGCTCGCCTGTGGCCAGGTCGATGAGGGGCCTTCCATGCCGCTGTCCTTCGTGCACGAGGACCGGATGGCGCACGTCGCTACCGGCCCGTACCAGCAGGGTGCCACGTCCGCCGCGGGTCGAGGGACACCTCCTCCCCGCCGAACGGCCCACGGTCCGTGACGTCGAGGGTGTTCGGTTCTGGGGCGCTCATCCTGCACGCTTGCACCCTGCGGCCGACCTTCGCCGCCCAGGTTCACCCCGCCCATGGTGGCCTTCGCACCATGACAGTCAGGAGCGCCAGGTGCGCAACGACGACCCGCTGTCCCCGGATGTGCTGCTGCGCCGTGCGGCGCAGGGCGATGCGGCGCGCGCCGTTTCGCTGCTCGCCTACGTGCCCGCCACCAAGCTGTTGGATGCCGTGCTGACCCAAGCCGAGCTNGCCGTCGACGANGACCGCCATCGGGAGGCCGGCATCGACGCGATCGCGGAGCTCGACCGCGCTGCGATCGAGGTCATGGAGCTGCCCCAGGGCGCCGACCTGGAGCTGGACGTCACGGCGGTCGAGGAGGATCCGGCGGATCCGGAGGAGGCGTTGCGCCTGGTCGAGTCGCCGGTCCTGATCGGTTGGGAGCTCGTCACGGTCCGTCCCGAGGACCTCGTGAGCGCGACCATGACCCTGCCGGTGCGGCCCTGGCAACTGGTGCTGGTGGCCTTCGTCGACCGTCACGGGCCCGCCGAGATCCTGACACGCGCCGTGGTCGCCGCCGCGGCCGACGGGCGGCTGATCCGTGCTTCGCTGCGGTTCCGTGCCGACGACGATGCCGACATCCTCGGCGCCACCGTGACCCACGATCCTGACGAGCTCGGCGCGGATGCCCAGCTCGCCGCCGGCCTCCGTGCCGCGCTCCGCAACGCTGGGCAGGGCACCTGACCCGACCCGGCCCAGTGGTCGTGCGCGCTCGCCGTACCCTGCCGGGGGACGCGCCGAGCGCCTGGAGTCCCGGATGCCCGACCCCTGGAACGAGATCATCCCCGGACTGTGGATGGGCGGTGACGATCGTTCGCCCGTGGGCCGGTTCGATCACGTGGTCTCGCTGTGCGCGTGGGGCGAGGCGCGCAGCCCTGGGCCACCGGGGCAGACCCGGTGGTTCATCGAGGACGCCGAGGTCCCCGAGGATGACGAACGGATCTGGCGGATCGCGCAGGAGGTCAGCGAGCGTGTGGACCGTGAGCAGACCGTCCTGGTCCGCTGCCAGATGGGTCTGAACCGCTCCGGGCTGATCACGGCCGCGGTGCTGATCCACCGGGGCTGGCCGCCGACCGACGCGATCTCGCTGATCCGGGAGCGTCGGGACGGCATGGCCCTGTGCAACCCGCACTTCGAGCGCTGGCTGGCGGGAACCTGAGGGGGATCTCGACGTCCACCTCGGTGGCTCGGAGCGCCCGTCGCTTGGGCCTCGGACGACCGGCCTGCGAGACTACGCCGCTCCCCTGTCCCCACCTCGAGGTTCCTCGCCCGTGCGCGTGCGCGCCCGCTTCCGCCCCCATCCCCGTGGCTTCGGCTTCCTCCACCTCGTCGCTCAGGACGGCCTGAGCCCCTCCGAGGCCAGCGTCGACCGTCCCGGCCGGACCGCCGTCACCGCTGACCGCGCCTTCGTCCCGCCGCCCCTCGCCAAGGGGATCGTCGCCGACGACCTGGTCGAGGCCGAGCTCGCGGCCGACGACAAGGGGCTCAACGCCTCCGAGGTGACCGTCGTGGCACGACCCCGGCGCATGCTCGTCGGCACGGTGACCCACGGCCCCGGTCGTCCGGTCCTCGAACCGGACCCATCCCTCGCGTCGGGCTGGATCAACCTCGACCCGAACGTGGCCGAGCAGGTCCGCATGGCGATCGGGCGGGTGATCGTGGTCCTGCGCGCCGAGGACGACGACGGCAAGCCCCTGGCGCGAGCGCTCGTCGCCGGTCCCTTCGTCGCCGGCTCGCCCCAGGCGATCCGCGCCACGTCCACGGTGGTGGCGCTCGGCCGCGCCGCGCCCGACCTCATCCCCGGCGGCGCAGGAGCGGCTGGCCTCGACCCGNTCGGCGCCGCGACCACCCACGCCCGCGTCATCGGGCAGCTGGCCGGCGGGGGCCGTGGGGCGGCCGCTGGCCTCGACCTCGACGGCCCCGTCCCGGGTGCCGAGCTCGGCCCCTACGACCGCCGCGACGAGGTGTGCGTCACGATCGACTCGGCGAGCACCCGCGACCTCGACGACGCGGTCGCGGCGAGCTGGGACAGCGACCCGGCCTCGCCCGTCCGGATCGCCGTCCACATCGCCGATGCCGCCGGCGTGGTCGGCATCGACTCGGAGGCAGACCGCTACGCCAGGACCGTCGCGTCGACCGCCTACCTCGCCGTCGGCGAGAGCGCCCCGATGCTCGATCCGGCACTCTCGGAGGGCGACCTGTCCCTGCTGCCCGACCAGGACCGGTCGGTGATCAGCGTCCGCTTCGAGGTGTCCAGCGACGGCCGGATCAGCCAGGTCGAGGTCGAACCGGCCGCGATCCGATCACGCGCGCGACTGAGCTACGGAGCCGTCGAGCACTGGCTCGACGGCGATCACGCCCCGATCGAGGAGGAGGCCGGGGACCGGTCGGCGCCGGCAGCCGAGGTCCTGACCGCGGCGCTCGAGGCGTCGCGCCGCCTCGGGGTGGAGCGTGACGCCCGCGTCACCTTCGAGGAGCTGTTCGCCTCCGCGGAGGTCACCCCCGCCCTGGTGGAGGGCCGCCTGAGCGTCGTCGAGGCCGAGCCCGACGCCCACGCGTACCGCCTCATCGAACGCTTGATGGTGGCGGCCAACGAGGCCGTCGCGAGCTTCCTCGTCGCCAACGACGTCCCCGCGCTCTACCGGGCCCACGCCGGGCTCGACCCCGAGCGCGTCGAACGGCTCCGTGCCGCGGTCGAGCTGGCCGGCGCCGAGGTGCCGGCGCTCGACGACCCGGACAGCGACGCCGAGGTGGTCAGCGCTCAGCTGCTCGCGGAGATCGACCGGTTGGAGGAGGAGGGACGCGACGCGGACCGCGCGCTGCTCGTCTCGGTGGCGACGGGCTCGACCGCCCGGGCCGCCTACGACCCCGATCCCAAGCACCACCGGGGGCTGGCCAGCGGCGCCTACACCCACTTCACCTCACCGATCCGGCGGTACGCGGACCTGATCGTGCACCGCCAGTTGCGTGCCGCGCTGGCCGGTGAGCCGGTGCCCCACTCCCCCGAGGATCTCGCGCGTCTGGCGACCTGGCTCGACGCGCGTGCCGGTGCCCTGAACTTCCTGCAGGCGCGCGAGCGGGGCGAGCTGTGGGCGCGGCTGCTCGACCGCGGCTTCCTCGCCGATCCCGAACCGGCCGTCGTCACCGGGGTGACGGTCAACGGCCTGCGGATCCGCCTGCCGCGACTGGGGGTCACTGGGTTCGTCACGGCCGAACGGGCGCTGGGGTTGGCGCCGAAGGAGCGTGGTCGGCTCGAGGTCGACGAGCACGGTCTCGACACCACCTCGGGTCCATGGCGGACCGGCAGCTCCGTGCTCGTGCGCTTCGTCGGGCTCGACGACACCGGGCGTACGATCTGGCGCCTCGGGGACGCCGAGACGAAGTAGGGTCCACGTCCCGTCCCGAACCGCCCCGGCCCCCTGCAGGCGAGCAGACGGGGCGAGCACCCGGCCCGAGCACCCGGCCCGAGCACCTGGGGCGAACACCTGGAGGCGAGCGCATGATCCTGAGCGTCGACGGCCACTCCCCCCGGATCGGTGAGGGCGTGTACCTCGCGCCGAACGCCACCGTCGCCGGGAAGGTGCAGCTCGACCGGGGCGTCTCGGTGTGGTTCGGCTCCGTGCTGCGCTCGGAACGGTCGACGATCACCGTCGGCGCGGACACCAACCTGCAGGACCTCACGGTCGTGCACACCGATGCCGACTACCCCACGGTCATCGGCGAACGGGTGACCGTCGGCCACCGTTGCGTGATCCACGGCTGCACGATCGGCGACGACGCGCTGATCGGCATGGGTGCGGTCGTGATGAACGGGGCGCAGGTCGGAGCGGGCGCCGTGGTCGGTGCCGGTGCGGTGGTCACCGAGGGCACGGTCGTCCCCGACGGTGGGCTCGCGGTCGGGATCCCCGCCAAGGTCCTCGACCGACCGGTCCCCCCGGTCCCCCGGCCGAACGTCGCCAACTACCTCGGCCTCGCCGAGCTCTACCGCGACGCGAGCGAGGCGGCGGGATGAGCGGATCCGGCGCACCCCCGGCAGCGACGCCGAGCTCCGCGACACGTGACCTGCTCGCGAAGCTGGTCGCGATCGACACGACCAGCCGCAACTCCAACCTGGGACTGATCACCTTCGTCGAGGAACTGTTCGACGCGCACGGCATCGCACACGCCCGCGTCCCCAACGAGGACGGCACGAAGGCCAACCTCGTCGCCCAGGTGGGGCCGAACGTCCCCGACGGCATCGTGCTCTCCGCACACACCGACTGCGTGCCGGTCGACGGCCAGCCGTGGACCCGCGATCCCTTCACCATGGCCGAGGACGGAGGGCGGTTCTACGGGCGGGGCGTGACCGACATGAAGGGGTTCATCGCGGCGGTGCTGGCGATGGTGCCGGCGATGGCCAGCGCGTCGCTGACGCGGCCGATCCAGTTCGCGCTGAGCTACGACGAGGAGCTGGGCACCCTCGGGGCTCCCTCCGCGGTCGAGGGGCTGCTCGCCACCTTCCCGCGGCCGGTCGCCGCGCTCGTCGGGGAACCGACGGGGATGGAGGTCGTCACGGCCCACAAGGGCATCCGTGCCTTCCGGGTGACCGTCGACGGCCTGGATGGCCACTCCAGCCAGCCACAGCGCGCGTCCAACGCGATCGCTGCCGTGACGCGGCTCGCCACCCGCATCGACGACCTCGCACAGCAGCACCGTGAGGCGGCCGCTGACCCGCGGTTCGACCCGCCCTACACGACCTTCAACCTCGCGACGATCGAGGGCGGCCAGGCGCTCAACATCGTCCCCCGGCACGCGGAGATGACCTTCGAGTTCCGTCCCGTCCCGGCCGACGACACCACCGCGATCGCCGACGACCTCGCCACGTACGCCGAGGAGGTCCTCGTCCCCGCGCTTCGCCGGGACACCGGCGTCGGCGAGATCACCTTCGAGGTGCTGGCGACCGCGCGAGCGCTGGCCTCCGAGCCGGACGGCATCGCCGAGGCGCTGGCACGTCAGCTGTCCGGCTACGTCGGCCCCGACCGGACCGTGCCGTTCGGCACCGACGGCGGCCACTTCCAGGCCGCGGGGATCTCCACGGTCGTGATCGGCCCGGGCCGGATCGAACAGGGACACCAGCCGGACGAGTGGATCGAGACGTCCGAGCTGGCGCGGTGCGAAGCCTTCATAGAGCGTCTCATCGCCCACCTGTCCGGCTGACGACCGAGCGTCGCACCACGCTCGGCGTCGATCGTCACCCGTCGGATGGTTCGTAGGCGGCGGTGAAGCCGGTCCAGGCCAGGGTCGACAGCGCTCCCTGCCGTGCGGCCCCACCGGCGATGACCAGCCGTCCGTCGAGGATGCCGCCACCGGCACCGTGCACGGGCAACGGCGCCGTCCCGTGCTGCTGCCACGCCCCGTCGTCCGGATCCAGGGTCAGGTGGTCGTCGTAGGTCGCGCCGCCGGGCACGGCGGGATCCTCCCCGCCGACCAGGTGGATGCGCCCGTCGAGCA
>SL_3KL_010_SEDDRAFT_10000333_pt1 | contig 36885 bp, 31 predicted proteins | sample SodLakKL_010_SED_2_FD_10381 | JGI IMG/M metagenome (IMG submission 10381) | reverse complement strand
CACACAGACAGATGAAAAAATTTCATGGGAAAGCGCAGCGGTTCCGACTGTAAGCATAAATTTTGGATATTTTTTATTACAAAATTTATGCTTTTTTACAGGAGAAATATACATGACATTTTTCAAATGCCCCACAGACGGATGAAAATATGTCAGTATTATTTTGGTCAGTCATTTAATGATTTATCGTCTGCATTTATCCCTGTATTCTGATATGTGCAGGAATTTCAGTTTTTGCTTTTGCGCTTTCTTTCATTCTCATCAAGAAGTATCTTTCTGAGCCGGATAGACTTTGGTGTAACCTCAACATATTCATCTTCGCGAATATACTCCATCGCCTCCTCAAGTGAGAATTTAGTTGCAGGTGTGATCGATGCTTTATCATCTGAGCCGGAGGCCCGTATATTGGTAAGCTTTTTGGTTTTTGTCACATTAACAACCAGGTCATCCTGCCGGTTGTTCTCGCCAATTACCTGGCCGGCATAAATCGGTTCTCCGGGATCAACAAAGAATTTACCCCTGTCCTGCAGCTTATCAAGGGAATAGGCTATGGCAGTGCCGGTTTCCATTGCAATAAGGGCACCGTTCCGGCGGCCACCTAACTCACCTTTCCATGGTTCGTATGATTTAAACCTGTGAGCCATAATAGCTTCACCCTCTGTAAGTGTAAGAACCGCGTTGGTCAATCCAATCAGTCCCCGCGCCGGTATATCAAACTCCAGAACGGTACGGTCATTTTTCGGTAAAATATTGATAATATCCCCCTTGCGTCTAGTCACGATCTCTATTACCTTCCCCTGGTGCTCTTCCGGTACAAGCACAGTAAGATGCTCAACGGGTTCATGCGTAACTCCCTCTATATCTATAAGGATCACCTTTGGCTGCCCAAGCTGAAATTCGTATCCCTCCCTGCGCATTGTCTCAATCAGTATTGAAAGATGCAGTATGCCCCTTCCGTAGACTGTCAGCTTCTCTGGTGAATCGGTCTCCTCGACCTTCATTGCAAGATTCTTTTCTGTTTCAAGGTAGAGCCTCTCCCTCAAATGCCTTGAAGTTACATATATCCCCTCTTTGCCATAAAATGGCGAATTATTGATTGTAAATATCATGCTCATGGTAGGCTTGTCGATATTGATCACCGGCAAACCTTCAGGAGCATCAAAATCTGATATTGTATCTCCAATATCAATATTTTCAACACCCAGTACCGCGCATATCTCCCCGGACCCGACTTCATGCTTTACCTTCTCCTTGGATAATCCCTCAAAAAGGTAAAGTTCCTTTATAACCGACTTATTGACTGTCCCGTCAGCCTTTACAACCGAAACCTGCATCCCGGCCTTAATCTTACCCTGGGTGATCCTTCCTACCGCAATCCGTCCCAGGTATGATGAGTAATCAATGGAGCTGACCTGCATCTGGAGATTTCCAGGACGGGATTCAGGTGGTTTGACATAATCGAGAATTGTATCCAGCAGGTAAATTATATCGCTACCCGGCTCCCGCCAGTCGGCCGACATCCATCCGTCTTTAGAAGAACCGAATACTGCAGGAAACTCAAGCTGTTCTTCCGTAGCATCCAGACTGAACATAAGCTCATACACCGCTTCAAGAACATCATCAGGATGGCAATTTGGCTTGTCAACCTTATTTACAACCACTATTGGCTTAAGGTTCAGCTCCAGGGCCTTCTGCAGAACAAAACGGGTCTGAGGCATGGGTCCTTCAAAGGCATCTACAAGAAGCAACACTGCATCGGCCATATTCAGAACTCTTTCAACTTCACCACCAAAATCTGAGTGACCCGGAGTATCTATAATATTGATCTTTGTATCTTTATAACGTACTGACACATTTTTTGACAGTATTGTTATTCCCCGCTCCCTTTCAAGATCGTTCGAATCGAGTATCAGTTCACCCATATCCTGGTTGTCCCTGAAAAGTTTTACCTGGTGAAGTATCCTGTCAACCAGTGTAGTCTTGCCATGATCAACATGGGCAATAATTGCTATATTTCTAATATCGTGCATCTTATGATTATAAAGCTTCGTTTCAAAAATAAGTGCAAAGTTACATTAAATTTTTTCAGCTAATGCATGTAAAACTAACCACAGGTGAATAACCAACGGCAATTAAATTAAAAAAGGAACTGCCTTTATTGCATGAAAACTAACCGCAGGTGAATAACCAACGGGGTTAACATAAAAAAAGGAGCTGCCCTCTTAAGACAGCCCCCTTTTTTTATTTCAGATACAGATCTCTGTTTACAACCTGTCTACACAGTTAAGATCATCAAAAGCAATTTTCAGTCTTTCAACCATAGCTTTTTCACCTTCACGAAGCCATACACGCGGATCATATTTCTTCTTGTTTGGCTTGTCTTCCCCGTCAGGATTGCCGATCTGGCCCTGCAGGTAGTCCCTGTTTTTGGCTTCATACTGACGGATGCCATCCCAGAATGCCCACTGTGTATCGGTGTCGATATTCATTTTAATAACACCATAACCAATTGCCTCACGGATCTCTTCCTGGCTTGAACCTGAACCGCCATGGAATACAAAATCGACGGGGTTAGGTCCCGTTCCGTGCTTCTCCTGGATAAATTTCTGTGAATTCAGAAGGATCTTGGGAGTCAGCTTTACGTTACCCGGCTTATAAACACCGTGAACATTACCAAATGAAGCTGCTATGGTAAATTTATCGCTCACCTTGATGAGCTCTGAGTATGCATATTCAACCTCTTCAGGCTGCGTATAAAGAAGCGCATTGTCAATTTCGGTATTGTCAACACCGTCTTCCTCCCCGCCTGTTACACCAAGTTCAATCTCAAGGGTCATTCCCATCTTGCTCATTCGCTCAAGATATTTTTTACAGATGGCGATATTCTCTTCTAGTGGTTCCTCCGAAAGGTCCAGCATATGAGAACTGTAAAGAGGCTTGCCATATCTCTGGAAATGCCTTTCGCCATAGTCAAGGAGTCCGTCAATCCATGGGAGCAGCTTTTTGGCTGCATGGTCGGTATGCAGGATCACGGCAACCCCGTAAAGCTCAGACATATGATGGATGTGCTTTGCACCTGTTATTGCACCGGCAATTGCAGCACGTTCATTTTCATTTGACAAACCTTTTCCTGAATAGAAGGATGCTCCTCCATTGGAAAACTGGATGATCACCGGTGAATTTACGGTTTTCGCTGCCTCGAGAACTGCATTCACAGAGTTGGTGCTTACCACGTTCACTGCGGGCATAGCAAAGCTGTTTGCTTTTGCTATGTTATGGATAACCTTTACATCATCGCCGGATGCAACACCGGGTTTTACTTTGCTTAAAATTTTTTCAGACATGACTTTGTTATTGAAGTTATTATAATAAAATACCTATTTTCGGATCCATCGCAAATTTATAATAATTTGGACAACTGACCCCATTTAAGAGCTCTTTTAATCTCTAAAAAACCCAAACCGCCTTATTATACATTGTAGGTCGACGAGGCTGTTGTTCCTCCCCTGCCAGTCCAGTTTGTATGGAAAAATTCTCCCCTGGCTTTATCTACTCGTTCATATGTATGTGCACCAAAATAATCCCTTTGGGCCTGAAGCAGGTTGGCAGGAAGCCGTTCAGTCCTGTAACCGTCATAATAACAAAGCGCTGAGCTTAAGGCAGGGATGGGAATGCCATTACTGGTTGCCAATGCGACAACTTTTCTCCAGCTTTCCTGAGCCTTATGAATCGTTTCCTGGAAAAACGGATCGAGAAGCAGATTCTTCAGGTCACTGTTTTTGTCGAAGGCATCCTTTATTTTGCTGAGGAATGCAGAACGTATAATGCATCCTCCCCTCCACATCAGGGCAATACCTCCGTAATTAAGGTCCCATCCGTATTCCTGTGCTGCCTCGCGCATTAAAACATAACCCTGGGCATAGGAAACCATCTTGGAAGCATAAAGTGCCTGCCTCAGGTCTTCAACAAACTCAACTTTGTCGCCCGTAAACTCCGGTTCGGGCCCTTTAAGGATTTTGGATGCCTCAACTCTCTCACTCTTTTGAGCCGACAGGCACCTTGCAAAAACCGATTCGCCAATGAGTGTAAGGGGGATTCCAAGATCAAGAGCAGAAACGGCAGTCCATTTACCTGTTCCTTTCTGTCCGGCTGTATCGAGAATTTTATCCACCATAGGCTTCCCGTCCTCATCCTTATAGGCCAGAATATCCCTGGTTATCTCTATTAAATAACTGTCAAGTTCACTTTCGTTCCAGGCCTTGAACACTTCGTGCATCTGATCTGCGGTCATCCCCAGCATATCCTTCATGATCTGGTAGGCTTCACAAATAAGCTGCATGTCACCGTATTCAATTCCATTATGTACCATTTTGACAAAATGGCCGGCTCCATCCTCGCCTACCCAGTCACAGCATGGTGTGCCGTTGTCAACTTTGGCTGCAATTTTCAGAAATATATCCTTAACCAGCGGCCATGCTGCTTTTGATCCTCCGGGCATAATAGACGGGCCTTTCAACGCACCTTCCTCACCACCTGAGACCCCGGTGCCAATGTACAAAAATCCTTGATTTTCCAGGTATGCAGTCCGCCGGTTGGTATCGGGAAAATGAGTATTACCTCCGTCTATAAGCACATCACCCTTATCAAGGTAAGGAATTATCTGGTCAATAAAATCATCAACCGGCTGACCGGCTTTGACCATGATCATAATTTTCCGGGGCTTCTCAAGTGAATCAACCAGCTCCTGCAGATTACGGGTGCCGATAATATTTTTATCTTTTCCCCTTCCGCTTACAAAATTATCAACCTTCTCTGTAGTCCTGTTGTAAACGGCCACTGTAAAGCCTTTGCTTTCCATGTTCAGAACCAGATTTTCTCCCATTACGGCCAGACCTACCAGTCCGATATCAGCTTTTTTCTTCATAATATTGGTTTTTTTTAAGTGTTATTTGGTAATTTAAATCCGAGTTTTTGTAAAATTTCAATATTCCTGTCCGCAGGATCATTAAATTTAATAGAGTATGCTTCAAATTCTCTTCGCGGGGGATAATTATCCCGCAGCTTTTCAAAATATTCGGGGCCTGTTTTCAACCTGTAATTATCATCCATTATCTCATAAGTATGATGGAATACTATCCTGGCAAGTTGTTCGAGAGACAATAAACTATTTTCAACCTGTATTATACTACCCGATGGCGGTGGTATGGATTCAGGGTACCAGTCATCCATCCCAAGTCCGAAAAATCTGCTTACAGCCCTTACGCTCTGTGCAGTACCATTAGCCTTGCCGTCAAGAGAATAACCTGCAATATGAGGTGTTCCAATATCCGAAAGTTCAAGTAATGCCTGGTCAATGTCAGGCTCGTTTTCCCATACATCCAGTATCGCTCCCGCTGTATGCTCATTCAGCAATGATTCACGCAACGCAACGGTATTTACCACTTCACCCCTTGAAGTATTTATCAGCCATGCTCCTTTCTTCATTTTGCCGAGAAAATCATAGTCTGCAATATGAGAAGTCTTATCCCTCCCTGTTCTGTTCAAAGGCACATGAATAGTGACTATATCTGATTCCCTGAGAAGCGGTTCCAGGGCGGTAAAAGAATTCCGCCCTTCATTCCTTTCCCGGGGAGGGTCATTTAATAAAACACTCATCCCCGTCAGTCGTGCAAGTTTCTCAACCTTTCTGCCAACATGTCCGACACCGACTATGCCCAGGGTAATATCCCCGAAAGGTTTTCCGGTTTTATCAGTTATATATGCCAGGGAAGATGCAATATACTGCATTACAGAGCCTGAATTGCAACCGGGGGCATTGCTCCATCTTATTCCTTTAGCATTAAGAAAGTCCAGATCCAAATGGTCATATCCTATGGTGGCCGTTGCTATGTACCTTACACCGGAATTACCGAGGAGCTTCTCATCGCACTTTGTTCTTGTACGAAGGATAAGCGCATCGGCTTTTTTAACATGTTGGGGCCCAATCTCCCTTGCGGGGAAATATTCTATTTCTGCAACCTTTTCAAGAGCACCTTTTAAAAATGGAATTTTATTGTCAGCAACAATCTTTATCATAAACAGAATCCCGGGTTAATTGCTTGTTTCAAACCTGTCGCGCGAAGACCATAATCCCTGTGCCGGATTTGATATATAAAACACCTCTTCCCCTTCACTGGTAAGATTAAACCCGTTTTTGAGAGAATGGAGGTTATATTTGGTTTTCATTGCATCCAGGTCTTCATATGAATAGTTAACCGATAAGATCTCTTCCCGGCTCAGGTGCCCAGGACAATAAGTCACCTTAAACCTGTTTTCGGAAGAGCCGTGTATCAGATGTGCTGCTGCGCTAAGGTTATTCCTTAAATCTTCATTTTCATCAACAAGTTTGAGAATTTCAGGGGTTGTGAGATATCCGTATTTCCTGATAAGAGTGTCAATCTCGCTGTCCTCGCCAAACTGCTTCAATCCGGGAGCGAGCACTATCAGTTCGCCTCCGTCTGCAATAGCCATCCGTGTGCGGTAAATACTTTTATTTCCCAGCCAGGTACTTTTAAACTCATCGGGATCAAGATAGACCAGGACTTTTTGCAGTGGTTTCTCAAGCATCGTAAAATTAACCTTTAATGATAGTTCCGCTGCCTTGTTATAACATTCCTGGTCATCACCAACAAACAGGCCTCTCAATTTAAGTTTGCCGTCATCGCCCGTTCCCAGTACAGTAAGGACATAAACGATGGGCAGATGGCTTGCAAAATTATCAGATGCATAATTGAGGACCTTCCTGACAGGTGTTTCAGCCCTGCCCATCATTCTCTCCATGCCATAAGCAGCGCCAAGAAAATGACTTTTATTTATTCCTTCAGATCCCCCCGTACCAACAAACACATTCTTATTGTAATTGGCCATACCGACAACTTCATGGGGAACTACCTGTCCCGGTGAAATTATAAGGTCATAACCACCTTCGACGAGCATTTTATTTACCTGGGCAGGCCAGGGATAATCAACCCGGTTTTCCGAAACCTTACTTACAAACTCTGCAGGCACCTCACCGAGAGTCACTATATCGGTCCTCCACTTGTGCACCCGGAACAGAGATCGCGGCACCCCGGGAAACATCTTATCAATCTCCTTGTCAGTCATCGGAGAATGCGTTCCCAAAGCCGGCAGAATATCGGTAAGTATGTCTCCATAATACTGATGGAGATATGCAGTGATCTCACCTGCCCGGGAATGGTACCTGGTAAAATCGGGCGGAAGGGCAAGAACCTTCTTTTTATTACCCATCTTATCCAGAGCCTCGTTCAATCCATTCTGAAGATCTCTGGGGGTCATATCATCATTTTCAGAACCTCGTTCAAAATAAAGCATATAATAAATTTTAAAAGTTTACCTGATCATTACAAACAAAATCACTTAATATATAGTCAAAACCAATACAAAAGAACCTACCATTCCGGTTTTTCCGGCAGGTAAGAGTTAAACTCTTCAATAAGTCTTCTTTCATATTCACCCTGGTAGGTCCCGTTGAAGAATCTGTCAAGAGCTTCATCATGAAAGCGTTTCCAGGAATCTTCTTCATGACCCGGGTTAACAGGAAAGAATAATACACCGTTGGAAGAGGCAGCATAATAATCGCCCGGTGCATCACCTATCATAAGAATTTTATTGTCCGCATACTTTCCTTTGGCAGCCAAAGCAAGATGCTCTGTTTTGGTACCATACTCCTGTCCCGCGATCAGATGCACGTACTTATCAATACCGTTTTCTTCCCATTCCCTTTTCAACGCTTCGACCGGGGTTTGAGAAACCACAATAGAGTCTGCCTTACCGGTAAGTTTATCAAGAGATTCTTCCACCAGGGGAAAGGGGTTAATGCCAAATACCATTTCGGCAATGTCCTGGTTAACTCTCTTTGACCAGTCAAGCGCCAGATTAATTCGGGGATCATTTACTACGGCAGCATATTTCTCAAGTGCAGGATTGCCAAGTTTAGACTCCATCGAGACCCATTCGGCAAGGGCAGACATATCAGGCATGCCTGCATTCCTGGCCATCACCTCATCCCTTTCTCCCAGGAGCTTAACAGCCTCAATAACAGCCCCAAACCTGTTCATCCCCCTGGTTTTTGAATAGAGATTGACGAACTCCCAGGTCTCCCGTGCATATTTTGAAACCCTTTGCAGGTTATAGTATTTAATAAAATTAGGGCAAAAACATTCCTTTTGCTTTATCTCCATGGTATCAAATACACAACCGTCAGAATCTATTCCTATAAAAAACTCCTTTTGGGGCTTAAGAACTTTCAGTTCATCCTGAAGATTATGTTGCTGATCCATAAGTGAAATCTTAATCAACTTGAATTTTTTTATTGTACTGGATTTAGCTGTCTGATAATCTGACATTAAGCAATTGAAATATCAAATTCTGATTACTAAATGAGGTACAAAAACTCTAAAATAAATAAAATATTTAATAAACCCGGACCGACCGTTAACAGACGCACTACCTGAAAACAACCCCGCTTTTCTCAATCCCCATTTCCAGTCCCCGAAGTTCAGCCATACCCCTGAGAAGGCCAATAGCTGAATAGCCGGGATTGGTCTTTTTTTCAAGGTCATCAAGTATTGTATGGCCGTGGTCTGCACGCATCGGAATTGAAAAGTCAGGCCTGTAAACTGCCTGCCTGCGTTTTTGCTCTTTCAGAATTGCAACAATAACATTATACATATCGACATCACCCCTAAGGTGCCCGGCTTCATGAAAACTGCCATCCTTGTCTCTTTGCGTACTCCTCAAATGGGCAAAGTTAATCTTCGCACCAAGCCTCTCAATAATGCCAACAAGATCATTATCGGCCCTTACCGCAAGAGACCCGGTACATAAAGTCAAGCCATTACTAACGGAATCGACTATTTTAAGGATATACTTCAAATCATCCTCCGTGCTTACAATTCTTGGAAGACCAAATAACGGCTTAGGCGGATCATCCGGATGAATTGCCATTTTTACACCTGATTCTTCAGCCACCGGAATAATTTCCCTGAGAAAATAGGCCAGGTTTTGCCTGTACTTATCTGAATCAATGCCTTTATATTCATCAAGTTTTGCCTGAAACTTTTCAAGAGTATAACCTTCCTGCGCTCCCGGAAGTCCTGAAATAATATTCTTTTGCAGAATTTTCTTTTCCTGGTCGCTCATTTTATCAAACCGCTTCCGGACCTTTTTCAGTTGCTGTTCAGAATATTCTTTTTCTGCTCCGGGGCGTTTAAGAATAAAAACTTCAAATGCAGCAAACTCACTCACATCAAATGCCAGTGCCCTGGCGCCATCTTCCAGTTCATACTCAAGATCTGTCCTGGTCCAGTCGACTACAGGCATAAAGTTGTAACAAACTGTTTTTATGCCAGCTTCTCCAACATTCCGCAGGCTCTCCTTATATTTTTCAATATAAACATCACGACCTGGTCTGCCCAGCTTAATATCATCATGAACAGGTATACTCTCAATAACGGTCCATTCGAGACCGGTAGATTTTGCAGGTTTTTTGCTGTCATCCCATTCAATCATTCTTTTTCGTTCCCGCAACTTATCCGCATCCCAAACTTCGCCAATAGCTATTTCATGTAAAGCAGTTACTATGCCGGTAGCACCTGCCTGTCTGATATCCCAGAGACTAACGGGATCATTGGGCCCGTACCATCTCCATGTCTGTTCCATGCTCATATATCACTCTCCTTATATTTATAATCTATTTATTTTTACCCAGATTGCACCACCAGATAACACGTTATCAACAAGCGGGTTGCAAATAAAGTTACTTAAATTTATCTATTTAATAGCTTGAATTAATTTAATAGTTTACACTATCTTAATATAACTTTTATAATACTTAACGGCGGCCTTCAATCATTTGCAGGCTTGAAATAACTTACAATAATTTGAGTGGCTGCAATGTCTTACATTCTCCTAAAATAGCTGAAATCTCAGCAGGATAAGCTAAACTCCGCCATAAGCACTATAACCACCATCAACAGGAAGAACCACACCGTTAACAAAAGCCGACACATCCGAAAGAAGGAATAACAAAGCTCCTTGCAGATCTTTGGGTTCTCCGAATTTACCTACCGGAGTACTTGAAATTATTTTTTCTCCCCGGGGAGTAAGATCTCCGGTTTTTTCATCAGTGAGTAAAAACCTGTTCTGATTAGTCAGGAAAAAACCAGGAGCAATAGCATTTACCCTGACTCCGGTTTTACCAAAATGTACTGCTAACCATTGGGTAAAATTATTAATAGATGCTTTTGCTGCAGAATATGCCGGTATCTTTGTAAGGGGCTTGAAAGCGTTCATAGAAGATATATTTAAAATAACGCCACTGCCCCTTTCTACCATGACATCGGCAAAGATCATGGTCGGGATTAAAGTGCCGATGAAATTCAGATCAAACACTTTACGAAAGCTTTCAATATCCAGCCCAAAGAATCCATCGGAAAAATCATCGGACTTTCCGGATTCTATCTGTTCAATTTTCGTAGTTGCGCCCGGGGCGTTCCCTCCTGCCGCATTTATAAGAATATCAATCTTACTGAATTTATCAATAATTATTTCCCTTGCTTCAAGAAGCGATGATTTGTCAAGGACGTTTGCTCCAAGACCAAGGCTTTCAACACCATATTCTTTTTCAATCTTATCTGCTACAATTACGGCAGCCTCTTTATTAAGATCAATCACAACAACCTTAACGCCTGCAGAGGCTAGTGCCTCAGCCATGGATGCACCCAATACTCCACCGCCACCGGTAAGAATACATACTTTGTTCTTTAAATCACTAAAATCAAGTTTCATATTAAATTTTAATTTAATTATTATTATAATAAATTAATTATATGTCTGCCCGGTAATAATACATACAACCTTGCTTGCTATTTATAAATATAATGTCCGAGGTTCTCTTTGGTAATGATATCTATTGGTAAAAATTGATCTCTATCCACCTCTTTTTTAAGTACCAGATGATGGAATAATGCCATGATGCTTTTAAAGCCTTGCTCATATGGTCTTTGACTAATAAGAAAATCTATAATCCCTTTTTTGAGATAAGTCATATTCTCTTCAAGCAAATCATATCCTATTAAAACTATATCATTAAGATCATTCTTTTCAAGGAACCTCGCTACATGAAAAACCATTGAATTGGTGACAAAAATCCCTTTAAGCTGCTCAGAAGATGAGGAAATAGCATCTTCAAGAACCATTTCCATATTTTTTTCAGAGACATCGGTAACATTCAGGAAGCCGAATGCTTTGCCGTGGTGTTTCAAATTACTTTCATAAAAACTCCTGAAACCTTCCTCTCTCTTTACGATATGCGCCTGGCGGCCAACCTCTTTTTTCATGAAATTCACAATAAGGATACGGTCATTGTCTTTTAATCCGTAGTGCATGATCTTTGCGGCAACCATTCCACTCTGAAAAGAATCCTGACCTACAAAAGCGATACAGTTTTCCAGACAGACATTTGCATTTACCAGTACCACGGGTATTTTTATTTCCCGACATCTTTTTACCAGGCTTGTAGCCTCTTCAGCAAAAACAGGAGCAAGAACAAGACCCTGCGGCATACTTTCAATCACCTTGGCAGATTTTTCAATAAAGCTCTTCCTGTCAAAATAATCAAAGAAATATCGTTCAAGTGATATCCCAAAGTGCATGATCTCCCTTAGCCCGTCTTCGATTCCTTCCATGGGGTACCTCCAGAAAGTACTCCCCTGATTAACTTCAGGAATAAGAACGGCAATCCTGAAATTACGCTTAGCAGCCAATAAACTTGCAAGGATATCTGGTTGATAGTCCAGTTCCCGGATAATCTCAAGAACCTTCTTCCTTGTTTTTTCACTAACTTCCCCTCTGTTATGGAGTACCCTGTCCACCGTTCCTGCCGATACACCGGCAAGTCCTGCAATATCTTTTATCCTGATCTTTGAAATATTATTCTTATTCACCTGCCTGAAAACAATTCATCATGATTTTATAATAAAACCGCATTTTGACACAAAGTTAAAAAAATATTTGTATTTTCGTGTACGCAAACGGAATAATTTATCTTATCGTTAATGTTTAACAAGCACTTAAACTAACCTAATTATTAACATAACAATATTCAGCATGCAAATTGGAAAATTTTCTTTCGGAATCGGCGATCGTTTTGCTCATCAAGGTGAGGCCCAGCTACAGGCATTTATTATGGCCAGGCAAAAGGGGTTGGATGTAACACCTGTATGGAACAAATCCAACCGTGAGCATACAACCGTCAACTCACAACCAGTCGAAACAAGAAAGGAGGCAGACAATGCCGTCAGAAACCTGAAATGGGATGGTTCATGGTTTGTTGATGCCGACCATATCAATATGGGTAATGTGGACCGGTATATTGACAGCTCAGATTTTTTTACTATAGATGTAGCTGATTACATTGGTCAAAAAGCTTCTGAAGAAGATCTGAACAGTTTCATTGAAAATAATTCGGATTTTGAAGGTGAACTCATTATACCCGGCATTGAAGGTTCTTTTAAGGTTTCAAAGGAGACGCTTCGCCTTATCGGCGAAAAATTCCTCTTGGCTATCAGGGAAGCGGCGAAAATATACCGCCATATTGAATCGGCAAAAGGAAAGAATAATTTTATTACCGAGATATCAATGGATGAAGTAAGCCAGTCCCAGTCCCCTCTGGAACTGTTTTTCATACTCAGCGCCATTTCTGCTGAAGGTGTTCCGGTGCAGACCATAGCACCCAAATTCAGCGGCAGATTCAATAAGGGAGTAGATTACGAGGGAGACGCAGATCAATTTGCTGAAGAATTTGAACAGGATCTGATGGTAATTGATTTTGCCGTAAAAAAATTCAATCTGCCTGGAAACCTGAAGTTGAGCGTACACAGCGGAAGCGACAAATTCAGCATATATCCGGTGATGGGAAGCCTTATCAGAAAACATGACAAAGGCATTCATGTCAAAACCGCCGGCACAACCTGGCTGGAAGAAATGACGGGAATGGCCATGGCCGAAGGAAGCGCCCTGGACCTTGCAAAAAGGATTTACAGTGAGGCACTCAAACAATTTGATGAATTATGTAAGCCCTATTCAACGGTCATAGATATAAACAAGGACAATCTTCCCTCCCCGGAAGAGGTATCTTCATGGGATGGAACCCGTTTTGCTGATGCATTGAGGCATGATCCGGCCAATCCATCATATAATTCCGATTTGAGGCAACTGATCCACGTGTCATATAAAATAGCTGCCGGAATGGGAAATGCCTACACCGACATGCTGGTAAGGCATAAAGAAATAATAGCCAGACAGGTGACAGATAATATTTACTACAGGCATTTCACAAGAATTTTCGATATCTGATGCGGACATCTACAACAGGAACACCAAAAACGTGTCCGGCACTACCTTACAATAAATTTAACTAAAAAAACAGACATTTATGAAGACTTTTATGGATGAGAATTTCATGCTGCAAAACAAAACCGCTGAAAAACTTTATTATGACTATGCAAAGGAGATGCCGATCATTGATTATCATTGTCATCTTCCTCCCCATGAAATTGCAGAAGACAAGATATTTTCAAACATGTCAAAGATATGGCTTGAGGGAGATCATTATAAATGGCGGGCGATGCGCGCAAATGGTGTAGCCGAAAAGTACTGCACAGGTGATGCGCCGGACGAGGAGAAATTCCTCAAATGGGCTGAAACAGTGCCCCACACCCTCAGAAACCCGCTTTATCACTGGGCACATATGGAACTTCGCAGGCCCTTTGGTATTTCCAAGCTTCTTAACCCTTCAACGGCAAAAGAAATTTATGACCAAACCGGCCAGATGCTTCAGACATCCGAATTCAGCGCACGCAATATAATGCGCAAAATGAATGTTGAGCTGGTCTGCACCACAGACGATCCGGCCGACGATCTGAAACATCATATAAAAACAAAGCAGGATGGGTTTGAGATAAAAGTGCTCCCGACCTGGAGGCCGGATAAAGCAATGGCAGTTGAGAATTCTGATGCATACAATGACTATCTCGGTAAGCTGGAGAAAGCATCGGGTGTTTCAATTACCGGTTTTGATGATCTTATCTCTGCAATTAATAAAAGGCACGATTTTTTCCATGATCAGGGCTGCCGGCTTTCTGATCACGGTCTGGAGACTTTCTATGCTGAAGATTTTAAAGACGGGGAAATAAAAAAGATATTCGAAACGGTACGATCCGGCAAACCGGTCGGTCAGGAAATGGTCAGTAAATTTAAATCGGCAATGTTGGTTTATTTTGGGATTATGGATTATGATAAAGGATGGACACAACAGTTTCATGTTGGCGCCCTAAGGAATAACTCAAGCCGCATGTACAATAAGCTTGGCGCTGACAAGGGGTTCGATTCAATCGGCGATTCTGAAATGGCCCGTCCTATGTCCAGATTCTTCGACAGGCTTGACAGTGATAATAAACTTGCCAAAACCATTCTTTACAATCTGAACCCCGGCGATAATGCAGTGATGGCTACAATGGCGGGTAACTTCAATGACGGTTCGGTTCCGGGAAAAATGCAATTTGGAAGCGGATGGTGGTTCCTTGACCAGAAAGACGGAATGGTAGATCAAATAAACACACTGTCCAATATGGGGTTATTAAGCAGGTTTGTGGGTATGCTGACCGATTCCCGCAGCTTTTTGTCTTATCCCCGGCATGACTATTTCAGAAGGATACTTTGCAATCTCATCGGAACAGATATTGAAAACGGTGAAATACCCGATGATATGGAATTGACAGGTACTATGGTGAAAAATATCTGCTATTATAATGCCAAAAACTATCTTGGTTTATAAGATTCAAAACCTGATTACAGCCTGTCATCACTGATATTTCCAGAAAAATGTACACTAAATTTTTTTCAATAACTGATAATGCTTAAAGAATCTTTCATAGCATGCAAAATCGACGACAAGTCAATTTATCAGACGTCAATTAAACTTTCAAATTTCTGCAAAAAATTCGCTAAAATCGGAATATCCACAACCAATTGTAATGTCTTTTTACATTACAAGAAGTAAAATTACATCAGATATTTGGTTTCCGGGTCAGTAAATTAGATGTAAAATAATCCCTGATCCGGATATGCTGAAGTGCTGTACTTTTGATAGTTTTATTATAGTTTTTATATAAATTTATATATTTTTGACCGGGTTACTACTAAATAACTTTTTAAAATACATACAAGGAATGAAGATAATATGCTTTGGAGAAATCATGCTGAGACTGGCAACTCCAGGATATCAAAGATTTTCACAGGCAACGTCATTTGATGCGGTATATGGAGGAGGTGAGGCTAATGTAGCTATCTCCCTGGCTAATTATGGTCTGTCCGTTGATTATATCACCAGGCTTCCTGATAATGATATTGGTAAATCAGCATTAATGACACTGAGGAAACATAACGTTGGTACCAACCATATTATTTACGGAGGAGAGCGGCTGGGTATATATTTTCTGGAGACCGGCGCTGTAAACCGGGGCAGCAAAGTAGTATACGACAGGGCCCATTCAGCTATTTCTGAAATCAAACCGGGTATGGTGGACTGGGACAAGGTAATGGAGGATGCAGGATGGTTTCACTGGACAGGAATCACGCCGGCCATCTCCGAAAACACCGCAATGGTATGCCTGGAAGCAATTAAGGCGGCCAGCAGGAACGGGGTCACTGTTTCAACCGATCTGAACTACAGAAAAAATCTCTGGAAGTATGGAAAAAAAGCTTCTGAAGTGATGCCCCAACTGGTAGAGGGATGTGATATCATCCTTGGTAATGAAGAGGACGCTGAAAAGGTTTTCGGTATTAAACCCGAGGGCATGGATGTTACCAAAGGAATGGTTGAAGCGGAAGCTTACGAATCTGTATGCCGGCAATTACTAAAGCGGTTCCCAAAGGCAAAAAAAGCTATAATTACCCTGCGGGGCTCAATAAACGCTAACCACAATACCTGGTCGGGTGTAATGTTCGATGGAGAAAAGCTGTTCACGGCACCATTGTATGACATCACTCATATTGTTGACAGAGTTGGAGGCGGGGATTCTTTCATGGCCGGACTGATTTACGGATTGACCCGATATGCGGGTGATGACCAGAAAGCACTGAATTTTGCTGTTGCCGCGTCATGCCTGAAGCATACTATTTCAGGTGACTACAATCTGGTGACCGTGGATGAGGTAGAGAAGCTAATGGGAGGCGATGCATCCGGAAGAGTTTCACGATAAAATGATCTGTAGTCGACTAAAGTTCAGGAATTTAATAAAATATAATAATGGCGCGTTTTTCAAGGATTGAAGTAGTAATTAAAATGAAGGAGACAGGCATTGTACCTGTTTTTTATCATCCCGATCCGGATATATGTCTTGAGGTAATAAAGTCCTGTTATAATGGGGGATTGAGAGTATTTGAATTCACGAACAGGGGGGATTTTGCTCATGAGGTGTTTGCAGAAGTCAATAAAAAAATTATAAATACCTTTCCCGATATGATCATGGGAGCAGGTTCGGTAATCGATGTACCTACAGCCGTGCTTTACATGCAAACAGGAGCCAACTTTATTGTTTCGCCTGGATTACATGAAGATATGGCATCGGTTTGCAACCTGCGTAAAATTCTGTGGTCGCCGGGCTGCGGATCGGTAACCGAAATTTCGCGAGCCGAGGAGTTAGGGGCGGAAGTGGTGAAAATATTTCCCGGATCACAGGTAGGTGGTCCCAAATTCGTTGCTGCAGTGAGGGGACCAAAACCGTGGACAAGCATCATGCCTACCGGGGGCGTTGAACCAACCGAAGAAAATCTGAGCGCCTGGTTCAATGCCGGTGTGCATTGTGTCGGCATGGGATCGCAATTAATTACTAAAGATATAATTAAGAACCGCGATTTTGACCTGCTTGAGAAAACGGTAAAAAATACAGTCGATATACTAAAAAATATCAGGAACCTTTAAATTAAATAAAGATGTTATCAAGAGCCTTACGAATTTACCTGCTGTTGCTTGTTCCATTATTCCTCTTTTCCTGCAGAGAAGCCGATCATGTGACAGTTCTGAAGTTGGGACACGGTCTTGCTCCCAGTCACTCGGTGCACCAGGGCATGGTGTATATGGCCGAACGGCTTGCAGAAATATCCGACGGACATATGCGGATTGACATCTATCCGTCCGAACAGCTTGGATCGGAGAGAGAAAATCTTGAGATGCTCCAGATCGGCAGTCTGGCGATAACAAAAGTATCAGCCGCCGTTATGGAAAGCTTTGCCCCAAGCTACCGTGTGCTTAATCTTCCATATATTTTCATAAGCAGAGAGCATACCGAAAGGGTGCTGGACAGCGATATAGGCCACGAGATACTGATGGATGGGGAGGAATTCTGGCTACGGGGACTGGCTTTTTATGATTCCGGAAGCAGGAGCTTTTATACCAAAGACAGGCCTATAAACGAACCTGCAGACTTGCGGGGTCTTAAGATAAGGGTCATGCCCAGTCCTTCGGCCGTTAACATGGTCAGGGCTATGGGCGGTTCACCTACACCGATATCCTGGGGCGAGTTGTATACGGCACTCCAGGGCGGTGTTGTTGACGGTGCCGAAAATAATCCGCCAAGTTTCTATCTCTCAAACCATTTTGAGGTTGCACGATACTATTCAATCAATGAACATTCAACCGTGCCTGACGTGCTGCTTATAAGCACCAAGATATGGAATACACTGACAGAAGAGGAACAAGGTTGGTTACAGGAGGCTGCAACTGAATCGGTCGGTTACCAGAGAAAGCTGTGGATCGAATCGGAAAGGCACTCACTTGAGATGGCAGAAGCCGCCGGAGTAGAGATAATATATCCCGACAAACAACCTTTTATAGATATAGTGCAGCCGCTTTACGAAGAGTTAAAAAGTGATGAACAGTTAAGCAGGCTGATTAACAGGATACGGGAAAAATCCGTCGCAGATTAATCTAACAGAAAAAACAGATGTCACAACCGGTTTCAGTTTTAATATTTTACCGGTTTTAACCTTTTAAATACCAACCGATGACTATTCGTATATTTCTTGACAAGTTTCTTGCCGGTTTTGTAACGGTACTGATGGGAGTACTGGTTGTAAATGTGCTTTGGCAGGTGATAAGCCGTTACCTGGTTGGCCACCCGAGCCCTTTTACAGATGAGCTCGCAGGCTTCCTGCTTATCTGGGTGGGATTGCTGGGAGCGACCTATATTACCGGCAATAAGGAACATCTCGCTATCGATCTGTTGCACCATAAGCTTTCCCCGAAAGGGAAATTAAAGATCAACCTTATAATCAACATCCTTATAACGTTGTTTGCCCTGGTGGTTCTGGTCTTAGGCGGCAGCAACCTGGTATATATCACCCTGCACCTGAGCCAGCTTTCTTCGGCATTGCAGATACCGATTGGCTATGTCTACCTGGTACTGCCGCTAAGCGGGATTTTTATAATGTATTATGCGATTTATGATATTTTTTATCCGCAAATCAAAGACTCCTGATTGGTTATAGTTCTGAAAAAATGGTATTAATCCTACACAAAGCATAAATAATGGAATATTTAGAGATCTGGGTACTGGTTATAAGTTTTGTTGCGCTGCTGATTCTCGGGGTACCAATCGCATACAGCATCGGGATATCAGGCACCCTCACGCTATTAATAAATGTTATGCCGCTGCCGGCATTCACGACGTTCTCACAACGAATGGCAACCGGACTCGATAGTTTTGCCCTGCTTGCTATCCCGTTCTTTATCCTGGCGGGCCAGTTGATGAATCAGGGGGGAATTGCACTGCGGCTGATTGATTTTGCCAAGGTGCTGGTGGGAAGGCTGCCCGGGGGACTGGCTTTTGTGAATGTGATGGCGAACATGCTTTTCGGGGCTATATCAGGTTCGGCAGCCGCCTCGGCATCTGCCATAGGCAGTTTTATGACTCCCAAAATGGTTGAGGAGGGCTACGATAAGCCATTCGCTGCTGCAGTCAATATAACTTCGGCCACAACGGGACTGGTAATTCCTCCCAGCAATATCCTGATCGTCTACAGCCTGGCCAGCGGAGGAGTATCAATTGCGGCACTTTTTATTGCAGGATATGTTCCGGGCATACTGACAGGACTGCTGCTTATGGGAGTGGCTGCAGCCTATGCCTACAGGAAGAATTACCCTGTCGGGGAAACGACCGGATTCAGAACAGGGGTAATGAAATTTCTCGATGCCATACCTAGCCTGATGCTCCTGGTAATAGTTATAGGAGGTATCCTGGCAGGTATTTTTACTGCGACTGAAGCTTCAGCAATAGCGGTGCTCTACGCACTTATACTGGCCCTGATCTATGGAGAAGTAAAATTGGCTCATATACCCTCCATCCTGCTCAAGAGTGTAAGGGTCACCTCAATTGTGCTGTTGCTTGTGGCCACCTCGATGGGAATGTCATGGGTAATGTCATTTGCCAACATACCACAAAACGTTAGTGCAGGTTTACTCTCAATTAGCACTAATGTAATAGTAATACTGCTTATTATAAATCTCATATTGCTGTTTGTCGGTATTTTCATGGATATGACCCCCGCAGTGCTGATATTCACACCTATCTTTCTGCCAATAGTAGCCGATCTTGGCATTGATCCGGTCCATTTTGGCATTATAATGGTGGTAAACCTTACCGTAGGACTCTGTACACCTCCGGTAGGATCACTGCTTTTTATCGGATGCAGTGTGGCGGATCTGAGCATAATGAAAGTGATACGTCCGCTTATGCCGTTTTTTATAGCTATGATAGTTGCACTTATGCTGATAACCTACATACCTGCAATCAGTCTCTGGCTGCCCGGTGTTTTCGGTTATTAAACTAAATTCAAAATGACTGATCTGAAAAAGCTCAACCGAAGGCAGTTCCTGGGTATGACAGGATCAGCCTTTGCCTTTACCGTAGTACCCAGGCATGTACTGGGAGGGCTTAACTATGTAGCTCCAAGTGATAAGATCACTCTCGGACTCATCGGTTGCGGTACCCAGCAACTTAGAGAACTTACTTCACTTATAACCGATAAGCGTATCCGGGTTGTGTCAGTTTGCGACCCGGTAAAACACCCCACGGGATACCTGGACTGGTCACCTTACGGCATAAGAGATTCAATAAGAGGATTGCTTGGTGATAAAAAGTGGGGAGAAGATCTGCCCGGAATCCCGGGAGGCCGTGATACCGGGAAAGAGGTAGTGGACAGGTACTACTCGGGACAGGGACAGGGACAGGGCCAGGGTCAGTCAGCCGGAAATAAAGGTTGCACAGCCTACGCCGATTTCAGGGAGATGCTTGACAGCGAACCTGACATGACGGCGGTAAAGATCATTACCCCTGATCACCAGCATGCCGTACAGGCCATTGCAGCAATGAAAAAAGGAAAGCATGTTATAATGCATAAACCTGTTGCAAACAGGGTTTATGAGGCAAGGGTTACGGTTGAAACCGCCCGGCAGACCGGTCTCACAACCCACCTGCTTGCCTGGAGCTACAGAAGTCAGTATGACGTAGTTAAAAAGTGGATTGATGAAGGTGCAATAGGCACTCTCAGGGAGGTTCACAACTGGTCATACAGGCCGGTATGGCCCCAGTGGCCGGAAAATCCTTCTGAACCAAAACCTGTTCCGGATGGATTTGACTGGGACCTTTGGCTGGGACCGGTGCCGGACAGGCCTTACCACCCTGACTTCACCCATAATGTTTATCGCGGATGGTACGATTTCGGGGCAGGAAGTGTGGCTGATATGGGGATATACAGCCTCTGGCCGCTGTTCAGGACCTTCGGCATCAATACCCCGCCGGTGAGCATTGAAGCACTTGGAACCACTACCAACACCGTTACACCACTTAATACCTGCCAGATGGTTAATAATACGGTATCCTTCCCCCACTCCAGTATACTGAGATGGAAATTTGAGCCCGAAACAGGTGCACCGGGGCTTGACCTTTTCTGGTATGACGGCGGAATGAAACCTCACAATCCCCCCGAGATGGAAGCCGACAACCTCGAGCTGCCAAGGGAGGGGATGCTGTTTGCAGGTGATGAAGGAAAAATTATCGGGGGTTTCCATTGCGAGAACCCGCGTATCATACCCCGTGAAAAAATGATCTCATTCACCGGTTCCGAAGATCCGCCGGAAGACAGGATCGAGCGGGGTACCGATGTATGGATCAATGCAGTGCTCAAAGGAGAACAATCACCGGGCAGCTTTCAGGATGTAGAGGTTTGTAATGAAACGACACTCCTTGCAGCAGTTGCCCTGAGAGCAGGAAGAAAGATCCTCTATGATCCTGAATCAATGGTTGTCAAGAACATCCCCGGGGCTGACAGGTTTCTATACCGCGGGGAGTACCGAAAGGGATGGGAAGTTTAATGAATTTATGTATCTTTACATATAAATTATCTAATATAATAAGATATGATATGATACAATTTAAGTGTGATGGTTGCGGGAATCAGTTTGATACACATGGCAAGGTACTGGAATACAACAGTCCCGTTTATGGTCCCTGCAGCAAGAAAGTGGCAGATTGCCCGAAATGCGGCAGTCAAAGCGACGAATACAGGCCGCCTAAAGTGTCAAAATCAAAATCTGCTTCTTACCAGGAGGCGATACCCTCGATGGGCGGCTGTGGTGGCGGGGGTTGCTGCCGCCAGCCATAATTAGTGTCCGTCCATAAACTGACTTTATAGTCAGACTCTAATTAAATAATAGCTTCCGGCAAAATTTTGAAAATCAAAAAAGGGATGATGTCATCCCTTTTTTGATTTTATCTCTGCCAGCCTGTCAAGCAGCTTATCCATTTCACCCGGATCAAGTCCCGGACGACTGAGCATCTCTTCAATCTCCTTTTGGGTATTGTCTGCAGAGATCGTGTCGCTCGGTTTTTTGCCGGCCGGCCGTTTAACCTCTTCCTTTTTCTCAGTTCCTAAATGTTCATTGAGCAGATCTTCTCCAACCTCGCTCCTGAGCTGAGTGATCATATTTTCCATCATCTGCCTGAAAGGTTCACGAAACTTCTCAGGAATATCGTCAGGCATCATGTGCTTCATCATCTCATACTGGTTCAGCATAAGCTTGAACTGACCGGCAAACTGCGGATTTGTCCCGGGCAGATTCCCCTCTGACATTTTGTCGGCCAGTTTTTTAAACAGGGCCAGCAATGTTTCAAAGTTATCCCTGAATGACTGGTCGTTTGAATCCATATTAACTCCTTTTTTACCTTTATATAACAACGGTTATGCCAAATTGTTGTTCTAAACAGGTTCAAAAAGGTTATTACAGGTTCTTAAAATCAAAGAGGCTGCTCCTGTACGAATCAATCGGTGCACACGAACATGTAAGATTCCTGTCACCATGGGCATCATCCACCCTGCTGACTGATGGCCAGAATTTATTGTCGGCTATCCATTTCAGAGGATAGGCTGCTTTCTGTCTGCCATAAGGACGGTCCCAGTTATCTGATACAGTAACCTCAGATGTATGCGGTGCATTTTTCAGCACGTTGTTCTTTTTATCTGCTTTCCCGTCACGTATCTCCATCATCTCACCATGGATACTCATCATAGCCTCCACAAACTTGTTCAGCTCATAAAGAGATTCGCTTTCAGTGGGCTCCACCATAAGAGTCCCTGCCACCGGGAACGAAAGTGTGGGAGCGTGAAATCCATAGTCCATCAAACGTTTGGCAATATCTGCCTCTGTTACACCAATCTCCTTATCATTCCTGAATTTGCGGCAATCAAGTATCATCTCGTGTGCCACAAAGCCGTTTACCCCCTTATAGAGTATATCATAGTGATCCTTCAGACAGGCAGCCAGATAGTTGGCATTGAGTATGGCAATTTTTGTCGCTTCAGTAAGTCCCCGCTCACCCAGCAACTTAATATAAGCATGTGAGATAGTCAGTATGCTCGCGCTTCCCCAGGGAGCGGCAGCGATTGCTTCATCTCCCTTTTCACCTCCCGTTTTAACGACAGGATGCTGTGGCAGGAATTCAACAAGATGGGCAGCAACACCAATTGGACCCATTCCGGGGCCACCCCCGCCGTGAGGAATGGCGAAAGTTTTATGCAAGTTGAGATGACACACATCTGCCCCGACTATGGCAGGATTGGTAAGCCCTACCTGCGCATTCATATTTGCACCATCCATATAAACCTGTCCCCCGTTCTCATGAATTATCTCATTCATCTCAATTATTCCCGGCTCATAGACCCCGTGTGTTGACGGGTAAGTAACCATAAAGGCCGCAAGGTTATCCCTGTGCTTTCCGGCTTTTGCCCTAAGATCCTTCAGGTCAACATTACCGTGCTTGTCGCAATCAACAATTACCACTTCCATGCCGGCCATAACAGCACTAGCAGGGTTGGTACCGTGAGCCGATGAAGGGATAAGGCAAATATTCCGGTGTCCTTCGTTTTTGCTCCCGTGATATCCCCTGATGACCATCAGGCCGGTATATTCACCGGCCGCACCTGAATTGGGCTGGAATGATATTGCATCATAGCCGGTTATCTCACAAAGATCAGCAGCCAGTTCATCCATCAGTTCATGGTATCCTGCCGCCTGATCAACCGGAACGAACGGGTGGATACCCCCAATCTCGGGCCAGCTTAATGAAAGCAACTGGGTTGCAGCATTCAGTTTCATGGTGCAGGATCCGAGCGATATCATTGAGTGTGTGAGACTGAAGTCCTTTCTCTCCAGCTTCTTCATATATCTCATCAACTCGGTTTCAGAACGATAAGCCTTGAATACATCAAGGGTAAGGAAAGAGCTTTCGCGGATAAAACTCTTGTCAAACCACGCCTTCTCTTCCAGCTTATCAGTTGTCAATGGATCTTTTCCAACAGCCCGGGCAAAGACCGATACTATAAGATCAATATCCTTTACAAGTGTAGTCTCATCAGTGCTGATTCCTAAAGTCTTTTCATCAAAATAGAGGAAGTTGATCCGGTTTTCAAGTGCAATCTTCCTGATATCTGCTGTGCTCACACCTTCGGGCAATGTAATTCTGAGAGTATCAAAGAAGCTCTTATTCTCCTGTTTATAGCCAAGTTTTTCCAGTTTCACCGACAAGGTCCCTGCGCAATGATGTACATGCCGGGCAATCCGTTCCAGTCCCTCTTCTCCGTGATAAACAGCATACATACCTGCCATTGTTGCCAGTAATGCCTGCGCTGTACATATATTGGAGGTTGCACGCTCCCGCTTGATATGCTGCTCCCTTGTCTGCAGTGCCATTCTGAGTGCATGGTTGCCCTGTGCATCAACGGTCACTCCTATTATTCGTCCCGGTATGTGACGCTTGAATTTTTCACGTGTTGCAAAATACCCGGCATGCGGACCTCCATAACCAAGAGGTATGCCAAATCTCTGGGTAGAACCTACCACCACATCTGCCCCCCATTCACCGGGTGGTGTTAAAAGTGCCAGACTAAGGATATCTGCAATAACTCCTGTGTACACTCCTTTATCTGATGATTTTTTCACAAAATCCCGGTAATCACATATACTGCCGTCACCAGCCGGATACTGGACCAGAAGTCCGAAATAATCATCACCCGGTGCAGATTCCTTATAACTTCCTGTTACCAGGTCAATGCCCAGCGGTATTGCCCTGGTTTTAAGCACAGCAAGATTCTGCGGAAAAATATTCTCATCAACAAAAAACTTAACGGCCCCGTTTTTAACCTTATCCCTGGACCGGGAGTTGAACATCATAATCATTGCTTCGGCTGCCGCAGTGGCCTCATCAAGCAGTGAGGCATTGGCAATCTCCATACCGGTAAGATCCATTACCACGGTCTGGAAGTTTAGCAGTGCTTCCAGCCTGCCCTGAGATATCTCAGCCTGGTAAGGTGTGTATGAAGTATACCAGCTCGGGTTTTCAAGAATATTTCGCTGTATAACCGGGGGGAATATAGTATTGTAATAACCAAGACCAATATAGGACTTATATACTTTGTTTTTTGAAGCAATCTCCCAAATGCGTTGCAGGTATTCGTACTCACTAATACCCTCCTCCGGCAGGTTCATTGGCTCTTTTAACCTTATTGATTCCGGAACGGTTTTATCAATGAGCTCCTCCATTGATTCGACGCCTGCTCTTTTGAGCATGCCGTCAATTTCTTCGGGACGGGGACCGTTATGACGGTACAGAAAATTATCTAATGCCATATCTCAGATAAATTACATAGTTAACATAAAGAATTATCCTTTATTTTGTAAAAATAAAAATTAGCAATGGTGATAACCAAGATAAAAATCATGATATGCTGCTCATTCCTGCCGGACCTGAAGGGCAGTTTACCGCTATGTTGAAAAATTGTGCGGTAAAGGATATGAATCCGGAAAAACTCAGGAAGTTATAAACGGATTTGTCCTGTTCTCTTCTCCTATGGTTGTTTCGGGACCGTGACCGCAGTATACCTTCACATCTTCAGGAAGAGTCATCAACTTCTCCCTTATCGAACTTATAAGGGTATCATAATTCCCCCCCGGCAGATCTGTTCTTCCTATACTCCCGTTGAACAATGCATCGCCCGCAATAACAAATTTATCCTCTGCGCTGTACAAGGCTATACTTCCTGGAGAGTGACCCGGTACATGAAGGATTTCAAGGGCAGAATTACCAAAAACAAGTGGTTTTCCCTCCTCCAGATATTCATCAATTCCCGGTGGCTCTTCAACCTCAAATCCGAACATAAGGCCATGTTCAACGGCATTGGCAATAAGAGACTCATCGCCGGCATGGGCAGCAACAGGAACCTTGTATTTATTCTTGAAAAAGGAGTTTCCAAGAAGGTGATCTACATGGCAATGTGTGTTTACAATCCTAACAGGTTTGAGTTTATTATTTTCAATGAAATAGAGCACCTCCTTTTTTTCTTCTACTGTGTAACTGCCCATATCAACAAAGATACATTCACCGGTCTCATCATAGAGAAGAAATGAATTTTCCTGGAAGGGATTAACTACGAATTTTTGAACTTTTATCATAATATTACATCGATTTGCCTTTCAATAAAGGAACAAAGACGAACCGTCCATGTTCAGTTTCCGAATACTCATCATCGCTTTTTCTTTCTATCCTGGTCATCACCTGCGAGCTGCTGTCGCCCAGCGGGATTACCATGATGCCTCCGATCTTGAGCTGTGATTTAAGCTTTTCAGGTATTTCGGTTGCACCTGCTGTTATCAGAATCCTGTCAAAAGGTCCGTAAGAAATCTGGCCCTCGTAACCATCTCCGTAAAAAAAATTTGCTTTATATCCTATTGAAGGCAAAAATGATTGTGCCTTCAAAAAAAGGTCACGCTGACGCTCGATGGTAAATACCTTGGCTCCCATTTCAACCAGAATTGCCGTCTGGTATCCTGAACCGGTACCTACCTCGAGTACCTTATGATAACGATCAACCTCAAGAAGCTGGGTTTGAAATGCTACTGTATAGGGCTGGGAAATTGTCTGTCCGCAACCTATAGGAAAGGCCTGATCCTTATATGCATATTTAACAAAACTTGTATCCATGAAAAAATGCCTCGGCACATTCATCATGGCATTGAGAACTTTTTCATCTTTAATCCCCTTGGAATGCACCTCTTCAACAAGGATCTTCCTTAAACCTTTATGACGGTATGTATCGTTCATTACTTTTTGCAGATAATTTTTGAATCCGAACTGCGGCTGAAAATTGCTGCAGGGACTGCTAAATTACATTATTTTTATTTTCAAACCGACCAAACCGGTATGTTTAATAATATTGTTTTCTATGGTAGTGATTATAGCAAATGCGTGAGATGCTAACGACAAATTAACGCCATTAATCCTGATTCATGACGGAATTAACAACATACGGTTGATAAGTATAGGGTGGCAGGGAATTGTTAACGTGCAAAATACCTTACTTTTGCAGTAAAATGAATCCACCTGTTACTGTGTAACACAATAAGTCATGAACACTACTTTTAACGCCGGTCTTGTAGGAAATTCCGACAACCCCTTAATCCAGATTATAGAGTCTTATCCCGCATTCCATATAACCGGCTGCCTTTATCCGGATAGCAGTAAAACCCTGCAAAACAGAGTGACGGGTAAACGGCCCGGCCCTTTATCCAGGGAAAAGCTATTTGAGTTGAACAGTGTTATTATATTCCTCGATTCGGGCCCTGGTATTATGGACCTTATTACAGAGGCACTAAAGCGCTCAATGCATATTATGCTTTTTAATCCCGGTGCACTGCGATCATGGGAGCTGGCAGAACTTATAAAATTGAGAGAAGAAGCTCAGGCTACAGTATTCGCCAGGTATTTTGAAAGATATGGTCCCGTAATACAGGCCTGCAAGAGATTGATCGGACGTCCGGCACTTTTAAATATCAGGCTGATGGTGCCGCAAAGCAAGAGCCATACTGAGCAAGAGGCCATAGCAGTTAACAATAACGTATTGAGGATGCTCGACGCTCTCCTGTTCCTGAGTCCGTCAAATATTAAAAAAATCCGGTCACTGCGTCAGCCTTTTGGAAGCACTGCAGCAGGGCTTGTAAGCTCAAGGATTGAATTTGACAACGGAACTGTAGCCAACCTGCTCTTTTCAGATATTTCCGAAAAAGAGTCATTTACCATTGATATATATAATAACAATATGGTTGTTTCGGCAGATATTACCGGGGCAAAACTTACCAGGATGACAAGGGCAGGAGAAAATGGTCTTACTGCCAAAAAAGAGAAATTCTCAAAAGGCAATAACCAGTCAGTTTATGATGAACTTGAGCGCTTTCATCAGGCAATAAATGGCAACAGGGATTCAGGAAATGATCTGTTTGAAATATTCCGGATGACTGAATTGATTTCGAAAATAACTGAAAAGGCAGCTTTCTTCTGAATCCCCATGATACTGAAGCCTCACAAAATAACATGAACAATAAAAAGCAGATCAGCAAATATGTTGCAGGTGATATGATCTCGGCAATAACCAGCTGGTATCTTTTTTACTCATTTTTCACAGAGAAATACCCCGGACCGGCAATTAGCCATGTTGAGCCGGCAGAAAGTGATTATTATTTTGTCTCCGGAGCGATTCTTTTTACTGCTTTCTGGCTACTGTTCCTGCGTATGAGGGGTTTCTACCGTGAACCCTTTCGCCGTTCAAGGCTTAAGGAGCTGGGTGCTTCAATAATGACAACAATTTCGGGTTCGCTGATAATAAATATAATACTGATAGCCCTTAATCTGATACCGGGTGAACTGAATATCTACTTTAATTGTTTTTTAGTTCTTTGCTATATATATTTTCCACTTTCATACATTCCAAGGTTACTTATAACTTCCAAAACGATATCTGATATCAGAAAAGGAAAGATTGGCTTTAACACGCTTATTATCGGCAGCGATAAAAAAGCAGTTGATATATATAATGAAATTAAACAACAGATAAGGTCAACCGGTAACATATTTACAGGTTTTATAAATACCAACGGAAACAGCTCCTGTCCCATGTCTGCTGTTTTACCAAATCTGGGGGGACTGGAACGGCTGAACCAGATTATTGCCGAATATGAAGTACGGGAAGTGATAATTGCAATTGAATCTACTGAGCATGACAAGATTGACAGCATTATTAATAAACTTGATCAGCCCGGAATTGAGATTAAGGCTCTTCCGGGAATGCATGATATTCTTACCGGAAGGGTAAAGATAAATACTATCCTGGAAACACCTCTTATTCACCTTTCACACACCTTCATGCCCCCCTGGCAGCAAAACCTCAAACAGATAATTGATATTGTTTTTTCACTGTCAGCAATTATTATCCTGATACCACTTTCAACAGTAATAATGATCTGGATAAAGCTCAGTTCAAAAGGACCTGTCATATACAGCCACGAACGAATAGGAAAGAATGGAAAACCGTTCAGGATTTATAAATTCAGGACAATGATTGACAATGCCGAAAAGAACGGACCCGAACTTTCGTCCGGTAACGATGCCAGGATTACCAAACCCGGAAGGTTCCTCAGAAAGACCAGGCTTGACGAGATTCCTAATTTCATTAATGTGTTAAAAGGAGACATGTCAATTGTTGGGCCCCGGCCTGAAAGGAAGTATTACATTGATAAAATTGTAACCCAGGCACCGCATTACAAACACCTTCTGAAAATTAAGCCGGGTATCACATCCTGGGGGCAGGTGAAATTTGGCTATGCCGGTAGTGTTGATGAAATGATCCAGCGATTGAAATATGATATAATCTATCTTGAAAATATGTCTGTTTTTGTTGATTTCCAGATCATGATCCTTACATTTTTAATAATTTTCAAGCGAAAGGGTGTCTGATTATGCTGATCATTTTTCCCCTTGACAATTGTTTTTCTTAATTTTATACTGTAATAAGCTAAAATTATATATAACCCTTAAAATCAAACAGGATGGAAAAAAAGAAGAAGTTTGCAGTAGTACTGGCAGGATGTGGTGTGTTTGACGGCAGTGAGATACATGAGGCAACAATGACCCTTTACGCCATCATGAAAAACGAGGGGGAGTATGAAATTTTCGCACCCGATATTGCGCAAAATCATGTTATTAACCACATATCGGGAGAGGAGATGAATGAGTCCCGTAATGTACTGATCGAATCTGCACGTATAGCACGAGGGAAAGTAAGAAAACTTGATGATTTCAAAACAGCAGATTTTGATGCCATAGTGTTCCCGGGAGGTTTTGGTGTAGCGAAAAACCTCTCCACATTTGCCTTTGATGGTGCCGACTGCAAGGTAAACAAAGAAGTGAAAAGAGTTGTAGAAGAGATGGTGAAAAGCGGGAAACCTATCGGTGCACTCTGCATCTCACCGGCAGTCATGGCAAAAATCCTCGAAAAACCCGTTCTGACAATCGGCCAGGATGAAGGAACTGTAAAAGCTTTGGAAAGTATGGGGGCCACACATAAAACTACCGGTCATGGAGAAATNGTTGTTGATGAGAAATATAAACTGGTCACAACACCATGCTACATGCTTGATGCCAATATTCTGCATATCGCCGAAGGCGCTGACGCGGTTATAAAGGCAATCTTCCGGTTGTTCTGAATAAAACCCGAGAAACCGGACCATCTTCCCGCATTTTCGGTAATCTCCTGATGCCGGGTATTAGTACCCGGCCGGGAGATGTCATATCTGCCCTGTATCAATAAGATGCAATATCTGGTCGATCAATTTATCCTCTCCTTCGGCGTCAAATCTGGATTTAAGATTTGACCCGAACAGTCGGGCGATGGCTTGCCAGAAAAATGCTGAGAATGATCCTCTTAGTTCACGCAAAAGCTCATAAGAAGTATTGCCGGTCTCCCTGTCTATAAGCTTGATCAATAATCGACCCTGGGTAATTGTCAGTGATTTGAGTTCATTCTCAAACTCATCCATTAGCTCCTGTTCCACATTCTTTACAAATTCCTTGCGCTCACGTTCAGTTTTGAGATTAATGAATTCCTGGTTCATTTCATCAAGCTTTTCCGCTGCAAGAAGTGCATAGGGATAAACAATTTTGAGATTGTACACCAGTCGTTCATACCGTCTCATATCCCTTCTGCTGGTAAATCGGGGGACAGGGTATACCTGAACCTCATCTATGGTGGAATGCAACAGTGTATCACCGTCCTTTATCATCTGCTTTAATATTTCAAAGTGACGGATATTAAGGGTATCGTCATGCAGCTCCTGGCTGTAAACACTGTTGAGGCATAAGAAAAATCCTGCCGCTATGGTTATTATTCTTGTCATATTAAATTACAAACGTATCTGCCCCGGCTCTATTGTTAACTTATCGTGGATAAAGAAATCCGTTTGAAATATATATGCAAATTTAATTCCAAAATTGTCTTAAAAAAAGGTATACTCTTTTTACCTTAATTATGTTACATATTTAACTCCCCATGCGTGATCGTATACTTATTCAAGGTTCACATAATCTCGAATTAACCAGTTTGTGCAAAATGATTCTATCTTTATGGCTTCAAAAAGAAAATAATTTTTGTAATCCAATACAGAATAACCTCAAAAATTGTAGTGCATTGTCTCATTATCACCGGAACAGAAAACCTTTAAATCTATTTGCCAGAAGGTTGCTGGTTTTAGCCGGAACAGTGTCGCTGGGACTCGGCACTCTTGGTATATTGATTCCCCTTCTGCCTACAACACCGTTCCTGCTGCTTACGGCAGCATGTTATATAAGAAGTTCCGAAAGGCTTTATAAATGGCTTATGGATCACAGGCTATACGGAAAATTTCTTCATAATTACTTGGAAAAAAGAGCAATTTCCCTGAATGTTAAAATCGGAAGCCTGACACTGCTATGGGTAACAATAATAACATCCTCCCTGTTCTTTCTATCAGTTACCTGGTTGCAGATTCTTCTGATAATCAAAGCTGTTCTGGTCACCCTGCACATACTCTCATTCAAAACCATGAGGTGATTTTAGAAGAACAAGGTGTTCGGTGGCCGGTTCCATGATGCGGCGAACAAGCCTGTGTACAAACTCCGGAGTACTATTCAGCAGCATCAGAGTACAAAAATGGGAGATGAATGACTGACCCGAATTTGATTAAAAGGATTATCTTTGCCAACTTCTTTGAGGCAAACTAATATCAACTATAAATGAACGATAAGGTTAAAATTGACGTTTGTTCAGAAATTGGTGAACTGGAAGCAGTAATTCTGCATTCACCCGGATCTGAAGTTGAGAACATGACTCCCGGTAATGCTGAGAGGGCTTTGTACAGCGACATTCTGAACCTCCCGGTAGCACAAAAGGAGTATGCACAGCTGGAGCAGGTTCTCAGGAAATTCGCAAGGGTATACCAGGTAAAGGATCTGCTGGTTGAAACATTGAATAACTCCAGGGTTAAAGAAGATCTTGTTGAAAAAATATGTAACAACCTTAATATCAGCGATGCAAAAGATTATCTACTGGGAAAATCACGAAAAGAGCTGGCCGACCATCTGATTGAAGGGCTGGTAATGCAGAAGAATACACTGACCAGGTTTCTGAGCCAGGAGCGGTATTCGCTGCCTCCGCTGCATAATTTCTTTTTTACAAGGGATGCGGCTATACCAATGCTGGATTCAGTGCTTATTAGTAATATGGCTAATAAGGTTAGGGAAAGGGAATCGATTATACTGGAGGCTATTTTCGATTATAGCGGGGTGTTCAAAACAAGAACTCACAGCGCAATGCATCCTGATCCGCTGGTCAAAATAGAGGGAGGTGACATTCTGGTTGCCAGGGAAGATATCCTTCTGATAGGGAACGGAGCACGGACCAGCTCCCAGGGAATAGACATGATACTTAAAATGCTAAGTGACCAGAACAGCGGGAAAATGCATGTTATCGTCCAGGAGCTGCCGAAAAGCCCGGAATCATTTATCCATCTTGATATGGTCTTCACCCTGCTGGACAGGGACTGCTGTATGGTTTATGAACCTGTTATATTCAAAACCAGCAAGTACCAGACTGTACATATCACTATTGAAAACAGAAAGGTCAGCTGTATCAAGGAGCAGAGAAATATACCCGAAGCACTCAGGAGTCTTGGTATGGATATGAAACCGTTATTTTGCGGCGGTAAATCAGATCCCTGGTTCCAGGAAAGAGAGCAATGGCACAGCGGTGCTAACTTTTTTGCCTTCGCTCCCGGCAAAGTGATAGGTTACGGAAGAAATACCTACACGCTTGAAGAGATGAACAGGAACGGATTCGAGATAGTAGATTCATCAGATATTATATCAGGAAAGGTTGATCATAACCAATATGAAAAGATCCTGATTGCACTGGATGGATCTGAATTGCCACGTGGCGGTGGAGGAGCCAGATGTATGACTATGCCGCTCAGGAGAAAGCCTGTGTCCTGGTAAATCTCAAATTAGTTATCCGGAAAACGATCCGTAACAAATAAAGTATTGCTACTGAACCACCTTTTTAACCAGATCGGCCGATTCCTGTAAAGTAACTGCCGAATATACTTTCAGTCCCGACTCATCTATCAGCTGTTTAGCTTCCTGCGCATTGGTGCCCTGAAGCCTCACTATAACAGGTATGTCAATCGTGCCAATTGTTTTGTAGGCATCAACTATTCCCTGTGCTACCCTGTCACATCTTACAATTCCTCCAAAAATATTAATAAGGATTGCCCTCACATTAGGATCTTTTAGTATTATGCGGAAACCCGCTTCAACAGTTGCTGCATTTGCCGTTCCTCCAACATCAAGAAAATTGGCGGGGTCACCTCCTGAAAGTTTTATAATGTCCATAGTGGCCATTGCCAGTCCGGCACCATTAACCATGCATCCCACATTACCGTCAAGTTTGACAAAATTAAGGTCATGTTTCCCGGCCTCCACTTCTGAAGGATCCTCTTCGGTAATATCCCGCATTCCGGCATAGTCGGAATGGCGAAAAAGTGCATTGTCATCAATTACAACTTTGGCATCAGCAGCCAGTATAAGGTTGTCAGAAGTTTTAAAAACCGGGTTGATCTCAAAAAGTGATGCATCTGATTGTTCATATGACCGGTACAGTGCCGTTACAAACCCTGTCATCTCCTTGTATGCTTTACCTTCAAGGCCAAGATTGAAAGCTATCTTTCTTGCCTGGAATGGTTGCAGACCTGCTGCAGGATCTATAGATTCCCTGTGTATAAGGCCGGGTGTCTTTTCAGCCACCGCCTCTATGTCCATACCGCCTTCGGTGGAGTAAATAATTGTGTTCCGGCCTGTTTCCCTATCCATCAGGACGCTCATATAGTACTCTGCAACCTCACTCTCACCCGGATAGAATATGCCTTGTTCAACAAGCACCTTGTGGACCGTCTTTCCGGCAGGTCCGGTCTGATGGGTTACCAGGTTCATACCAAGAATATCTCCGGCAAATTCAGATACCTCACCGGGTGAAGAAGCAATCTTTACTCCTCCACCCTTCCCTCGTCCGCCGGCATGTATCTGAGCCTTTACTGCCCAGCTGCCTGCACCTGTTTTTTCTTTAATCTTTATTGCAGCGTCTCTGGCCGCCTCAGGCGAATCAACAACCATTCCTTCAGGAGTGGCAACACCAAATTGTTTCAGAATTGACTTTCCCTGGTATTCATGTAGGTTCATATGTTATCGATTATTATATTTGAAAGTGCTAAAATTATTCATTTTTTTTATTTTATAAAGCCGATTTCATATAAATCATTGAAACAAATATGTCCAGACTGAAACTTGCCAACGATGAACTGGAAAGGAAAACAGTTGATGCATTTAAAAAAGCCTCCAAGTCGCCGCTCATCGTAATTCTTGATAATGTAAGAAGCCTGAATAATATCGGTTCGGTATTCAGAACTGCCGATGCATTTCTGGTTGAAGCAATCTACCTGTGCGGTTATACCGCTAAACCCCCTCATAAGGATATTCATAAGACAGCTCTCGGCGCAACAGAATCAATTGAATGGAAACATTTCAGTAAAACATCCGGGGCTATTCAATACCTTAAGGATAAAGGATACCATATTATTGCACTAGAGCAGACCCGGAGCAGCATTCCCTTACCCGAATTTTACCCTGAAGAGGATGCAAAATACGGACTGATATTCGGTAACGAGGTTAAAGGTGTGGATCAGGAGGTTATAGATATTAGCGACACCTGTATTGAAATACCACAGTTCGGAACGAAACACTCATTCAATATTGCCGTCAGTGCAGGTATAGTATTATGGGATTTTTATATAAAAAAAGAGAGGCCACCTTTCAGGTAGCCTCTCCTTAAAAAAATATCTATAAACCTTAGTTCACAATAGAAGTAAATGTTGCATCCTGGAAGTAGCGTCCAAACTCAATGTTGGTTTTTGCGTCTTCCTTAAGTGATGCATCCCTGCTAACTGCAGTTCTGAGGTTGTCAAATGCCATTGTGTTATCCTGCTTTCTGGCACCGATAATTGCACGCAGATAATAAACCATGGCATCAGGCTGCTCAATATTATTCAGGATCCTGAGAGCATCGTCATCATTCTTCTGGAGCATTTTAACAAGCGCATTGTTGACCTCCGCCATATTTCCGAAATGGCCTGAAGCTTTTGCATATTCACCTTTCTTTATGGCAATTATTCCAAGATTGTAATTGGTCTCATTTGTTGGTGTTGCAACTGACGAAAGCAACTCTTCCGCCTGTTCCATGTTACCTTCCATAAGAGCAATCGCTCCAAGGTTGTTTTTAACTACATCGTTGTCGGCAATTCTTTGTGCAGACTGGAAGGCTTGCTTTGCCGCTGCAATATTTCCAAGCTCTACCTGAACAGCTCCAATGCTGTTGAAAGCCCTGAAACATCTGGGGAACTGCTGTGATGCCCTTGTGTAGATCTCAAGCTTCCTGTTCAGGTCAGGATAAAGTGTTGCCGTATAAAGTATCTCTTCAAGGTTCAGCTGAGTATAGTCAGAACTGTATATCTGCCTGAGCTCATCATCTGAATACCCAATCATCTCAACGTTTATCTGCATTACTGAACGACGAAGCTGGGGAAGTATCCTGTCTGCAATTTGCGTATATGCGGCAGAAATGTTCTTGATCTCCCTTTCACGTACTTCCGGATCTGAGTACATTGAAAGGACTCTCAGGATAAGTTCCTTATCTGATATATCCGACTCTTCCATCAAGGCCCTGAATCCTTCCCAGTCCTCGCCAAGGGCTCTTGCATTATAGAAATTATCATTCTTTTCAACATTGACGCTTCTTAGTTCACTTGTCAGAACCCTGTCGGATGTCTCTTTCCTCTGGTTTGAAAGTCTTTCGTTAAAGTCAATCGGACCATCGGGAGAAGCATATGCATTTATCCCAACGCTTTTCAGGTCAATTCTCTCGTCCTCAGCTGCGTTTGCAAGAAACTCCCTGAATTCATTCATTCTGTCAGACCTTAACTCGCTTTGACGTACATCGGCACGATTGATAACATAAAATATTGCCGACTCCTTGGTTTCGGGTATTATTCTCTTGAAGTTATCTCCGACTTTAACAGGCTTCGGATCGTTCACAACCAGGGTCGAAGTAGCTATAACACCATCAGCAACCTTCAGGGGATCAAAATCAACCTCATTGTTTCTCATCCTTGCATTTACCCTTATCTCTAGTTCAGACACCCTCATGTCTTCACTAAACGGGACTTTATCATTATAATTGAAACTCCCACCACTTCTGTTAATTACCTGGTGATTATCCCGTACATTCTCTCCCTGCAGTGTTATGCTGCTAAGAGCAGTTTCACCGCCTTCATATACTAAAACGGGGGTAACTTCAACGATTGCCCGTCTGTTGAAATACCTGTCGGGGTATGTTCCCCTGATGGTTACATCAACTTCTCCGGCATGTGCTTCAAGCACCTCTGGAGTTACACTGTATCTAACGTCGGTGGCATCATTTCTCATTTTGTTCAGGCCACCGCAACTGCTTAGCAACACAATCGCCAGAACAAACAAAGCTAGGTTAAAACGAGTCTTCTTCATAGTTTAATTTTTATTTAATTACACAAATCAATTTGTTCAATGGTGAAACTATTGTAGATTCTACCGGATTTACACACGAATACAAACTTACTACATTTTTGAAATATTTCTTAATAAAATTAAGAAATATTTACAAAACTACACGATTTATGCCTGAAGTATGGTTGCCTGCAAAAATTAACCGGGCAATCTCGTCAAAAACATCCCGGTCTGATACAAAATCTGAATCACCCAGGTCAAT
>SL_3KL_010_SEDDRAFT_10000332_pt1 | contig 36887 bp, 28 predicted proteins | sample SodLakKL_010_SED_2_FD_10381 | JGI IMG/M metagenome (IMG submission 10381) | reverse complement strand
AAGGTCACACTTAAAGACATATCAGAAGATACGGGATTGTCGATCTCTACCGTTTCCAGGGCCCTTTCTCGTACCGGGAAAATCAGTAAAGAGAATGAAAGGAAGATTTTTGAGAGCGCGCACAGATTAAATTACCCTCTCATGAATATTCATACCCCGGTTGAGCTGCGTAAGAATATTAACATAGCCATGATTACCCGGCACTTTACCGGAGAATTTTTTGCTTCCCTTTTTGAGGGATTCGATCTGTCGACACGCGATACAAAAGCCAGAATGAGCCTCATTAGTATCAGCCATAGCTCAACGCCGGTTAACCAGATTATTTCCGAACTGGACAGAAAATTCTACGATGCTGCCGTAATTTTCCTTCCCGAATTTAAAGCCGCTGATTATTTACAGCTGATTGACATAGTATCGGATGACTTTCCGCTCGTATCAATTGCTCCGATTGCAAACCCGGTTATGGACACCGTGACCTTCGATAACTACAGAGGCGGATTTCTTGCAGCCAGCCATTTTGAAGATCGAGGTTTCAGCAAGCTTGGAATAATACAGGGGCCCGTTAAACAGTCGGAAGCCATGCTTAGAAAAAGCGGGTTTATCGACTTTATCAATGCCTCCGATAACATGGAACTTACCTGGCAATTCAGCGGTGACTACTCTTTTCAGAGAGGAAAAGACGCTTATAAGGAATTTCAATCGCTGGCAGATAAACCGGAAGCTATATTTTGCAGTAATGACGGACAGACTCTCGGATTTATGCATAGTGCCATACGCGACGGTATACACATACCAGAGGATGTAGCAGTGATTGGCTATGATGACCTTCCAACCTGCGAGCTATACACACCTACCATCACATCCGTACATACACCTTACCAGCTGCTTGGCAAAAAGACCCTTGAACTGATTTTCAACAGACTGGAAAAACGCACTGAAAATTTACACACCGGCTACACAAGTCTTGTTCCGGTTTCTCTCAGCATCAGAGAAAGCTCGACAGAATTTGCCAATGTCTACAATAAGTATTACTCATAAACCCACCTGAACGAAAATGTGACCCGCACATGGCGGATATACGGATAAAGAATCAAGTCCGGCCCTCATATTACAAGAATCCTGACCACCCGATTGGAAAACGTATCGAGGACTTACTGAGCCGCATGACGCTCCGTGAGAAAATTGGTCAGATGACGCAGCTTGATGTTACTCTCATCAACACAACCGGCGAACAAAAAGATATTGAGCTCGACCTAAAAAAAGCTCGCGACTTAATCAGGAACCACCATATTGGATCGTTTCTGAACGGGGAGGCCGTTCCTGCCCGAACCTGGCACAGGTTCATGACCAAACTGACCCGAATTGCCGTCGAAGAAAGCCGGCTGGGCATCCCGATCATCTATGGAATTGACCATATCCATGGGGCCAGCTACCTTGAGGGAGCCACCGTCTTTCCGCACAACATCAATCTCGGGGCCACTTTCAATCCCGAGCATGCCCGCAATACCGGAAAAGTGACGGCGCTTGAATCGGCCGAACTTGGCCACCACTGGATATTTGCCCCCGTACTCGACCTTGGCGTAAATCCTCTCTGGCCACGTTTCTGGGAAACCTATGGCGAAGATCCACACCTTGCATCCGAAATGGGCGCTGCCAATGTGGATGGACTTCAGAACTGCAGCGAAACGCTGCCCCACAGGCAGGCTGCCACCGCTAAACACTTTATCGGTTACTCAGATCCAAGAAGCGGACGCGATCGAACTCCGGTGCATTTATCGATGCAGCAGATTCATGAATTTCATCGCCCTTCATTCCAGAAAGCGATTGATACAGGACTAAAGACAATTATGACCAACGCCGGTGAGATCAGTGGTATCCCCGTAGTTGCTTCCTATACCCTGATGACCCGGCTTCTTCGCGAAGACATGGGTTTTGAAGGCGTGTTGATTACCGACTGGGACGACATCGGTAAGCTGGAAGATTTTCACCATACCGCCCAAAATTTCAAGGAGGCCACCTTTGCTGCGGTTGAGGCCGGCATCGATGTTAGCATGACCCCTCTCCATCTCGATTTTAATGAGTCTCTTCTGGAACTGGTCGAAGAAGGAAGGATTACCGAAGAACGAATCGATGAATCGGTGAGAAGGGTTCTCCGCATCAAGTTTGAGCTGGGGCTTTTCGAGCATCCTTATCCGCCCGATACTGCACCCGTAAACGCAGGCAGCCCCGATAACAGAAAGAAAGCCCTCGAGGCCGCCCGCGATTCTATGGTTCTGCTAAAGAACCACGATGATGTTCTTCCTGCTGCCAAACCTAAACGCATCGGGTTATTCGGCATCTCCGCCAATAGTAAACGTAACTTTTGCGGCGGCTGGACGCTGACATGGCAGGGAGCCGAAGAATCCCGTTTTCCGGAGCAGATGCCCACGCTGTTTGACGCTCTCCGCAGCGAATTTCCCGGTGCGGAAGTCACTTGTTTTGGGTGTAATGATGTTCCCGGCCTTTCCGGCTCACAGAGCGAACAAAAAGAATTCGTTGCCATGCTGAATGACTTCGACCTGCTCATTTACGCCGGCGGCGAGGAGCCCTATTGTGAGTTTGCCGGCAACATTAACGACTTACGCCTGCCGGAGAGTCAGGCCGGCGAGCTGAAGCTTCTTTCGAAAGCGCAGCCCCCGCTCGTGTTTGTGCTGATTTCGGGCCGGCCGCTCATTGTAACTGAACAGATTAAAGATTCGGACGCCATGCTTTTTGCAGGCCTGCCGGGCTTTGAAGGGGCAGAAGCGATTGCGGGTATCATCAGCGGCAGGTTCAATCCAACCGGGAGGCTTCCGTTCTCGTACCCGGTGCACCCGAACCATTTTCTCCCATACAACCACAAGAAGAGCAGCATCTACCATTTCGACATTGACAATGCCAACCAGATTATTCAGAAAGAGGATAGCTACACCCCATATCCGTTCGGATTTGGCCTGAGCTATACTACATTCCGGTATTCCCGGTTCAGGCTCGGCACCAAAACACTTTTGCAAAAAGGTACTTTAACCGCAGAGATCACGGTTACCAACACCGACAGCCGGGAAGGCACAGAAACCGTGTTATGGTTCATTTCTGCCCATAAGGGACGGATTTCAAGGCCCGTGAAGGAACTGAAGCATTTTGAACAGGTAAGCCTTAAGCCCGGAAAGTCCGCAAAGATGAGCTTCACTATAACCCCCGATCATCTCTCCTACCCCGATGAGAATGGCAAGCCAATTCTTGAACCGGGAACGTTCAGCCTCATGGCCGGCGGACTAAAAGAGAATTTCTGTTACGAGGGCTAAGCTGTTTTTTTTAATAACTTATCTCTTGCACTTTTGCCTTGATGCAAAAGTGCCAAAAAATCAAGGCGATGAATTCCCGAGACGTTCGCTTCGGCTGCGCGGTACGAATCCAAGGCCCCGCCTTAATGGCTAATATTTCGTGGTCAATTTATACCCTGCGTGGCTTAGGATTCGTAATGCACCGCTCCGCCTTGCGAACCGCGAATTCAAGGCCGAGAAAACTCATTAGAAAAGCAGACCTTCTTTGGTAGAATACGGGCTAAAATTGTTTAGGGACTTCTAAACATTCATTTTCAGAGGCGTAATCTATCAATTATTAATACAAGAAAATTTCACTATCAAAAAGTGCAGAATACAGGAGTTTTTTGTGCTATTCCGTGCTTCCGTGGCAATCATTTGCTATAATTCTCATAGGAAGAAATTTCGGTTTCAATTCCTAATCTCATCGCAAAAATTTCACGGTAAAAAATTCAAACCCTTGCTAAACGCTTCGTTATCAAAAACCGTTAGGTGGCATGACGATAAGTGACCTGAAGATGTAATCGTCATTCGAAAACCTGCAATTAATCCTTAGTTCGATTTAATAAAATGACAATTGGGAGGACTCCCCTCCTTTATAAGGAGGGGTCAGGGGTGGTTCAAAAATTTTTTCAGAGTATTTAGCTTTACCGTTGATTTTAAACCGTATCCAACCACCCCCTTTATTTCTTCCTTCTTGAGGAGTGGACTTCTTTGCTAGACGAAAATTACATTTAAACCGAACTCAGCTTTTAAAACCATAACCTGCAATCAGCATCGATGGACCCCATTGCACATACCCTGTTCGGCGCCACCATGGCTGAGGCCGGCCTGAAGCGTAAAACCGCCCTGGCAACCGCAACTCTTGTGATCGGCGCCAACATCCCCGATGTGGATGCTTTAGCCATGTTTGTAAGCAATGATTTCGGCCTCTACTTCCGGCGCGGCTGGACCCACGGCATTCTAGCGCTGATGATCTGGCCCTTATTGCTGGCCGGAGCGATGATCGGCATCGACCGTCTGCTGCAGAAACGAAAGAAGGAGCGGCGGGGTCCGCCAATGAACCGAAGCTGGCTTCTTGCTTGCGCGTTTCTCGGTGTATGGAGCCATCCCCTGCTCGACTGGCTCAACACCTACGGCGTCCGGCTGCTGATGCCGTTCAACGACACCTGGTTTTATGGCGACACCCTCTTTATCATCGACCCCTGGTTCTGGCTGCTGACCGGCGCTGCGGTGGTGCTGGCGCGATCTGAATCGTGGAAAAGTCTGGCCGGATGGATTGTGCTGGGCACGGCCCTCACGGCGCTGGTCACTACAGCTGATATTGTACCATCAGCAGCGAAGATTGTTTGGGGTATAGGAATTGCTTTGATCGCCATATTACGGTGGTCGGGCCGATACCGGCAAGCTGCAGAGCCCATCGCGGCTATCTTGCTTAGCAGTGCTGTACTTTACACCGCATTTATGTACACCGGGTCACGAATGACCGTTTCGCATGCCCGCGCACAGCTTGCGTCTGAGGGCGTGGAGGTTACGGATGTCATGGCCAATCCCCTGCCGGCGCGTCCACTGCAACGTTCGGGCATCGCATCATCGGGCACTCATTACTACCGCTTTGTCGTGAACTGGACAGACCCTGAGAGCTTTGAGCTGATCGGGGATCCAATTGCCATCGAACCACCCGACAGCATCGTGGAGGCTGCACTGGGCTCACCCGATATCCGCGGGCTGATGAACTGGATCCGCTTCCCCCACTACGAAGTGCGCCGGCTCGATGACGGCTGGCGGGTCATCATCCGTGATTTGAGGTACGTTGATCCCGAACAGGAATCGCTTACCCCCACCGGAATCGGCATGGCATCCGTGGACCTGGACGAGGAGCTGCGGGTGATTGGAGTGAGGGATGATGGATGATTATTTATTGTTGATTTGGCAAAACATGCTTTTGCCCGCAATTCACTTTACAAAGCTTATTCTTCAACTATAGAATAGTTGCCTTGCCAATTGTGACGCCTGGAAGTTCCAGACTGAACTCAAAAAACATCTTCTTACCTTGTCGGTAGTTAGTTGATAAAGCTCTATTCAGTCAAAGATCTGATATTATTTGTGTTGGTGGTGGGTTTGAATTATTATCGGGTAAGGTCAATGGCTTATTGATTGTCCACAAATACATGTTATACTGCATACACAGTTTGTCACCAAACGCAATCCTGAATAGAGAAAACTGCTGCTTTTGTTTAAATTTCCCTAAACAGCACGAATTGTAATTCAATGAAGGTATCAGATCTTAAAACCAAAGAACTTGAGCAGGCCTGTAAAGACTTTCAGGTTAAGGAACTCTATGTTTTCGGTTCTGTAGTTTCCGGGGAGCTGTCTCAGCAAAGCGACCTGGATTTTTTAGTGGTATTCAACAGATCGGGTTTTGAAGGTGCTTTTGACCAGTTCATGGGATTAAAAGATAGGCTTGAAAAGATCTACGAGAAACCGGTTGATTTAATTCATCTCAAAAAATTCCGAAATCACCTTTTTGAAGAAGAAGTGCACAAGTCTAAAACACTTCTTTATGCCGCATAGTGCCAGAAAGTTATTGCTTGATATAAGTCTCTCCTGTTAGGAAATCATGGAATTTACTGAGGGAAAATCCTATGAAGAGTTTCAAGAAGATCGAATATTACAACTGGCCATTGAACGAGAATTCGAAATAATTGGTGAAGCCTTATTCCGGTTGGAGAAAGTGGAACCGGGTAAATTGGCTGACAAGATCCCTGAATATCGAAAGATCATCGATTTCAGAAATATACTGGCACACGGTTATGATATTATTGACATTGCTGCCATGTGGGATTTCGTGCAAAACCGGGTTCCTGAATTATTGGAAAAGGTTCAGAATTATTGAAAGAAACCTAAACAAGATCATTGCTGCTGTTAATAGCAAAAGCAGCCACGCCGCTTAGCCGGCAGACCTTTATTTACCATTAAGATTCAAATCAAGATTTATTCCCTCCCACCCCAAAAAACAGCCCTCAGAAATGGTGCCCGGATTTGATTATTTTCAATGTATGAAGCTCTTCCGATACAGCATTCCGGGCGTTATCCTGGCGGGATTCCTGCTGTTGGCAGTGGTTCAGACAAGCACTGCCCAGGAGCTGCAGCGCTTCTCTTTCGACTCCCGGCACATGGGAACGCAGATCAACATAATCCTTTATACGGTGGATGAAACCGTGGCATTTCGCGCGTCAGAGGCTGCTTTTGAAAGGATTGAGGAGCTCAACCAGATCATGAGCGACTATATCTCAACAAGTGAAGTAAACAGGCTTTCAGAAAAATCGGGGTCCGGCGAATGGATGAACATCAGCGGCGACCTGTATGATGTACTGAAAATATCTGTACAAATTTCAGAGATCACGGGCGGACTTTTTGATGTAACCATGGGGCCCGTAACCCATGAGTGGAGATACATACGGATGATGGGCGAACCGGAACTGCCGGATGATGAACAACTGAAGCGTTTGCTCGATAGAGTCGGTTACCGGCACATAGAATTTGACGGGCAGACCACATCGGTGCGTTTGAGACGAGAGAACATGCAGCTCGACCTGGGCGGGATTGCCAAAGGGTATGCTGCGGAAAAAGCCATTGAAAGACTCATGGAATTTGGCATTGAATCGGCGCTGGTAGATGCAGGCGGAGACATCACGGTATCGGCACCGCCGGCCGGCCGTGAAAGCTGGACAGTGGCCGTGCCCAGGGGAATTACCGACGGTGAACGATCGATGGCATCGCTGAAACTGCGCGATAAAACGGTTACCACATCCGGGGATATGTATCAGTTTGTGGTCATTGATGGCGTGCGATATTCTCACATTATCAATCCAAAAACCGGGCTCGGGACAGCCCAGCGAATCCAGGCAACCGTCATTTCAGACAGCGGTATGTATGCCGATGCCCTAGCCTCCGCATGCACGCTGATGCAGCCGGACGAATGCCTGGAACTGATCAACGGAATTGACAATACCGAAGTGATTTTCTTCCGGGCAAGGAATGGAGAGATTGAAGAATGGTCGACCGATGGTTTTGGCCGTTTTATGGATTAACCATCATGGAAAATTGTGATAAATAAAGTGAGTTCGATATAAGAATTTTGGAAAAAGCGTCTCCCCTCCTTCGTAAGGAGGGGCCGGGGGTGGTTACAACTCTTTGAGCAAGACTCAAGTTGAGAAATTAGCTCATTGGCCTTTTTCAACCACCCCTAAATCCCCTCCTTGAAAAGGAGGGGACTTTTTCATTGCCAAATTTAAGGATCTTATCTCGAATACACGTTACTTAAATTCAAACCTCAAAATCATCGGCTTTCAGGTAGGCCTCTATCAATCTCAGTTCGCCTTCTTTTCCTTCACCCGATTTGCCGTGTTCCATTCCCACAATTCCGTCAAACCCCTTTTCATACACAAACTTAAAAATGTTCCTGTAATTCACCTCGCCGGTGTATGGCTCACGGCGGCCGGGATGATCGCCCACCTGTAAATAAGGGATTTGGTCCCAGGCCCGCTCCATGTTCGGAATCATATTCCCTTCGGTAATAGCCTGGTGATATGCGTCGTACAGAATTTTGCATGCCGGGCTGCCAACATGTTTACATATTCTGTACGCCTGCGACGTTTTGGTGAGAATCATACCGGGGTGATTGTGAAGCGTGTTCAGCGGCTCAATCACCATGGTTAAATTGTGAGGCTCCAGGATTTCAGCGGCCCGTTTCAGTGCATCGATCACGTTCAGCTCCTGGTAGTCCTTGTCAAGGCGGAGATCAACGTGGCCGGGTACAACCGTCATCCATTTTGCGCCCACTCTCCGGGCTACATCAACAGACTCACGGATTTCATTCAGAAAACGATCTCTCATTTCCCGGTCGCCACTGCTCAGGCTTGGTTCGCTCCAGTAAATGGTGTGTGCCACAAACACTCCCATTTCCATTCCAGAATCACGAAGCTGCCGCCCTATTTGTTCCTGCATGTCCGTGCTGCGGCCTTTCATGCCGTTATCCTCAAGCCCTTTAAACCCGAGATCAGCCATATACTTGAGCTGATCTATCAGGCTGCTTCCCGCATGGTTTTGAAACATCCCAAAATGAGGAGCATACTTTAGCTTGAAATCGTGCTTTTGAAGCAGGTCCGACGCTTTCAAAGTGCTTTGTTCAAATTGTGACAGGCCGGTTCCTGTGGCAAAAGCCGTGGTGGCGTACAGACTGTTTTTTATGAAGTTTTTTCGATCCATAGGGAGAGAAGTTTTTATGGCATTACGATTACGACTCCTTATATAGCGAAAAATCGGCATAAAGTCTTCGGATTGACAATGCCACGCCATGGATGGGATCTTTTTCGGATTGTTGCCCTGAAAAAAGGGCAAAAAAAAGATCCGCACAGAAGCCTTTGTTCTGCACGGATCTCAATGACGGGATCTGATCTTAATGAGGTTCGGATACCCCCGGCACAGGCACGGGATAGTAGCCGTTCTCATCCGGTTTCACAGGAGGCTCCATATCCGGGCCAACGTAGTCTGGCATGAGCTGGGCGTTGGAATTGATGGCGTCATCCCAGGTGATCATTCTGCCTGAGTAGGTAGCCATTCTTCCCATGATGGCCGTCATCGTGGATTTCGCCCCGTAATCTGTATCGTCGATCACCTCACCTTTGCGGATGGCGGCGAACAGCTCATCGTGCTCCTGCTGATACGGATTCGGATCATCCATGCCATCATGTTCATAGCGTACGATGCCGTTATAATCGCGGATAACAGCGTTGTGGCTGCTGTCAAGAACAACCGTTCCGCGTGACCCCTGCAGGTGTTCAGCCACCCGCGAAAAGGTGTTTCTCTGATGGCGGCACTGAGCCGAGATAATTGCACCGCTGGGATAGGTATACTCTACAAAGTGGTGATCGAAAATCTGGCCAAACTCCTTGCCGGTTCGCACTTCGCGCCCTCCCATTCCCTGTGCGGTTACAGGGTACTCACCGATATACCAGTTGGCAATATCAATGTTGTGTATGTTCTGCTCAAGCTGCAGGTCTCCCGCCAGCCATGTGAAATAGAACCAGTTGTGAACCTGGTACTCCACTTCCGACATCCACGGTTCGCGGTGCCGCACCCAAACGCCGGCATCATTCCAGTACACCTGCCCCGAGATGATTCTTCCAATCTCATTGTCAGAGATTCGTTTAAAAGCTTCACGATAGTTTGTCTGATATCTGCGTTGCAGGCCGAGCACAACATTCAATTTCTTCTCTCTTGCAATTTCGGCGGCATCCAAAAACTTCCTCACGCCGGGAGCATCCGTTGCAATGGGCTTTTCACAGAACATATGGACACCGGCTTTCACGGCTTCCTCAAAGTGAGCGGGTCGGAACCCGGGAGGAGCGGCTAAAATCACAACGTCGGCAAGTGGAATGGCGTGTTTGTACGCATCAAAGCCCACAAACTTATGCTCTTCGGGTACATCCAGGCGGCCGGTTTCAAGGTGACGCTGAGCAAGCGTGTCGTAACACGAATCGAGCCTATCCCTGAAGAGGTCGGCCAGGGCTACAATTTTTACTCCGGGATCGGCATTCAGCGCCTGGTTGGCAGCTCCCGTTCCCCTGCCGCCGCAGCCGATTACGGCCACTTTGAGGGTATCATTTCCGGCGGCGTACGCGCTCTGGCCAACGGGAAGCGAGCTTAAAATAAATCCGCCCCCTGCCGCAAGTGTCGTCTTTTTCATAAAGTCGCGCCGGCTGATTCCTTTTTTAAAAATATCCTTGTTTTCCATCTATGTCTCCAATCATTTGGTTTTTAAAGTTCTGCCCATTTCCCGGGTTCTTGTTTTGGACTGTGAGGTTCTGTGTTAATTTTGGTTGGTAAATCTCAATTCGAGCAACAAAAAGTCTCCCCTAATAAGGGGAGATATAGAGGGGTGTTTCATTTACGTGCAATTACCGTGTATCGACACCCGCTTCATCCCCCCTTTATTATGGGGATGTAATCTCCCATAAAACGGGGAGTAAAACGAAACCGTAGGGGTGACACCCCCCTGTTCGCTCCGCTCACTTCCCCCCTTCATATGGGGGAGTATTCCACACAAATCAACATAAAACCAATTTCAATTATAGTCCTGGATCGCCTCAATCCAGTATTCTTCCATATCCTCTGGCGATTCAGGCTGATTCATTGGCTTCACCACCCTGAACCCGATGTTAAAGGCATTTGTATGCCACCAGAGGCTTTTCGGCAGCTGCGGATCGTCCCGCTTCCAGTTTGGACTCGATCCCCTTCGCTGGAAACAACTGGCCTGGTCTGCACCGTCGAGCCACGAGCCGCCGCGCACTGCACGTGGATACAGCTCAACCGGCCTGAACCACGGATTCACCGCCGGTTCACCATCCAGGCGTTCAAAATAATCTTCATGATACTGGTCGAAGGTCCACTCCGCCACATTCCCCAGCATATCGTGAATGCCCAGCGAATTGGGTTGTTTACTGCCCGGCCGGTGATAGGTACGTCCGCTGTTTTCCCTGTGCCAAGCGAACTGGTCTACATTACCGGAGTGCCCTTCGCCATCAATGCCCCCGCGGCAGGCAAGCTCCCACTCCGCTTCGGTGGGCAGCCGGTAGAAATTTCCCGTTTTAACAGTGAGCCACTTCGTAAACATGTATGCGGCATAGTGGGTAACATTCACGGCCGGGTAACCGTCCGTTCCCATACCGCGCGTTAAATCACCCCAGGATGGTGACGGCGTTGAAATAACATCGGCGGGAATATCAGCCTCGCGCAACACCTCAAGCACCTCATCGGTCAGCGTGGGTGAAGAGATGGCATCTGCATCAATATCCACGCCATAAAATGTTTTAAACAAATCCCTTCTCAATCCTTCGAGCGATGCATCTGCAAACTCATTGAACAGATCCCAGGTAATCACATACGTACTGATCCAGAACGGATCTACCGCCACCTCGTGGCTGCCACCGTGTTCGTCTGACCCCATGATGAATTGCCCTCCGGGAACCGGGATCATCTCAATCGTTTTATCGGTTCCCTCTATTGTTTGCGAAAACACCTCAAAAGGCATTGGATCGGTTTCATGATGCATTTTTGCGTCCGCAAGTACGAACCCGGTGAAAAGAGTTACGATTAGAAAAAGCAGGCCGGGAAATGACTTAGCATGGACATCCATAATAAAAGAATTTGACAAATCATTGATATTCATTACGAATATAATCCCCCATTTTGATCTTTAAAAATATAGGGGTATCCCTGAAATATATTGGCTGCAGGTATTTCGATGTTGAGTTTTCATACTTATACCTGTTGGGTAAAGGCTTTTGGATAGCCTGAATATTGATCACATTATTCCCGGGTTTTTAATCCGATAATTTTAGTATGTTGAAGCATTCTGAAACCAACTACCTGCGCTTTACAGGATTTCAATATGAAATCTGCTTTTCCATATCCATTGTTGATAGCCATGGCATTCACCATATCGGGCGGATGTGCGCCGGATGAACTAAAGCCTCCCCCGGTCACGGAATCGGAAAACCTCAATAACCTTCTCACCGATGCACCAATTGTCTGGATTAACCTGAACCATGCAGAAATTGATACCATCATCATACCTGCTGAACAGATTTTCGAGGAACGCCTTTTCGTTAACGAATCACTTTATGTGGCAAACCCGATCCAGATCAAAACATTTCAGGATCGGCTGGTTATAATTGAATTCGCTTCCGGGAATGTAGCCGCCACCGGCCGGGATGGAATTCCTGTACAAACCATTGGCCGAAGCGGACGCGGACCCGGAGAGTTCGAGCGGCCTATTGCCGTGATGAGCAATGGAACACATCTTTTTATTTATGATGATGGCCTTAAACGAATCAGTGTGTTTGATGAGGGCTTTATTCTTACAGATACCTTTAGCTTCACGGATGCTCATTATTTTAATAATAAATTTCGAATGAGCGAACGGCATCTTGTTCATCAAAACAACAATGCATCCGGATTTCATGCTTCAGAACCGGACGGCAACCTGCTGCACGTCCGGCAAATAGAATACCCCGATTCGGTTATTTTTGAGGCAATGCCCCGTATTGTCCCCACCGGCATGCATCCGGGTGCATACAATAACCTGTTGATTTCTGTAAACAGTAAAGATGAAATCCTGGCGGCATACCCCGGCCTGCCCTACCTGTTTCTGTACCGCGATTTTAGCCACGAAATAACCATTGCCCTTGAGGCTGTTTATTTTGATACAACAGAAAACCCGGGTCTGCGCCCGTATCCGCCCCTTGACAACGAAGGTGTTCGTGTAACCGGCGTACTGAATCATATTTACCTGAAAGATGACGGAGACATTCTGATCACCAGTTTCAGGCTGCTTCACCATTTAAAGCCGCAGCCCGACGGAAGTTACACGCATCATCGCTCCTACTGCCTCATCAGGGAGGATACCGGCGAACAGATCATGACAATCCGGGATCTGGACTTTTTCCCTGATGACCCGGACCGAATGTATGCCATCGGCTGGGGGTTCATTTTCGAGCTTGAACTGCCGGATTGAATTGAATTACCGCTATGTGAAAAGACCAACCACTGGGACTTTTTAACAACTTAGTGAGATTTGAACGTGACAAAAATCAGTTCTTCTCCTTTGGTGACAGGAACTGCCCAGTTGCGATTAATCCGTTAGATGATTCACTACTCTGAATAACGATTTAAACCTGCAATGTTACTTTATTAATATTAGCTGCATTTACGAAGCTGTGTGGTTTTTTAGAGAAAAACATTGCGGATTTTCGATCACTTACCATATCCCCTAACCACCTCAATCACCTTCTCCAGGTCCACATCCACCGCCTGGAAGTGGAAGGTAGCCCGGATGGTTTTCGGACCAAAGGGAATCATTCCCACACCTGAAGCAGCAAAGGATTTGAGCACCTCTTCCGCCGTTCCGCTGTTTACATCGAACAGCACAATGTTGGTTTCAACCGTGGAAAGATCGATCGTGAAAGCAGGATGTTCGGAGAGCGCTTCGGCGAGCTCTCTTGCGCGCCGGTGATCTTCCTTGAGCAGCGGCAGGTGCTTCTCCACCGCATAATCGGCAGCCGCGGCAAGCAAGCCCACCTGGCGCATACCCCCGCCCCACATCTTGCGCAGGCGCCGGGCTTTTTTGATGTTTTCCCCTGAGGCCAGCATCATCGATCCCACAGGTGCTCCCAGCCCCTTGCTGAAGCAGATGGACATGGTGTCGGCAACCGATCCAAAAAATTCCGGCTCCATCCCCGTTTCAGCGATGGCGTTCCAGATGCGTGCACCGTCGAGATGCAGGAAAATGCCGTGCTCATCGGCCAGGTTGCTCAGCTCAATCAGCTCCTCTTTGCTGTAGCAGGCGCCGCCGCCCTTGTTGGTTGTATTTTCAACGGCTATGACGCGGGTGTGAGGATCCCAGTCGTTGGCCGGGCGAATAGCCGATGCCGCCAGTTCCCGCGACAGCTTGCCGCGATTACCCTTCAACGGACGAAGCTGCACCGATGACAAATGTGCCGCAGCTCCCGATTCGTAGTTGAAAATATGGCCCAGTTCATCAATGATCACCTCATCACCCGGCCTTGTGAGCACCGCCACACAAAGCTGATTGCTCATGGTGCCGCTCGGCACAAACAGCCCGGCCTCCATCCCGAACATCGCCGCCATCTTTTTTTCAAAAGCATTTACCGTGGGATCTTCCGAAAAAACGTCATCCCCCACCTCCGCTTCGGCCATGGCCTTAAGCATGCCGGGCGTGGGACGTGTTACGGTATCACTGCGAAGGTCGATCATTCAATTGGTGATTGTTGATTGTTGATTGTTGATTTATGGTAATGGGCCATGAATACGTTAAGAGTTCAGCACTATCCTTCCAGGGCTATCTCAAGACTCACGACTCACGACTCACGACTCAAGACTCAAGACTCAAGACTCAAGACTAATAAGTAAAAAATCCCTCACCGGTTTTGTCGCCAAGTTTGCCGGCGTCAACCATCTTCACGAGGAGCGGACACGGGCGGTATTTGGGATCCTTGAATCCGTCGTAAAGTACATTCAGGATATCGAGACAGACATCGAGGCCGATGAAGTCGGCCAGGCGCAGTGGTCCCATCGGGTGGGCCATACCCAGTTTCATCACCTCATCCACGTGCACCGGTTCGGCTACACCTTCATGCACGCAGAAAATCGCCTCGTTGATCATCGGCATCAACACACGGTTCGATACAAACCCAGGGAAATCGTTGGCCGGCACGGGCACTTTGCCCAGCTTCTTTGAGGTTTCCATGATGGCATCGGTCACAGATTTCTCTGTCTCAAGGCCGTTTATCACCTCAACAAGCTTCATTACCGGCACGGGATTGAAAAAGTGCATCCCGATAAATTTGCCCGGCCTCTTCGTAACAGCCGCCAGTTTTGTGATGGAGATAGATGAGGTGTTACTGGCCAGAATGGCGTGTTCGGGAGCGTGCTCGTCAACCTCGGTAAAGATCTTCTTTTTCAGCTCAAAATTTTCGGGAACGGCTTCTACAATCAGATCGGATTCCATCACGGCACCGGGAATATTCAGGTGCGGCTGGATGCGGTCGATCGCAGCCGCCTTCTCCCCTTCGCTGATCTTCTCCTTGCTCACCATCCGGCTCAGGTTTTTATCGATGGTATTGAGCGCACGATCGGCAAATTCCTGTTTGGTTTCAACCAGCTTCACATCGTATCCGTTAAGGGCAAACACATGTACAATTCCGTTGCCCATGGTTCCACCGCCTATCACGGCCACTTTCTTAATTTCACTCATTGGTAAGCTCCTTTACATTGATTTATTCAATCTTCGTTTCATTCGGCTTTGAGAGTATGTATTTTGGCGGGAACATTCAATTGTAACTGCCACTTATTTCGATTTCTTCCGCCAGAAAACATGAGGCTCTTTCTCAGAATTTCACTGTTCCTCTTTCTCCTGCTTGCCGGTGTAGTGATCATCGGAATTTACTGGACCTTCTACAAACCGCTGCCCAATTATTCTGCCACACTGAATCTTGAGGGCCTCAGCCAACCGGTTGACGTGCATTGGGATGCGTTCGGAGTTCCGTATGTACACGCACAGAACGACGCCGACCTTTATTACACCATGGGTTACATCCACGCTCAGGAGCGGCTCTGGCAGATGACACTTACCCAGCTTTCAGCCGAAGGCCGCTTTGCCGAGTTTTTCGGTGAAGAACTGGTTGAAATCGACAAATTTCAAAGAACCATCGGCTTCTGGAATACGGCACAGAATATTGAGCGTGAGTCAGATCCTGTACTTATAGCGGCACTCCAGAGCTATGCCGATGGAGTGAACACCTATGTCCGTAACAATCGCAGGAATCTGCCTATCGAATTTTCGCTGCTCGATGTGGAGCCGATTGAGTGGACCGTTACGCACTCCATCGCACTTACACGGCTGATGGCCTGGGACCAGAACATTCACTGGTGGAGCGAGCTGGTGTACGGTTTCCTTGGGGAAATCATGGAGCCGCAGCGCCTTCAGGAACTGTTTCCTGTGTATGATGACCGCTATCCCACAACACTGACCGACACGCAGAGCCGTAATCTCGCTTCATCACTTCTTCCGCTCATCGATACGGAATTCAGCAGAAGAAAACTGCTTTCGATGGAGGGAGTTCAGGTGGGCAGCAATGCCTGGGCACTGCGTGGTGAAAAGACGGAATCGGGGTATCCCATTCTGGCGGGTGATCCTCACATGGGCCTCAACATGCCCGGCTTTTGGTTTGAAGCTCACCTGTCGGCACCGTCGCACAGCATAACCGGCGCCACCATACCCGGCACACCTTTTGTGGTTCTTGGCAAGAACGATCATCTGGCATGGACCATCACCAACATGATGGCTGATGTGATCGACTTTTTCATTGAAACCACCGACCCTGATAACTCTGGACTTGTCGTTATCAATGCTGGTAACTCTCCGGTACAAAGTGAACCTTTCCGTTACCGCGATGAATTGATTCGCGTAAAAGGGCAGGATGAAATCCTTTACAGAGTTCGAAAAACAAGCAACGGGCCAATTGTAAGTGATCTGATTGGATCGGAGGTATTCGACCATGAGAAACTCATCTCCATGGCATGGACCGGAAACAGGGTCAGTCATGAGGGCCACGCGATATACCGGATGAACCGTGCCGGCTCGATCGAAGAGTTTGAATCTGCTATTCAAGAGTTTAAGTCACCTGCGATGAACATCACCTATGCCGACCGTGAAAACAACATCGCCATTTTCAGCGCGGCGGGCATACCCACCAGAGACTTCAATCCCTTACTGTTTCGTGACGGCAGCGATCCCGAGTACCGCTGGTTTAATGACATTCCATACCTTCAGCTTCCAAGGATCGTAAACCCGGCTTCCGGTTTTGTAGCCCACGCAAACAACAAGCTGCATACAGACAGCTACCGGCACCACATCGGTTCCTTCTGGGCGCCGCCGTCACGCATTATGAGAATCAGTCAGATGCTCGAATCGGGAAGCGCCTTTACCGTCGATCAGGTACAGCGGCTTCAGTACGACTCCTTTTCCGAGCACGCCCGGGAAATCACAGAAGAAATACTGCCCATTTTACGAACCGCCGGCTACGACTTCTCCGTTGTAATACCCTACCTCGAAAACTGGGATTATCTTTACACGCCCTCGTCCACGGCGGCATCCATTTTCGATCTTTTCATTCTGAACCTGACACGGAACACACTTGAGGACGACATCGGTCCCCAGGCTTATGAGGCTCTTGTTGAGCTGGGGTATATACCGGTTCAGATCATCACCCGGATGATATTTGAAAACAGTACTTTCTTTAACCGGATCGACACTCCGCAAACCGAAACACGGGAAGATATGATTCGCCTCTCGATGCAGGAAACCATCGAGCAGTTCCGGGAGATGTTTGGCGATGAGCCGTTCGACTGGAGATGGGAAAATGTAAATACCATTACTCTGAGTCCACAGCTTCTTGGAGAGGCTGCACGAGATCCCGAAGCACCGGGAGTATTCCGGCTCATTGTAAACAACCTGTTTAATAAAGGGCCATATCCTGTTCATGGCAATTCCATGACCGTGAACAAGGCAGAGTATAGCTGGAACCGTCCTTTTAATGTTAAACTGGGGCCATCCATTCGAAGAATAGTCAATTTTGAAACTCCCGGACGAAGCCTCTCGGTGCTTCCCACAGGCCAGTCTGGTAACCCTTTGTCTACCCACTACGGTGATCAGACACAAATGTGGCTCGATGGCCGTTATCGATATATTTACCACGACAATACGTTTTTTCAGCAGGCCAGTTACCAAACCATGAGGCTGAATCCCGCATCACCCAATTAATATCATCGACAACCCATTCACCTTCTGATTCATGATTCGTTACACGCATTCGATAAAAAATCTGTCTAAATCACTTCTTTTTATATGCATCATGTCAGGGTTGCTTATTTCATGTAAAACCACCGAGCCCTCTGATATACGGGTAACAGATCGACCCGATCTTGCAGAACCTGTTCCCGCCGGCCCGTATGACATTCGCGGTGTAACGGTGAATGAAGAAGAAGTTGATTCCATACTGGCAAAAATGTCGCTGCCCGAAAAGATTGGCCAGCTTTTTTCGATACCGGCGTACGGTTCGTTTACCAATGAAAGAGACCCTCAGCTGCTCAGGCTGGAACGGCTGATCCGTGAATATCACATTGGCGGCGTAATTTTTTTCCGGGGCGATGTGTACGGACAGGCAATGCTTACGAACCGTCTTCAGAAAGCTGCCAATATTCCGCTCTGGGTTTCACAGGATATGGAATTTGGCGCAGCCATGCGCGTAACCGGAACCACCCGGATTACACCGGCCATGGGTATTGCGGCCACAGGTGATCCCGGCAATGCATACCTGAAAGGTAAGATAACAGCCCGTGAAGCCAGGGCACTTAGCGTACATCAGATCTACGCACCGGTACTTGATGTGAACAACAATCCGGATAACCCGGTGATCAATGTGCGGTCGTTCTCCGCTGACCCGGAAATTGTATCGCGATTTGGCATCCATAAGATAGAGGGGATTGAAAGCGAAGGCGTGCTGGCAACGGCCAAGCACTTTCCCGGCCATGGCGATACCGATGTAGATTCGCATCTCGCGCTTCCGGTGATTAATCACGATTTGAATCGAATTCAAAACCTGGAGCTGGTTCCTTTCCGTGTAGCCATCGAAAACGGGCTTCGAAGCGTAATGAGTGCACACATTGCCTACCCGATGATCAGCGAAAATATTGGCCTGCCGGGCACACTTGATGAAAGCATTCTGAACCGGATACTTGTGGAAGATCTCGGGTTTGGCGGACTAATTGTTACAGACGGACTCGAAATGCAGGGGATCGCCGACAACTTTTCGCCAGGCGATGCGGTGATTCGCGCTCTGCTTGCCGGTGCCGACAAGATGCTGATCAGTCCCGATGAAATGACCGCGATCAATGAAGTAATCCGTGCGGTGGAGTCAGGCAGAATCAGTGAAGAGCGGATCGACAGATCGGTCAGAAAAATTCTCAGGCTCAAAAAGCAGCACAATGTGTTTGAAAACCACATGGTGGATCTGAATGCCCTTAGCTACAAAATAAACACGCCCGAGTATCAGAAAACCGCCGAAAGAATTGCCCGGGAATCCGTAACGCTGCTTAAGAACGAGGGGAACATTTTACCGATCCGGGATGTGGACCATCTTCGGATTCTGGCCATTGCCCTGGCAGATGACCGAAGCGGCTCAACCGGTACCTCCTTCGCCCGCGAACTTCGCCGGTACCATAACAATGTGTCGTTTCACGTGCTTGATCAGCGAAGCAGCAAGGAGGAGTACGACAACATACGCAAGGCGGCCCGGCAGGCAGATCTGATCATCATCGGATCGTTTGTAATCGTGAGATCAAGCCAGCCGATTCAGATTCGTCCCGAACAGCTTGAGCTTCTGCATGAAATAACGGGAGGCAGCACTCCATCCGCTCTTGTAGCATTCGGAAATCCCTATGTGGTCCGTGATCTGCCCAATACTGACGTTCACCTTTTGGCGTGGTCATCCCACCTGAACCAGGTGCAGCAGAGTGTGCCAGCCCTTTTTGGAGCATCACCCATCTCGGGAAAGCTTCCCATCACCATTCCCGGAATGTACGAACTAGGTGAAGGCATCGAAATCCCCCAATCGGCCGTTCGTTTCGACCGGCCCGAAGCTGTAAGCATGGTAACCGACTCGCTTCTCAAAATTGATATGATCATGCAGAAAGCGATCGATGATTCGGTATTTCCCGGAGGCGTTGTAGCCGTGATGAGGGGCGGATCACTTGTTTGGAACAACGCATACGGATATCACGACTACACCAAAACACGGCGAACGGCTAACAATGATGTGTTTGATCTGGCCTCCGTGAGTAAAGCAATGGCTACGTCTACGTCAATCATGAAGCTTGTGGATGATGGATTTATCAGCCTCGACGATCCTGTATCGAAATACATTCCCGAATTCAGGGACGGTAAAAAAGCGGACGTAACCATTCGTCATCTTCTGCTCCATACTTCCGGGCTGCCGGCATTTCAGGTGTATGTGGATAAATTGCAGACCCGTGACGAAATCATCAATGCCGTTAGAAACGAACCGCTTGAAGCTGAACCGGGAGAGAAGTTCGTGTACAGTGATCTTGGCTTCATCCTGCTTGGCGAGATTGTAGAGGAAGTATCCGGCCGACGGCTCGATCAGTATGTAAGAAGTACTTTCTTCTACCCGATGGGGATGTATTCCACACACTTTAATCCAAGGCGTGTAGGCAACTGGGTGAGTAACCGCACACCGCCTACCGAAATCGATGTTACCTATAGCCGAGGCACGGTGCAGGGTGTGGTTCATGACGAAAGGGCCTACTTTATGGACGGAGTTGCGGGACATGCCGGCCTGTTTGCTCCCACAAGAGACATTGCCATCTACGCGTATATGCTTTTGAATGGCGGAACGTATGCCGGTGTGCAGTACCTCTCGCCCGAAATTATTGAACAGTTCACAGGTCACCGATCTCCTATCAACCACCGCGGGTACGGATTCGACAGAAAGAGTGATGGTTTCAGCACAGCCGGTGAACTGACCAGCAACAGAACCTTCGGCCATCTGGGTTTTACCGGAACCAGCCTGTGGATAGATCCCGAATATGATATCGCCATCATTTTACTCACCAACAGAACTTATCCAAGCCGTACCTATGGCAGAGAAATCAGCCGCATTCGCGCGGCTGTTGCCGATGCGGTAATGAACAGCGTAAACCGTTAGGTGCATGAAAAGCTATTCACCTTATTCCGGAATTGAGGAATCGTGCTATGTTTTGGGCGAGTCGGGCATTTTTTATCCCGGTGTCAGAATTGAGAATGTCTCCTACCCCCTCACAATTTCGGCTATTCAGGCGGCTGTTTGCAGCTGCCTTGCCAACGGGGATAAACCGGATCGCTTTCTGCAGGAAAAAAATCCCTCGGAACTTCAGGATTACTGGATACGAAAATTCAACATGGTTCATGATGATGCCGAACCGATACCCGAAATGGTTTACGCTCCGCTTATACACAAAAACAGGCCGGTTATTGAAATACTTCGCGAGTTGACCGGAAATGCCGTTACACCTCACTCATCCTTCCCCGTGTCGGCTCTGATCGAAACCAAACAAGGATATATACCGGGGGTAAACGTTGAGGTTAGCGCATGGGCTCTGGGCTTATGCGCCGAACGTGTTGCAATAGCAAGGGCGATTGCATCTGGGTTTAACAATCTGGAATCGATTGTGGTGTATGCCCCGAAAGCTGAATTTGCGAGCCCCTGTGGAGCGTGTCGGCAGGTCTTAGCCGAACTAATGCCTGATTCCAGTCTGGAACTTCAGCACGGTGACGGGACGTTATCAAAGTACATTGTATCTCACATGCTCCCTTACGGATTTACCTCCGGAGCTCTAAAAAAATAAAAAATGGATTTTATTGCAGTACTTGAATACGAACAGCTTGATAATGGGTTGTTTCTAACAGCCTTTGCCCGATCGCTGGCCAAACGTAAAAATAGGGGTATTGTATTGCATGGCGACAGTGAATACACCGACCGTTTGATTCAAACCGGAATGATGCGTGAAGATGCACGTATACGCGCCATTAAGGATCTGAACCACAGGCTTATTGCACTATTTGCGGATCAGGGAATCTCCGCCATTGGTTTGAATGGCTATCAAAAATCGATTTTTAGTATTCATAAAGACGAATTGGTAATAAATAAGCCAGTAATAGACGCGCTACCCGATCAAACAATGCTTGTCCTTTCCAATCTTGCCGAGAACTCCGGAAGCGGGAAGCCTGTGCCCGTAGCCATGTCTCAACTCTCTGAAAAGCTCAAAGGCCTTTACAGTGTGGATGAGGTCACAGTTTTTTCTATTCATGAAGCTTCAGATGTGATTAAAAACGAGCTTCCAATCAGAGCATTAGCAAATTCTCTGAAGGATGATGTACGATCGAAACATCTGCCCGAAGGCTTTAAAAAATCAGACACCAGTATTCTTTTAACAACAGCTGATGCATTTGGACTTCAGGATTAGGAAAATGGACTCATAAACGGAGAAAAAGCGTATTTTTATCATTAAAGAAGGTTTTTATTTGCCCCTTTCTTATTCGTTCAATAGTTTGTCTGTGATCTTCCAGAAAAGAAGTTTTGTACTAACATTAACTAACCCAACGGAGTTATAATGAACAGACTTGAACAATTACGGACGATGGTATCTGAACTAGAGCCGGAAATGGATAAATTTTACGAGAAGGGAAATAAAGCTGCCGGCACGAGAGCCAGGAAGCACTTACAGGAGCTAAAAAAAGTTGCTCAGGAAGTAAGACTGGAAATTCAGGATATGAAGAATTCCGGCAAAGTGTAAAATGCCTTCCGAATGAATTTATGAAAGCCGGCACGCACCTGATCGTGGCGGCTTTTTCATTTTATAGAGGGCTTTGCAGAACCGGTCTTTTGCCCAATGGCTGCGTTATTACTGCGTGGGAATCGTTTTCACTACGTGTTCAAAAAATGAGCGCTCGGTGCGGTCGGTTGAAATCCTCATCCCTTGGCATCGTTACTGCGGTTCCAACATTATTCTGGCCTTGCCCTTGAACAAAATCCCTGAGACTGCAAAGTCCTCTTATAGTTACTGCAAAAATATAAGAAGTTTACCTTGACTTACGTTGTAGCAACCTGTTATATTTGTGCCCGTTCGAAATGAAGCCAGACAATATGATAGAAGGTTTCATCTTGAAAATTATTCGGTACTACATATTGACATAACAACTCATCTTCCTCGGTAGCTCAGTGGCAGAGCAATCGGCTGTTAACCGATCGGTCGCTGGTTCGAATCCAGCCCGGGGAGCTTTTAAAAAGGACAAATTTGCACATGCGAATTTGTCCTTCTTTATTTTGTATACAGCGCCGGCACTTGTTGCATATCTTAATTCATATTGAAGTGACCGACACATCCAGGTTATTCTGATGCTTCTGCACGATCACTCTCTACTCACAACGCAGAAAGCTAAATATAGCTGTAATACCTCTTGAAAACAGAATCGCTTACATTCGGCTTGAACGATATGCTGATAAAGAGTCTGAGCCCTGCCGGAGATCTATTCCCGTCCGATCTGATCCGGATCATCCACATCATCAACGAAGTACATGGATGCTGCTGCTATAATCATAGCACCTCCCCCCATCATAAGCGAGAAGATTGCCTCCCCTTCAAACCAGTTACGCGTAATAAAACCAAGCATACTCGCCGCGATGATTTGCGGAATTACAATAAAGAAATTAAAAATTCCCATGTAGAGGCCCATTTTTTTTGCAGGAAGTGACCCGGCCAAAATTGCATATGGCATAGCCAGAATACTGGCCCAAGCCAGTCCTATTCCAATCATAGGAATAATGAGCAGTGTTGGCGTGGGAATAAAATAGATAGATATCAGGCTTAACCCACCAGCTGTGAGTGCAATAGCGTGAACGATTTTTCTGCTCGTCGCCTTGGCCATTGGCGCAAGTGCAAAAGCTATAACAGCGGCAAAACCGTTGTAAACGGCAAAGAGTATTCCAACCCAGTCAGCTCCCTCATTGTAAAGAACAGAGGTTGTGTCACTGGTTCCATAAATATGAGATGTAACGGCAGCTGTTGTATAAATCCACATCGCAAAGAGGGCAAACCATGAGAAGAACTGAACCATGGCTAACTGCATCATGGTTTTAGGCATGGTAAGAAAGTCGTGAGCAACTACTACCAGCCCCTGTTCCGTTTTACCGCTTTTCTGTAAGAATCCTGCCATCAGAGAAATGAGTCCAAGAACCAGTAACCCTATCGTGATGATGTATAGTTCAAGATCATAACCGCCCTGATTTACCCACCATGTGGTCGCGATTCCTAAAGCGGTAAGCACATAACCGAACGTAATCTTTTTCTGACCCTCACCGGCTTCAATTGGAACATCGCGCTTTGCTTCATCAGCATTGTCTATCAGGCTGTCCTCATACTCCTCAAATGCCTCAAGCTCTTCAGGCGAATACTCGTGAGACCGGAAAACTGTCCACATTACGGAAAGCAAGAAGATTGCTCCTCCAATATAAAACGACCACTTTACTGAGGGTGGGATCATTCCTTCGGGTGCCGTGTTGGCAATTCCAAGCCAGTTGGTCATCATCCATGGTAGTGCGGAAGCCACAACAGCACCGGTGCCTATGAAAAAACTCTGCATCGCAAAACCTTTCGTACGCTGCTCTGAAGGCAGCATATCGCCCACGTAAGCACGGAAAGGCTCCATGGAGATGTTGATTGATGCGTCCAAAATCCAAAGCATCCCTGCGGCCACCCAGAGAACCGGCGAATTTGGCATTACGACAAGTGCTGCCGATGCAAATATAGCTCCCCAAAGAAAGTAAGGGCGCCGACGCCCCAACCTTGTCCATGTTCTGTCACTGAAATAGCCAACAATGGGCTGTATAACAAGACCTGTTACAGGTGCAGCCAGCCACAAGATGGGGATGAGGTCAACTTCTGCTCCAAGGGTTTCAAAGATCCGGCTTACGTTGGCATTTTGAAGAGCAAACCCAAATTGAATACCGAGGAATCCAAAGCTCATATTCCAAATCTGCCAGAAGCTTAGCCTCGGCCTAGGTTGTGGAGTGTAACTCATTGTGTCAGTTCCGATTGGTTAATTTTAAAGTGGTTTCAAGCTGATTTGTAAGGGAAAAATGATTAGTGAAACACGATTATTCCCCCTAAAAAGGGGGCAAGGGGGGTATCAAATCGTTTGAAGTATCAAACACCCCTCTAAATCTCCCCTTTTAGGGGAGACTTTGCATTGCAATAATTTAAACTACCCTCAAAAATCAACATTGCTCCCGGGAGTATTTCGGTTAGTGGCTCATGTAAACACGTTCAAGAAGTAGGTAGCTGTTTGCAGGCAGCGTCATTGTTGCAGCTACCTCAATCGAAGTACCTTCAAAAACATCAATCCATTCCCCCTGATCGCCGGTTTCGAAGACGAATGATTCTTCGTTGTCAGAAAAATTGAGAATCGCCATAACCTGCTCATGGTGACCGATTCTCTTGTATGCAAAAATGTTTTCATCGTTATCGGTGAGGAGTTTTACGTAATCGCCGCCTATTTCACCGTTAAAAAGAGCCTGATTACGTGAATTAAGGTCAAGCAGCGTGGCATAAAAATCCTGGTACCTGTAATCACCCCAGTCAATTGGATCTCGCTCAAAAAACTCGAGCTGTTGATCAAGGCCGGATTCCTGTCCGTTATAAATCAACGGCATGCCCCAAACTGTAGCGGCAAATACGGCAAAGTTATAGAAGTTGTCGCCGAACAGGTCCGGATCACTTCCCTGCCACGAGTTTTCATCATGGTTGGTGGTAAATACCATCCTGTAGTCACGCTTATGAAACTGCTCGAAATTATTTTCGAGTGCGGTATCAATATCGGCTAATGTTGCATTGCCGGCACCGAAGTCGCGCATCACCTGTGCGAGATCCCATGTATAGCTCATGTCAAAAGCGATGTGCAGTTCCGGCTCTTCTGCTTCAGCCAGCATAAATACCGGCTTGATGGCATCAAGGCGCTCCCGTGCCTCAATCCAGAACTCCGTTGGCACCATATATGCCACATCTGCCCTGTAACCGTCTATATTGTATTCACGCACCCAATACTCCATTGCGCTGATCATGGCTTCCCACATATCACGATTATCCACATCAAGCTGAATCACGTCATCCCAATCATCAATCGGAGGAAAGAAATTTCCGTCTTCATCGGTGGCGTAAAACTCGGGGTTGGTCTCGGTCCAAACGGCGTCCCAGGCGGTATGGTTGGCCACCCAGTCAATGATTACCCTCATGCCATGGCTGTGAGCAGTTTCCACAAGATTCCTAAAGTCGTCCTTATCACCAAACTCCGGGTTTATCTCCGTGTAATCCACGATGCTGTAGTAACTGCCCAGAGTACCTTTCCGATTCTTTTCGCCAATTGGGTGAACAGGCATCAGCCAAAGAATTTTAACTCCCATGGCTTCTAACCTTGGGATATCTCTCGTAAACGCCTCCAAAGTCCCCTCAGGGGAATATTGTCGGATGTTCACCTCATAAATATTTGCGTTCACGGCCCATTCCGGCGGAAGCGGACCTACCGCCTCTTCTGTGGTATGGTGATGGTCGGGTGCGCAGGAAGTAAATAAAAATGTGCTGAGTACTGCTAAAACGGCTAGCATTTGAAGCAGCTTGCTAAATGATGTCATAAGTAGATATGTTTTGAAACCTTATGGATATAAAAAAAAGCGCTAAAATAATAACGCTTTTTTGAGGCTTAAGCTATGTTTTTCAATGGTTATGAGACCATGTGCGTCCCACATCTTCGAACGGGATGCAACCCTGGTAAATACCCGGGATATCCTCATAGCGGAGCACTCTGGTAGCGCCTTCTTCCGTACGAAAATAGCCTACCATGGTAAGTTCCTTAAAGACAAGGAAAAATTGAGGGCCTTCCTCTGCTTCATTTTCTATGGCCAGCCGATTCTCAGTATTTGCAAATTCGGTCTGAGCCCCTGCATCAAGAGATGCAAACGCGCTGCCGGTTTGTTCGCGACACTTCTCATCAAATCTTTCCAAACCGTCAAGAAAGCTAGTTCGCTGCTCTTCCGAGTAAACATCTTTTACCATGCTCTCAATAAAACCGGGTACACCAACATCGGCAGCCCCTTTGGTATCGGTTGCCGGAATAATCGTATCTGAAAGAGCTGTTACGAGAGCCGCCTGCGATGCCGTGAACAACTCAGGCCTCCAGCGTCCCGTTGATGGTGAACAACCTTTTAAGACTCCTAGCATGGTAGGGGCAAACACGACGCCTCCCATTAGCATAGCAGTTCGTTTAATTGCTTCTTTTCTATCCATTTTATCCATGGTTCTGATCTTATAAATTTCCTTTTTTCATTTCTTCGGCGGCGTAGTGGGCAGAACGAGCAGCAAACGCCATGTAGGTGAGCGATGGATTCTGGCACGCTGCGGAAGTCATCGCAGCCCCATCGGTTACAAATACGTTTTTACACGCATGCACCTGGTTCCATTTATTCAACACGGATGTTCGAGGGTCTCGTCCCATTCGTGCCGTTCCCATCTCATGTATTCCCAAACCTGGACCACCGGGATCATCAAACGTAGTAATATTTTTAAAACCTGCAGCTTCGAGCATCTCGGCAGCGTCATTTTTCATATCCTCCCGCATCTTGAATTCATTTTCCTTGAATTCCACATCAAAAACGAGGGTTGGCTGTCCCCACTTGTCTTTTTTGTTGTGATCGAGGTACACGCGATTCGAGTGGTCGGGCAGCATTTCACCGAATGCCGTCATTCCCAGCGTCCATTTGCCGGGAGTTTGCACAAGTTCTTTGAGAGGTTCTCCTATGGCAAGCTCACGAACCGCATGGCGCCAGTCTTGCCTGCTTGCCCCGCCCTGGTAGCCGAAACCTCTTAGGTAAGACCTGTCGTTACGGTCGAGGTTGCGAAAGCGCGGTATATAGAATCCTGTAGGCCGCCTGCCCCAGTAGTAGCGGTCTTCATAACCATCAAATTCGCCGTTGGCTCCAACTCTGAAATGGTGATCCATCACATTGTGGCCCAGCTCACCGGAGTCGTTTCCAAGTCCGTTCGGAAAACGGTCAGAAATTGAGTTGAGCATGATGAGCGTCGTGTTCATACAAGACGCGTTTAAAAATATTACGTTCGAATAAAACTCAAACGTCTCAAGCGTTTCAGCGTCAATCACCCTCACTCCCGTTGCTTTTCCAAGATCTTCATCATAGATGATTGAATCCACGATTGAATTGGGCCTAAGAGTCATATTGCCTGTAGCTTCTGCAGCTGGCAGTGTAGAAGCATTACTGCTGAAGTAGGCACCATAGGGGCATCCCCGCATGCATAGATTTCTACTCATACAGCTGCCTCTTCCCTGATGCGATCGGGTCATATTGGCGGTACGGCCAATGGTTAGCACTCGTCCAAAGTTGGCATCTAACGACTCTTTCAGGTGTTCTTCAACACAATTGAGCTCCCAGGGCGGCAGAAATTCGCTGTCGGGAAGCTGCGGCAACCCCAGTGCCTGGCCGCTAATACCCGCAAATTTTTCAACATGCGAATACCATGGAGCAATGTCTTCGTATCGGATAGGCCAATCTACCGCAATACCCTCCTTTGCATTGGCTTCAAAATCCATTGGGGCCAGCCGATAGCTTTGCCTGCCCCACATAATGGATCGCCCTCCAACGTGATAACCGCGAATCCAGTCGAATCTTTTTATCTCTTCATACGGTTGGTCTGTGTCCCGTATCCACCAGTGCTTTGTAGATTGGCGAATGGTGTAACCTGTCCGCATTTGCTTTTGGTAATGCTGGGCTTCTTCCTGTGTTACCCGATCATTGTAGGGTAATTCCCATGGTTTTTTCAGCATGGTGGGATAGTCTTCAATATGACGAACGTTCCTTCCCCGTTCCAGTACAAGCGTATTGAGTCCATTTTCAGTCAGCTCTTTGGCAGCCCATCCGCCGCTTATGCCGGTACCCACTACGATGGCATCGTAGCTGTTATTTTTTTTTGCTTTCAAATTCAGATTCATATCAGACGTGCTTACTTAATTAAATAGAATTATTCTATTGATGAGCCCTAAAGCTCTTTGATTTTAATATTCCTAAACTTCACAACATCACCGTGATCCTGAAGGCCGATATGCCCTTCGCGCATGGCACCAAACTCAGGATGGCCCACAAACTTACTGTTGCGGATTAATTCAAACCACTCAACAGTCCACCGCTCGTATTCGAGAACTTTTTCACCATTTTGCCAGTGTTCAACTACAGGACCGTTTGAAACTATTTTCACGGAATTCCACTCTCCGTGAGGTTTGGTGTTTTGAGGGTCGGCCGGTATCAAATCATAAAGTGAACCTGCCTTGCGTGTTCCGGCAATACCCTGATTGGCATCTGGGTGGTACTCGTTGTCGAGTATCTGCATTTCAAGCCCCGACCAGTAAATTGCCTGTGTTGGCTGTTCAAGTACATGGTAGAAAATGCCGCTGTTTCCGGCCTTTTCGATCATCCATTCAATCTTAAATATAAAATCGCTGAATTTTTGCCTGGTGATGATATCGAGTCCCGAGCTCCATGTATCGGTCTGTGGCGGCCTGTAAACGAGAGCATCGCCTTCGATCACCCATCCTTCATCGGGGAAGGCATCCATGTTGTATCCGCGCCAATGTTCGGCCGACTTTCCATCAAAAAGAAGTATCCATCCGTCGGCTTTTTCTTCTTCCGTGAGCATATTATTCTGGGCACCTACCTGACAAGTTGAAAAAAAACTGAATAATAGAATAAGGCTGTAAAATAAAAAATGGTTCTTCATTTCCTATAGTTGTGTTTATAGAGGCTTACACTGCCCTCATGGCTTCCGGATTCCAGCTTAATGAGCGTTTTTCCGAGAGGCTGGTATTTGTTAAAAGCGCTGGCCCCGCAGCCCTCAGGCCAAATGCGCCGTCCTGCAAGACGTCTTTTCCATCCCTGATTGCCTTGAACCAGTTCACAAAGTGGTCGTAACGGTCGTCGTATCCATCCGGTGCACGGTACACGAATTCGTTGGGTTCGATGATCTGCGCCCGCATATCGGGGTAGCGATCGGCATAATACTTCTCATACTCTTCACGGGTTGCCTCGTCAAAATCGCCGATACTCATTCCCGGCCTTTCCGGCCTTCTCCACTTGCGGAGCGTAACTGTGTTCCAGCCGATGTCGATTACACCGTCTGACCCCACAAGCCGGATGCGCGAACCGCCACCCGAACCGTCGGCAAAATTAACGCGAAGAGCCACATTAAAAGCCGGATGCGTGTCCGTTTCAGGATAATCGTACAGGCCCAGCACCACGTCTTCCGCATCACGGCCGTCGTGCCAGTAGCGCAGGCCGCCGGTACCGAAAATCCTGTTCGGCCCCTTTGTGTTCACAATCATGTGTAGCCCGGAAAAAAGATGAACGAACAGGTCGCCGGCAACACCTGTGCCATAGTCACTGTAGTTTCTCCACCTGAAGAAATGTTTCGGATCAAAATCTTTGCGGGGCATGCCTTGCCGGTATCGCGCCCAGTCTACATTGCGTGAGTTCGCACTTGGCGGAATGGAGTACTGCCAGGCCCCGATGGCTGAACGGCGGTCCCAGTAGCCTTCCACAAAATTGAGGTCGCCTATTTCACCGTCATTGATGAGGTCACGCGCCTTTTCATACAGTATGGAGCTGGTGCGCTGGCTTCCCACAATCAGTGGCACACCGGCTCGCCGCTCAGCTTCAATTACATTATGGCCCTCATCAATGGTCTGTGTGATTGGTTTTTCGAGAAATACCGGCTTGCCCGCCCTGAGTGCGGCAATGGCAATTTTTTCGTGCCAGTGATCCGTTGTTGAAATCAATACGGCATCTACATTGGGTCGGTTAATCGCTTCCATATAATCGCGCGTCGTAAACAGGTCATCACCCCAGATTTCTTTGCAGCGATTCAGACGGCTGTCATAAAGATCACAGGCTGCTACCAACTTCGTGCCATTTACCCTGAGGGCCGTGCGGACATTCCCCTGACCCATGCCACCCATTCCGATGGATGCGAGATTGATTTGATCATTGGCTGAAAATACGGAGGGAAACACCTCCTCCCGGTCCAAAAGGTAGGTTTTACCGGCAGCTTTTTTGGTAATTATGGGCAAACTAAAGATGGCCGCTGCCCCGAGTCCCGCTTTTTTCAGAAATGATTTGCGTGAGAGATCGGAGCCGTCACTTTTGTCCATACATTGAATATATTCATTTACTTTAAGCACTTATTGTAAGCGCTATCATAAAGTAGAAAAAATGAATTATAAATTTAAGCTTGACGGATATTTTTTACGTTTTGCCGGTCATCTTTCCCCGGCTGCACGCTAAGTCTTTGTAATTCTAAGCGCTGAGGGTTTCAACGCTAATTGATACTGCGCCTGCGAACCTGATCCCTGCTGCGCCTCTGCTGCATTTCACGAACATTATCTGGGTGAAATCTGATATCCATTTTCTCAAGCTGGTCTGCATCCAATATGGCCGACAACTCGTTTCTCATCTCTTTGTATATTTCAACCATGGCTGCGTGTTCTGCCTCTCTTTTTTGTGATACCACATTCTGCATTTCATTTCTGTATTCACCTATTCGTTCAAAGAACAGATCACTCTGATTGTCTCTCAATTCCAGATAGTCAGCTATTCGGTTGACTGCAGCTCGTCGATCTCCCGGACCATAACCGCGGCGTTCACCGGGTCGGGCTTCGGTTTGCTCTACTCCAGCAACCGTTCCAGTATCTGTTTCGTATGTGAGGCCCTTGTAGAGGTAGCCTGAAATAAAAGCCACAACAAAAACAGTTACAAAGGCAAGTAAAGGTTTCCAGTACATATTCATTACGAATTATCTCCGTCAGTTCGGTTCAAACAAATCATTCAGGTAAAGCACATAGTTTTCGCCTGTACTTTCCTCCATCGGATAAAACATTTCCTCCGCAGTTAAATAAGAATCGGTGTATGAGCCCCCGGTTACGTAGAACAGCGAAAGAATTGCGAAAATAGCCAGACTTGCAGCAACAGCGTACCTGCTTAATCTTATCCATTCGCTGCCCGTTTCAGCTTTGTCTTTGCCTTTATCAATGAGATCAAATTCGCCGAGCAGGTGTTGAATGTTGTCACTATCGTGAAATAATCGCAACTCTCCATAAACTGCCGCTAAATCGGGCAGCCTTCTTATTTGCCGGTATTCTTCCTGCAAGCCGGGATACTTTGTCAGCTTTTGTTCAAGCATACGCAGATCCTCACCGCTCAGCGTACCGTCGATAGCCTCTGTAATCAGAATTTCAAGTTGTTCACGTTCGGTCATGGTTCTGCTCCAAGTAATTTCAGTGTCTTTGCAAGTTCTTTACGCGCCCTGAACATTCTGTTTTTAAGTGTCTGTTCATTAACGCCGGTAACCTCCGAAATCTCCGGGTAACTCATCCCGTCTATTATCTTCATTAGCACAACGGATCTGAAAATCTCCGGAAGCATGGCGATGGCTTTCCTTAAAATCAGAATTTCTTCCCTTTGTTCATCTGGTGCAAAGGTGTCAGAGGCCAGTTCCAATTCGTCTGAGGGCACAGAGTGCAGCAGGCGTTCATATTTGCGTTTTCTGAATTCATCGATCGATAAATTTCTGGCGATGGAATAGATCCAGGTGTACATACCGGATTTTCCTTCAAATGAATCAAAATTTTGATATGCTTTTAAGAATGCTTCCTGTACGATGTCTTCAGGATCGACGGTTGAACCGGCAAGATATGCAGTCATCGCGCGCATCAGTCTTGGATAGAGCTCATGAAGCTGCTGCCTGAATTGCTCCTTGCCGGAATCATCCATTTTCTAATCATTTTTTCGAATACCGATGATGCTATCTGCCCCGTCGCATCATACCTGCTCTTTGCCCGGGCCCTCGAATCGGTGCCATGGTTTGCTGAAGTTTCTCGTATTCCGCGGCACTAAGCAAATTTTTCAGTTCATCCTGTAACTCACGTAATTCAGGCATTGATTCCTGCAGATTAGAGTTTCTCTGTCCGCGCTGCCAATCCAGGCCGGCCATGATTGTCGTTCTGCGATCCAGAATCTCAATCACCTCTGTACGTTTGGGTTCATCAATTCCTGCATGCTCAACAGCCACTCGGTTTCGCAGTATACGTACCTCTTGCATGCTCTCATTGCGTTCATTTCTGAGCTCAGTAAGACGTTGCATTTGTTCATCCGTCAAAATATTCTGGTACAGTTCTGCCAGCCTTTGACCTTCCACTCTGCGATCATTTCTCTGACCTCGCTCGGCTCGTTGACCTCCCCGCTCTCCTCTTTGAATGGCAGCTCCACGTCGAGGCTGCATTCGCTCAGTTCGCACTTCCCGCGTTTGCGATCTCCGCTCGATACCCATGGATAACATTTGCTGTTTCTGATCTTCAGTCAGGTTCAATTCATCGCCATGTTGTAAGATGAATCTTTCAGCACCCTGCAAAGAGTTTATCATCTGTTGTGCATTTAAGGCGGTAACTCCTGCAAATAGCAGGATCAGTATCATTGAAAGTAATCTTTTCATGTCGCTCAGTGTTGACTGGTTAAAGTTGTAACTCTACAGGTTTAGACGGCACCTTATTCGAAGGGTTTGATTCTTTTTTACGAATGCCCGCCGCTTCAAAGAATTTGGAATTGAATTGTGTCGATTTACTGTTTGTATGACAAACTTTCAAAGAAAATCGAATCACATTTTTAAGACATATAACCCCTGTTTATTCACTGCATTTCTTCATGTTTCACGCCAGTTTCCGTACCTTGAAGCCTCTTTTGCAAACATCAAACCGTTCAGTTTAAAAACCCGCTTATTTGAGCTCATCGTCCCACGAATATGATGCTTTAGTTGTTGGCTCCGGACCGAATGGTCTCGCGGCGGCTATCCGGCTGTCTTTAGAGGGTTTGCACGTGAAATTATTTGAAGCTGCAGAAACCGTTGGCGGCGGCATGAGAACCATGGAAATGATCAGGGAGGGGTACCGGCACGATATCTGTTCGGCCATTCATCCCATGGCTGCTTCCTCGCCATTTTTAAAAAAGCTGCCATTGGATCAATATGGGCTGCAATGGATTCATCCGGAGTATCCAGCTGCTCATCCGCTGGATGATGGTAGTGCAGCGGTACTTACACGTGATCTGCACGACACTGCATTCCGGCTTGGTAAAGACGAAAAAAAGTATAAATCGATTGTGAAGCCGATTGTGGATCATTGGGATGGCCTAACGCGCGATTTTCTTGGCCCCCTGAATCTGCTTCCATCGCACCCTTTTAAAATGGCCTCGTTCGGAAGGAAAGGGCTCCAGCCTGCGTCACTATTCAGGCGGCATTTTAAAACGGAACAGGGCCAGGCCTTATTTGCAGGGCTCGCGGCCCACAGTATACTTCCACTCAGCAGTATGGCTACCACAGCAATCGGTCTTGTATTTTTCGGTTCAGCTCACACCGGAGGATGGCCGATGCCGCGCGGCGGCTCCCAATCAATTGCCGATGCCATGGCAGCCTACTTCGAATCGTTAGGGGGAGAAATTGAGACAGGTTTTAAAGTTACATCTCTTGATGAATTACCCGAATCAAAAGCTGTTTTGTTCGATCTCACTCCTTATCAGGTAATCGAAATTGTCGGCAACCGTTTTCCCGCGGCTTACGTCAGGAAGCTGGAAAAATTCAGATACGGTTCCGGAGCTTTCAAAATAGATTATATCCTGAAAGAACCTGTGCCATGGAAAAATCCTGATTGCGCAAAAGCGGGAACGGTTCATGTAGGCGGTAATTTCGAGGAAATAGCGGCGTCGGAAAAAGAGATGGACTCAGGCAGTCATCCCCATAATCCGTTCGTTCTTGTGGCACAACAGAGCTTGTTTGATGACACCCGTACACCGGATGAAAAACATACACTCTGGGCATACTGCCATGTGCCCAACAGTTCCACAGTTGATATGACGGCAGCCATTGAAGATCAAATCGAGCGTTTTGCTCCTGGCTTCAAAGATGTGATTGATGAAAGGCGAACAATGAATACACTCGACTTTCAGATATACAATGCTAATTATATGGGCGGAGATATTAATGGCGGCAGACAGGATATAACCCAGCTCTTCAACAGGCCCGTATCCGCTTTTAACCCGTATGCAACACCCGCAAAAGGCATATACTTTTGCAGCTCATCTACTCCGCCCGGAGGCGGTGTACACGGTATGTGCGGGTACCACGCAGCCCAAGTCGCATTGGAACAGGAGTTCGGAATAAAAGGAAAGGAATTGAAGTTTCTTCTATGATCCGAAATCTTCTTGAGTTTACTAAGAACAACGTAACCTGGCATTCAGGCTCAAAAAAGCGTGAAGGATCAAAGTGGTGGAGCGTGCTAACCGTAGCCATCGCAATCGTTGTATCAGTACCCGTACTGACAGTTGCCGCCAATATTTTTGTACCCAGTGGAGACATATGGCAGCATCTTGCGTCTACGGTACTGCCTGATTATGTAAAAAACTCATTTTGGCTGATGATCGGTGTAGGCATTGGAGTTTTCGTAATTGGCGTTGGTACTGCATGGCTGGTAACCATGTGCCGATTTCCCGGCAGCCGCTGGTTCAACTGGCTTCTGATCTTGCCAATGGCCGTACCGGCCTATCTTATGGCCTACACCTATACCGACTTCCTGGCCTATACGGGTCCTGTACAGGCCTTTATTAGGGATATTACAGGCTGGGGACTTGGCGATTACTGGTTCCCGAATGTGCGCTCACTTGGCGGAGCGATTATCATGATGTCGTTCGTCTTCTTCCCTTATGTGTATCTGCTAACACGGGCGGCGTTTTTGGAACAGTCTTCCTCACTCCTCGAAGCAGGCCGCAGCCTCGGTGCCACCCCCTTCCAGGGATTCTACAAGATCGCCCTGCCACTGGCACGCCCATCCATTGCTGCCGGCATGGCGCTTGCACTGATGGAAACACTGAATGATTTTGGCACGGTTGACTATTTCGGGGTACAGACTTTTACCACCGGTATCTACCGTACCTGGTTTGGTTTGGGTGAAAGGGCCGCCGCTGCCCAGCTCTCGGCATTTCTCATGCTATTCATTCTTGTGCTGATATTGATGGAGCGCTGGAGCCGCAGCCGGATGAACGTTAAACAGAGCAGCACCGGAAGGTTCAGACAGCTTCATGTGTACAACCTTAAAGGTTGGAAAGCATGGTTAAGCTCGCTGTTTTGCGCCATTCCGGTTACCATTGGTTTTCTGATTCCCACCGGCATTCTCATCGATATGCTCATCTCCAATTTCAGCGCGGCAGTGGATGCGAGGTTTGTGCAATTCAGTATCAATACCATTCTTGTGGCGGCCATTGCGGGGGTCCTCGCCCTCCTTGTTGCGCTGATTATGGCGTATGGAGTACGACTCAATCCCAATTTACTAACCCGCTCATCTACGCGCATCGGCTCAATGGGCTACGCCATCCCGGGATCGGTGATTGCCGTGGGCATTCTCATTCCGTTCGGCTGGGTCGATAACACCATCGATAGCTGGCTTCGTGATACGTTTGCGGTTTCGTCTGGACTGATTCTGAGCGGAACCATCTTCGCCCTTATCTTTGCCTATGTGGTGCGATTCCTTGCCGTGGCGTTCAACACGGTTGAAGCCAGTCTTGGCAAAATCACGCCCAATATGGATGAAGCCGCCGAGGGCATGGGTTACGGCTTCGGAAAAATTCTTCGGAAGATTCACATGCCAATGATGAGCGGTAGCCTCTTTGCCGCCATCATGCTGGTTGTGGTGGATGTGATCAAAGAGCTGCCGGCAACGCTGATTGTACGGCCCTTCAATTTCGACACGCTTGCCGTTCAGGTGTACCGCCTGGCATCTGATGAACGCCTTGCTGAATCATCGGGTGCGGCGCTGGCCATTATTCTTGTTGGCCTTGTTCCCGTCATTATTCTGAGCAGGTCCATCACCCGAACCCGCAAAACCAGCCGCGAAGAGTAAGGGTTTAATTAGACGTATTTGTTTCTTACGGTAAAGTTTGATTAAAATGGGTGGTCTTAATTTTTGTTTTATATCCGGATTTGAAAAGTCATTATTCCGGATGCACCACTATGGTCACTGCGAAAACAAGTCAGTTGTATGGTTACTTTAATTCTGACGGATTTACCTTTGCACCCCTTGTGCTATCCATTGTGCCCTTATATAAAAAAGAAAGTCAAGGACATACTTCACCCATGACGGTTTCGACTCGTTTTTGAGTTTTAGGCCGCCCTGTTTAATGGCTGATTCTACTGCCT
>SL_3KL_010_SEDDRAFT_10000331_pt1 | contig 36935 bp, 31 predicted proteins | sample SodLakKL_010_SED_2_FD_10381 | JGI IMG/M metagenome (IMG submission 10381) | reverse complement strand
TAAAATCTACGGCATCTTTACCCTGCGCAGGCCTATCCGGCCGGCACGACGGCATGCCCCTTTTAAGACATTCATTAATGCCGTCCGGTGGCCTGCTTGCACTTTCCCTCCCTGGTAAAGATGCCTTGATTTTTTTACGCAGATCCATCAAATGCGGATTAATCCCCCCACGGGCCCGGTCAATTACATGTTTGTGCATGCTTTACAGGCAGATCCATCAAATGCGGATTCATCCCCCCACGGGCCCGGTCAATTACATGTTTGTGCATGCTTTACAGGCAGATCCATCAAATGCGGATTTGTCCGCCCCACGGGCCCGGACTTTAATGTGTTTGCAGATGCCCACACTGTTATAACGGCCTTTCGTTCATTCGTTCCATCGTTCTTCCGTCATCTGTCAGCACACAAAATGGTGGTGGTTTTTTTACAGGAGAAATATTTATGGCAAAAGAACAGACAGGCTTACAAAGGTTTCATTATTTTTGTCCTGACCTAACAACGGATTTTTATGGTTGAGTTAAATTATCAAAATATCCTCAGGGATATCCGCAAGAAGGTGCTGCAGCCTGTATATTTTCTTATGGGTGAAGAAAGCTTCTATATTGATGTGATTGCCGGGTTCCTTGAGGATGATGTACTCAGTGAAACGGAGAAAGAGTTTAATCTCAGCATCTTCTACGGTAAAGACACAGATATTCCGACCATCATCAGTACCGCCAAACGTTACCCCATGATGGCCAGCCACAACGTGGTCATCGTGCGTGAGGCCCAGCACCTGCAGGATATTGACGAACTCATGCCATATCTCCAGCAACCACTGGAATCAACCATACTGGTAGTCTGCTATAAATATAAGACGTTGGACCGGCGGACGAAGTTTTTCAAAGCATTAAGCCAGACGGGGCTTGTTTTTGTCGGGAAAAAACTTTACGACAACCAGGTCCCGGGATGGATCGCTGACTATGTAAAGCGCCATGGATATAGCATTGGCCCCGAGGCTTTGCAGATGCTCGCCGACCACCTTGGCAGCGACCTCGGCAAGATTGTCAATGAAGTGAGAAAGCTGTTCATCAACCAGGAAAAAGGGTCTGAGATCACTGCAAAAGTGATCGAAGAAAATATCGGCATCAGCAAAGACTTTAATATCTTTGAGTTTCAGAACGCATTGGGTGCAAGAAACAACCAGAAAGCCTATCAGATCGCGAAATATTTTGCCGACAATCCCCGGTCAAACCCTTTTGTTATGACGACAGGCGTGCTGTATCAGTTTTTTTCCAGGGTGCTGTTATATCACAGCCTGCCAGACAAGAGTAAGAATAATGCCGCTGCGGAGCTGAGTGTGAACCCGTTTTTTATAAACCACTATGCGCTGGCAGCACGGAATTATGCACCGGATAAGTTGCTGCAGATCTTTTCTCACTTGAGGTCCTATGATCTAAAGTCCAAGGGTCTTGACAATGAAACCACGAACCATGGTGAGCTGGTGAAAGAACTAACGTTTAAGATACTCAATTGATGAGGGGTGTTGTGTTGATGTAACAGTTTGCCCCTGACCAGCTGTGGCGGTCCATGGGTAACCATTCGTTTTTAAGGAAAAACCGATGAACATTTTAGACATTATCATTGCCGTTATCCTGCTTCTGGGTGCCATCAGGGGTTACCAGAAGGGATTTTTCCACGAGGCATCCACCCTCGCAGGATTGGTGGCGGGGGTATTCATAGCCATCCTTGCCGCGAAGATCATTGGAAACATCACGGAAAACCTGTTCGATTGGAATATCCAGGTGGTCAAGGTAGTGGTGTTTGTTATCGCCTTCATTATCGTGGTTGCCCTGGTGCGGTTGTTTGGGACGCTGCTCACAAAAGTTTTCAACGCACTGTTGCTGGGATTCATAAATCGCCTCGCCGGCTTCGGGCTTGGCATTCTGAAATGGGGGCTGATCCTGGCCGTGCTTTTCCTGGTAATTGATTTCTTTGACCATGGCAAAACGCTGATAACGGAAGAGATGCAGGCGAAAAGCTTACTGTATCCCCAGCTGGAATGGCTATATGCACTGATTATGGATGCCATCGGGTTCAATGCCGTTCCGGAGACCTTCTTTCTGGCTTGACAATCTACGGTGATCTTTCTTTTTGGTAGCTTTTTCTTTGGATGGGAGCCAAAGAAAAAGTACATCGCCACCGAAGGCGGGAGAGCGATGGAACGATGGAACGATGGAACGAAGCTTTTGGGCATTGGCTGTAAGCTATTGGCTTTTAAACCTTTAACCCATTAAACTTTTAAACCCTTCAACCTCTCTGACCTTTTGACAAATGATAAACATTAATAAACAAGCGACGACCGGATGAAAGACCTTGAGATTTTTTTCATTCGTCTGTGTGTAATTTCGAACGAAAAAAAATCATGTATATTTCTCCTGTAAAAAACCACCACCATTTTGTGAAAAAAATATACAAAATGCTGTTGTACAGAAGGAACCGCTTCGCTTTCACATGATTTTTTTTCATTCGTCTGTGTGTAATTTCGAACGAAAAAAAATCATGTATATTTGTAGCTGTTTTTTTAACATTCTTCAAAACCTGCAATAATGGAACTCAGCGGCAGTATTCTTTCTGTACTACCCGAGCAAAGCGGCGAAGGACGTAATGGCCCATGGCGGAAGCAGGAAGTTATCATTGAAACGGAAGGCCAGTACCCCCGAAAGGTATGCATCGCCATTTGGGGCGACAAAATAGATCAGTTTTCCCTTGAAGAGGGGGAGCGGATCACTGCCTCGGTGAATATAGAAAGCCGTGAGTTCAATGGTCGCTGGTATACCGATGTGAAGGCCTGGAAGGTGGACAGGGAGACGCAGTCCGGTGCCCGTCCCGGCGAGGCTCCACCTCCTGCAATGGACCCCCTCCCCCCTTCGCAAGCACCTTTCCCTGACAATGAAGAGTTACCACCCCTTGAAGAGGAGGATGACCTGCCTTTTTAACTGCGTCGGTCTTTCATGAATGACACTGTTTTTTTTCCTCCTGGTTCGCAGCAAATAGTTGGTCAGCAGGTGTGGAACCCGGCCAGCTGCCGAAAAATATCCGTAACTTCGCAATAAAACCTGCTGTGATGGATAATGATTCTTTTCGACGCCATGGCCATGAGTTTGTCGACTGGCTGGCTGATTATTTTGAAAATATTGAACGTTATCCCGTAAAGTCGGGAGCAGAACCGGGGGAGGTGCTTTCCCGGCTGCCATCGTCTCCTCCGACAGGGGGTGAGTCAATGGATGCTATTTTTAAGGATTTCCGGCAGGTGATCCTGCCCGGGATAACCCACTGGCAGCATCCAGGCTGGTTTGCCTATTTCCCGGCAAACAACAGTCCGTCTTCTGTGCTTGCCGAGATGCTGACTGCCGGACTCGGATGTCAGTGTATGAGTTGGCAGACCTCACCCGCTGCGACGGAACTGGAGGAACGTGTCATGGACTGGCTGAGGCAGATGATCGGCCTGCCTGAGGGGTTCACGGGTGTTATTCAGGATACGGCTTCAACAGCCACCCTTTGTGCATTGCTGTCGGCAAGGGAGTTTGCCACTGACTTTACTGCCAACGAAAGAGGCATCCATGCACCACTGATGGTGTACGCATCCACAGAGGCCCATTCAAGCATAGAGAAAGGGGTAAAGATAGCTGGTTTTGGGCGGGAGAACCTTCGTCTGATAGAAGCGAGGGATGATCTTTCGATGTGCCCTCAGTCACTGGAAGATGCCATTGGGCAAGATATTGGGGAGGGCAAAATACCGGCTTGTGCGGTGGCCACACTAGGCACCACCTCATCCATGGCCATGGACCCGGTAGATGACATTTCAGCCATTTGTGAAAAGTATGGATTATGGCTCCATGTGGATGCAGCTTTTGCCGGCACTGCCGCGGTTGATCCACAACACCGGTGGTTCATGAAGGGAACCGGGAAGAGCGACTCTTTTGTGTTCAATCCCCACAAATGGATGCTTACAAACTTTGACTGTTCGGCTTATTTTGTTCGTGATCCCGGCATCCTGTTGCGGACCCTCAGCATGCAGCCCGAATATCTGAAAACAGCCGCTGATGAACAGGTTAAGAATTATCGCGACTGGGGCATTCAACTGGGCAGGAGATTTCGTGCACTCAAACTTTGGTTTGTCATCCGATCCTATGGTATCAGGGGCATCAGCGAAATGGTGAACAAACACATAGGACTCGCCCGGCACTTTGCACAATATGTGGCTGATGATGATGGCTTTGAGTTGCTTGCACCCCAGAGGCTGAGCCTTGTATGTTTCAGGTACAACCCTGGCAAGCTTGACGAAGAGGATCTGTTGCGCCTGAATCAAACCCTCATGGAGAAAGTGAATGCATCGGGTGAACTGTTTCTTACCCATACCGTACTGAAGGAAAAATATTGCCTGCGGCTATCGGTGGGACAGCGGTCCACCGCTATGAAACACATTAAAAAAGCCTGGATCCTGATCAAAGATGCCAGCAATAGATTGATGGCATGAACCGGGCCAAGACGATGATCAGATAAACAGGCGGATGATCATCGCATGGGGGGTCCCATATGATCGAAATATAATAATGAATGTCCCCCTTTTTTTCGTTTTCCGCCTTCCGTCTTCCATCAAAAATCTTGAATCAACACCCAAGGTGCTGAAATACAAAAAACAACGTAAATATATCCCCATCAAATAAAACACCAGCACCTGACCTGTCAACGATAAAACAGTACCTGGGAGCCTGTACCGGTAACCGGTTCAATGCCTGAAGGCAAATTGCACAAGACCCGATAAATAAAAGGAAAAGCATGGGAATGCAGACCATTAAAAGCCGTAACAAAGGATTTGAAAGGCCACAGAGGAATCCTTGCAGGCATCTCAGACAGTAAATCCCCGGACGCCAAAAGGCACCTTGTCGTTTTTTGTAATTATCAGCGACTTATCTGTCTCCCACATATATTCTATTTCACCACTGACATTCACATGTGACATTTTTTCAAGTTCCGCTTTGGTGATGCGCTGGTTTTTCCTGAAAAAAGTTGCCCTAAACTCACTGGCGTAAAAGGTTTCAAGAGCGACGAAACGGTTATTAACCAGCCGCCAACGTCCACGCCGGTCAATTCTGCGCAGTTCGTTAAGTTTGGGTTGCAGTATCAGCTGATGCATGTCGAGTGAGGCCCCGATCATTTCGCGAATTTCAATATGCACCCTGAGGTCATGAGAAAATCCGCCACCTATGGAAAAAACGCCCAGCACATTCACGCGACTGCTCAATTTCCTGTCCATCGCTATGGTACCATAGATCATGTTTGCCTCTGACCTGGTATAGGTCCAGGATGATTCTGGTTCATCAGGAAGCAGATCGCGGCAATGACCCAATAGCCGCATCTTTTCAGGATCCAGGATAACCCCGGGTAAATATTGCTCCATGCTGGCAGGCAACACACGAAGACCAGGAATGTGTTTTCGAATGAATCTTTGAAATAACATCTTCGATAGATTTTATTTGTTAATACAAACAAAATTAATATTTTTTTAGTTCCTATAAATTTTTTTATACGTTAAATAATTTACGTTGTGCAAACCACCACCCGACAATTTGATTTTTTGCGTTTACCCCCTGAGTTCAACACAAAATCATTATTTTTGATGAAGATACAATCCATTCACTGGCGGGTTTTTATATCCGCTCAAACCACACGGTCGCCTTAATGCGACGGATAAAACGCCCATGACAAGATTTTAACACACAGAAACCCTTAACACCTTTAAACCCTTCAACCTTTAAACCTATTTGGCATTTCGACCTTTTGACAAATGATAAACAGATGAACCATTTTAAACGCTTTGTCCTACCCATCCTCATTTTTCTCATTGCCCTGTTGATGAAGACCCTTGGCAGGCACCTGGACTTTGTGCCGGAAGAGTTGCACAACCTTATTCACATCGCTGGATCCATCTTGCTCGTAATCGGTGTCACCTGGTCCATTATTGCAGTGATCCGCACGGCAAAGGTCAGGCTTCTTGCAAGTTATGATATGGCTGTGGAGGATAATCTGCGGATTCGTAAATTGCACACACAGTATAACATCCTGGAAAAGATCCTGGTTTTTGTGATTATTCTGATTGCCCTTGGCATTACGCTGATGCAGTTCGATGGGGTGCGCAACATCGGCATCTCCCTTTTTGCTTCGGCCGGCATCGCCGGCCTTGTTATCGGTCTGGCGGCACAGAAAGCCCTGGGGACCATTCTTGCAGGCATTCAAATAGCCATTACCCAGCCCATCAGGCTCGATGATGTGGTGATCGTAGAGAATGAATGGGGCTGGATAGAGGAGATCAACCTGACCTACGTCGTGATCCGAATATGGGACAAGCGGCGCCTGGTGGTTCCGACCACTTATTTTATGGAAAGGCCTTTCCAGAACTGGACCAGGACATCAGCCGACATTCTGGGCACTGTTTTCATTTACACCGATTATACCATTCCCCTGAAAGCCCTCCGCCAAGAGCTCACACGGCTGCTCGAATCAAGTCCTTACTGGGACAAAAAGGTTAACGTGTTGCAGGTTACTGATGCCAGGGAACACACCCTGGAGGTTAGGGCGCTCATGAGTGCCGCCAGCTCCCCTGACGCCTGGGAACTCAGGGTGTATGTACGGGAAAAACTGGTGGAATTCCTGCAGCGCGAATATCCGCAGTGCCTGCCCAGAACCAGGGTCATCCTTGACAAAAACACCTCATGAGTTATGCTGATATCCAGGAACCCGGCCACAGGTAAAACCATCGCGCAATACGAGGAACATTCGCCGGCGGAGGTCAATGCCATCATTGACAAAACCGCAGCGGTCCAACGTACATGGTCCAAGAGCGATCTTTCTGCACGCGCCAGCCTCATGATCATTGCAGCCCGTGTGCTTCGGGATTGTTCAGGGGAGTATGCCCGGCTTATCACCGCAGAGATGGGCAAACCCATTGTACAGTCGAGGGGGGAAGTGGAGAAGTGCGCGAACGTTTGTGAATATTATGCGAAGCATGCAGCAGGCTTTTTGGCCAATGACCCCATACCGACGGCGGCCAGCAAGAGTTATGTCGCCTATCGTCCCCTTGGGTTGGTGCTGGCTGTAATGCCATGGAACTTTCCCTTCTGGCAGGTGTTTCGTTTTGCTGTCCCGGCGCTCATGGCCGGGAACGGAACCCTGCTCAAGCATGCTTCCAGCGTAACGGGTGCAGCCATGGCCATTGAAGCAGTTTTCAAAAAGGCAGGCTTCCCGGAACATCTTTTCAGCATATTGAAGGTGCCCGGCAAGAAGACAGGGGAGATCATCGGCAATCAGCAAATTAAAGCTGTCACCCTCACGGGCAGTGTGGGGGCGGGACGAGCCATCGCTTCCAGGGCGGGCGCCATGCTGAAAAAGACCGTCCTTGAACTGGGCGGCAGTGACCCATATCTCATCCTCGAAGATGCTGACCTGGACCAGGCCGTGCCCACCTGTGTCGAAAGCCGCCTGATAAACAACGGCCAGAGTTGCATCGCAGCCAAACGGTTCATCGTGGTAAAAACACATCGCAAATCATTTGAAGAACGATTTGTAGAACTGATGAAAGGAAAAGTCGTGGGTGATCCTATGGAGGAACATACGGACATCGGACCGCTGGCCAGTAATATATTGCGTGATGAGCTCCAGGCTCAGGTTGAAAGCAGCATGAAGCAGGGTGCAAGATGCCTGTTGGGCGGGAAAGTGCCCGACAAGACGGGGGCGTGGTACCCTCCCACCGTGCTGACTGATGTCAAGCCCGGCATGCCTGCATACGATGAGGAGATATTCGGACCGGTGGCCGCCATCATTGAAGCACATGACGAAGCAGATGCCATCCGCATCGCCAACGACAGTGTGTTCGGACTGGGTGCGGCAGTGTTCACCCGACATGCGGAACGAGGGCGTTATATCGCAGAACATTTGCTGAATGCAGGATGCTGTTTTGTGAATGACCTTGTCCGGTCTGACCCCCGCCTTCCTTTCGGCGGCATTGGCGACAGCGGTTATGGAAGAGAACTCTCCTGTATCGGTATCCGTGAGTTCACCAACATCAAAACAGTGTATGTGAAATAGGGCAGCCCTATGCCGGAAGGTCAGTGATCCCGGAGCTTGTTCAAAAGTTCAATGGCATCCGTTTGATCTTCAACCACATGGTTGGCTGCAGTTTGTGACAATCCGACCTTGACAGACCAGGCATGGGGGGGCATTGTTTGAAACAACAGCTCATCAGACCAGCCGGCACCAATGGCAAGGATAAAATCATATTCCTTTCTCGACAACCAGTGCATGGCAAGCTCCCCTTTGTTGATCCCGGAGTTACTCACTTCGATCACCTTGCTGCCATGAAGCACATGGGCACTGATGTTGGTCGTGATGGACAGCAAATGGTCGTTTACCTCTTTTACCAGTTGTGATGCCTGCTCAATATCCGCCCTGTGGTAATGCCAGGCAACAGAATACTCCCGTTCCTGGACATAGGATCCTGGCAGGCGGTCGGTGTACATATCCAGGATGGGGATCACCTCTTGCTTCCATTCAGACGACAGTGGCTTCAGCAAACGCCACTCTTTTTTACCGGCCTCCCGGATCCATGAACCATGTTCTGCCGTTAGGTTTACAGGCAGATCACCCAGCCATTCTTCCAGTTCATCCTTGCCCCTTCCGCTGATGATCACAATATCCGTCCTGGCCCACGCATCCAGGGTTTGCAACAGGCCAAGCAGAGCATCCGGCGGTTCGGCAGAGGCGGGGTATTTGGAATAAGGCACCAGGGTCCCGTCATAATTTACAATGATGATGCGGCTTTTAGCGTCATGAAATTGTTTAACCAACTTACCGGTCAATGACTTATTGAGCAATTTCGTGCTTACTGTATCTCTCGATATGCTGCTAATATTTAACAGGCTAGTGACAAAATCCGTTGCCCATTTGGTAACGTCATACCGCTTCAACCGCTTCTGCATGATCTTGTTGCCCCTGACCTGGTCTTTGACCGGTATGGTCAGGGCCTCGGCGATGGACGCTGCGATCTCATCAACACTGTTGGGATTGATCACCACGGATTCACTGAGCTCTTTGGCTGCACCGGTGAACTCACTCAGAATCAATACCCCTCTCTGGTCGGTAAGCGAAGCAATATATTCCTTCGCCACCAGGTTCATACCGTCGCGGAGGGGCGTCAGCAACGCAACATCACTCCTGCGATACTGGGCAATCAGCTCTTTGTGAGGCAATGAAGTATACTGGTAGATCACCGGGATCCACGACATGCTGCCAAAAGACCCATTGATCTGGCCAACGAATTCATCGAGCCTGCTTTTTATTTTCCGGTAAGCACCTACAGCCGTGCGCGAAGGCACTACGATCATATTGAGGCATACCTTGCCATGCCATTCAGGATGTTTTTTCAGGAACAATTCAAATCCCTTTAACCGGTTAATGATCCCTTTGGAATAATCAAGCCGGTCGACCGAAAGCACGATCTTCGGTTTCCCTTTGCCGGGCTTCGATGATGGATATGGTGAAACATCCATGGTGTGGAACTTATTGAAGTCAATCCCCATCGGGAAAGTATCGATCTCTACCAAATGGTCCGGCATGGAGATCTTGCCCATATGGTTTTCCTTGCCCAGGATGCGCAACGCACAACGTAAAAAGTGCTGGGTGTAGTCGTGGGTATGAAAGCCGACCAAATCGGCACCCAGCAAACCTTCCAGTATCTTTGTGCGGCTTTCTTTATGAAGCATCCGGAACATCTCATACGACGGAAAGGGAATGTGCAGGAAAAAGCCAATGGGGTTGGAGACCTTTTCGCGCAACAGGGCGGGCAGCAACATCAGGTGATAATCATGCACCCATATGATGTCGTCTTCCCTGATCTCACCGAGCAACTCGTCACGGAAGATCTCATTCATCCGCTTGTACTCACGCCAGAACTCCAGGTTGAAATGGGCATAGTTGGGAAAGTAATGGAAGAGCGGCCAGATGGTTTTGTTGCAAAAACCCAGGTACACTTTATCCATCAGCTTTTTGGACAGGAAGACCGGTGAGGCCTTATATTCTTTCTGCACTTTTTCGCGCACAAGGTCTTCATCTTCCTTTTCAATATTGGTGCCGGGCCAACCCATCCAGATATAGTCTTTGATATCAGAGTCTTTATTCCCCAGGGAACTTAAAAAGTCGCTAAGCCCGGAAACAAGTCCGCCGGCACTCTTTTCCATGGTGAACTTGCCGTTGGTTGTGCTGACAACAACCGGCAAACGGTTGGAAACAATTAGTAGCCTCATATTGGTGTGTTTTTTTTATGATCTTTTAACCCTGTAGCAAGTTAATTATTTATCGCTGCTAACTCGCTTTTTTAATGAAAACTCTTTATGATCATCGGTCTCAAAATAATATTTACGGCCATTCACCCCCACATGTACAGGTTCGGCCCATCCCCTGTCGAAATGTACTTTTAGCTTCTGATGATCAATGTCCAGTTTGATCCAGTGGCTGCGGTAGCGCACATGGAAGGAGAGGGATTTGATATCATCGGGCAAGTGTGGTTTCAGCCACAATGCATCATCCCGTATCTCCAGACCGGAATAGCAGCGTTGTAAAATATCCAGTGACCCTGCCATTGCGCCCAGGTGTATCCCTTCATGGGTGGTGCCCCCCTGGATGTCTTTAAAGTCGCTCATCAGGGCTTTACGGAAACTTTTCCATGAGCGTTCACGATGGCTGCGGGCATAAACCCATGCGTGAATTACCTGGCTTAATGTAGAACCGTGGGATGTTCTCTGGTAATAATAATCAATGTTTTTTAAAATGATCTCCTCGTTGAATGGATAGCCCAGATTATCGAAAAGCCTTTTCAGTTCTTCGTAAGAAAAAAGATAGAACAGCATCAACACATCCGCCTGCTTGCTCGCTTTATAGTAGTTCGGAGAATCATTCTCACTTTCCAGAATACGGTCAAGGCGCATCGCTTCGCCATATTTTCCAGTATAGTGATCCCAGTTCAGTTCTTTCAACTTCTCGTATCCTTCAAATTGTGAAATGATATCTCCTTCATGGTAGGGTACGAACATTTTATGGGTGATATCTCTCCAACGGGCAATGTCTTTTTCATTGATTCCCATTTGTTTGCTCATCTGAACACTGCAGGCGTCATCCAGCAAGTCAATGAGTTTCAGTGCCCTTTCAATGACCCAGACTGCCATCACATTGGTGTAAGCATTGTTGTTGAGGCCCGGTTTTTCAATGCCAGGGTAGTGGGTATGGTATTCATCCGGCCCCATGATCCCGTTGATCTCATAACGATTGCGCATGGGATTGAACTGTGCAATATCTGACCAGAACAATGCCGTGGCTAAAATCATCTCCGCACCATACGCATTGAGGAAGTCCATATCGCCGGTACTTTGATAGTAGTGCCATACGTTGAATGGTATTGCCGCGTTGATATGGTATTGCAGATGGGTTACGTCAGGCAGCCATCTGCCCGATTTAGGGTTCAGATGTATCTTTTGTGTCTCTTCCCGGCCGTTGCTGCCACTTTGCCAGGGATACAAAGCCCCCCTGTAACCGCTTTCTTTCGCTGCCGCGTATGCCTCAGGAAGGCGGCGATACCTGTACATGAGCAGGGAACGTGACAGTTGAGGATAGTGCAGGTCGATGAAAGGCTGGATATACAGCTCATCCCAGAAAATATGCCCGCGATAGCCCTCACCATGCCATCCGCGGGCAGGAATGCCAATGTCGTAATCAATGCTGTTTTTCGACACGGTCTGGTACAGATGAAAAATATGCAGACGGATCACCAGCTGGTCTTCATTGTTGGAATCCGCCAGCATGTCATTATGGTTCCACAGACATTCCCACGCCATTCTCTGATGTTGCACCATATCGGCAAATGGGCCAATGCGCTTCATTTTGTTTTGCGCCTCCGTAAGAGGGTCGCTGATGGCAACATCCCGCGATGTATATAACGAAACAAGCTTTTCCACCCTGATGGGTTCCAGCTTCTTGCACTCCAGCATGTAATCCCCTGCAACAGCATCCTTCAGGTGCACCAGTTTCTGATTTAACTCCAGCTTTTCGTGGTGTATATAAAATGATGTTTTCGCAGCCTGTGTTACCCGTATTTTTGACTGCTTTGTGCGGCTGGATAAATAAATGGTGTTGTCGTTCAGGCTGCCTTTACTGCTTACTTCCAGATGGTGCTGATTGAGATCTCTATAACGTTTCACATTGTTATTGATAAGGTTGCCGTCAATTCCCGAGCGGATGGTCAGCGGTCCGGACCAGTTTTCGGGAATAAAAGTCCACTCCAACCCGGCCACATGGTAGTCGGCCATGCTTACCAAACGCCGGCTGATGATGGTGGTAATACGGCCTTCCTGATCGCTGAAGCGCATTTTCCTTTCCAAAATACCCTCTTTCATATTCAACGATGTAATAAACCCAAGCACCTTCATATCTTTTATGCTGAACCAGGGATTGTTGCCTATCCTGAACGTCAGCAGCAGCCAGTTGGGCCAGTTGACCAAATCCTCATTCTCTATCACCTTTCCGCTGATCTCTGACTTCATCCGGTTATACCCGCCTGCCAGGTAGGTTCCCGGATAATTGTGTTCGTTGTCTTTTTCCATTTCCAGCGCACCCCGGGTGACAAAATATCCATTGCCAAGCGCACACAAAGCTTCCTGCAATGGATGATCTTTTGGGTTCCACTGATCGTATTCAATAATCCATTTTTCGTCCATAGGATAACGTTTTGGGTTTTATATTTTGCGTTAGCGGGGGCCGCAACATCGTGATCACCGATCTCCCTGCCCTCGTTTATCATGCATATCGATGATTTTCCTGAAGAACTGCTGCACCTGGAAGACATCCTTGAGACTAAAGTCAGCCGCGGTATCCTGGCCCCTGTTCTCCACCAGTATGCCCAGCCCTTTGCCCTTAAGCACCTTGAAAGCGTCTTCATCCGTCACATCATCCCCGATAAATACGGGTATGCTGTCCGGTTGTTTATCCAACGCCAGTGCCTCGTAGATCCATAATACAGCTTTTCCCTTATGCCAGTCGATATCGGGTTTGAGCTCGACCACCATTTTCCCTTTCCCGGTTTTCAGGTTTTTGTATTTTTCAAGCATCTTCCCGACCATATCAACCACATATGGTACATCCTTTTCATCTGCATTCCTGTAATGCACGGCAATGGCATAACGTTTCCGGTCGATCTGTACCCCCTCAGCCTTCCCCTCAAAAAGGTTATGAAGGTCTTCTTCTACCTGGTCCATGGTCTGGATGATCTCCTCAGATTTCTCATGTTTCATGTACAGGCCATCCGGGCCGGAAGTGATATATCCATGACTGCCCGAGTAGATCAGGTGATCCAGCTGAATAAAGTCCTGCACATCCTCCTTGTCCCTCCCGGTAACCACTGCCACCGTGAAACGTTCGGCAAGATCGGACAGGGTGTCGCGCATTTCGTCCGACAACACGGCATCTTCAGGCCGTTGCACAATGGGCGTAAGGGTCCCATCGTAATCCAGGAAAAATGCGGGCTTCTTCCCGGAAAGGATGGCGAACACATCCGACTCTTCAGAAAAGACCATGGGTTTGGTATATCTGAAGTATCCGGCAATCTCATCATCACCAAACAAATCGAACGCCCTGAAGTCAGATATGCAAATATCAGCCCCATGCCGGAGCAGCTCTTTCCGGTTATCGAATCGGGCAACCCCCACCACCAGTCCGAAGAAACCTCTCTGGCCCGCCTGTACACCGGAGATGGCATCCTCAAAGACAATGCTCCGCTCAGGACGTACCTGCAATTCCCTGGCTGCTTCGAGGAAAATATCAGGATCCGGCTTCCCATTGAGTCCGCGCTCAGCAGCTATTACACCATCGACACGCACATCAAACAGATCGGCAATACCTGCCTGCTGTATGATGGTTTTACAGTTCTTGCTTGAAGAAACAACAGCAGTCTTTATCCCTTCCGACCGCCATTTTTGTAACTGCTCAACCGCCTCATCGTAGACCTCGGCACCATCCTGCTCGATCAGCTTGTTGAACAAAACATTCTTTTTGTTTCCCAGGGCACAGACCGATCCATGGCCGGGGGAATCCTCCACATTCCCGTACGGAAGCCCTATCTCCCTGGACGCCAGAAAACTCTTCACACCCTCATACCTGGGCTTTCCATCAATGTATTCATCATAATCATGATCATTCATGAAATCATCAATGCCCCTTTCTTTCAAAAAATCATCCAATGAATGCTTCCAGGCTTTTTTATGAACCGAACGGGTTTGGGTAAGCACCCCATCCAGGTCAAATATCAATGCATCAATATCTTTTGCTTGCAATCCTTCGCTATTCTTTGCCATCGAAAGAAATTTTTTAATTTATACAGACGGAAATGGCATAATGTGTGCCATTTTCCCATACGGCCTGAAAGATAATAATATAATTTCAAATTAGCCCATTTCCTTAACCCAAACCAACCATCAGAAAATCTTTTCCGAAACCAAAGCCACTCATAGTAATGCATTTACGCTTCGCTTGCTTCATCACCAACACGCAGGCGAAGCCTCGCTTGCAAAACCCTTTCCTGTTTTGGCTTATGGCCTCTCTTCAAGAAGGTCCAATAATCATTATAAAAAGAGAGCCTTTTTTGTGAAAGCAGGCATGCCTATTGGGGAAAAAATACACAGTAATGGTGACTGTCCCACACGATGGTTTTTCAATCATACTTTTGTATTCATTCGTGGCAACAGGCATGCCGTCTGCAGGAAAGAACAGCATAAAAGCATTGCGATGCAAATATTATGAGTATTTTTAGTGCTTCCAAAAACACATTTACTCACAACATACAGATCAAAATGATTAGACAGTTGATTTTTACACTGTTCCTGGTCCTGATTTTTTCATGGGATATTCATGCCCAGACCGAAAGGGCCATTGGACTGCGGGAAAACACCCCGGCGGTCTTTGCGTTCACCAATGCAGATATTGTAACCGGTCCGGGCAGGGTGATCCGTGGCGGGGAGGTTATTGTGCGAAACGGAACCATTGAGGCAGCAGGATCCGGTTTGGATATCCCTTCCGATGCAAGTGTCATAGACCTGGACGGACGAATGGTCTACCCCGGTTTTATTGATATCATGAGCCATTATGGGATGCCTGAGCCTGAAGAGGAAGAAGGGCTTCACTACTGGAACCCCCAGGTCAGGGCACATTACCGCAGCGCTGAATTTTTCAGGCCGGATGAAGAACAGGCAGCGGACTTGCGTTCCCAGGGGTTTGTTGTTGTCAATACTGCATCCTGCAACGGCCTTTTTCGCGGAACCGGAAGCATTGTAAGTTTGGGGGATGGTGATGCAGCCCGGATGATCATTCGCCAGGATATCGTTCAACATATGGGATTTCGTCCATCCGAAAAGCTTGGCAAAGGTTATCCTGCTTCAGGCATGGGTGCCATTGCCCTCATACGTCAATCCTTATTGGATGCCGGCTGGTATGTTGCCGCACACAGTGCCTTCGATGCCAACCCTGCGCTGGACCGCCCTGAAACCAACAAAACGCTGGATGCCATCGCCGGTGCCCGGAAAAGCATGACACCCTTCATCGTTGAGGTGGAAAATGAAAATTGGTTTTTACGGGCAGCAGCCATTGCCGGAGAGTTTGACCTCAACATGTGGATCGTTGGCAGCGGACATGAATATCGCCGCCTGGAAGCAATCGCACAGACAGGCATGCCTGTGATCCTGCCACTGGCTTTTCCAGAAGCACCCGATGTGACAACCCCTGAAAAATCGATCAATGTGTCGCTGGAAACCCTCCGGCACTGGTATCTGGCACCTGAAAATCCTTCAAGGCTTGCTGATAGCGGACTGATGGTGGCCTTGTCCTCTTACGGGAGCGAAGGGAACTTCCTTAAAAACCTTCAGGCTGCGGTGGAACGTGGACTGGACAAGGACAAGGCCCTGGCTGCGCTGACAACCATTCCCGCAAAAATGTTGGGGATTGACAACCGTTATGGTGCCATCGCTGAAGGAAACGCGGCAAGCTTCATCATTGCCGATGATGACATCTTTGACGGGCCATCCGGTATTCGTGAGGTCTGGGTTGACGGGAAGCGATATGTCATAAAAGCTGAACAGGAAAAACCTTGTGGCACATGGCAGATATCGTCCGGGACAGACCTTGACGGGGCAGAACTGGATTTGCAGGGGGCAAGCGGAAAAATATCCCTTGAAGACCAGGGGACGCGCCTGACATGGGTCAAAGCGAATGAACAAAGGGTCAATATTGGTTTTGTGGGTGACTCCATTGGCCTGGAAGGCTTTTATAACCTGTCGGCCAATCTCAGTGCCGATGAGTTGCTGGGGTTAGGGAAAAAGGCCACGGGTGATTTCTTCACATGGATGGCCAGGCGAACGGGGCAGGCCGGGACAGCGGATGACAGGCCGCAACGCCCATACAGTCGACTGGAGCTGCCCCGGCGTTACCCTTCCATGGAATATGGACTGGCATCACCGCCAGAACAACCAGCCCACGTGATTATCCGCAATGCAACCATTTGGACACAGGGCCCGGCCGGCATTCTGGAAAATGCCGATATGCTTATCGAACAGGGGCAAATCACGGCAGTCGGACACAACATCGCTGCCCCACGCCGCTCCCTGGAAATTGATGCCAGCGGCATGCATGTGACGCCAGGACTGATCGACCCCCACATCCATACCAGCATCACCGGCGGGGTAAATGAGACAGGTGATGCCATCACCGCTGAAACACGTATCACCGATGTGCTGCACGGCGACAATGTCTGGATATACCGGTTGCTTGCTGGTGGGATCACTTCGGCCACCCTATTCCATGGCTCAGCCAACCCCATCGGCGGACAAAATGCCGTCATCAAGATGCGCTGGGGCCAGTTGCCGGGTCAGTTGACAATAGAAGATGCCGCACCCGGACTAAAGATGGCCCTTGGAGAAAATGTCAAACGATTGGCTTCCCGATATCCCGGCAGCAGACAAGGCACGGAACAGATCATCAGGGATGCGTTCCAGGCTGCGCTGGAATACAACGATGCATGGTCGCGCTGGGAAAAACAATCAAAAGGGATGCCCCCGCGTCGCGACCTGCAGCTTGAAGCCATCCTTGAAGTCATTAAAGGAGAAAGAAAAGCCCACGTGCATGCCTACCGGCAAGATGAAATGCTCATGATGATGCGGCTGGCAGAAGAGTTTGGTTTTACCGTCGGTTCTTTTGAGCATACTCTGGAAGGATATAAAATTGCAGATGAGCTGAGGGAGCATGGCGCCGGTGCTGTAGTGTGGACAGATTGGTCATCGTTCAAAGTGGAAGCCTATGACGGTATCTTATACAATGCCCGGCTGCTGAATGAAGCCGGCGTGCTGACATCCCTTCACTCCGACAACACCCAACTGTCAACACGTATGAACTGGGAAGGCGCAAAAACAATGATGACAGGCGTTTCAGAAACAGATGCCATGAACTTCATCACCCTGCACCCGGCAAAGATCATGGGCATTGACCACCGGGTTGGATCGCTGGAAGCCGGCAAAGACGCTGATTTCGTGATCTGGAACGGACATCCAATGTCAACATTCTCCATCCCCGAACAAACATGGGTGGACGGGAAGAAATACTTCGACCGCAAAGAAGACAGGGTATTGCAGACGGCAGTGAAAAAGGAAAGGGCACTGATCATCAACAGGATCCATGAGGAAGCACAGTAACGTTCATCATTTAAACTCTACGGTACCAACATTGACAAATCATCATAAACACTTTTGGCCAAACCCTTTAACAAACAATATACAATGAATGCATACGGCACAACAACCCAACATGTTTTCAAAGCAATCTTTATTTTTTCCCTGTCAATTCTATTGCAAAGTGCGGGCTCCTTTGCCCAGACACCTGCCCCGCCGCAGTCAGGTCCGGTCGCCATCACGGGCGGGACCATTCATACAGTGACACAAGGGGTTATTCCGGGCGGTACGGTGCTGTTCGATGATGGCAAGATCATCGCCGTGGGTCAGGATGTTGAGATCCCCGGTCACACAGAGATCATTGAAGCAGACGGCAGACATGTCTTTCCCGGCTTCATACACGGCCGCAGCACGATAGGCCTGATGGAGATTGCCCGCATCCGGGAAAGCACCGACCTTCAGGAGGTGGGCCAGATCAACCCAAACATTCGGGCCCGCGTTGCCTTTCATCCGGCGAGTGAGCATTTGCCGGTAGCCGCAGTGCACGGGGTCACCACTGTGGTGCCCACCCCCAGGGGCAGCCTGATTGCCGGCATGCCTGCCGCCATGATGACGGATGGATGGACATGGGAACAGATGACGCTCAGGGAAGAACTGGCCATGGTGGTCGAATGGCCTTCCATGGATGACACCGATCAATACCGTGAAGCATTCGGGTCATTAAAACAGGCATTTGATAAAGCCCGAAGATACAAGGTGGCACGAAGTGCCCAACAACAAGGCAATGAACAGCACCATCCATATGATAGCCGCTGGGAAGCAATGGACCCTGTGCTTGAAGGTGAAATGCCCGTCTTCCTGTCTGTTGGGGAATTACGACAGATCCAGGCTGCCATGGCCTGGGCAGAAAAAGAGAAGCTAAAGATCGTCCTGGTGGGAAACAGGGACCTGGGATTGGTGGCCGACCAGCTGGCGGAAAAAAATATTCCCGTGATGCTTTCAGGTGTGATTGCCGGTCCGGCACGCCAATGGGAAGGCTACGACGAAGGCTATAAAACGCCGCTTCTGCTGCATGAAGCAGGTGTGGATTTCTGTATCGCCGGCGACATGGGGGCAGCAAGCACCTATCGAATACATCATCACGCAGCATCTGCAGTCGCTTTCGGACTGCCGGAACAGCAAGCCCTTGAAGCCATCACCATCAATGCCGCAAGGATCCTTGGGATCGACGACCTCGTGGGAAGCATAGAGCCCGGGAAACACGCTACCCTGATGATTACCGACGGGAACCCCCTTGAACTGTGGACCAGCAAAGAACAAGTGTTTATCAAAGGTCGAAGAATAGAGATGGTGGATAAACACAAACGCCTTTATGAGCAATATCACTTAAAACATCAGCAAAAAGAAAAGAACAAATAACGGCCAATTGCATTTTTTTTCTTAATTTTCGAAAAAATAAATAAAACAATAGGTTTTGCCATTTTAACACAAAATTGCAAGTTTGATGGTATGTCCAATCATTTTTCTTTTTAACCTAAAAACATTGATATTATGAAAACCCACTCCAAATTCCATCAGAAAATGCTCCCATTAACCACCGTCTTGCTGCTTTCTCTTTTCCTCTTCTCATGTGGCGACGGAACGCAACAGGCGAAAAGACAGTTGGAAGAAGTTAAGGAAGACACTGAACTTCAGATCAAATTGTTAAGAAATGACATTGAGGAACGCATCGAATACCTTGATGAACAGATTGAAGAAGCATCGGGAGAGCTGGAAGAAGAATTGAAAGAAGCCCGTAAAGCATTAAAAGAACAACAGGAGCGTATCGACCAGGAGATAAAAAATGTGAAGGGTGCCACCCTCGAAACATGGGAGTCAGTGAGGGCCAATGTCCAGGAATCCTACCAGAAAGCCCGCACCAAAACCAACGAAGTTTCGAAAAAAGTCAGGGAAATGATCGAAGGAGAATAATATTCTTCCCGGTACGGTATCCACAAAATGGTTAAGCCAAATACAGCCCGTGGTGGTATCTCACCCCGGGCTTTTCTTACCATCACAATACCATCTTTGACAGATCAACATTTTCAGAAGCCCCCTGTCATCTGCACCTGGATCGCACACCCCCGGAAATCAATATAACCAACATGCCTAAACTTCGTGGACCCTCCTTACAGCAACCATGCCGTGATTTTAAACCACAAAACGGATGCTTAATCAAAATTTCATATCTTTGCATTGTCTTAATTCAATCTTAATAAAAACAATAATACACAAGACTTTCAATGACGCTATACGATCTTCAGAATGGTGAAAAGGGCATCATCATCAAGGTAAAAGGCCGGGGTGGCTTTCGCAGGCGCATCATTGAAATGGGATTTGTGGTTGGGAAAACCGTGCAGGTCATCAAGAAAGCGCCTTTGCGTGACCCCATCGAGTACAGTGTCATGGGCTATAACGTTTCGCTCAGGCACAGTGAGGCTCGTTTGATAGAAGTGCTCCCTGAAAAGGATTTCCGGCCGGCAAAAGAGCAATCGTATGACGGCGTATTTTATACAGAAAAAACCGCCGCGTTCAGAAAACCCGGCAGCACCATCAATGTAGCCCTCGTGGGGAATCCCAATAGCGGCAAAACCACATTTTTCAATCATGCGTCAGGCTCCCGCGAACGCGTAGGCAACTACAGTGGGGTCACCGTGGAAGCAAAAGAAGCATTTTACGAACTAAACGGTTACAAGTTCAACATCACAGACCTTCCGGGCACCTATTCAATATCTGCCTATACGCCTGAGGAGGTCTTTGTCCGCGACTTCATCACCGGGATGGTTCCTGATGTGGTGATAAACATCGTGGACGGATCCAACCTGGAGCGTAATCTTTATCTTACTTCCCAGCTCATCGACATGGACATCCGTGTGGTGATGGTATTGAATATGTATGATGAGATGCAAGCCATTGGAGATGTATTGGATCATGAAAGCCTGGGCAGGATGATCGGTATCCCGATCATCCCCGCAGTGAGCCATAAAGGGAAAGGGGTGGAGGATGTTTTCCACAAAGTGATCGAGGTGCATGAAGACAGGGATGAGGTCGTCAGGCACATACATATCAATCACGGGGCCCTTGTGGAAGATTCGATAAAGAAAATACAGGAACATATCAATGCAGAGGGCAACGAGCACCTGACAGATCTTATTTCTTCCCGTTTCCTGGCGATAAAGCTGCTGGAGAATGATACAGAAGCCAAACGAAAAATACGGGACGAATGTCATAACCATGACAAGATCATTGATATTGCCCGGCAAGAAGCCAGCAAGCTGGAGCGCGAATTCGGTGAGCCACCCGAATCGGCCATCACCGACCTTAAGTACGGCTTTATATCCGGTGCGCTCAAAGAAACGTTGCAACCCGGAAAGTCAGAGAAAAGAAAAGCCGGCGAGATCATTGATACTTTTTTGACCCACAAACTGTTTGGCTTCCCGATATTTTTGTTCTTCATGTGGGTGATGTTCTCTGTGACCTTTGTGTTGGGCAGCTACCCCATGGAGTGGATTGAGACGGGTGTCGAACATCTCGGGGCCTTTCTTGACACACATATGCAACCCGGGCCTTTCAAGGATCTTCTGATCAATGGTGTCATAAGTGGCGTGGGCGGGGTACTCGTTTTCCTGCCAAACATCATGATCCTGTTTTTCTTTATCAGCCTGATGGAAGACACCGGTTACATGTCGCGGGCGGTCTTCATCATGGACAAGCTCATGCACAAGATCGGCCTGCACGGCAAGTCCTTTATCCCAATACTGATGGGTTTTGGATGCAATGTGCCCGCGATCATGGCCACACGCACCCTGGCAAACCGAAATGACCGCATGATCACCATGTTGATCAACCCCTTCATCTCATGCAGTGCGCGGTTGCCCATATATGTGCTCTTTATCTCCGCATTTTTCGTACATTACCAGGGGACAATGCTTTTCCTTATTTATGTGACAGGAATACTGGTTGCCATAGGGATGGCATTGCTCTTCAAAAGATTCCTGTTTCGTACCGAAGAGGCTCCCTTTGTCATGGAACTCCCACCCTACCGTATCCCCACAATGAAGGCCATCACCCTGCATATGTGGGGCAAGGCGGTGCACTACCTGAGGAAGATCAGCGGCATCATCCTGGTGGCTTCCATCATCATATGGGCACTGGGTTATTTCCCCAACGGAAGCAACTACACCCATCGGATAGAAGAAAGATCATTGGCCATCGAAGCCGAATATGCTGAAAACAAAGAGATGCTGACAGAGCCTGATGAAGTATCTGCCGCAGAACTTTTGGGACAAAAAGAAGTGGCCCTGCGCAACATGGAAGCGAACCTTTACCTGGAAAGACAGGAAAACAGCTACATAGGCAAGCTTGGCAAGACCATTCAACCAGTGATGTCCCCCCTGGGTTTCGACTGGAAAATGACCATCAGCATCCTGTCGGGCGTTGCAGCCAAAGAGATCGTGGTCAGCACCCTGGCGGTCCTCTACCAGGTCGATGAATCTGTGCAGGCGCACAGCCAGTCGCTGGTGGAAAAGATACAAAGCCAGACATATACCTCCGGACCTATGCAAGGCGAACCGGTCTTTTCACCATTGGTGGCCTTATCCTTTATGTTGTTTACCCTGCTGTATTTCCCCTGCATCGGGGTGATCGCCACCATATCAAGGGAGTCCGGCCATTGGAAATGGGGGATTTTTACGGTCATATATACCACCATCATTGCCTGGACAATCGCTTTCATAGTGTATCAGGTCGGTAGTTTGTTTGTCTAGCGTCAGAGAGGGGGCAGGAACGGCGTTCCGGCGTCAGAAAAACGTGATAATTCAACAATAAAGATCGATACGAGATGATACAATGGGTCATTACAATAATCGTGTTACTGGCCGCTTTGACTTACATGTCATGGCTCATTTATAAATTTTTCCGCCGTCCCGTCAAAGGGACCGCAGGCCCTTGCGACGAAATTCACGGTGACTGTGCACAATGCCTGAAGCATGTCCGTCAGCATGCAGACTGCAACCACGAAACTTCGATCGACAGCAGGGAGTAATCAGCATTTTTTCAGGCAAATCGCTGAATATCCATCATCCGTTACCATAAAGAAAGGAACCCCGGCCTGGCAATTATTTTGTATCTTTGGTATGTACTGCATACCAAAGATATAACCTTGAACCTTCAACCTGTTTTATTAAAATACTGGGGTTTCTCTTCTTTCCGTCCTTTGCAGGAAGAGATTATTCGTTCTGTCATAGAAGGGGAGGACACGCTGGCCCTTTTGCCCACAGGCGGTGGTAAATCGCTGTGTTACCAGGTACCGGGGATCGCCGTGGATGGGCTCTGCATTGTTGTCAGCCCGCTGATCGCACTGATGAAGGACCAGGTCCAGGCATTGAAGGACAAAGGGATCAAAGCCGTGGGGATATATCACGGACTAAGCAAGTTAGAGATCGACAATGCGGTAGACAATTGTGTATACGGGGATGTGAAGTTTCTGTACATGAGTCCTGAGCGCCTTACAACGGATTTGATTCGCAGCCGCTTAGAAAAGATGAGGGTCAACCTTCTGGCCGTTGACGAAGCCCACTGCATTTCTCAATGGGGCTATGACTTCCGGCCTCCTTACCTGCGCATCGCCGAAGTGCGGGAACTGATCCCCAATACGCCAATCCTGGCCCTTACCGCCACAGCCACAAAAAATGTTGTCGCCGATATTCAGGAAAAGTTACAATTCAGAAAAGCCAATGTGTTTCAAAGAAGTTTTGAGCGCAAAAACCTGGCTTATATTGTTTTTAGGGAAGAAGACAAGCTGAAAAGGCTTTTGCGGATCTGCAACAAAGTGAAAGGGACCGGTGTGGTGTATGTCAGAAACCGCAAAAGAACAAGAGAGATCTCTGACTGGCTTGGCCAGCGAGGCATTAGTGCCGATTTCTATCATGCCGGCCTGACGAGTAAAGAAAGGGATACCCGGCAGGATGAATGGATGAAGGAAAGGATCAGGGTGGTGGTTTCCACCAACGCTTTTGGCATGGGCATCGACAAACCCAATGTTCGCTTTGTGGTCCATATGGACCTTCCCGACAGTCCGGAAGCCTATTTCCAGGAAGCAGGCAGGGCGGGCCGCGATGATCTGAAAGCCTACGCCGTCTTGCTGTTTAATCAGTCGGACATTATCGACATGAAACAGTTCCACGAAAGGTCATTTCCTCCTCTGAAAGAGATAAAGAAGATATACAACAGCCTGGGTAACTACTTCCAACTGGCTATCGGCAGCGGTAAAGAACAAAGCATGCCTTTCGACCTGGTGCACTTTGCAAAAACCTACGCCATGGATCCTTTCCTGGCATTCAATGCCCTGGGATTCCTTGAAAAGGAAGGATACCTGGCTTTCTCTGAGGCCCTTGCAAACCCTTCCCGGGTTATGTTTCTTGTAAACAACGAAGAACTATACCGTTTCCAGGTGGCCAATCCGCGCTACGACCCCTTCATAAAGCTCTTGCTCAGGTCATACACCGGACTGTTCAATGAGTTCACCAGGATCAGGGAGGGAGAAATAGCGAACAGGGCAGGAATACAGGAAAATACGGTTAAAAAGATGCTGGAAGACTTGCACAACATGCAAATCCTGCATTACAAGGCACAGAACGAAACCCCTATGGTCACCTTTCTGGAGGAAAGGATGTCTGTAAACGACCTCATTATCTCCAAAGAAGTATACCAGCAGCGAAAAATTTATTCACGCGAACGGATGCAGGCAATGATGGAATATGCACAGTCAGAGACCAAATGCCGCAGCCTTTTCCTGCTGGGATATTTTGGCGAAACAAAAGCACAACGCTGCGGCCAGTGCGACATATGCCTGGAAAGGAACAAAGCCGGTGTGTCATCCTATGAGTACAAACAGCTTGTTGAGCTGATCAAACCCAGGATAGAGCGGGAGCAGCTTACGTTGGAAGCATTGTTGGGCACCCTGGATATAAATATGTCTGAAGAGAAAGTGCTGAACGTCATCCGGTATCTGAAAGATGTGGGAACAGTCACAGAAGGCACTAACCGCATCCTTCAGTGGAAGAAATGATGATCATTCAGAATGCTTCCCTGGTGTTGCGCGTATGCCGTTTTTTTATTTGCCGCCCTGAAAAGTCACACCCTGCTTTTTGATGATGACGGGAAATGGGCCAGGGTGGTGATACCCCCTTTCACATGATCCCCCGGCTTAACATGTATTGTTGAACCCAAAGGGATGTATAGGTCGACCCGCGAACCAAATTTGATAAAACCAAGTTCTTCCCCCTGTCTGACCTGTTTGCCTTCATGGCAATAGCAAACGATACGGCGTGCAACCATGCCGGCGATCTGCCTTACAAGGAATCGTATCCCGCCGGGCGTTTCAAAAACAATGGTGTTCCGCTCGTTCAGGCGACTGGACTTGGGATGCCAGGCTACCAGGTATTTGCCCGGATGATACCGGTATAGCACCACCTTCCCATCGGCAGGGACCCTGTTTAGATGGACATTCAGCGGTGACATAAAGATGGATAGTTTTTGCACAGCACGGTCAAAGACCTCTTCTTCGATGGTTTCCCCGACCATGATCACCTTACCGTCGGCAGGACTGATGATTGCCCTGTCATCTCTTGACAATTGACGTTTCGGGGAGCGAAAAAAGAGCACAACGCCCGTAAAAAGGACCAATAGCAGCAGGCAGGCCATGCAGAACATCCATTGGGGCAATGCGAAGAGCCAGTATGATCCGGCAGCCAGGCCTAAAGTGATCAGTGCGGCCAGGGCCACAATCTTTCTTCCTTCCTTATGTATCTTCATGGATCAGTTGATATCAGATGCAGCACATGCTAACAGCAGCGTACAGGGATGCATCAATACATCATTAAAAGATAAACAAAAACGAACGGGGCCGCCATCAAGACCCCGTCAAAGCGATCCAGCACACCGCCATGGCCCGGAAGCATGTTGCCACTGTGCCTGGCCTTGATGCTCCGTTTAAACATCGACTCGAACAGATCGCCATAAGATCCAAAAACAACGACCATCAGGGCAATGATGAGCCAGTCGCGCAAAGAAATATGTGCATAATAGAAGGCGATCACAAACGCACTGGCCAGTGACAATATGCCGCCACCGAAAACCCCCTCCCACGTTTTGTTGGGAGACACCCGCCTGAACAAACTGTGCTTCCCGAAAGCCGATCCAATAAGGTAAGCCCCTGTTTCATTGACCCAGACAAGAATAAAGAACCCCAACAGCAGGCTGGAATGATAGACACCGGGGACAAAGGCCGGATTGGGAAAATAATTCAATAGAGAAAAGGGGACAGCCACGTAGAGAAGGCCAAAAAAAGTAAATGCAATATTGGTAAAAGGGTTGGGGTCATTGCGGTATAACTCCAGCAGGAATATCAAAAAGATACACACAAAATTGATCAGCAGCCATTCCAGCGCCATCATATTCAAAGATACCAGTGCGTTGGTAGTAAAAAGTACCAACCCGGCGATAAGGCCTGCGGTTTTATTGGGTAAAATCCCTGCCTTTTCCACCAGTGAATAGAATTCCCACAAACCTGCAATGGTAAACACCAGAAAAAGCAAGGCGAAGAGGTGTTGGTCCGTAATGGTTGCCGCGATCACCAATACAACCAAAATGATGCCTGTTATTGTTCTTTTTGCCAGATTGCTCACAATGATTCTCTGTTGATGATTTGCTTAGCTTTCAATACATTGCCTGACTGAACATAAAGCTCTATATCACCGAAAAGATAGGCCGAGTCTTTTTTGTTCATGACAACACTCTCTATTCCGGCATCTTTCAGGACCGCTTTTAAAATTTCAACCTTATGTTCAAAGGTATTGCTATAGACCTTTCGCCAATTACCATCCATATGTTCTAACCATCTGGGTGTGCCCCCTGGATATCAAGCATGAAGAGGTACAACTCTTTGGGGCCATGCACACCATGAACCAATGTTTTTTCAATATCGGCAGTGCGGCTCGGACCGCTTACAACAGTGATGAGAGAGGGTGTTTCTGTGCCATACTTGATCTGTATTGAACGAAAAGCCTCGGCCAGGTCTTTCACCAATTGCTGGTTGGTGGCCACCACAATGTGCAATGGCGGGGCCACAAAACTCTTTCGCCCGCATTCCTGGCCACTGCTGAAGACGACGGAGCCATGCCGGGCCACCAGTGCTTCACATGCGGTAACAGCCGCATCACAATGATGGATGTTGTCCGGGTCATTTTCGTGATCAATCCCCAGTTCCTTCAACAGATCAATAAGAAAAGCTTCCCTGCAGAACAGCTGTTTCACTTCTTTTTGTTCTGTCAACACTTTCAGCCCATAAGCCATCTCATGCACATCCTGGCAGAAGACAAATTTGCCTCCTGCCTTATTGAAAGCTTCGGCAAAGGCTTCTTCCATAAATTCTGTGCCGGGTTCTTTTATGACAGGGTTCTCCAGGTCTACGCCAACATAAGGTGAAGGCATTGCATTGACCAGGGCATCACGGATTTTTTTCAGCACTTTCTCTTTTGATGTAGTCTCCTTCATGCCACGATCAGGTTGGGTTATTCGTTTTTTCTCTGCCCTCCTTTTTTGAAGCAGTGCTTCCAACCTCCAACTCTTTCTCTTTGGATGTTTCCGGGTCAGGAAAAGGACGCTCACCGAAGATGCGCTCCAGATCCTCACGGAAGATCACCTCTTTTTCAAGGAGCAGGTCACCAAGCTGAACCAGTTTTTCCCTGTGCTCCAACAGTATACCCTTTGCCCTTTCGTATGCCTTTTCAACCAGCCGGCTGACTTCTTCATCAATTTTTTGTGCCGTCTTCTCAGAATAAGGTTTGGTGAATGTATATTCATTTTGTCCGCTGGAGTCATAATAGCTGATATTGCCAATCTTTTTATTGAGGCCAAAATAGATGACCATGGCATATGCTTGTTTGGTAATTTTTTCCAGGTCGTTGAGGGCCCCGGTAGATATTTTACCAAAGATGATCTCTTCGGCGGCGCGGCCACCGAGGGTGCTGGTAATTTCATCAAACATCTGCTCGTAGGTTGATATCTGGCGCTCCTCCGGCAGGTACCATGCAGCCCCCAGGGCTTTTCCCCTTGGGACGATGGTGACCTTTACCAGGGGGTGTGCATGTTCAAGCAACCAACTGACGGCAGCATGGCCGGATTCATGGTAGGCGATGACCTTTTTCTCAGAAGGTGAGATGATCTTGTTGCGCTTTTCAAGTCCGCCGATGATACGGTCAACAGCATCCAGAAAATCCTGTTTGGCAACCGCTACATTGTTTCGCCGCGCAGCGATGAGCGCAGCTTCATTGCACACATTGGCAATATCGGCGCCAGAAAAGCCGGGTGTTTGTTTGGCCAGGAAACCGGCTTCCAGTCCTTTCTCCAGCTTCAGGGGTTTCATGTGCACCTTGAATATGGCCTCACGTTCGGTGAGGTCCGGCATTTCCACATGTATCTGGCGGTCAAAGCGTCCGGCACGCATCAATGCCCTGTCGAGCACGTCCGCCCTGTTGGTCGCGGCCAGGATGATCACCCCGATGTTGGTGCCAAAGCCATCCATCTCAGCCAACAGCTGGTTGAGGGTGTTTTCCCTTTCATCGTTAGAACCTGTTACCGGGTTCTTCCCACGAGCACGGCCGACGGCATCAATCTCATCAATAAAAACAATGCAAGGGGCTTTTTCCTTGGCCTGTTTGAAAAGATCCCTGACCCTGGAAGCACCCACACCCACAAACATCTCCACGAAATCAGAACCACTAAGGGAAAAGAACGGCACCTGGGCCTGGCCAGCGACAGCTTTTGCCAGCAAGGTCTTCCCTGTACCGGGAGGGCCCACCAGCAAAGCACCCTTGGGAATCTTGCCACCAAGGTCAGTGTACTTTTTTGGGTTCCTCAAAAAGTCAACGAGCTCCATGAGCTCTACCTTTGCCTCCTCCAGTCCCGCCACATCCTTAAAATCGATGTTCACATGGGTGTCTTTGTCAAAAAGCGTTGCCTTTGATTTGCCGATATTGAATATCTGGCCACCAGGACCCCCTCCCTTGGCCATTCTGCGCATGATAAATATCCAAAAGGCAATCAGCAACCCAATGGGTAAAAGCCAGCTGAGCACATCCGAACCCCAGCTTCTACGGGTTTCCGCATAAACGTCAATCCTGTCCTCAGAAGGCCATTCGGCCTGGGCTTCCCTGAGTCGATTGTCAAAGTTCTCAACAGATGCGATCTGGAACACATAATGGGGGCCCCCATCACCAATGCCCCGTCTTTCATCAACATCTTCATATTTCTCCTTGTAAAGACGGTCTTCCTTGAGATATACCTCGACAATTTCCTGGTTGACGATTATAATCTTTTGGATGTCAGTGCCATCCTGTTGATCCCATGTGAGTATTTCACTCTCAAACCGTCTCTGGGATATCTCAACGGCCGAACCACCCCAGTTAAAAAATTGCAAACCGATAAATACAGCTGCCAGGATGGCGTAAACCCAGTAAAAATTAAAGCCCGGCTTCTTGTCACCCTTTTTGTCAGCAGGATCTCCGGAAGGTGAACCCTCCCCCCGCTGACTGCTCCCAGACTTGTTACGATCCGGGGGCACGCCCTTGTTGTTATGTTTTTTTTCTTCTTTATTCATTTCGATTGGACACTCAATAAAATATAACGCCGTTGACAACAACGACAACAATTATTCCTTGATCTGTTTTGCAGGCGCATCGGCCCACAGTTCTTCAAGCTGGTAGTAACGCCTCACCGGCTCCCGAAAAACATGTACCACCACATCAAGATAATCAAGCAACAGCCACTCCCCGTTCGTATAACCTTCCCGACGCGCAGGCTTTACCCCGCAGAGTTTGTTCACCTCCTCTTCCACCGACTCGGCTATGGCTGTAACATGATTATGGGAATTCCCATGACAAACAACAAAAAAATCACAAACAGTTGAATTGATCTTGCCCAGATTTATACTGATGATTTCCTCGCCCTTTTTTCCCAGTATGCCATTTACTATCGCGTCAACAAGTACAACCGAACTGTCTTTTTTTGATGTTTTTTTTGTCATTCGCCGAAACTTATATTTTTACTGCAAAATTAACGATTTTTACGCACATTATTGTAATGCGCTTTTTTCGTGTTGTTTCAACCATTTGGTGTTTTCATTAATTTTACAACAAATAACGGTGGTATGGAAAGAGCAGCCCATTATTTTTTTCGGGAAACAGATTCAACAAACAAGGAGTTATGGCGTATGATCGAGGCGGGGGAAGCGCCTGGGGAAGGGACAGTCGTGCAGGCCGGCTATCAAACCGCAGGCAGGGGGCAGGCAAAAACCCATTGGGTGAGCGAAGCAGGAAAAAACCTTCTGTTCTCCATATTGCTGAAACCAGTGTTTCTGTCACCCGGCAGGCAGTTTATGCTGAACAAGTGTATCGCACTGTCCATCCGGGATGCAATGGCCTCCCTGTGCCAAGGCCATGCTTTTCTTATAAAATGGCCCAACGACATCTTGTCGGGTGGGAAAAAGATCGCCGGCACCCTTATAGAGAACAGGATCATGGGCAAAACGTATGAAATATCTGTTGCCGGTATTGGGGTGAACATCAACCAATGCCGTTTCCCGCCCGGCATACCCAGCCCTGCATCACTGAAGATGTTGACTGGAAAAGATTACGACATCGATCGGTGTTTGCAGCAGGTGAAAATGAAGATACAATCCTACTATAACATGCTTCGGCAAGACGATACCGCCTGCATTGACAAAGCTTACCTGGACAATCTCCTTGGTTACGGGGAGCGCATCCAATATACCAGAGAGGGCCGGACATCAGCAGGTACGGTGGCCGGTGTGAATGAATATGGGAAGCTCCTGCTGAAAGATGATGAAGGGCGGCTGCAAACTTTTGGTATGAAAGAAATAGAGTTTCCTGCCTGATGTCAGGCGTACCTCTCCTGAAGCTTTTCGGCCAACAGGTCGACAAAATGTTGCAGTGGTTTGGACACCATGGTTTTTATAAACGGGTTCAGGTCCACATCGAACACAATGCTTACCCCGCAACGATTGTCACCCTTTGCATTGAAGTAGTAATCCATTCGATAGTCAACCGGATTTTTTCCTTCGGAGACAATACGAATATTGCTGCACGGATACTTGCCGTCGATGCGCATCGACAGGTCTGACAAACCTTGTATGGTAAACGAACACGATGATTCATCGGCCTTCCAGTTGGTCACCTGTTCAGGCATCAGTTCTTCAAAGTTCCGGAAATCACCCAGGAAGGAAAACACCGTCTCGCAACTTGCATTGACAGGGATATTTTGTTTTTCAAATGTTGCCATGTTATTTTCATTTATTTTTAATGCATACGGGCATCCGACCATGCTTCAGGGTCTTCACGCCATGCTTGTAATGCTGCCAATTCTCCGGGCGAAAATGTTTGCTGTGATTTCACCAGGTCCACCAGCGCCTGGTAGTTGCTTAAGCTGATGAAAGGGCATGCGGCGTCCCGGAGTCTTTTTTCCGCCGCATCCAGTCCGTAGGTAAATATAGCGACCATCCCTTTTATAACCAGTCCGGCGCCGGAAAGTGCCTCAATTGCTGCCACGCTGCTTTTTGCTGTAGATACAAGGTCTTCCACAACCACAGTCTTCTGATCCTTTTCAAAATGGCCTTCGATCTGCGAGGCCAGGCCATGACTTTTGGGGGTACTGCGGACATAAACGAAGGGCAGGCCCAGTTTCTCAGCCACCAACACCCCATGTGCGATACCTCCTGTGGCGACACCGGCAACCAGCCCAGCCTCGGGGAAGCGATCCCTGACAATCACCGACAAGCCATCCACTACCATACGGCGAATGGCAGGATAGGACAAAATGCGACGATTGTCGCAATAGATAGGCGAAAGCAAGCCCGAGGCCCACGTAAAAGGATTTTCCACATTCAATTTTATTGCGTTAATTTGCAACAGTGAATGGGCAACATCGGTCGCAGGATATTCAGATAGCGTCATGGGCTTCTCCCTTTGCGTTGTTGAAATGGTTTCACAAAACTAACAAAAAAGGATGCTTCCTGATCAATAAAACATCGTTCCCTATGGAAAACAGATATGCCGTATATTTCGACCACAGGAAGATCCTGTTCTTGCCGGAACTGCCAGATCAGTTGAACAGGAAGGATACAGTCATAAAAGATGCGGTTGGCTGGGACACGTTCAAGCGTTTTATTGATTCAGAAAAATCCTCGTTGCTATGTGTCAGCGACAATCCTTCCAGGATGTTCAGGCACTTCGCCACCTTTTTTCATTATATCGAAGCAGCCGGCGGATTGGTTGCTGACCCGACCGGTTACTGGTTGTTTATCTTCCGCAAGAGCCGGTGGGATTTGCCCAAGGGAAAGATGGAAAAGGATGAGCCGGCCGAGGATGCGGCCATCCGTGAGGTGCAGGAGGAGTGCGGCATTGGCAATTTGGAGGTATTGCACTCCCTGCCAAAGACGTATCATGTTTATCCTTACCTGGGGGATCAGTGGGCGCTAAAGAAAACGCACTGGTTTTTTATGAAGACAAGCACTTGCTGCCGTGCGGAGCCACAAACCAGCGAAGGCATCATCCGTGCAGAGTGGAAGCATCCGGATCACCTTTCAGAGGTGATGTCAAACACCTATGGCAACATCAAAGAACTGCTGGCCTTGTGCCGGCAACTGACCAGCCGGTCCTGAAAAGCCCCTCTTCCCCCCGGCCCGCAACCCGCTGTCATTTATTGATGAAATCTTCAATTTTTTCAGCCGCCCCTGCGGAAGGTGAAACAAAAGGGAAGGCTGCGATATTGCCATCCGGGTCGATCAGTAAATACTGGGGAACCGTTCGCACCCGGTAATCGTCAAGCAAACGGTAGTCACCGCCGAAGTGCAATAACCGGAAAGGAGACGCATCGTCTTCAAGGATTCCTGAAATACTGGTTGTCGCATTGTCGATCAATACGCCCAGAATGTGCAACGTGTCATCAAAGGTCGCCGTCAACGTTGACATTGCACCTGCTTCGGCCATGGAGACCGGGCACCAGCCGGCACCAAAAAAAAGATAAAGGTAACGTCCCTGGTAATCCTCCAGGCGAAGGGTATCCCCCTCAGGGCCGGTTAGTGAAAAGCCAGGCGCAGGAGTGCCCGGTTTCAGTGCAAGGTGTTGTTCAAGAATATTTTCTGCAATCGCAGCATGCAAAGAGAACGTGCTCTGATGCCGGGCCTGCCGGAGGATCTCCACAACCATTCTGTTATCAAAATCAGCCATTCCCAACATTCTCCGGAGGCCGTTGAGCATGACAAGCTCCCTGAAACGGACATTATAAAACATGGTATCCTTTGCCAGGGTGTCCATTAGCGCACGATAGCTTGCCTGACGGTTCACGGCGAAATTGAGGCCGGCAGGACTTATCGAACGACTGCCGCCAAACAAATAGGTATCAAACATTGCCTGAAAGAAGTCCATGTACATTGGATGAGAATACAGTATTGGCCTGCAGTGAAGGAATGATTCAACCAGCGCATCGAACGACTTTGTGTTCAGGGTCCTTTCCAGATAGGAAACATAGTAGCGTACATAATCATCAAAAAAAGCAGAGCGGGAGCGAACATGATGAAAAGCGGAATCCAGACGGGATTTAAAATCACCCAGTGAATGCCGGTGATTTGCACGTATGTTACCAGCCACGCTGGTTTGCAGATAATCTGCCACCATCACATTCAACTTTTCTGTCATCAGGTTCAAATCCGGATCCCCTTCATATTTGTTTCGTATTGTTACAGGGAAATGCTGCCTTAAAGGAACCTGATGATGCTGCTCATTGAGTGCGCCCGGGTCAACCGGGTCGAATGACACCCAGTATTCCTGGCCGGGGGCCACATAAAAAGGGATCCTTGCGTGCATTATCCGAAAAAACATTTGCCCCGGTGAATCAATATGGACGCGAAAGGCAAATGCGCCATTCTCGTCGATGATGCAGGCATCCACCTCCTTTGAACGATAACTAATAAGGTCCATGGTCTCCATCAGGCGGATCTCCTCCCCCTCCGCCCCCGGAAAAACGCCCTTGACCAACACTTCGGAAATGCCCGGAAAAGGTGCGAAGAAAAGGATCAAACAAACAATAAAGGCAAGAAACCTCATGTGCAAACCCATTCCATGTTATTTTCCGCTTTTCATTTTACGGTTCATTCTTTTGCAGGCTGCATGCCGGACGACAGGTTCACACCTTCGGGAATAAAGGAGGAAGCATCGCCACCATGCCTGATGATTTCGCGGACAATGTAGGAATTTACCGCGGTATACTCCGGGGTGGTTAACAAAAAAACCGTTTCCACATCCGGGAACATTTTTTTGTTCATCTGCCCGATACTCCTTTCAAATTCAAAATCGGCCGAAGTACGCAGCCCCCTCAGGATATACTTTGCACCCAGCTTTTCACAGAGGTCAACGGTAAGTCCCTCATAGGTAACGACACTGACTGCCGGATAGGGTGCAAATACTTTTTCAATCCATGCCTTGCGCTCGCCCAAAGGGAAAAAACTTTTTTTTTGCTCATTGATCCCAATGGCAATGATTATATTGTCAAAAAGAGGCAGTGCCCTCAGCACGATGGACTCATGTCCTTTTGTGATGGGATCAAAGGATCCCGGGAATAAGGCAATTCTTTTCATGCACCTGGGTATTATAACGCTTTCTTAAACAATCTCTTTACCAATAAAAATAGAGTCATATAAACAATTAAACCCAAAGTTACGAAGCTAAAATTAATAAAAATATCAGAGTTGGTTATCCCTTCATTCGAAGAAGCTGAAATGCACCATGCTGTAATTTCGTTTTCGAACAAATTTCGGATGGTTGTCAAATACGATAGCTGATGAATGTTCGATGATCAGCCATCCGTTTTCGGCAAGCAGTTTTTGGGAAAAGATGGCATCGGGCAGTTGTTTTATGTTCTCCATATCATAGGGTGGGTCGGCGAAGACAATATCGAAAGCAGGGTGGCAGTGTTTAAGGAAGCGAAACACATCCGCTTTCAGGCAAACCAGGTTCTCCAGCGCCAGTTGTTCTTTTACCTGTCGCATAAACCGCAGACAGCGCAGGTTGTTTTCCACGGCCACCACTTCAGCCGCCCCCCTCGAGGCAAACTCAAATGAGATGCTGCCTGTCCCGGCAAAGAGGTCAAGCACACGGATCCCATCAAAATCAAAAACGTTTTGCAACACGTTGAACAATGCTTCCTTGGCTTTGTCGGTCGTAGGCCGGACAGGAAGACCGGCAGGCGGGCGGATGATTCTTCTTTGGTGAAGGCCCCCGATTATCCGCATGAGTTTAAGTTTAGCAGATTGAAGTAAAAATGATAAGGCACCCGGTCAAACTCCGGGCTATACTTATACATGTCATTTTTCTCAGGAAAGGTTGCTTCCCTGAAGAAGGACCTCAGCGTGGCAAAAGCTTCAGTGTCCATCGGCAACTCACCCAGTATGATGGTTTTCAACTGTTCTGCCTGCAAACCATATTGCTCCAGCACATAGAAGATGTAGTACAGCATGTCGTCAAAACACTGTATCGCGAAAGAATTATAATAGGTCAGTTTATCGCTTTCCAGTAACAAGAGTTCAAAATGGCTGGATTGAATATGCAGTACCATGCCGGCGTTCCATTTTTCAAGCTTCTGACCTGCCAGGGTGCTTTCTATCAGGGCCGACCCGTAATGTCTCAGCCTGCAGCCCGAAAAAAACTCACCGCAAAGAGTGATCAATTCCACGGGAGTGGAATAGATGCCATGGGCTTTTGCAATGTGGAGATGGTCAGAACGTATCTGGTGATGATCGCTTCGTGTTGCGCAGAGGTCAAACAACGCTTTTTCATCCTCTTTGTTGTAAAGTGCGTCAGGGACGAGCACCAGCTTTGGAGAATAATAAAAGATATTGACCCTGTCGAACGGCTGGTTCAGGAGAGGGTTCTCATTGAGCTGATCCCTCAGGAAGGCAAAGTGGTGATGTGCGTCTGGTCGCCCTTCCTGTTTGTGTTCTTCCAGGGCGATGTATTTAAATTCTTTGACATCAAGGATGGAAAAAACAAATCCATCGGACAACCACCCGATGGATAAGTTTTTTTTACGGCCGGGCCCTGCCTGGTAAACCTTGTCAACGATACTCAGGGTATTCCGGAAAGAGCCAGGCATAATACATAGGGGTTGTTGTTATTCCCAGTTTCCGTCCAGTACAGCTTCCTGCATCGATCCGACCCTAAGGCCTTCTTCCCTTGTATAATAAACACGCCAGTTGTCAAGATCATTCATATATACAAAGGGCTTCACCCGGGCTTCAAAGACAGGCAGTTTTACCAATCCTCTTTCAATGAAACCAGATTCCATTTCAAAACGTTCGCCTGCGCCATAAGGCACATAGGGCAGTGTATCGATGGGATATCTTGCATGCCGGAGCAGACTGTCCTTTGCGGCGATCCACAAAGTGTCGCGTTCCACAATGCCCAGGCGGACAGCTTCTGTTTCTGTCAGCGTATCAGGGACGGATCCGATGGCACGCACCAGGGGCAGTGAATCTGCCTGAAAAAACATTACCAGGGAGTCCAAATCAGCTGTAAATCTTTGGTGCCGAGATCGATGTGATCTCTGCACTTCGCGGATATCTTTCAGCCTCTGGATAATCTCTCCCTCCCGCTGCTGCACTTCCTGGCGAAAGCGGACGGGCTCCATGATACTGTCATACACAAAATAGCCCAGAATGATTATTACGAGGGCCAAAACAATCTGAATTGCTGTTTTCATACGATCTGTATTGAGTGATTATTTTGAATATGCAAAGGTAAAATAAATAACAAAACAAAGCAGCATCATGAAAGGAATTCCTTCCAGCATCCAACCTTCAGCCTGAAGAAAATTTACGATCCATTATCACGACTGCAAATATTCATTATTTTTTTCAAATTTACATGAATTTTTTTCATTCGGGATTACACACAGACACACAAAAACCTCTCAAGGCCTTTCACCCGGTCGTTGCTTGTTTATTAATGTTTATCATTTGTCAAAAGGGCGAAA
>SL_3KL_010_SEDDRAFT_10000330_pt1 | contig 36955 bp, 30 predicted proteins | sample SodLakKL_010_SED_2_FD_10381 | JGI IMG/M metagenome (IMG submission 10381) | reverse complement strand
GGAGCAATCCCGGCGGGAGAATGGAATCCCTCGGATTATTTTATACTCTATGATAATAACGCAATTTTTTGGTCATCTACGGAAGAAGACGATAATACGGCTTTGGGGAGAGTGATTCCATCTTGGGAAGTAAGAACTACTCGTACATCTTCAAAAAGATCCGGCTTTTCCGTTCGTTGCTTAAAAAAATAAAAATGGGAGTATAAAGTTGAAAAGTTAAAAGTAATTAAAAATCACGCAAAATACACGAAGTTAAAAATAGAAAGCTTTTAATTCGTGCTATTGTGTGGAAAATAAAGTTTAAAGGTTTAATATTAAAAATTAAAAAATGATGAAAATGATTAAAAAGAAAACTAGTTTGCTTATAACAGCTTGTCTGTTATTAAATTTTTCGGTTATAACCTTTTCTCAGAATAGAGTTATAATTAGCGATGAAGGAGGTATAGAAGCTCATGAGTCTGCTATACTGGAATTAAAATCTACTGATAAAGGGTTTTTGCTTCCTGGCATAAATGGAAATCATAATGTTAATGATCCTGCAGAAGCTCTAATTATTTTTAATTCTTTCACTCAGTGCTTTAATATTTATTTAGAAGGCGAATGGCATGATATATGGTGCTACGGAGAGGATTTTTGTGCTGTAACAGCTGATAATGACGGACCTTATTGTGAAGGAGAAACTATTCATTTAACTGCTTCACCAATAGGAGAAGAGCCTTTTGAATATAGCTGGACGGGACCTGATGGATTTACTTCAACAGAACAAAATCCCGAAATTCCCAATGCCACAAGTGAAATGACGGGAACTTACACTGTTGTTATTACAGATGACAATGATTGTGTAGCCGAATCTTCAACAGAAGTAGTTATTGAAACTGTTCCTGATGCTCCTGAAGCAGGTACTCACGTGCCCGATGAAGAAGAAATAGAATGGAATTGGAGTACCGTTCCTGATGCTGATGGATATGCGTACAATACTGAAGATGATTTTAGCGGAGCAACCTCTGTTGGCACAAATACAACTTATTTACAAACCGGTTTAGGATGCGGAGAGTCGCATACGCTATATGTGTGGGCTTATAACCATTGCGGAGAATCTGAGGTTTTGGTATTGAATAGCTCAACAACAGATTGCGAATCCGGCTGTCCCTCAAATGTAACGGATTATGATGGAAATGTTTATCCTGTTGTTCAAATAGGAGATAAGTGTTGGATGGCAAAAAACCTGAGAGTTACACATTATCCTGATGGCACAGAGATACCTTATATTACTGACACTGAAGAATGGAGAGCTTTGGGAGATAATAATACAGATGACGCTTATACTATATACAACAACAATGCCAATGATGAAGTTGAAGATTATGGGAAGCTTTATACCTACGCAACGGCTATTGCTCGCAATTGGGCAAGACATAATGAGCCGGGACAGGGAATTTGTCCTGATGGATGGTATCTGCCAACCAGAGAAGAATTTCAAGACTTAATTGATTTTGCAGGAGGACAAACAGATGCTCCACCCGAACTAAAAGAGCCTGGTACAGATCGTTGGTGCACCATGAATAACTCAACCAATAGTACCGGATTTACTGCAGTAGGGGCAGGGCAAAGACAACCGGACGATTCGGTTGGTGATGATTTTAGAGACCTTAAAGACGATACACATTTTTGGGCAGCAGATGAAGAAGATGGAAGTAATGCGTATTACTTAGTATTATTTTGTTATGATATGAGTACTATATATCCGTTGCAAAAATCTTACGGGTTTTCAGTTCGTTGTGTGCAAGATCCAAATTAAGTAAAAAATAATTTAAAAAAAGTTCACGCAAAGTGCGCCAAGTGATTAAACGCTAAGGTTAGCAAAGGTTTTATTTCGTGGTATTGTGTGAAATATATAGTTTAAAAGTTTAAAAATTTAAAAAATGAAAAAGAAAACTAATTTACTTATAACAGCTTGTCTGTTATTAAATTTTTCGGTTACAACCTTTTCTCAGAATAGAGTTATAATTAGCGATGAAGGAGGCTCAGAAGCTCATGAGTCTGCTATACTGGAATTAAAATCTACTGATAAAGGGTTTTTGCTTCCAAGAATGGATACTGATAGCAGGAATAATATTGATCAACCCTCAGAGTCGTTGCTCATTTATAATAATCAGACGAAATGTGTGGAAACTTTTATTGATAGCGAGTGGCATGAGGTATGGTGTGATGAAGAATCAGAACCGGAGCCTCTTGAATGTCCTGAAATAGGAGACGAATTTGGCGGTGGTGTTGTTTTTTATATATTACAGGATGGAGACCCCGGATATGTCCCGGGTGTTTGTCATGCGTTTATTTCCGAGACGGAAGACCAAAGTAGCGGAATACAGTTTGGCTGTCCGGGCACAAGAGTAAATACAACATCAACAGACCTTGGTGCAGGATCAAGCAATACAGCCGATATTGTTGCTGATTGTGATGATGCAAGTTTTGCAGCAAAGTTATGTGATGAACATGTTTCGGGGGGATATAGTGATTGGTTTTTGCCAAGTGCTTATGAGCTAACTCAGCTTTGCTTTAACAGAGCTGTGGTAGAAGCTGTAGGTGATGATTTTTATGAAGATGGACATGATTACTATTGCTCTACAGAACCTAATACGGGGAATGGAACACGCTATAAAGATTTTGAAAATTGTGACCCGGGGCAAGATACTGTATGTATTACATTTGGTGATGGTTGTAAAGGTGATGAGCATAGAGTCCGCTGCATACGCGAGGTTATAATTGAACCTTAAGGTGAATGGCAGAGTATAAAGTAAAAAGTTTATAAACTTATAGGCGGAGCTCAAATATAGAAGTTAAATTGTTATTTTAACTATTGAGTAGAAAAAATAAAATTATAAATTTGCAGAATATATATAATTCAAGTTTTCATAAATAACCTTGTGAAACTTGACAAACATAATAATAATAAATAAAATTTATAACTTACTTATTAAATTAAACTATTATGAGATCAATTAAAAATAGTATTTTACTATTACTAATGCTTTTATATTCATTATCAAGTTTTACTCAGCAAAGAACAGTTATCAGCGATGAAGGAGATCAACAAGCTCACTCATCGGCGGTGCTTGAGCTTATCTCTGACAATAAAGGTTTTTTGTTGCCGCGAATGACAACATACGAAAGAGATGCCATAGATGACCCCGCAGGGTCTTTGCTTATTTATAATACAATTACGCGATGTTTTGAAATTTGGATGGATGAGTGGCATGAAATATGGTGTGGTCCCGAACCTGAACTTCTAGAAAATCCTTGTGAAGGGCTTGAAGGAGAAACCTATGAATATGAAATTGAATATGACGGATATGTTTATAAGTTAGTGCAAATTGGCGGCAGATGTTGGTTTGCTGAAAATTTGAAATATGACAGCGGATGCACGGAAGTAGCTTGGGTAGAAGGTGAAGACGTTGGCTGGTGTGGATGTTATAATGACGACTGTGCAACATATTTTGATAAATACGGATACCTGTATCAGTGGAGTGCAGCTATGGATTGGGACAGAGAAGGCGACCTTCCGCCGGCAAAATCTCAGGGAATTTGCCCTGATGGATTCCATGTGCCAAATGGTGGTGTAGGTTATGATGATTTTGTGGATGTAGATTGCGATTGGGGTGATTTGACTCATCGCTACTTGTTTATTAACTCAGACTATCATTGCGACGATGATTATTCGGCAATTGCCTCTTCATTAGCTGATTATAGTGATGAATGGGATTATAGCTCTGAAAATTGTGATGTAGGTAACAATTCAGCTATAAATAATAATACAGGCTTTTCAGGTTTGCCGGGAGGATTTGTTGAAGGAGATAAATCTTTTTCCAAAATGGGAGAAAAAGGTTTTTGGTGGTCATCAAGTGGTAGTGTCGAAACCTGGCATAGATTTTTACGATATGACTCTGAAAGAATTTGGTATAGATTGACATTTACCAGCGACCCTTTGGTAAATTACGGTTATTCTTTAAGATGCGTCAGAACTCTTGATTGATTTATTAAAAGTTCTTTATCCGCATCGCTACCATAAAATAGATTTTATGGGATAAACACTTCTTATTAACCCAATAGGATAATTTTAAAAAAACAGTTAAAATTTTTTATCTATAAGTTTTTTTATTAAAACTAGAATATTGTTATTTATTTGTTATTTTTGAAAATTAAATTATTGAGAATAGTATAAATAATTAAATAATATAATAATATGACAGAAAATTTATCAAAAAAGCTGGGTGATGCTTCAATAATAGCTCTTAGAGACTGTATGGGTTTGAAGCAAGAAGAAACACTTCTTATAATTACAGATGAAGTAAAAAAGGAAATCGGGCAATCTTTACATATAGCCGGTAAAGAGTTATGTAAAGAGTCTGTTCTTCTTGAAATGAAATCAAGAAAAATTAACGGAGAAGAACCTCCAAAGCCAATAGCTGAACTAATGAAGAAGTTTGACGTAGTCGTTTGTCCTACTGCAAGATCTATAACTCACACCGATGCTCGTCGCGAAGCCGCTAAAGAAGGTGTCAGAGTCGGAACTATGCCGGGAATCAACCCTGATATTATGGCAAGATGCCTTAGTGCCGATTATGACAGAATTGTTAAACTTACCGATTTTATCGCAGAAAAACTTAAACCTGTTGAAAATATCAGAGTGGTTACTGAAAAAGGTACAGATATTACTATGCCTGTTAAAGGCAGAATGATAATCCCAAGTAGGGGCGTGCTAAAAAACAAGGGAGAGAGCGGAAACCTGCCTTCTGGAGAAGTCTTTCTTGCACCATGGGAGGATAAATCACAGGGCAAGGTTGTAATTGACGGATCTATGGCAGGTATAGGATTGATTGATACACCCATTACAGTAAACGTAGTAGATGGCTATGCTGAAGAAATTACAGGTGGTAAAGAAGCGCAAAAACTTAAAGAATTATTGGATAGTGCCGGAAGAGATGCCAGAGCAGTAGCTGAATTTGGAATTGGAACAAATTATAAAGCCAAGCTCTCAGGTCAAATATTAGAGGATGAAAAAGTTTTTGGTACTATACATGTCGCTTTTGGAAACAATCTGACTATGGGAGGAAAAATATCTGTAAGTAGTCACCTCGATGGACTTGTTAAAGAACCTGACGTGTATTTTGATGATGAACTGATTATGAAAAAAGGGAAAATGGCAGATTTTGATTTTTAAATGATGCAAAATTAAGGTAATTTTTTTTTAATCAATGATACAAATAAATGACAAATAAGAGTAAGGTAAATAATAACAAGAGAATAACAAAAAAAGAGAGATTTGACTTTATAATTGATTATTTTTCAAATAATAACCCCAATGCCGGTACTGAATTAAAATATACTACTCCTTATGAGCTGATTGTAGCAGTTATTTTATCTGCACAATGTACGGATAAACGTGTTAATATGATTACTCCGCCCTTTTTTAATAAATTTCCCGATATTAATAATTTAGCTAAGGCTGAAGAGAAGGATGTTTATGAATTGATAAAAAGCTGCTCATATCCAAATAGCAAGACACGCAATCTTATTGGGATGGCAAAAAAAGTTAGAGATATTTATAATGGTATAATACCTGATGAGCAAAAAGATTTGATGAATCTTCCCGGTGTTGGCAGAAAAACAGCTAATGTTATTGCTTCGGTGGTATATAATAAACCTGCGCTTGCTGTTGATTCACATGTTTTTAGAGTTTCTGCGCGTATAGGATTAACAACTAATGCTAAAACTCCTTTGGATGCTGAAAAACAGCTTGTTAAGTATATCCCGGAAAATAAACTATCTGTTGCACATCATTGGCTTATACTACATGGAAGATATGTTTGTAAAGCAAGAAACCCTGATTGTGATAGTTGTGAAATTAAAAGGGTTTGCAGGTATTATCAAAAAAACATGTCTGTTTTGAAAAAAAATTAGTTAGATAAATTTTAAAGTGTAATTAGTCAATGAACTTTTTGTAATGCTCATAAAGTTCATAAATGGTTTCAACATATTTAACAGGCTCTATACCATTTGCATATCCATAATTTACGACATCTAAATTGTAATAATCAGGGTTGGATTTTTTAATAATATATTTTTCAACATTATCTTCCCAGACATTTGGGTTTGCATTAAATTTTTCAGCTAATTTTCTTGCATCTTGTATATGTCCGTGCCCCACGTTATAAGATGCAATTACAAATGTTTTTCTTTCTTTTTCGTTTTCAATGTGAGCTTTCCAATAATTCTCCAGCCATTCTAAAAATTTAACACCTGCTTTTATGTTTTCTTCCGGGTTGTATATGTTATTAGCTCCAAACTCTGCTGCTGTTCGTGGCATTAACTGCATGAGTCCTACAGCACCTGCCCATGAGCGAGCAAGAGGATTAAATTTTGACTCCCGGTAAGCTAAAGCTGCTAAAAGACGCCAGTCCCAGTCAATCCTATTAGCTCCCTCTTTTAGCAAACTGTCATAAGGAGATATAGCATCTCCCGTTATTGGAAAATATCTGCTCGAGTATCTTGAGCGAAATTCATGCCTGTTCTTAAAGTATTTATTGTATATAACATTGTAATCGGCAGTTTTTTTGATTTTTGCAAGCCAGGTATTAATAGTGTCTAAAAGATTAGGTGATGTTTTTCTAACTGCCCAGGCAGTTTGTTGTGGCAAACTTATTGGCGTTTTAACATCAAGATTATCGTAATAAGCTGATAATATTTTTGCAATATTTTCATCAGCAACTGTATAATCAATTGAATCATTGGCAACTTTTCTTATAAGTTCCTCAGTTGTAATGTTTCGCTCTGCTTCTTTTATATCTATTTCATAACCGATTTCGTGGGATAGATTTAAAAGACGACTGAGGTATGCGGAACCTTTGCGAACGATTATAGTTTTATTTTTGAGCTCATCCGGGCTTCTTATAAGATTATTTTCTATTTGATGGAGCTTCATCTGTCGCCAGTTTTCGGGCTTTCGCTGTACCAAAACCTGCTTGGTCGTGTTCATAGGATTTGTGAAAGAAATTCTCTCGCGTCTTTCTGAAGTAATTGTCAAATTATATGCAATAATGTCTCCTTCGCCTGTTTCAAGTAATGATTCCATTTCATCAAAATCTTTTGCAAGTGTAATTTTTACGGGAAGGTCTAAATATTCGCCAAGCATTTGAAGTAACTCATATTCGTAACCCATTGGCTTACCCTGATATATAAAATATGAGTGAGGGCTGTAGCTCGTAACTGCTGTTATATAACCTCTTTCTTTTATATCAGATAAATCTATTATTTTCTCTTCCCCTGACTTACAAGAGAGAAAAAACAATATTACAAGCAGGTTGCAAATTTGAAATAAGTAAAATCTTAAATATCTCATAAATTATGTTTATCAAATATACAAAACTTTGATTAAAATAAAATCTATTTTTTAATATTTTTTGCCACGAATTGCACGAATATTAGTTTTTAATTTGTGAACTTTCGGCTTATTTTTGTTGACCAAGGATGCACAAATATTCGTTTTTCATTCGTGTATTTGTGGCTTAATTTTACTTTGTCATTATTTTATTTACCGGGTTTTTATCCGCAAGGTTCACAATGGATTCTAAAGGGTCGTTATATTTTTTGTTTTTAAATATTTTTTTATTATTCCAAAAATTTGATTATATTTGTTAATTGTTTTGGTTGGTTTTTAATTTGATATTTTTATTAATGTTTTTTGATTCTTGGCTTAATTTTTGTAGCTAAATATTAGATACATAAACAATAACATAAATTTTAATGAAAACCCTTATTAACATGAAAAATTCTACAGTTTATTCAATACTTACAATTTTATTTGTAGGAGTTTTTCATTTTTCTTTATTTGCTTTTATGAGTAATAATGTTACAGAAGATATTACTAAAGCAATTAGAAATGGAGATTCCAGAGAATTGGCTCGTCATTTTGGAAACAATGTTGAACTTTCAGTTCCCGGCATTGATGATACTTACAGCAAATCTCAGGCAGAACTTATTATGAGAAACTTTTTCTCTAATAATAGCCCTGACTCTTTTACAGTAAATCATGAAGGCTCTTCAAGAGATGGCTCTTTATACGTTATTGGAGTTCTTGAAACAAAAGATAATAAATCCTTCAGAACGTATTTCTTAATAAAAAAAGTTTCAGATAATTATTTCCTGCATCAGCTTCAGTTTGAAACTCAATAATAGACAAGGTCTGTAAAACAACAAACTTTTTGATTGTTAATTAATCTTTTAGTTTGAAAATAGTGTATATATTTGTGCCTAATATTTACATTATAAATCGCTATTGTCCGATTAATATTTCGACCGAAGGGAGAAATCTCATGTAAAAATTATTTTTCTCGGACATTGATGATTATAAATGATTGATTAAAACGAAGAGGTGTATATAAATTCTAATCATAAAATTATAAACCGATTATTAATAAAGTATTGTTAAAATGATGAAGATAGATGAAATAATTTCAAATGCTTTGTATGAAGATATTGGTGAAGGAGATCATACTTCAATTGCGGTTTTGCAACCGGGGATAAAAGGAAGAGCAAATTTGATAGCAAAAGAAAATGGCATAATTGCAGGTATTGATATATCAGAGAAAGTATTTAAAAGACTTGACCCACAGCTTGAATTTAAGGCAATAAAAAATAATGGAGACAAAATTTATAGCGGAGATATTGTTTTTTCCGTTTCAGGCAAAGTTAATTCAATACTGAAATCTGAGAGAGTTGCATTGAATTTTATTCAAAGAATGAGTGGAATTGCTACTGAAACTGCTAAATATGTTGAATTGATAAAAGATACTAATGCTAAAATTCTGGATACAAGAAAAACTACCCCTAATATGCGTCAGCTGGAAAAATTGGCTGTGAAAACCGGAGGTGGTAATAATCACAGAATGGGATTATATGATATGATAATGATAAAAGATAATCATGTTGATTTTGCAGGAGGTGTTGAAAATGCTATAGAAAGAGCAAAATTGTATGTTGAAAAAAATAACCTTGATATCAAAATTGAAATAGAAGTAAGAAGTATTGATGAACTTAATAAAGTGCTTAAAAAAGGTTTTGTTGATATGATAATGCTTGATAACTTTTCAATACCTGATTTGCGTGTTGCTGTTGATATTATTAAAAATAAATATATAACTGAAGCTAGTGGAGGCATAACAAAAAAAAATATTAGAGAAGTTGCTGAAACAGGGGTTGACTATATATCTGTTGGAGCTCTTACTCATAATATTAAAAGCCTTGACCTTTCTTTACTGGCGAAAATTTAAAGCATTATAGATTTTATATAATGCAAAGAGATAATTATCCAATAAAATTTTGTTTTAAAGAATCAATAATTGTAAAATGTTTCTTAGTAAATTAAACATAATCAATTTTAAAAATTATAGCGAAGCTAATATAGATTTTTGTAGCAGGATAAACTGTTTTACTGGCAACAATGGCAGTGGGAAGACCAACCTTTTAGATGCAATTTATTACCTTTCTTTTTGCAAAAGTTTTACAAATCCTATAGATAGCCATAATATTAAAAATGATTCTGACTTTTTTATGATTCAAGGCACTTATAAAAATGATAGTCAGGATGATCAAATTTATTGCGCTATGAAACGAAATCAAAGAAAAGTTTTTAAACGTAATAAAAAAGAATATGATCGCTTGGCAGATCATGTAGGACTATTTCCTTTGGTTATTATAAGTCCGTCAGACAGCTCTCTTATCATCGGTGGCAGTGAAGAAAGACGAAAGTTTATGGATAGCGTTATATCGCAATACGATAAAGACTATCTTTCGGCTTTAATAGCTTATAATAAAGCCCTGCAACAACGAAATGCTCTTCTTAAAACATTTGCGGAAAAAAACTTTTTCGATGCTTCTGCTCTTGATATTTGGGACGAACAGCTTATTAATAATGGTGAAGTAATCTACGATTCAAGAAAAAAATTATTTAACGAGTTCTTCCCAATATTTCAAAAGCATTATAAATTTCTGTCAAATGAAAATGAACTAGTGACTATCGATTATGACAGTCAGCTTAATCATTCAGATATTAGAACTATGCTTGAAAAAGCTTTAAAAAAAGATAGAATTGTTCAGCATTCAACGGCAGGCACTCATAAAGATGACCTTTTATTCTTTATTGATGATATGCCTGTTAAAAAGTTTGGAAGTCAAGGTCAACAAAAAACTTTCTTGATAGCTTTAAAACTTGCTCAATATGAATTTACAAAGAATGTTAAAGGGTTTAAACCAATATTGATTTTTGATGATATATTTGATAAACTTGATAGGCACCGCGTAAAACAATTGATAAAACTCGTTAGTGAAACGGAGTTTGGTCAAATATTTGTCTCAGATACTAATAATAAAAGATTACTTGAAATTTTTTCAGATATTAAAATACCCGTATATTTGTATAATATTAAAGATGGTAGTGTAGGGGAGAAGAATGAAATAAATTGTGACTAGTATGGCTAGACAGTCTAATGAACAAACTTTGGGTGAAGCAATAAAAGGTCTTATCAAATCATACGGATTTGAAAATAAGCTGAACAAAGTTAAGGTAGCTAATGCCTGGGAAAAAATTATGGGTAATTATATTTCTTCAAAAACTAAAAAAATATCCATTCAAAACGATACCTTAGTAGTTAATATTGATTCCTCTGCTTTGCGAAGCGAACTTAACTTTGCAAAGGAAAAGCTAATAAAACAAATAAATGATGAATGTGGCAAAGAGTTGGTGAAAAAAATTATTATAAGATAGTTTTTATAATAGCTTTTTAATTGTTTTTATATATACTTCATGGTCATTATCACTAAACAATACTAAGCGAATAATTTTCGGGAAATTTAATATTTCTTTGCATTCGATTATTTGCTTCAGTGCAATTTCAGTAGCTTCTTCAATAGGATATCCAAAGATTCCGGTAGATATAGCAGGGAAAGCAATACTGTTAATATTTCTTTCATCGCAAATTTTAAGAGCGTTTATATAGCAATCAGCTAATAGCTTTTCATGTGGTTTGTCTTTGTTGTAAACCGGTCCAAGGCAATGTATAACATATTTATTGTTTAGGTCATGACCTCCTGTTATAACGGCTTCTCCAGGTTCTATAGGAGCATGCTTTATGCTTTCCAGCTCAAGCTCAGGTCCGGCAGCTCTGTGTATTGCACCTGCAACGCCTCCACCTATTCGCAAATGAGCATTCGCAGCATTAACTATCGCTTCAATATCGCTTTGCTTTGTAATGTCTCCTTGAACTATCTCAATAATTGAATCGCCAATTTTATGTTTTTCCATTTTAATAAAATAGTTGTTAAATATTTGGGCTAATATATTTATTATATAATAATCAGAAAGAAATTTTTAAATATTTGATATTTAGTTTCAGTAATGTCCGACAAAAGTAATTTTTTATCCGAGATTTCTCCCTTCGGTGGAAATGACCACTAACCCCCATCCCCCCTCTTATTCTAATTAAACCGTCATTTCGACCGCTAGGGGGAAATGACGAAATTTTAACCGGACAATAGTGATTTAATTTACTATTAAAGCTAAATATATAAAAAAAGCTTTTTTGCCTACTATCTATATAATATTATATATAATTCAACAAAAATACAAAATTAATTGTATTGTTATTAATTAAATAAATAATTATTTTTTTGTATTTAAATATATTTTATATTTTTGTTTTTTATTATTAAACAAACTTCTTTATTAGTTTTAAAAAATCGAGTTTTAAATTAAAATTAAAAATGGAAAAAGACAAGTTAAATGTTCCTGTAATGGCTGAATTAGCAGCACAAAATAAAACGCCTGAGTATCTTTTTTGGGTAGGATGTGCCGGAGCTTATGATGCAAGGTATAAGAAAGTAACCCAAGCTTTTGCGAAAATTTTATTACACTTAAATGTTGACTTTGCTGTGCTGGGAGCAGAAGAAAAATGTACCGGTGACCCTGCAAGAAGAGCAGGAAATGAAATGCTGTTCCAAATGATGGCTTTAAATAACATTGAAATTTTAAACTCCTACAATGTGAAAAAAATTATAACAATTTGCCCACATTGCTATAACATATTCAAAAATGAGTATCCCGATATAGGCGGTGAATATGAAGTTATCCATCATACTCAGTTTTTAAAACAAATGATTGATGAAAAGAAAATTAATATTGAAGATAAAGAGCCTTTTGAGAAAATAATAACATATCATGACCCTTGTTATATGGGTAGAGTCAATAATGAATACAAATGCGCCAGGAATATATTAAAAGAAATGGGAGCTTCTGTTGTTGAAATGAAAAGAACTAAGGATAATGCATTATGTTGCGGAGCCGGTGGTGGACAAATGTTCAAAGAAGCAGAAAAAGGTGATAAAGAGGTGTTTATTGAAAGAACCGAGGAAGCCCTTGATACTAACGCCGAAATAATTGCATCTTCATGCCCTTTTTGTATGACAATGCTTACAGATGGCATAAAGTATAAAAATAAAGAGGAGGAGGTGTATAATTTTGATGTTGCTGAATTACTTGCAAAGCATCTAAAATTATAGTCTGTTATTTGTTAATATTGCTATCTAAAGATTTTTATTTTACTTTATTTATAGCAATAAATATTTATGTATATTTGCGAATATTTTTTGCAAGTATTGCAAAGTAGTTATATAAAAATATCGGTTTTTTGAAAATAATTTAAAGTTTAATTAAATAAAAAAAGCATGAAAATCTTAGTCTGTCTTAGCGAAGTTGTTGATACAACTACAAAAATTAAGTTTGTAAATGATGATAAGGAGCTTGACAAAACAGGAGTACAATGGATTATTAATCCGTGGGATGAGTTAGCTTTAACAAGAGCTTTGGAACTTAAAGAAGGTTCAGGTGGAAAAATAACAAAAGTAACAGTTGTAACTGTCGGTGGTGCAGGTTCAGAACCAACCATTAGAAAAGCTCTAGCAATGGGTGCTGATGATGCAATAAGAGTTGATGCAGATCCTGTTGACTCATATTCAATTGCAGCTCAAATTGCGGAAGTTGTGAAAAATGACAGCTTCGATGTTATTTTCTGTGGTATAGAATCAAGCGATTTTAACTCAGCTTGTGTTGGTGGTATGCTAGCAGAATTTTTAGAAATGACTTCAGTATCAGCCGTTACTCAGTGTGATTTTGATGGTGATAAGTTTACATTGAAAAGAGAAATTGACGGTGGCAAAGAAACTATAAATATTAACACACCTTTTATTGCAATAGTACAAAAAGGAATATGTATTGACCCTCGTATCCCTGCCATGAGAGGTATTATGATGGCAAGATCAAAGCCTCTTAATGTAGTTCAGGGAATAAATGTAGAAGCACTTATTGAAAATGAGGTTTATGAACTACCTCCTCCAAAAGCTGCTTGCAAAATGATTGAAGAGGAAGATACTGATAAATTAGTTGACCTCCTCCATAACGAGGCTAAAGTGTTATAAATAAATATTGTTAATAATTTAAAAATCATAAATATATGTCTATATTAGTTTTTTCAGAAAATAGAAACGGAAAACTTAAAAAAAATTCTTTTGAAGCTGTATCATACGCTTCTCAAATTGCAAAAGAAAAATCAAGTCAAGTAGTTGCAGTTTCTATAGGCGATGTTGCAGATGAAGAGTTATCTTTACTTGCAAAATACGGTGCAAATAAAATTATATCCGTTACCGATGAAAAATTTAAGCATGAAGATTCAATGGCTTATACAAAAATTATAGCCGATATTTTCGATAAAGAAAACGGAGAAATAGTTTTGTTTAGCCATTCAAATGTTGGAAAAGCAATTGCTCCGAGATTATCAGTTAAATTAAAGGCCGGACTGGCATCAGGTGTAACTCATTTACCAACTTCATTAAGTCCTTTGACCGTTAAAAAAAGAACATATAACGGAGCAGCTTTTTTAAATGTAAAAATTAAATCTGACAAGAAAATTCTTACACTTAATGCAAATGCTTCTGATATTATAGAAAATCCTGTTGATGTAAATATTGAAAAATTTACTCCGGAAGTTGATGATGCAATGATTAAAACAAATGTTGCCAATACAGACATGATAACAGGAAAAATTATCTTGACTGAAGCAGATGTCGTAGTAGCAGGTGGTAGAGGAATGAAGTCAGCAGATAACTGGAAACCTTTAGAAGAGCTTGCTGATATGCTAGGAGCAGGATTAGCTTGTTCAAGACCGGTTTCGGATGAAGGATGGAGACCTCATGATGAGCATGTTGGTCAAACAGGAAAAATTATCGCTCCATCACTTTATATAGCAGTTGGAATTTCAGGAGCAATACAGCATATCGGTGGAATTAGTGATTCTAAAATAATTGTGGCAATTGATAAAGATAAAGAAGCTCCAATATTTAGCTATGCTGATTACGGTATAGTAGGAGATGCTTTTAAAGTTTTGCCGAATCTTATTGATTCAGTCAAAAAAATTAAATCATAATTATTAATTCAGTTTTAAAGATTTTTGATATATAATAAATAAGATTGCTTTTTTAAAAAGTAAAAAAATAAATGTAAAATGAGAGAAATTATCTTTATAGTATTGCTTTTTATTACAATAGCAATATTTGCTTATTCTGTTTCAAAAATTATTGCATTTTTTAAATTAACAAAACCTGCTTATCCTGTAAAAGAATTTGGAAAAAGGATAAAGCTTACGATTAAAAATGCATTTTTACAGGATAAAATTTTTAGAAATCCTGTAGCAGGATTTATGCATGCTCTTGTATTTTGGGGTTTTTGCATAATTCTTGTCGGAAGTATTGAAATAGTGATTGATGGAGTAACCGGATTAGAAAGGTCTTTGGGTGACCTTGGTGTGTTTTATGAAGTATTTATTGGCCTAGGGGATATTTTCGCCTACCTGATTGCTTTATTTGTAATAGTATTTATAATTCGCAGGTTGTTTTTAAATATTCCCAGATTGCATGGAAAGGAATTATCCAAAAAGAATCACAAAGATGCATTACTTGCATTAAGCTTTATATTAATCTTGATGCTTTCGTTGGCAGGGACAAATATTTTTTATGTTTTAATGCATGTAAATGATGCAAGTTTTGTAGGCAGATACCCAATAAGTGAGATTATTTCTCCGGTATTTGCAGGATTACCATACGAAACAATGTATGTTATACATGAAGTTAACTGGTGGGTGCATATAATTTTAATATTTATTTTTGCAAATGTCCTTCCATATTCTAAGCACTTTCATATTTTTACATCTGTACCTAATGTTTTTCTTAGTAGGCTAACACCACTTGGAAAACTTCCTAATATGGAATCAGTAGCAAGAGAAGTTAAAATGATGCTTAATCCCGAAGCTGCAGCCTCTACCGATCCAAATCAAAGTACAGAAGTGTCAAGGTTTGGAATATTGGATGCTGAAGATTTTACATGGAAAAACTATTTTGACTCTCTCGCATGTACTCAATGCGGAAGATGTACTTCCGTTTGCCCTGCAAACATTACAGGAAAAGAATTATCACCGCGAAAGCTTTTTATTGAAATTAGAAAAAGAATGAAGGAAAAAGCTCCAAAATTAATTAAAGATAAAAGCTTTAGTGATAATAAATCTTTTATTCGTCAATATATCACAGAAGAAGAAATATGGGCTTGTACAACATGTAATGCTTGTGCAAAAGAATGCCCTGTTAACATTGATCATCCAACTTTTATTATTGACATGAGGAGATATCTTGTAATGGAAGAAGGTTCTGCTCCAGCCCCTATAAATACTATTTTTGCAAATATTGAAAACAATGGGGCTCCATGGCAATACTCAAGTGAAGATAGATTGACCTGGACAGAGTTATAATATTTAAAAGCATTTTGATGCCGAAAAAGGCAATCTTAAATCATGTTTTTATTACAAAAACCTGAGAAGTTTCATGTTTAACAACTTTAACTTTTTCTCCTTTGTCAATAAACCCGGTTAAAGCGGTAGCATCGTATATATCATCATCAATTTCAATTTTTCCGCTTGGTCTTAACATAGTTTTTGCAACACCTGTTTTACCAATTAATATTGACATTTGAGGGTTTGCTGAGCTATATCCCGATGATGTTTCTTGAACTGTATTAAGTGCAAGTTCGCCAAATCTTGATGTAGAAAATAGTTTTTGACTTAAATACATTGACGATGAGATAGAAAGAAACATAGCTATAATAACAATCATGAAAGCCATTAGAACTTCCTGAAGTGGGACGCCTGTATAGTCTAACCCATTGCTATCAACCATAGCAAGAGTTAATCCTGTTATAACAAACACAGCTCCCAATATACCGGTAAAACCAAAACCCGGGATAGCAAATAATTCAACACCTATTAAAATAATCCCTACAATAAACAATGCTATCTCCCAGTGTTCTGCAATTCCTTCTGCATAAAGAGGGGCAAAATATAATGATGCTGCTAAAACGGAAACAAATATTGGAAAACCAACTCCCGGTGTTTGCAATTCAAAATATAAACCACCCATAATGAGCATTATAAGGATACCGCTTACTAAAGGGCTGATTAAAAAGTTAATAATACGGTCAGTAACAGTAAGTTCTTGTTCAATTATAGTATAATTTTCTATTCCTGCTAATTCCAGAACTTGTTTTGTATTTTCAGCTATTCCTTCACAAAAACCCCATTCCAGTGCTTCTGATGATGTAAAAGTTAAGACTTTCCCTTTTTCCACAACTCCTTTAATTTCAAAAGAGGGGTCAACCATAGCTTGAGCAATCAGGGGGTCACGATCTTTTGCTTCAGCTGTAGAACGCATCATAGACCTCATATATGACTGAAATTTGTCAGGCACTTCTTCTCCTGTTTGATCAACAACTGTTGCAGCGCCTATATTTCCTCCCGGTCTCATATATATCCTGTCAGCTGCTATTGATATTAAAGCTCCTGCAGATGCCGCATTATTGTCAATGAATACGATAACAGGAATTTTTGACTGCATTACTTTTGTCCTTATGCTGTCAGCTGATTCAACCATGCCGCCATAAGTATTCATGTGAATTAATATAAAATCGGCATTTAAACTGTCTGCATCTTCAAAAGCTCTCTCAGTTCTTCTGACAACCGGAGGAGCAATTTGCTCTCTTATAGGATATTTGTATATTAAAAACTCTTTATCAGGGTTTTTCTCAATGACTTCCGACACTCTATCTTCTCGTATATCTTGCGCTTCTGCAGAATGCGAAAAAAATATCAATAAAACAATTATTGAATAAAATAAAAATTTAGTCAAGTTCATTAGCATTTAGTTTAAAAAAATTAATTCCCTTTTTTATAGTCTGCTAAAAATTTCTCCAGTCCAATGTTTGTTAGAGGGTGATCTAACAGTTTTAAAATTGGATCAAGTGGGCATGTAACTACATCTGCTCCGGCTTCAGCACATTTTATAATATGATTACTATGTCTTATACTTGCAGCAAGAACTTCCGTTTCAAACCCATGGGTATTGTATATATAAACTATTTGTTCGATAAGAGAAACGCCGTCATAAGATATGTCATCTAATCTTCCAATGAATGGAGACAGATAAGTGGCACCTGCTTTAGCCGCTAATAGTGCCTGTCCGGCTGAAAAAACAAGAGTGCAATTGGTTTTTATATTATTTGATGAAAGATATTTTATAGCCTTAATACCATCTTTTATCATTGGAACCTTAACAACAATATTCTCATGCAGCGATGCTAAAGCTTCTCCTTCTTTGATAATTTTATCATATTCTGTAGCTATAACTTCTGCACTAACATCACCATTTACAATATTGCAAATATCAACATAATGCTTCATTATATTATCGTGTCCTGTAATACCTTCTTTAGCCATCAAAGAAGGATTTGTAGTTACTCCGTCTAAAATTCCAAGCTCATTTGCTTGTTTTATCTGATCGAGGTTAGCTGTATCAATAAAAAATTTCATTAGTATATATTTTTTAGTTAAACAATTATTAATCTTATTATAAAAAAATAAAAATAGTCAATTTCTGAATACAAAAATAAAAAAATATGTTTTTAAAAAATAAAAAAGGGTAAGTTACTTATATCGCACCGCTACAACCACCTTACCCTTGCTTCCTTTCGGACCTGGGGGAATTCGGTAGGAGCTGGTCGTATAAGACTTACCCATTGCAAAAGTATAAAAAAAAAATTACCTGCAATATTATTTTTATTATTTTTGTATCAACTAAAAAGATTATCTTACAATTTTACTACTATTATATAACATTTATTACTAATAAAAATAATTATGCAGACAACAAAAAGTTTAATTTTATTAATTTTTCTATCTCCTATATTTATATACTCACAACAAAGAATAGCAATTAGTGATACATCAGATAATGAAGCACATCCTTCAGCTGTTCTTGAGCTTATTTCTGAAGATAAAGGATTTTTATTACCCAGAATGATGCAATCTCAAAGAGATGCTATAGATAATCCTGCTGAATCTTTGATTATTTATAACTCAATAACCCGATGTTTTGAAATTTGGTTAGATGAATGGCATGAAATATGGTGTGGTCCTGAACCGGAACTTTTAGAAAATCCTTGTGAAGGACTTGAAGGAACCACCTATGAATATGAGATTGAGTATGATGGATATGTTTATAAGTTAGTACAAATTGGAGGCAGATGTTGGTTTGCAGAAAACTTGAAATATGATAATGGATGTACGTCTGTTGCCTGGGAAGATGGCGAAGACGTGGGCTGGTGTGGTTGCTATAATGATGACTGTGCAACATATTTTGATGAATACGGATACCTTTACCAGTGGAGTGCCGCTATGGATTGGGATAGAATTGGCGACCTTCCTCCGGCTAAATCTCAAGGAATTTGCCCCGACGGTTTTCATGTACCTAATGGAGGAGAAGGTATGAATCAAACGGGTGTTGATTGCGACTGGGGTGATTTGACTCATCGTTACTTATTTATTAATTCAGAGTATCAATGTGATGATGTACATAATGCTGTTGGCTCAGCATTAACTGATTATAATGACTGGAATTTTAGTTCAGTGGAGTGTGATGTTGGAAATAATTCTGCTATTAACAATAATACCGGATTTTCAGGTCTTCCGGGAGGGTATGTTGAAGGCGACAAAACATTTACCAGAATGGGAGAAAAAGGTTTTTGGTGGTCATCAAGTGGTAGTGTTGAAACTTTTCATAGATTTTTAAGATATAATTCGGATAAAATGTATCTTATGTTGACCTTTACCAGTGATCCTTTGGTATCTTACGGCTATTCTTTAAGATGTGTTAGAACTCTTGATTGATAATTAATAAGTAACAGAATGTATTGAAATTTGTATAGAAGAGTAGAACGAAGTTTGAAGCTATGGATAAGATATTTTGGCGAAATCAAATTATTAATCAGTAGTTTCGATGTTTTTCAATAAATATTACAAACAAATAAAGCATTTAAATTTTTTAAAAAATAATAATCTTCCCAAATGCCTTTGACTTTATTAAGAGACAGCGAAGTTAATTAAGGTAATTTCCTTCAAATAATCACAAAGTGCTGTTATTGTTTAACCACAGTGTTTCACAGAGTTTTTTCACAGAGTTGCACAGAGTGTGTTTTGCAAAAAGAGAGGGGGTAATGCCGGCAAAAGCGTTTTATTGCCAAGGTAATACTTCTTTTGCGACTTTATCGTATTTTTTAAATCTGCTCTAAAACAAAATCTGTTATTAGCTTCCTTCCAATATTCTTATTAAATCTTCATTTATATAAAACACTTCAACTCCATCTTTTTTGGGTGTAAGTATTTTATTGTTTACTAATTCATTCATGTATTTTGTCAATGTAGTTCTTGATGTTTTTCCAATAGTTTTTCCGATTAGATTAGGTTTTATATAAGGCTGACTGAATATTACTTCGTTTATTTCTTTATTATACCACTTCATTTTATCTTTGGCATATATAAGCGTGCTTTCCATTTGTGATAATATCTCATTAATCCTGTTATCTGTTAATATAGAAGTTTTTTCTACTGCTTCCAGCATAAACAAAACCCAATCTTCCCATTTATTTCGCTGACTTACTGCTCCTAATTTAAAATAATAATCCTCTTTATTTAGAATTATAAACTTTGACATATAAAGTATCGGTTGACTCAACAATCCTTTGTTAAATAAATATAGAAGATTCAAAATTCGACCTGTTCTGCCATTTCCGTCTTGAAAGGGATGAATTGCTTCGAACTGATAATGTGAAACACACATTTTTAATAATGGATCTGCCGGATATTTTTCATCATCATTAAGATAATCTATTAAATTCTCCATTAATTTTTCTATAAACTCATCTCCTCTGGTAGGTGTGTAGATTGTCTCGCCCGGGCGTAATTCACTTTCTCCCCGTTTAATCACTACCTGAGCCTGTGGAGGTCTATAACCTGAAGAAGTTTTTTTTATTTGATTAAAAATCTGTTTAATTAAATTAGTTTCAATTTTTTGGCTTTTTTGTAATTCTTTGTAACCTGCCCAAAGTGCTTCCCGGTATTTTAAGACTTCTTTCGTAGCCGGATTTATATCCCTTTTTTTATATGTGTCTGAAATTGCCTTGTATAATTCGTCTTCGGTTGTAAATATATTTTCAATCTCTGTAGATGTTTTTGCTTCTTGTAAAGATAATGTGTTTATCAACATTAATGGATTAGGTAGTCTCTTTAAACTGCCATTTACAGATGCTAAAGCCCTCGATGCTAATACTAATTGCTTTAAAATGACAGGGTTATTTTCAATATCTTTATCAGGTGGTAATAATGGTAAATCATTGAAAGGTTTTTTTCTATCAAATTTTTCATTTCTTGATTTGTTCATTATTTTACTTTTTTTGAACACCTTGCAAATATATGTTCAATTTTTGATATTACCAAAAAAATACGTCCAATTATTGCTTATTTATGAACATTTATAAGTTTTGATGAGTCTCAAATGAGCACAGGTTAAACAGATGTCCATTTTTTTAAGAATTATGAACAGTTTTGTAATCCCTAATAGCTTGAAGAATTAAAAAGTAAAAATTTGTTAAAAAAGTTCACGCAAAAAGTTTAGTTTTTTATTCTCCTAAGTCGCTCATAACTACTCTGAAACCTACGGAGTTGCTTTTGTAATCAACAGGTTTTATTATTCTTTCATCAATAGTTACTGTTTTTTCCCATGAACTGCCCTTAATAAGACCTTTTCCTTCTTCTGATATATTGCTTGTCCATTCGCTAACATTACTATTAATGTTATGTAATCCATATATGTTACTATCTCCGCTCTTAGCCGGATGTAATTCAGAAGATGTTGGTTGCTTCTTTCTTTCTTTATTCCCTTTTGCTGCATATAACCATTCGCTTTCGGTTGGTAGTCTAATATCAGCTAAAGGAGGCAAATCATTTTTTTCTCTTTGTTTATTTAATTGTTTAGTTTTCCATATACAGAAAAACCGGGCGCTTTCAAATGAAACTCCTACGACAGGATAATCATCATATTTTTCCGAATAAAAATAATTTTCAAAATCTCCTCCATTCCACCCTTTAGAATAAGTTATGTTATTTAAAACTTCCTTGTAACTAAAAAATGTTATGGCATTACTTAAATCTTTATCTTTTACGACTTTGCTAAGATTCATTAATCCTAAACTATCATCCGGGTTTGCTTTTAAATCATCAATAAACTCTCTGAATTCTTTGTTTGTAATTTCTTCACTCATCCAAAAGCCGGGAACAATAATTTTACGCGAATCATGCTCAAACTCTCCTTCCGGTATAAGTACCATATTAATATCAATAGAAGGTGACACATCCGAATTTTGTCCGTAGGATAAAGTTCCTAACAGCATTACAATAAATAATTTTAATAATATTTTCATAGTAGTATAATTTTTAGTTAAAACAATTAACTCGGTTACAAATAAAACAACATTATATCAAGTTATAAATGCTGTTGCATTTACTCAATAAAAACAAGCAACTCATAAAAAATTAATCCTCTAATGATTGATAACACTCGCTTAACTTTGGAATAGCAGACTGCATTAATTCTGTAAACTCATCATATGACTCACATTCTTCTATTTCAGATTTTTCAATCCCTTTTTCTTGAATAGATGAGCCAATTTCCTCATGAATGTTTTTTAATGAATCAAGTTTAGCTTTTTTTATTCCCGTGATATCTTTTAATGGAACACTATTAACTAATTCTACTTGTTCATTTATAATAATTATCAAAGCGTCAAGATGCTCACAAGCAGTTTCTAAATCATCAACAACAATATTTGATTCCTTTTGTGCGTGATTTACATTAATAAAAAAAGCAAAAAGCATTAAACCTAAAATAGCAAAATTTTTTTTCATAATATGTGTTTTTTTAAAGTTAATAATAAGAAATTTTAAACCTATGTGTATGTTAAAAATAAACCTTTTTCTTAATTAATTATTAAGTTCAATGTGTCTTGATTATGCGATTTAATTAGATATAAATCAGCCTTAATTTGTAGAATAACTCTCTTAATGTCTAATTTAGCCTGCATTTTATTTTTTATTCGCGAGTCGTTAAACTCTCAATTGCAAGTACTTCATAATATCAAAGACATAAAAATGTGTGTTTAAAACACATCCCTAACGAAAGCAAATATAAATAAAAATTAGGTATACTAATGCATAAAAATCGCAAAAAATAGTTTATGCAAAACATTAAGCTGCAAGTCAGAGTTTGGGAGATTTTGTACAATAATATCTCCAAAGCTAATTGCCAGACCGCCTGTTTCTTCCCCAATAATTTCACCCATTTCAAAATGCTTAAAAGTCCAGGCAAAGTCTGCTACAGAAGAAAATGTAAAATGACCGTTTAACAGGTAAGTATTGCCTGAAAATCTCAAATCATTTTCTCTAAGTTCATGCATATCCTCCACGTAATAAGTTTCGAAGCCCGGTTCCCAACACTCCGGTAAATCAAATATCTCTCTATGATATGCTGCTTGTCTGTCACTATTTTTAATTAAAACTTTACCATACTGCTGGAAAGGAACATGCTAAATATATTGAAACAACTCATCTCCAAGTGCTGAATGACCACAACCGTTACTTCCTATATCTATAATAAGGTCATTAATATTATTTTTATAGTTAACGATGAAAAGTCATTATGATTAATTCTGAATTATTTAAAAGCAGGAATAATAAATGAAAAACCAAACTTGAAATAATTTTGGTTAAAATTATAGGTAGTTGTTTCCCATGCTTCAACAGGATATCCAACATAACATTCCAGTTTTGGTTGCCCCCAATTATATTCAAAAGTATAATATAGCATATTATAGCCTATTCGAATTCCTGTGGCAAAACGATATTGAATTGATCTACCGTCACTTCTGTTAATAAAATTAGTTTCCGGATTATAAATCCGCGATTTTGAATAACCAACAGCACCTTGTGAGTAAATATCAATGCGAAATTTGTTTTTAGGAACGATTGATACGATTGGACCAATATTTATAGAAGTTATACGACTGCCAATAAATCTTTCCTGTCTAGACGGAACTATATTTTTATTATGATTCATGTCCAATATTGCCAAATCAATGCCATAGTTAAGTAAAGTGTCATTATTAGTAAAATAATATATGTATCCAATGCTAAAACCGTAGCCATATTTATTTATAGAAATACCGTCATCATATCCTACCGGATAGCCATAATTGGCAGAGGGGCTATTATAACTTGGAGAGATATAGATGCTATTTCTTACGGATTCATTAGAAATTAGCGTCAGATGTAAACAACAAAAAACAGATGTTAGCAAAAAAGCTTTTAGCTTATTCATAGATTAAATAAGATTATAATCTTTTTAAACATTTATTTAATATTTAAAATCAAATATGCCATTGGTGACATAAACTTTTTTATTAAGATTAAACTCATCGTTATCAATTTCTTTATAAGCTTCAAAATCAAATGTGCCGGACGCAATTTTTTCAACTGTATCAAGTCTTGTTATCTCAACATTGGCTGATAATCCATCCAAAAAAGCTCTATATCTGTAATTTACCTGTTCAGAATCTGTGTTTATTATTCTAACAGTTGCGTAAATATCATCGCTTTTAATTTTACCTGTATTAAAAACATTGTATGCAGCTATACGGACTTCTAACTCATAAGGAAGTCCACATTCCCTATTTAAACTGCTATAAAAGGTCTCTCTCAAACTTAAAAAAACTCGTCCGGTATCTTTTTCATAAGAAAGTCTATGAGATGCCGGATATCCAAAACTTCTTGTAGGTCTCACAACTATTTCATTTACAGCGCATCCGCTTATGTTCTTCCCCTCCTGCGTGGCATCCGGTACTCCCGGTTGATGACAGTCATATTTGGAACAACTACCATTTGAGAATATCAGGATAATAACAAATAATATACAATAATTCTTCATAATTATAAAATTTTTGGAACTATATGTTCGAAAAAAATGATAAATCAAAAGCCATCATCCTTAAAAAACAAAAATATTAATTATTAAATAAATATGCAATTTTTTTTAGTACAAAATATGACCAAAATTTCCCCGATTTCAATATGTTAAATAACATATTTTTTTCAAAATAAATTTGACTTTTAACGAAATATCTTAATGTTTTAAAAAAAGAGTACCATTAAGGGATTAAGGGAGAAATTAAGAGCATTGAGGTAGAAAAAAATGAATTTAACACAGTAGCTTATATGGTAAACCCTTTTTTTTCAAAAAAATCAAATAGCAAAATAAACCCCGTGAAATTCACTTTGTGGTATGTTTCATGTGATTTCACGGGGTAAATAAAATAAATTAATCTTTGATGCACCGAATCGATCGTGCAGTTGTTTTATTTTGGGTGTTACTGGTCAAGTTGCCATGATTATAAAAGAGTCCACGAGAAATAGCAATGGTTCCGGAAGTCTCAGTAGCAGTCCACCAGCTTCCGAAGTTGTTTATTTCCCAGAAGCCAAGATTAACACCGGTCCACATGTAACCGCCGGGCAGACCGGAGAAACCACTCTGGTTATTTGCATTTGCGTTGGGGCTAGTCCAGTATTCTGTACCGCTTGATTTCATTAAGCCGCCGGCAATAGTTGCGCCGCCTAAATGGTCTGCTAGTTCTTCCCATTCTGCATCGGTGGGTATACTCCAACCTGTTGGGCATATTCCCCGGGGATCATCTGCTGCATGCCAATTATACATCTTTCCGTAAGGGAAATCGTAGGAGCTGTCATCATCATAATGAGTCCATGCGCCTATGTCAAAATCATTCCATGCCTCACTACATGGAACATTTGGTATAATGTCGCCATTTCTATATCTGGATGTGCGAAGATTTTGTGCCATCCATTCTTGTGTGCCAATTTCAATAGTAGCATAGGTATTGCCATCAATATCTGTTACAGTTCCATAAGTCAGAGCCGAATTTAACCCATCCTCAATTGTAGTAAAACTTTGTTGATTACCATAGCTTGTACCCACACTATTAGTAGCATAAGCACGCACATAATATGTGGTGTTGGCTAACAGACCTGCGATATCACTTGTAAAACTACCGGTGCCTGTACCATCAGTTGTATGAGAATTAGCTGTTGTCGGATTCATTGAAGTGCTCCAGCAAACTCCACGAGCAATAATTGGACCAAGCCCCTCGTCAGTTATATTGCCTCCTGATACTGCTGAGTGAGACGATATTTCTGTTACTGCCGAGGTAGTTAAGCTTGCTAATTGGTCAGGGGAATTTGCAACACTAATTCCGGGTATGATTACAAACCCACCGTTTTCTAATCTTAATGTGTCACCTGTATCAGATACCGAAAGCTGTTGGTTTTCTTCTGTTATAAATCCCATATCATTTGTAAAATCACTTAAATTTGTGGGTTGCCCTGCTAAACTGCTGTATTGTCCGTCAAATCCATGCGTGTTGATGCTATCAAGAATATTGGGCGTGTTTGTCAGATCGTTGTAGTCCTTATCCCAAGCCATAAAAACAGGGTCAGTTTCTGCTTCAATATAAGTTCCTAAGTCGCTGATTTGACTTTCGGTTATAGAAATTCCCGTAGATTTATCCCAAGCATTAAAAACAGGGTCAGTTTCTGTTTCAATATAAGTTCCTAAATCACTGATTTGACTTTCGGTTATAGAAATTCCCGTAGATTTATCCCAAGCATTAAAAACAGGGTCAGTTTCTGTTTCAATGTAAGTTCCAAAGTCGCTGATTTGACTTTCGGTTATAGAAATTCCCGTAGATTTATCCCAAGCATCAAAAACAGGGTCAGTTTCGGTTTCAATGTAAGCTCCTAAGTCGCTGATTTGACTTTCGGTTATAGAAATTCCCGTAGATTTATCCCAAGCATTAAAAACGGGGTCAGTTTCGGTTGTAGATCCTGCATATAAAGCATAAGGCGCGCCCAACAGTCGGGTAGTGCCTATTGATGTGCCATCAACAATTATCTCTATAAAGTGATCATCTGCTGCCCAGTCAACTCCATCAAGTGATTCCTCGGAGCCAATTTGCAGGTTTATCAAACCAAATTTGTTGGTTTGGGTATTATGCGTTTCGCTAAAAACAGAGTTGCCTGTTGCACTGCCCTTTAGAATTTCTATGGTTACAGTTACCGACTGCAATGGAATCGGCTCTCCTGAATCATTTCTCAGCACTGCCTGATAGTTAAACATTTGTGGTGCTTGTGCTAAAACGCTAATGCATAAAATGCTCAAAACGAATGTGTTAATTAGTCTTTTCATAGATAAAACGGTGTTTAGTTAATAATAAATTGAGTAGTTATTAAATGTATTTTTTAATAAAGTATCTAATTTAAAACCCTTTGCTCAAAGGAAGTAAAACTAAACAAAAATTCCTATGCATTAATCCGTAATACACCTAATTTTATCCACATCATCAAAACTTATTATTTTACTTATACAGCTAAGTATGCACAGCTAACTACCTGAAAAAAAATTGTAAAGTGCGGTTATCTTTTATCCACAGTGCTTCACAAAGTGTGTAAGTTAAAATTGAAGTTTATAAAGTAGAAAGTAAAAAGTATGTGCATTCAACTATTAAATGTGACGTTATTAGTAAAAAAAATATAACAAAAATAATCCGAGTTGTTTACCCGTTAAATTTATTTTATTTAATTTGGGTCATCCTTTATGCATCTTACTGAGCGTCCGCTAGCCCGGAAGTATCCGGCACCCATACCGGCAATATTGCTACGGAAGAACAAGGCAAGCGAGTTATTCCCATCTGCATTACTTGACCAATAGTCGCCGAAGGAACCTACATTGTTGAACGATCCATTGGTGCCGGAGCGGTTGCCTGCAACAGGTAATTTAAGAGCTGATGCAAGAGCCTCTGTTATAGGAGTGTCTCCTGATTCAGACCAATCCCAGGTATCTAATTCTGCCTGCCACTCATCTTCTGTTGGAACACGCCAGCCGGCAGGACAAGGGTTATTTTGTATTGTGCCGTTATCAGTTTTCCATAAATTATTGTTTTGATGATCATTACCTAACCAATCAAAATTAGGATTACTATTTGTAATAAATTCGTTATGCCCGGGATTATCACTTGTAGCAAGAGTTGTTGTTGTTCCATGTTCAGGAGTTCCACAATTATCTGCATCACCACAAGTCCAGTTTATCAATTGATGTCCATCAGCTAATCTTCCCCACTGAAACAAGTCGCCATAACATTCATAATCATCGTAATTATCGCAATCATTTGAAGCACCAAGATTTCTGTCAAGCCAGCAACAATTCTGTGTTATCCCTTCTACTGTATATTCTACTTCGACCACACCGTATGTTTCTCCACTATAAATACAACTAACTTCAGTAATGCCATTGCAGGGAGAGCATTTTAACGGAAGCTCAATTTCTTCCGTCTCAACTTCTATTACATCTGAAGCATCAGATGTTCCACAACTATTTACCGCAAATACCCTATAGTAGTATTCAGTAGAGGGGTCTAAATCCGTTACTAGGTCACTGGTGTTATTTCCAACATTTTTTTGCTCATAATCAGCTACAAAAGAAGAAAAATTGATATTTGTGGAAACATCTAACAGATAATGAGTAACAGCAGGGTATGATGTTACTTCTTCCCAATTTGCCGTAAATGCATGCTCTTCTATATTTGTTGCATTTGTCGCAGATGGTACATCCGGCTCAGGACATATTGTCTCAACATCAATTACATTTGATGCATCTGAGGTTCCACATTCATTTACTGCATAAACCCTGTAATGATATTCCGTACCGGGATCTAAATCAGTTACTTCATAATCCGTATCATCGCCTATATCTTCTTGTTCAATAATATAAGAGCTAAAATCGCTATCTGTTGAAACATCCAACAAATAATGGGTTACTTCAAAACCGGAAACATTCTCCCAGTTTGCCGTAAAACCATCGTATTCGATATTTGTTGCAGAAACTGCAATTGGAGCATTGGGAACAGTGTTGAGAATATAAAAAATATAATCTTTATCCTCTGTAATTTTTTCAACAATTTCATCATAATCATCACCTATATATCCGGTAAATCTTAACACATCTCCTTTATCAAAAGGAAGTTCAGTTTTTGATGTTTGCTGACGTTTTTCGGTTTTTGATGTTATTCCATTATATTCTATTCTTGAAATCCCTTCTCCTGTCTTTCCAGTTTGTATCATCAACTGTTTTTCCTTATGTTTTTTGGAAGTTACTTTTAAAATATAGGATTGTTCATTACAAGCATAAAAGGTAAAATTATGAACGTTTGGCTCTAACTCAGCGTTATAACTTGTTAACTTCCTCCCGGTAATATCATAAACAGTTATGGTAAGATCATCTTTCTCCACAATACTAATATCAATATGTGTTTTTTTGGAAAAAGGATTTGGATAGTTTTGTGAAACATACAAATCATTATAATCTCCTGAAATATCGCCAATGCCGGTTGAAAAAGGTAATACTAATACGGTATCTGGATAATCAAGTGTTATTTCTGCATCTTGTGTTACATTTTCTACAACTATATATTCAAGTGGAGTCCATGAACAAACATACTCTGATGTAAAAATTAGTGTTATTTCGTTTTCATTAGCCTTAAGATTATTCACTGATAACAGTCCAATAACGGATAAAAGCAATATTAATTCTCTCAGTTTATTTTTTATCATATTTATTTTTTTTATTATTAAAAATGTAATTGATTTTGAATAAAAATAATTGTTTTATATTACAAACATACGAAATATTTTAATGTAATTTTTTTTTTTGATTAGCCTTAATAGCTAAAAGTGTTGATTATTCAATTTAATAAATAGAATAATAACTACTTTAAAAATGATGGAGGACAAGGACAGTCCATTGGCTGATATCTTGTGTCGGGAGGTTCGGGACAACTAAGATACCAGGTAAGGCTAATTTCATGGCTTCCTCCCGATGACCTTGCAGTTAATGGGGAGATGGTAAAATCATAACTATACCCAACCTTATATTTTGGTTGTTGAAATCCCAGATTAAAAACTATTGCATCCATATTTTCAAAAGCGTGTCTTGCCCAAACACCCGCAAATACCGGGTCTCTGCTAAAGTAGAAGCCTCCGGTAACCTGATAAAAATATCCTTGTTTTTCGAATAGTATATTTGGTGTTAAAGTAGCGTTCTTCTCCCAGTCTCGATCGTGTTGCCAATTATCTGTTAAGGGAATTACATAGCCAAGGTGTCCGGAAAACTTCATGTTTAGTCGTTCAGACATGTGATCATAATAATTTATCTCCGGTCGAAAAAGGCGATTTATTGAGAAACCTGTATATAGTTTATTATTGTAATTAAAAGTTATTCCTGATCCAAAGTCGGGATAATGAATATTTGTTTCTTCCGGTGTAAGAACCTGTGTATTATGAATAAAACCGTGATTGGGATCTAGTTGGTCGACAAATTCGAGTTTATTCCAATTTAGCTGTCTTAAAGCATATGCAGCATATATACCGGCTCTCATACTCCATCTATCGCTTAGCTTTATTGGTTTTGAATAAGATGCTCTGATGTGATGAGATTGCAATAATCCATCACCTTGTGAATCATTTTTATATGAAAAACCTAAACCCGAATCTATCCTATACGAGTGCCAGTCAAACATAACATGCGTATTTGAATAAGCTCTGGGTATAGAAGTCCATTGTTCACGATGAAATAATTTAACCCTTGGGCAAATATTAGAGCCAACAAGTGCAGGGTTTAAGTAAATTCCAGATGCAACAAATTGCGAATATGGAACATCTTGCCCTTTAACATTTAAAGTACTGGAAAAATAAAATCCGGCAATTACAATCAGACAAAAGTAATATTTTGCTGAAAAATATTTAATAATTAAAATGCAATATTCTCTCATAAAACTTATCTATTTTAAAAGCAATACACTTCCGGTTTTAACAATTGGTTTTCCCTCCCTGTCTTTATACATTAATCTCCAAACATAAACACCTTGCGGTGCTATCGGGCCACTTCTAATTGTGCCATCCCACTTTGGTTCTAAGCCTTTCTCATAGTATATTTGTTCACCCCATCTGTTATAAATTGAAAACTCTAACTCTATTTCATATCCATCATCACCCGGAGGAAAGCCATCGCCACCCATGACCGGTCCAAAAAACATTATGCCATCATCACCAGATCCACTACCTCCTCCGGGCATAAATGCGTTTGGTATATAAAAATCTTTAACTACTAAAACATCAACATAGCTGGTATCAGGGCATCCAAATTCAATATCGGGATTATCTATATCAACTATTTGCATAACTGTATATTTTCCTGTTTCGTTATACGCTTTAGTAGGATGCTGTACGAACTCTCTTTCTGTATCATCTCCAAAATCATAAAACCAGTAAGATGCATATTTCAAGGTATCATGATGCAAATATGACTCGTCAACAAATTGCACTGATTGCCCGATAAATACAGTATCCGGGTTAGCATAGAACCTGCTGTAAGGGATATCATATACTTGAATTGTGTCAGTAACAAAAGCCATGCACCCATCAAATGAAGTTACTTCAAGAGTTACTTCAAATTCACCAATTGTATCATAAATATGAACGGGTTCAGGCAGTGTTGAGCTATATCCGTCTCCAAAACTCCAGTAAAACTGTTCAATATTACTATCTATAGCTGCACCATCAGTAAAATGAGCTACATAACCAAAGCAATGGTCTTGCGGAGCAAATTCCGGTTCGGGGATGGCTTTTATAATAATTATATGCTCATCAATTTGTCCTTCGCCACAATCATTGACTCCCAGTACACTTACAGTATGCTCTCCCGGCTCTCCGTCCATAAAAAGTGTTATTTCGCTTTGTTCTGACTCAATTAACTCATTATCATTTAGAAACCAACGATAGCTGTTAGCATAGGTTATTTCCGGCACATAGAAAGTTACGCTATCATTTTGGCAAACATAATCAGGTCCTTCAAGACCCGATGCATCATGAGGCAGGTCAAGTAATAAGACGAGAAGTTCGGTTGGCTCAGTTTCTCCGCAGGCATTTTCGGCAGCAACTGAAATAACTCCTGATTCAAATGTAGGAGAAAAGTGTACTTCAATTTCAGTAGTTCCCTGACCACTATTTATTGTTGCACCGGCAGGCACTTGCCATGTTATATCTCCACTAACTTCAAGTGGGTCAATGCTATAGTTTTCAATATGCTCAGATCCTTCACAAAAATGATCTACACCTTGAATTTCACTAATTGGGCCGGGAAGTGGTAAAATTGTAAAATTAAAAGTTTCAGATTCTTCACTAACACTACATTCGTTTCCGGCTATTACAGTTATTTCAACCTCTCCCTTAGTGGTTTTTGTGCCAAAAATTACAGTTATTTCATTAGTTCCCTCACCGTCAATGATTTCGGCACCGTCCGGCAATATCCAATCGTAATAGGTAGCATTGTCTACAGCTGGTATTGAAAATGTAAATTCGGCACCTTGGCACCCTGTATCATCTCCGGTAATTAACCAGTCAGCAGGGGTATCAAGTTGATCATCTCCAAGTACTGTAATGATTGTATCGAAAGAACTAAAACCTCCGTTACATGTAACACTTGTGTTTAATGCTTCAAGTGTTATTGTTTTATCACCGGGGTTATCAAACACATGCGTTTGAGATGCATTAGAATTTCCAACAGAATGCTCCTCACCATCAAAATACCAGGTATATTGTGTAAGGTTTGGGTTTCCTCCACAAACCGGTTCTGAGTTGTTGTGAAAAGTTATAGGTTCATTCACACAAACAATGTTGGTATCTAATTGAATTCTTGCAATCGGTTCGCGATCAACTCTAATAGGTTCAATTGTAACTTGTTGATAACCACATTGATTTTCGGCATAACCAACAAGCCTAAAATTGTCATCACTTTGAATACAAGAAGCATCTGTAAACATATGAGTTATTGAATTAGGAATATCGTCCTGAGTAAATATATAAGGGTCGCTTCCATCATCAAATTGAAACATATAATTGGTGCCAATGTTTCCGGCTACACCTGTAATTTCATAGGTCAAATCTACAGGTGCACAACCGACTGAGCCTTCAGGTCCAACAATTCCCAAACCCGGGTTTGCTCCATATAAAATGTCTATTGTGTCGCTGGCGATACATCCATTTTCGCCGGTAACAGTAAAAATAAGCTCATAAAGACCGGGTGAAGAGTAATTATTTGTAGCTGTCTCAAAATCACCTGTAACAAAATCTGGAGAGCCATCTCCCCACTCAATCACATAATTTGTATTTGTGGAATTAGAATTGTTTTCTACAGTTAGTTCAAAATCGCCATTCCCGGTACATTTGGCAAATGACGGCCAATTGTAAGGGTCTATAAGTTCTGTTCCGGGTGGACGAAGAACGGAAACCGTTTCGGTTTGAGAATCCTCATCATCGCCCTGATAAGCAGTAAGCGTAACAGAAAAATTCTGACTTCCATCTCCGGAAGCCGGAAAAAATGTGTGGGTAGGGTTTTCTTCATTAGATGTGTTTCCATCTCCAAAATTCCAATGAAAGCTATCTCCGGTAGAGTTATTGACAAAACTTATAACAGTGCCGGCGCAAACATTATTTGGAGAAAAAGTAAAATCCGCATTTGGTTGGCTGTTCAATAATATCGAAGTCTGTAAAAAGAATATTAATAAAAAAATACGAAATATTTTGTTCATTTGGTATAAAGTTTTCAAAATAATATAAAAGATTATCAATTTTAAAACATTACTTTCTGTTTCCAATGGTTTTCTTTTTAATATTCATTAGTTTACTTTCATAATAAACTAATTACTCTTGCAAATATATAAAAAGTTCGTATAAATACCCGGCTTTTAATAGATTTTTTAAAAAAAAAGAGAAAATATTACTATCAAATCCTTTAAAATAAAACAGTACCAAATCATCTATCCTTTTACATTAACTTTAAAAAAAGCACTTTTCAAAACTCATACCCGGCATAATCAAATAAAAACAAAATCCGATACATTTAAAGAAAAGCTGCAAAGCGATGGTATTGTTTAACCACAGAGTCGTAAAGAGAGGTCGCTTTATTTTTCTATATTTGTGGTTTTATAGAAACCTTATTTTATAAATAGATTAGGCAATGAGCCGAAATATTCGGCAAATTCTAAAATCCTTTGGAGTTAAAAAATAAAAGTTTAAATTTGCAGTATATAATTTAAGTTTTCATAAATAACCTTGTGAAGCTTGCTTCCTTAGTAATCACATATTATAATATATAAGAAAGTGAATATAAATAATTTTCTGCTTTTTAGAGATTTTTCTCTTTTCAGGTTGGTATATTTTCTGGTGTGCGTTATCGGATTTATTTCATTTTTTTTACCTTGGGTAAGTGCAGGTTTTTTTGGAAGCTTCAGTGGTTTCAGAATTACTAAGTTGATGATTAATTTAGGTGTTTGGCAATCTTTGGTCTTAGGTTTAGTGCCTTTAATATTCGGATTTTTGGCAGTAAAAACTTTATTTTCAATACAAATAATTTCAGGGATTGCAATAAAGATAATGAAAGTAGTATTGATATTAGTAGTAAGTCTGCCGTTTGTTTTTATTATTCAACGCGTAATGAAACGACCTAATGTTCATCTTGAGTTTAGTCACTTTGTTGATTTTTTCTGTTATGGCTTTGTGCTTACTTTGCTATGTTGTATTTTTTTAATTTTAAGTCTGTTACAGCCTAAGAAATTATAAGTTATGCTACAATTCCCAACCTTTAAAAGTATTAGGAAAATATTATCTAAAAGATGGGGAGTTTTAAAAAAGTATTAAAGCCTTTGCTGTTTGTATATTATTTTTGACCGATAACTTAAAAGTTTTTGATGAATACAAAAAAGATTTACCATAAATCATCTTTTATATATAAACATGAAGGGATTTGGGTTTTGAATATCAAAGCAGATTCATATTATGAAACCGGCTATGCACATGGCAAATTGTTAAAACTTTCAAAACATCCTTTATACAAGTTATTCAAGAATAAGCTTATTGTTCTCGTTATAAAAAGTTTGGCTTTAATATTTAAAAAGTCTTTAAAACGGCTTTACGTGGAGAAAAAGTATATTGATGAACTCCGTGGGATAGCTGACGCATCTGAGATATCTTATAAAGTTATATTTTTTATAAACTTTATTTATGATGTATTTAGGAAAAGCATATTTTGTTCCAGTTTTAATTTTTTTTCACCTACAACAATAATTGCTAGAAATACAGATTCTTTAAAATGGATTGCTTCATTAGCATTAAAGTATGAAGTTACTGTGATTCACAGAGTTTGCATAAAAAATTCTGTGCCGTTTACACATGTCGGGTTAGGCTTCTTTATTGGTGTAATAAACGGTTATAACAAGTCCGGAATTTGTGTGAACAATCACTTAGTATTAGGTGCCAAAAATGGCAGAATAAAATCCCCAATATCGCCAAATGTATTGTTATTGAGGAAAGTTATAGAGGAAGCGTATAATCTAGATATGGCTGAAAAAATTTTGACAAATTCGTCATTGAGTTATGCTACAACAGCCTTGATTACTGATTCAAAAAACAAGAATTCATTTGTTTTTGAGGCCACTTCTGAGAAGTGTTTTTTTGTAAAAACACAAAATTCTTATCAGGCTTGCACCATGCATTTTATATCAGAAACCATGAAACCTTTATCTCGTGTAACAAATACAGGCAGCGAAAAACGCTTAAGTTTTTTGAATTTAGTATTATCACAGAAGTCTGTTCTTGATGAAGATGAAGTTATTTCCATCCTAAAAAATACTGAAAATGGACTTAAGAGAAATAAGGGTGGATACTCTATGACTAACTCAGGAACATTTCAGAGTTTTGTTTTTTACCCACTTGAAGATTTAATAATAACTTCTAATGGAAAAAAGCTTCCTGTAAGCTTGTCCGGTAATTATATTAGAATTCGCTTTTAGATTGCTCCGAGCAGGATTTTTGTACTAATGTAAAACAAAAAATCAGGCTCCACTCAAACTGAAGCCTGATTTTCTAAAATATTCATATTCCTGTCTGAATGAAGGAATGATATGATTAATATGATTTTAAATTAATTGTTTTTTATGCAACGGACAGAAAAACCCGCGCCCCTATTGCCACTGAATCTATTCATCTTGCTATGAGTGTAGTGCAAGGCATAATACCATGCAGTCAAATCATCACGATCCGTAGTAGTCCACCAGCCACCGTTGGTTTCAATATTGTTGAATGCTCCTGAACGGAAGCGGGACCCCCCGGGGAGGGCTGTAAAACCACTAACATTAGTTGCACCAAAGTTTGGACTTTCCCAATGAGTTGTGGCTTTTAGCTTACCACCGGCAACATCTTCCCCTCCTAAATAATTTACTAATTCTGTGAATTCAGCATCACTTGGTAAATGCCATCCCGTAGGGCATGCTTGAATCGCAGCCGACCAATTATAAAGAACTCCATAAATCTCGTAATTTTCGCTGGCCTTAGCATTTGGAACAGTTTCAGTTCCACTACCAGGAGCATAATCATAAACTGCATATTGTGGTTCGGTTTCACTATCCCAGTCATTTTCATAAGTTATTTCGGGTAGGTAAGCAATATTTTCAGCCATCCATATCTGGTCACCGATTTCTACTGTTTTATAAGTTTGCCCATCTCTGGGATCTGTCATTTCTCCGTATTCAATATCACCATCGTCATCACCGTTGTCAATCGGCTCATTTGAGTTTTTACTACTTACATTAAAATTAATTTCTATACCACCTTCAAATGTAGCAACCCCTCCTGAAAATCCATTCATGCTATTGTAATATGTATTCAAGCTAATAAGATTTGGTATATCATGTTCTATTAATTCTAATATCAGATAAGAGACACTTTTTTGCTCATGACTTGAAATAACCTTTTGGCTTTGTGTTCTGCCATGAAGAGATGTGCTAAAAATATCGCCAACTTTAGCATCGTATCTAACTAAAACCTGCTCTCTATTAACAGCTCCTGATTTTACAGATGTCTCTCCGGTACCCATAAAAGAAATACCATCTTCTGTAAACTTCATGCCAATATTTACTTCAATATTGGTACCATCATAACTTGTAAACTCAGGATATCTATCTATCATAATACTTGCTGTTTCAGCTAATATAGGATTATCAATTGTTGCAATAGTCCTTAAATTTGATTTTTCGCCATCCGTACTCACAACTGTAATATTTCCTATATCAAAACCATCAACAGGTTCAATAAAAAAAATGTTAAAATAATTTCCCTCTTCTCCAATTTTGGTCAGTTGTCCATCCAATAAATCTCGCGAGCCGTTCTCTCCACCATCGGAAATGTTGTCTTTA
>SL_3KL_010_SEDDRAFT_10000329_pt1 | contig 37039 bp, 32 predicted proteins | sample SodLakKL_010_SED_2_FD_10381 | JGI IMG/M metagenome (IMG submission 10381) | reverse complement strand
AGAGAGGGGATGGGGTGAGTCCGAAACAAGTAAAACTAAATTATTTAAGCTTGTGCCGCTAATTTTCAGAACGCATGACTTTTCGGAGTGGACTCAAGTTTTAAATATATTAACGCGTCAGGCAGTATAAAGTAAATATCACCCATGGTGAGCGCTGCTGGATCAGCGTGATTTTAATCCATGCAAACAGGCCGGTTTCAGTTCGAACTACTAAACATACTTTTAAATTAAATTTCTACACATGAAAATCCCACGTTTCCACCTCGCTTTTCCCGTAAAGGAACTTGAAAAAACGCTCACTTTTTATCGCGACCTTTTGGGCTGTAAAACCGGGCGCAGTTCCGATAAATGGATTGATTTTGATTTTTGGGGACACCAGGTGGTGGCGCATGTTAGTCCGGATGATGCCGGAAAATCGGCCTCCAATGAAGTGGATGGCCACGCTGTGCCTGCCAAACATTTCGGAGTGATTCTGGAATGGGAAGCGTTTCAGGAGCTGGCAGACCGCCTCAAAGAACACCAGGTAGAGTTTGTGATTGAGCCCTATATCCGCTTTAAGGGCGAAGCGGGAGAGCAGGCAACGATGTTCCTTTTGGATCCGAGCGGCAATGCGCTCGAATTCAAGGCTTTTAGGGACGAAAAGCAGATCTTTGCGGTTTAGCCCGGCCCGTAAAAAGTGCTGCGGCCAAGAAGTTCATAAGTCGTCATCCATCTTATTCAGGTTATACTCGGAAAGCAGAACCCTGGCGTTACTTACGGCATTCTCCGCCTTTTTACGGTTTTTCCGTGAAATAACCAGCACGCACCTCCCTTGCTCGGCACCGGGTATATCGTGAAGAGACCGCATGGACTTGCCGACAATTTCAATGCGGGTTCTGAATAGTTTTTTTATGTAGTTGATGGAGTCAATCTCCTCATATGGGATCTTTTTCTCTTTAAGATCCGACTTGATTACCCCCACAAATCCATCGCGTTCATCAAACTCTAGCACAAGATGGTCCATTTTGAAGTGGATCAATCCCTTTACATGCACAAATCCGTGATTGACATTTGGAATTTCAAATGGAATAATGTGGCTATTCATAGGCTATATGCGCGTTTTTGAGTGTTTGGGGGCGTCATCAAAAAAAATAAAAAAATTCTGTAAGGGATTCTGTTTTTTCGGTTCATACATGTGAGAACACGATACTAAATATTCAAGAGTAACTGTTGAGAAATGAATGAGCACATTTCTCAATGTCCTTAAGGGGATTGCGGCTGACCTCGCAATCCCCATTATTTTCAAAAAATCAGATCAACAGAGAAGTCAATGATAGCATAAATGTATGTGATCTTCATCTATGCTCATTGTAAAATAAGAGCAGATGGTGCTGAGACACTTCATATCACTGATCACTTTATTCAGCTTGTCCGTTTCATTGATTACCGCTCAATCCACTCTTTTACAGGAGAATTTTGAAGATCACAATCTCTCCCAAAATCCTGTATGGACCGGTAATACAGAGCATTTCATCTTCTACGAAAGAGAGGGGAGTACACTGCTTCGGCTCAATGCACCTGAGTCTGGAGCCACGCAGCTTCGTACTCCATTACATGCGGCATATGGAACGTGGGAGCTTTTTTTTGAACAGAACTTTTCTCCTTCAAACAATAATAGAGCTTTTATTTACCTGGTGTCGGATCGTGAAGATCTTTCAGGCGGTGTGAACGGGTATGCGATCCGAACGGGAGAAAATTCATCACCGAACCACTTCAGGCTGTTAAGGATTACAGATGGAAACAGTACGGAGATCCTGGCCGGAGAGCTGGATATTTCAGGGGGAGGGGCGTATCGGTTAAGGATAACCAGATCCAGCGAAGGGATGTGGAGTTTGTTTGAATCGGAGGGTTATAACTCCAGTCCGCTTTTTGCAGGCAGCGTGGAAGATAACCTGCACGCAGTTTCATCCTGGTTCGGGTTTAAGCTGAACTACACGTCAACTCGCAGAGACGGTTTCTTTTTTGATGATATTGTTGTCAGAGACGGCATTGAGCCGTTCTCTGTGAACCGGGTCGAGGCAGTGGCAAGCCGCCGGATTGAGGTGATTTTTTCAGAACCCTTTGATCCGGAAACAGGCCTCAATCCGGCCAACTATTCCATAACAGGGGTTCCGGCCATTGAGGGGATAAACCTGCTTACCCAAAACAGCCTGGAAATAATTCTTGCAAACCCAATTGATGCAGGCACACATATTTTAACGATTTCAAATGTAGAGGATTTGATCGGAAATGTAATGGACAGTCTGCAAATTGAATTTGAAGTCGTAAACCCTTTTCAGGCAGCAGAGGCCGTTTCGGTTTCAAACCGGGTTATAGAGATCGGGTTTACCGATGAAATAGAATCCACGAGTGCATCTGATTATCTGTTAAATGGTGAGGTGAGTCCGGCAACAGCTACAATCACAGCTCCGGATAGGGTGTCTCTGGAGTTTGCAGAGCCGGTTCCTTCAGGGCTAGTGCACATTCTGATCAGCAGTGTTGCAAGTATTTCGGGTTGGGTGATACCCAATCAAACGGAAGTTGAGATGTATATGTATGACGACTATGCTGAAGGTGATGTGGTCATTAACGAGTTTATGTACCGGTCACCCGATCACTTTCGAACCCCGGAGAACGACCGCCCTCAATATGTGGAACTGTTCAACAGAACCCCGAAATATCTGAACCTGAAGGAGTGGGTTTTAAAACGATCGATCGATACAGAGTATAGAATCTCGGATGCTGACTTGCTTTTGAAGCCGGACAGTTACCTGGTCTTAACCAATGATTCCCCTCTTTTTGAAGAGATCTATGGAGAGAGAAACTTCATTGAAATGACGGCTTTTCCGAGATTTTTGATCGGTGCAGCTTCAAGCGATCAGGTCAGGATCTACACGAATGAAGGCGTTTTGGCCGATTCATTNCAATACTCGGTTTCAGAGTGGGGAGGAGTAGATGTAGCGCTTGAACGCCGGAGCATGGATGCCCCCTCGTACTATCCGGAAAATTGGGGTGAGTCGCCGAATGAGATGCTGGGAACTCCGGGACTTACGAACGAGGTGCAACCGGACAGTGACCCGCCTGAGTTGTTAAGTATTGAGTTCCTTTCCGGCCAGGGATTTCAGCTCGTTTTCAGCAAGCGGATGGATGCGGAAACAGCCACCCATCGCGAAAACTACAGGATCAACCCGGCTCTACCGATCTCTCTGGTTATGGTTCAAAACAACCGGGTAACGCTTATTATTGATGGAGACCTTGGTTGACGAGCAGATCTATGAGATATTGGTTGAGAATGTGACTGATATTTTTGGGAATCTGATTGAACCGGTCAGCAGGGCTATTCACTATTTTGAGATAAGTGATGCGAAGCCGAATGATCTGGTGATCAACGAGATTCTGTATCGAAGGGCACAATCGGGAGAGCCGGAGTTTGTAGAGATATACAACCGAACCACAAACAATATTGATATGAGTGGCTGGACATTGTCGGATGCATCCGGATCGGCCCAATTGCCTCCGGGAACAGTGATCAGAGGGGGAAATTACCTTGTTTTTACGGACTCAAACAGTTTCGCTGTTCAGGATGAGAGAGTGCTCTATTTGTCGAACTGGCCCGGTTTGAATAACAACGGTGATGCCGTGGTAATCAGAAATGAAAATGGGATTGCGATAGACAGTCTCTTTTATGAACAGGAATGGGGCAATCATGTTGCTGGAGTTTCACTCGAGCGCAGAGATCCGGGAGCTCTCTCAATCGACCCCGCCAACTGGCTTCCAAGTATGGCAGAGAGTGGTGCAACGCCGCTGGCAGAAAACAGCCGGTTTGAAATTGACGTAAAGCCGCCCGAGATTGTGTTTGCGAATCTCTTCCACCCCGATTCCATAGAAGTTGTATTCAGTGAGTTTATAAAACCATTAAAGAATAGTGATATGGAGACGAGATTCTTTGTTGATGGAGCCGAAGTTCAAATGAAGCCTTTGGCCACCCTGCAAGGGAATCGAATAGTACTTCCGGCCCGTGGAGTGGAAATGAGGGTTGAGGCCACTCTGACGGCTGAAAATGTAAGTGACTTTCAGGGTAATATTGCAGATGCTATGCGCAGGCCGGTTGCTCAGCCGGTAGGCCCGGGGGCGCTGGTGTTTAATGAAATTATGTTTCATCCCCTGGCTGATAATCATGATGGCATCCCAAATCAATCCGAATATATAGAGCTCTATAACCGCAGCAGTCATGCAGTTTCAATGGAGGGTCTGTTTTTACATGATGAACCGGATGAAAATGGCGGAATTACACGAATGGATCCGGTATCCACAAAACATCGATGGGTGGAGGCCGGGGGTTATGTTTTGATCTATCCTGAGACGGCTCCGGTACTGCTGAGCGACAGCCGTACCGGGATCTTTTTTGAAACAGATCCTGTGATCGACTCAACTGCCCTGCGAATGAACCGATCTACGTTGAGCCTGACCAACTCCGGGCGGCAGGTATATTTGGCCGACAGCACGGGAGGAACGATTGATGCGGTTGAATACCGTCCCGACTGGCACAATCCCAACCTGATCTCAACCGTGGGAATTGCCCTTGAGAGAATCAGTCCCGATTTGGAAACCAACAATCCATCCAACTGGGGTTCAAGTACTGCAGTTGCCGGTGGCACTCCGGGCAAGATGAACACGCTATATCAGGAACCCGGGAGAGTGGCAGAGGGGGCCGGCATTAAACTCGAGCCCAATCCCTTTTCCCCCGATGATGATGGTTTTGAAGACAATCTCTTTATTAACTACACGCTCGATGAGCCCGACTATCTGCTTAGGGTGAGAGTTTTTGACCGGTATGGAAGACGTGTAAGAACACTTGCCGATGGATTGAATGCCGGCCTGAGCGGTTCCATCATCTGGGATGGCCGAACGGATACGGGCCAGCGCAACAGGATTGGAATCTATATTGTTTATGTAGAAGCCTACAACAGTTCAAATGGCAAGAGAAGAACTTTTCGTGAAACAGCTGTGCTGGCAAGGCAGTTTTAATCTGTATTTCCCGCCAGCTGGCGGGAAATAGGGTGAGTCGAAACTCAGATCCTAAATTATTTAAGCGGTGTACAAGGCGAATAACCTTTTTGGACAGCCTCGAGGGGTGTTCAGTGAGCCAATGGATGTATTATTAAATCTGTTACCGGCAGATTTTTTGGGCAGCTATGATTAATTATAATCCCAGCCTTTCTGCCAGCTCATCAATGAAGGCTTCGTGCTCCTCTTTCATGAATACACTGCGCAGTATGGTCACGCTCTCTTCCTCACCGCTGTAATGAGGAAACTGTTTTAAAAAATGGGCAGAGGGTACTTTAAACAGGGAGAGATGATAACCGTTCTCTTTTGATTTCATACCCTCTTCAAAAACAGATTTGCTGAGCCGGTTCAACTCTGATAGCGTTCTCATATGCGGCTCCTTGAAGTAAGCAACAATATCCAGGTCGGGTTTATTGTAAAGCTCAAATCGTGGACTTTTATCTACTTTTTCGGCAAATCTAACAGCTGCATTTCTGGCTTTGAGCAGAATGCTGCCCAGGCCATTCCTGTTAAGGGGCAGAAGCTGCAGGGTTGCCCAAAACGCCGCGGCCGAAGCCCCGGCCCGCGAACACTCCAGGCTTATTTCGCCCAGGTGCAGCTCTTCGGACGTAAAGTAGGTGTAGGGAGAGTCATGTTTGAAAAATTTACCAACCGATGGATCCTTGTAAAGTACGCTTCCGCAGCCGTAAGGTTGAAGTCCGTGCTTATGAGGGTCGATCACGATACTATCGGCTAGATGTAGAGATTTCCAGTCGCTGCTTTTAGGCAGTTCATCAGTAATCAGTCTGAAAAATCCGCCGTAGGCAGCATCTGCGTGAATACGAACACCATTGATGCCTGTCAGTTCTGAAATCTTCTTCAGAGGCTCGGTATATCCAAGTCCGGTTGTTCCCATGGTAACTACGATGGTTCCGATCTCCGAATGATGATGATTGATAAACTCGAGGTCGGGTTCACCCCGTTCATTTACCGGAATCTCCAGAAAGGGTGTATTTAAAACCCGGCACATTCTCCGATGCGTGTAGTGCGCATTTGCAGTAGCCGCAATGGCTTTCCCGGGATGTAATTCGCGGGCTACAAAAAGGGCTTCAAGATTGGCAATGGTTCCGGCTGAAGTGAGATGGCCGAGAGCATTGTTGCCGTACCCAACCATTTCGGCCAGATCCGAAATCACCTCTTTCTCCATTTCAGATGTGGGTGGTCCGCCATCAAGGGCATGGTTATTCGGGTTGACGGTAGCCGTAATCAAATAAGCCAGCCAGGCAATGGGATGCGGTGGTTTCAGCATTTGCCCCGCATATTGAGGGTGGTGAAAAGGGTAGTTGCCTTCAAGCCTCTTTTCAAGTGTTAATATGATCTCTTCAAGTTGGTTCAGGTCAGTTGAAAAACCTGTCTCAATATCACCAAATGAAGAGCGCCATACGTCAAGTTTGTGCAGCGCTTTTTCAAGAATCGGCAGGTATGGAGTAAATCGGTTCAATGTTTAATTTAAATAAGAATAAATGATACACCAACGGATAGAATTTGAGCCACCTGCACTTCTTTTGAGAAGTCATCATCATAAACAAGGTCGAAGCGCAGTGATGCATTCATATACCTGTTAATACGGCCGGTAATTTGATTCAGGAAATAGACATCTGTGCTGCTCACGGATTTATTCAGACTGGTGAACGACTCCAGTGAGGTGCTCCAGCTCAGGTTGGTGCCAAGCCTCATGCTGTAGGCTGCTGCGAGAGTCAGACCCGCTTCATTTCGAAATGTATCCCCTTCCGGAAGTCCGTATGTGGTAGACAGTGCCTCGTCCCTTACAATCGTTTGCTGTAAACCAATTCCGGCTTCAAAAGAGAAGTTGTCGGTTGGAATATATGCCAGGCCGATATTTTGTGTGAAATAACCCGGTGCCATAAAATCCGAGATCAGTATATTCTCGCCATCCTCTCCGGCCCCATAGTTAAACCCTTCGGCAAATTGTGTTCTGAAGTTAATATTGGAAAACAACTTGAAATCGCTGTCATCCTCAGCGAGATCGTAGAGAAACCTGTTTCGAACGGCCAGGCGGTCATCTGTTTTTCTAACCCCTTCATCCTGAATACGCGTCTGACCGAACCGGGTTACCAGTTGGAATGAGTAGGAGAAACGATTTTGGCGATATTTGGCGATGAAATCTGAGCTGCCTGTTGCCGCAATATTATTTACACCACCCTGCGACCAATTTGAATAAGAAGCCTGTGATCCGGTAAGCCCTACTTCCCAGCTTTGAGACCAGCCAGCTAAGGTGTCGGGTACAGAGGGTGCATTTTGTGCCATGGAGGAGAAGGTTAAGCACAAAGAGATTAGAGTGAAAGATGTTAGAGCGAGTACTTTTTTCATGACCCTTGGTAGTTAGTTACTATTTAATTTTAGTTCTTTAACAGTACGACCTGGTCCGGTTTTCCATGGATGAGTTTCATTTCAACCTGTTCATTCAATTTAGTGGGGAAATTCAATCCAACAATTGACGCCTGTACGGGATATTTCCGATGACCGCGATCGACGAGTACAGCTGTATAAATTTTTTGAAATTCATTTAGTTCCTTGATCTTGTTCAATACCTTAAACATTGTGCCGCCCCTAAAGATTACATCATCTACAATCACCAGAACGGAATCATTCTCAGGTGAGGCAAAGGCATTAAATGGTTCATCGTCAAATGAGGAGATTTTTTCAAGTGGTGTATTTCTATCATCAATTTTATCTATCGATGATTTGAGCAACTGAGCAAGACTGAGTCCTCTTTCGTTAACCCCAATCATATAGATTCGTGAGCCGTGGGCTTCTTCAGCTATCTGATGAGCCATCCTTTTTGCTGTTCTTTGTATTCTGTCAGTATCGAGTAAAATCATTGTGAAATAATAGGGTAGAAGTTCTTTATTATGAAAATATTCATTTTTATTTTGTGTATGAAACGTAATGTTTTTTTACGCGTTTCTATTGCAAAATAATTCAGGAGGAAGTATGGATAAGAGCGTAAGAAATAGAATCTTTATTAGTAGTACTTTTGCGGCAGGTATGCTTTCAGGAGCGCTTCTCTCGTCAATACCGAAGAGCCAAATCGCCGGAACGCTGATTGGCAAGAGCAAGCGTGTTTTATTGAAAGAGCGCCGAAGGTTTAAAGTACGGGTTGAAAAGGTGAAGCGAGAGCTGGCAAATCCGCTGCCCGATCTCTACAAGGCCACCGAATCTCTTTCGCTCAGCGAAGAGGAGCTGTTTCGTGGCTAAAGGGCATGGAACATATCATGAGAGTCTACTGCAGTGGATTTGGCAGCATCTTGAATTTGATTGCAACTTCCCGAAAACACTTTGTGGCAAGTCGATTCAGATCATTCACCAGGGCGATCTGAATTCAGGTGCCGGTCCCGATTTTTTAAATGCACATCTGATAATTGGGGGCCTTCACTGGCATGGCAGCATCGAGATTCACAACCGTGCCAAAGAGTGGAATAACCACGGGCATCATCAAGATAAAAACTATAACAGCGTGGTTTTACATGTAGTTTATGAGCAAATTGATGCCTTTAAAGCGTTAACCAAGAGTGGTGAGGAGCCTTATGTATTTGAACTGAAGCCACATCTTAATCACTCTTTGAATCAGCTTTTCAGGTTAAAACAAAAGGCTTCATTAGCCTGTGGGGGTCAAATTACCTGGATTCATCAGGAGGCATTTGAAAAGCAGGTGCAGTTGGCTCATAAAGAGTACTTTCAGTTTAAAACAGATGAAATACTCAATGTCTATAATCCACACCTTGTGCCCTCAGAAGCCTGGCTTCGGTCTTTTAATGAAAAGGTGTACGATGCCCTTGGAATTCCGGCAAACAGGGGTTCAATGGCAAGGCTTTCGGGAATGCTTCATGAATTGCGTGAATCATCAAATAATATGGATGAATTTGCACAGGCAGCAGTAGAAGTTGCATTTTCCGGAAAAAATGAACGGATACTAAACTGGACAAAAAACGGTATGCGCCCCTCGAGCAGGCCAGAGGTTCGCATAAAGCAGGCTGCGGCACTACACTTTGCGATTTATCAGATCCCAATCAGCCGGTACATTCGAGAAGGAGTCAGTGTTTGGGAAGTTATTACAGACTCTGTTCCGCCCCGGTTCACTCCGGGCGCTTCGCGCTGTGAAATTCTGAAAAGCACGGTTTTTTTACCGGCAATTTACCTGCTTGGATATCTGTTTTCGTCGGAACAGCTGAAACATGAATCCTATAAACTGTGGCAGCGTGCAGAAGGCAACCTGCCACAAGAAGTGGTAAATCCTTTTCTAAAGGCGGGTTTTGAGCTAAAAAAGCAGCACCAAATAGCAGGTCTTGCCCATCAGTATAAAAGATACTGCCTGAAGAAGCAGTGTCATCGTTGCGAAGTTTTTAAAAGTGTAATCCGTTCTTGATTGATTTAACGTAAGTCTCTATCTTTGGTGTCTGTCAATCAATTCGATAAAGTGCCCGGTCGTCTAATGGCAGGACAGCTGGTTTTGGTCCAGTCAGTGGGGGTTCGAATCCTCCCCGGGCAACTCTGTTAAATTTGTGATAAGGATGCCAGAGAGGTAGTCCTTTTTCTTTTTAATTTCATACTACATATTCAGTTCGTTGGATACGCCTCTAGCAATATTTGCGGGAAGAAGCAACCTGGCACTCGCCCGTGCAATAGCTGAGAGCTATGGTGCCGAGCTTGGAGAGGTTACCATTAAATCTTTTTCTGATGGCGAACTCTATGTAAAGTACGAGCAGAGTATTCGTGGTGAAGATATTTTTATTATACAGTCGACGCCGCCTCCGGGTGATAATATAATCGAGCTGTTGTTGCTTTTGGATGCTGCTAAAAGAGCATCTGTAAAACGCGTGACAGCCGTTATCCCTTATTTTGGATATGCCAGGCAGGATCGGAAAGATCAGCCAAGGGTATCAATTGCGTCGAAACTGATGGCAAACATCCTGGTTGAAGCGGGAGCTGATCGTATTTTAACAATGGATCTTCATGCATCGCAGATTCAGGGGTTTTTTGATATTCCTCTCGATCATCTGTATGCCAGCAGGATCTTCATTGAACACTTTACGGAAAATCCCATCGAGAACCTGGTAGTTGTGGCTCCCGATGTTGGAAGTTTGAAGATGGCTCGGGCCTACTCAAAAAAGCTGGGCGCGAGCCTTGCATTTATTGATAAGAGAAGGCCCAAGCAAAATGTAGCGGAGGTGATGAATATTATTGGTGAGGTAGCCGATAAGAATGTTCTGATCGTTGATGACCTGATTGATACAGCAGGTACAATAACCAATGCAGCTGTTGCATTAAAAGAGCGTGGTGCCCTAAATATAATTACTACTTGTACACACCCGATTTTGTCGGGCCCGGCATATCAGCGAATCGAGGATTCACCGATAGACCAGCTATTAGTAACAGATACGGTACCGCTGCGCAAACCGTCTGATAAAATAAAAGTATTAAGTGTAGCCGGTATTTTTGCCGAAGCTATACAGCGTATTCATACAAATGATACGATAAGTGCACTATTTGATGATTAATCAACAATTGAAAAAAACATGAAGCAAGCAGAAATATATATACTGGAAGGAGAAGCAAGGGATTTGGGATCCAAGTCGTCCGCTAAATTACGAGATGAGCTGAGAATACCCGCCGTTCTTTACGGTCCAAAAGTGAAGGAGAATGTCCATTTTTCCATACTGGAATCAGATCTCGAAAAGATTCTTTCTATTAGCCAAACCAAGCTGCAGGAGTTAACCGTAAATGGTAAAACTCATAAAACCCTGCTGAAGAATGTGGAGTTCGATCCGGTAACCGATCGGGCCCTTCATGCAGATTTCTATGTGCTTGACGAGAAAACCCGGGTGAAACTTAAAGTGCCAATTCGTCTGTTGGGAACTCCAAAAGGAGTGGTTGACGGCGGCGGACGTGTTCTGCAGACATTGCGGATTGTTAAGATCAATGTTATTCCGGAGAAGATACCTGCTGTTTTTGAGCTTGATATATCCGGACTCGATATCGGAGATTCACTGCATGTGAGCGAACTCGATATGGAGGGAATTGACCCGCTCGATGATCCCAGAAGAACGATCGTCACCGTTGCTCCACCGAAATCTGAAGCTCTCTTTACATCTGATCTCGAAGATGAAGAGGAAGAACTGCTCGAAGGAGAAGAACTCGCTGAAGGAGAAGTTGCAGAAGGTGAAGAAGTTGAAGGAGCAGAGGATGATGCAGAAGGCGAATCCAAAGAGAGCAAAGAGTAATATCTTGTTTTCAATGTTATGGCACTAATTGCAGGCTTGGGGAACCCCGGGGCAGAATATCATAAAACGCGCCATAACGTAGGGTTTGAGCTGATCGACCTTTTGTCAGAAAAATTATCTATCCCTTTAGAGCCTGATAACGGCCTTTACCAAATAGGTGAAGGCCGTTTTAAAGGCCAAACTGTTGTATTGTTAAAGCCTACAACATTTATGAACAGAAGTGGCAAAGCCGTTAAAAAAGCGCTCACCAAAAAAGGTTTTGCCCCATCCGAATGTATGATATGTCACGACGATATCCACCTGGATATCGGTAAAATACGACTGCGGGCATCGGGCAGCGCAGGAGGCCATAACGGTGTTTCTGATATCATTGAGCAGCTGCAAACCCGCGACTTTCCACGAATAAGAATTGGTATAGGCAGCGACTTTGGAAGAGGGCAGCAGTCCGGTTATGTACTTTCACCTTTTACGCCCGAACAGCAAGAGCAGATTGATGCTGCACTTGAAGTTGCTTCGGATGCTATTTTAACGTTTCTTCGGGGTGGCATAAATATAGCCATGAATAATTTTAACTAACACGGTACTACAGCTAACTGAAACCAACAACTACATCATGTTAAATAATATCTTCTATCTAATACCTGCCGCGGGTCTGCTTGCCCTGCTCTTCACCTATATTAAATCCAATTGGGTAACCAAACAGGAAGTTGGTGATGAGAACATGGCCAGAATAGCCGGCCATATCGCAGAAGGAGCCATGGCTTTTCTCCGGGCTGAATACAAAACACTCTCTATTTTTGTTATTCTTGTTGCAATACTTCTCGCTTTCCAGGGGCATCTAACTGAAGGGTCATCCTATATGATCGCAGTATCATTTATTGTTGGCGCGATCTGTTCCGGATTAGCCGGTTTTATAGGAATGAAAGTTGCAACCAAGGCTAACGTACGAACAACGAATGCCGCACGAACAAGTCTTGGAAAAGCTCTTGAAGTAGCTTTCTCTGGTGGTTCTGTAATGGGGCTTGCAGTGGTTGGTTTGGGAATACTCGGGCTTAGCTTTTTATTCATCTTATTCGGATGGCAGTTCGACCTGCACAGCCAGGCTACCGAAGCTGATACACAAGCTGTTCTTGGCTTGGTAATTACAGTGATTACAGGTTTTTCTTTTGGGGCTTCATCGATTGCGCTTTTTGCTCGTGTGGGCGGTGGTATCTATACAAAAGCAGCCGATGTTGGTGCCGACCTTGTAGGTAAAGTAGAAGCCGGCATTCCTGAAGATCACCCGCTAAACCCTGCAACCATAGCAGATAACGTTGGTGATAACGTAGGTGACGTGGCCGGTATGGGTGCCGACCTTTTTGAGTCGTTTGTAGGCTCTATCATCGGTGCGATGGTATTGGGTGCTGTTTTCTTCTCAATTTTCGAAGCAGATGCAGGTGCCGCACTGGGCGGAATGAGTGGTGTTTACCTTCCGCTGATGCTGGGTGCTACCGGTATTATTACCTCAATTATCGGAACTCTACTGGTTCGGATTAAAGAAGAAGGTGGTGATCCGCAAAGAGCACTGAACGTTGGTGAATTTGGATCTGCTATTTTAATGGCGATAGCATTCTACTTCCTCATTACCTGGTTACTGCCTTCAAGCTGGAGCTACAATGATCCTCTCTACGGAAGAGTATTTGAGTATACGTCATTGGGTGTTTACCTGGCTACCATTATCGGCCTCTTTTCAGGTTTGGGTATTGGTTTGATTACAGAATATTATACCGGCTTTGGTAAAAAGCCTGTAATTGGAATTGCACAACAGTCTCTTACCGGCCACGCAACAAACATCATCTCCGGTTTGGGAGTAGGTATGATGTCGACCGGTATTCCGATTTTGATTATCGCGTTTGCGATCATGTCATCATTCCACCTTGCAGGCCTATTCGGTATTGCAATTGCTGCTGTGGGAATGCTATCCAACACAGGTATTCAGCTTGCAGTTGATGCTTACGGACCCATTTCTGATAATGCCGGTGGTATTGCAGAGATGGCTGAGCTCCCGCCTGAAGTGCGCGAGCGTACCGACAAACTGGATGCAGTGGGTAATACAACAGCCGCGATCGGTAAAGGATTTGCGATCGGTTCTGCAGCGCTTACCGCACTGGCACTGTTTGGTGCTTATATGACATCTGCAGGAATTACTTCCATCGATATTTCTGAAGCCAATGTAATGGCGGGTATCTTTGTGGGAGGTATGCTTGCATTTGTGTTCTCCGCGCTATCGATGAATGCTGTGGGCCGAGCTGCCGGAGCGATGATTGAAGAGGTGCGGCGCCAATTTGCAGAAATTCCTCCACTCAAAGCTGCACTTGCGGTGATGAGAAAGAATGAAGGGATTGATCAAAAAGAGTGGTCAGACGAGGACAAGTCTACATTTGATGCCGCTCACGGAACTGCTGAGTATGGTAAATGTGTAGAGATCTCAACCAAATCAGCACTTCGTGAAATGATTTTACCGGGCCTGCTTGCAGTTGCCGCACCGGTTGCTATAGGGTTTATCTTCGGTAAAGAGGCCCTTGGCGGGCTGCTTGCCGGTGTAACCGTAGTGGGTGTGCTCATGGCGATCTTCCAGGCAAATGCCGGTGGCGCATGGGATAATGCCAAGAAGATGGTTGAAGCTGGAATTACAATTGATGGTGAAACATACGGTAAAGGTTCAGATGCTCACAAGGCAACTGTTACCGGCGATACCGTTGGTGATCCATTGAAAGATACCTCCGGGCCTTCACTCAACATTCTGCTGAAATTAATTGCGGTAATTGCGCTTGTAATTGCAACTGCACTTTAATTGTATTAACTGTTATATGTAATGAGTTATTAAAGCCCCGGTGAGAGATTGCCGGGGCTTTTTAATTTGGTTCTATGTTGATCTGTGTCCCATAGGTGCTGTTTGCATGGGAAAGTTTATTTCGACGATATCAGTTTCAGGTGTAATCTGCTTAAGGTTATAAGGCGTTACTGACGGAACGCAGAGCGGAATAGTATAAAGTTGTTGTTACCGATCACATGTCCCAACAGGACATTTACTCTTTGGCCTGTTTCTGACCATTGTTATAGCATCTATTTGATTCCATTCCCGTCCCACCAGAGACGATTGGTCGGTAACCAAAAATGGGTGTCTGTGCTTTCTATGTTCCGTCAGGAACGTTTGGTGAATCGGAGCCAGTTGTTACTGCCGGGAAGTGGATGGCATGATTACTCAGAGAAATCAACACAGAACCTTTACATTGAATATATATCCATCAGATTTATTTCAGTTATCAAATTTGTCATTCTTTAAAATGCTAAGTAAAATCCATATATGGACATTTTTAAACTAATTTTTGAACACGATTTAAGGCTCGACCAGCTCAGGGAGAGGCAGCTCGACCGCACAGTGCAGGAGACTACCAGCAGCATCGAGGACTTCCTTAAGCCCGACCCGACCTATTCAAAGTTTTATTTTACCGGAACCGTGTTGCCCGAGCAGCGCTTTGGAATTAATCAGCTGGTGGCCTATCCGGCTTTTCTGGATATTTTTGAGTCTGCCCTTCAGGAGTATAATTGCTTTTATGAAGGAGAAACATCTTTGTTGAAAGGTGTAATTGAGATCGCTGAAATCGGTGATGCCATTATACTATCAAAAGAGAGTAGCCACACCTGGGATACCGGGAAGCTGAATGTGGACTTTGAGAGCAATGTAGGCCACAAGAAAGAGTACCTGGCCGAAGTGCTGGAGAGTGATGATCTGGTGCTCTACAAGGAGCATGCACACCAGGGTTTTGACCTGCATCTATTCTCAAAAAAGAATATCTANCCNCTCTTTTTTGANCCCTTGAAGAGNCTGTTGTCGGATGATTTTAGATTTTTCAGCATAAACGGGAAGCGAATCCAGTCTGAACGAAAATTCTATTTTGAAACCTGGACGCTTGAGCGCCCCCCGCATGGTGCCGAAGAGGTGTTCCAATCAACCGTTATCTGATTCTGTTTTTCGGGCAATCATCAATAACCTGCTGCTTTCAGATTCATTGAACGGGCTGCCGGTATAGTCTCCATATGTTTTTTCAAGTGAAAATCCGCACTGATGCAAATGGGTTTTGAACCAATCCAGACCGTACAATTTTACGCGTTCCTGGTACTCAATCGGCTCAGTTAAGTCGCCTTTTGAGAAACGTATATTCTTAAATACCATTCTGTTTTTGATAAATCTCTCTACCTCATAAGTAACTCCTGTATAACTCCCGCTCTCTTTTGGTACCAGGTTATTTTCCACGTACTGCGCATTCAGATAATCGATAAGCAGCAAGCCATCCGTCTGCAGCATCTTGTTTACGCTTTGCAGCACCTTTGCATTTTCTGAGTCGTCCAGAAAGTATCCAAAGGTGGTGAATAGATTTAAAACAGCATCAAAGCGAACAGGCAGAGGCTCCCTCATGTCGCCAATATGGAATGTGAGATTGTCCAGGCCCAGTGCTGAAGCTTTTTCACGCGCCTTTTTTACGGCTTGTTTGGAAAGATCTATACCGGTAACAGCGTAACCGCGCCTGGCAAGTGTAATGGAGTGCCGGCCCCTGCCGCATCCAAGGTCGAGGACTTTGGGATACTGATCTGCCGGCAACTCTTTCTCGATTAAGTTGGCCAGCAGGTCGGCTTCATTATCATCGCGGTCGGCATATAACTTTTCGTATAGGGGGCTATCGAACCAATCTTCGAACCAACTCATGATGGTATCTGTTTAAAGCATTTGAAATTCATTAAATCGAACGCCCAATCTTAGGCTTTTAATTATTATCTTGCAAAATCTTAGCATAAATATTTATTAATGACTTTTACTGAAAAATTAACACGATCCATTCAATCAACTCAGTCTTTACTATGTGTTGGTTTAGACCCGGTCGTATCAAGGATTCCACAGCCACTAAGAGAAAAAATATCCGATGATGCGGAACTTATATTCGAATTTTGCAGGAGAATTGTAGAGATAACGAAACCGCATGCCTGTGCATTTAAACCGAATCTGGCTTTTTTTGAAGCTTTAGGAGCACCGGGCTGGGAAGCGTTTGAGAAACTGATGGATGTGATTCCATCCAACAGGATTCTTATTGCTGATGCAAAGCGCGGCGATATTGGGAATACCGCCGATAAATATAAGGAAGCTTTTTTTGATCGGCTGGGGGCCGATGCCATAACGCTGAATCCATTTATGGGCCTCGAAACGCTAGTGCCATATACAAAAGATGAAGAGAAAGCGGTTTTTGTACTTGTGATGACATCGAACAGCGGTGCGGCCGATTTTATGAAAAGACGCTTTGAAGGGCGCACATCGCTGAGTGAATATATTGCAGAAGAACTTTCAAAGTTACAGACAGGGTCAGCCACTCATCTCGGAATGGTAATTGGGGCCACACAATCTTCAGACCTGCAGCCGGTTTTGAGTGCACATTCATCCTCTCATCTGCTTATACCCGGAATAGGAACCCAGGGTGGTTCTCTGATGGAATTGCAAAAAGTTCTGGAAACTCATAAGGGGATCCCTATTATCAATTCGTCGAGATCTATTATCTATGCCGGTGAAAATCATGAAGATTGGATTTCCATGGTGCTGAACAGAACCCTGGAGATGAAAGAATCATTTAAGCCAATTACTGAAAAATATGTCGTCTAATCTGCCTGAAGTAATACTCTATACAGATGGAGCCTGCAGCGGAAATCCCGGACCCGGAGGCTGGGGGGCTCTGCTCATTTGGAATGGAAAAGAGAAAGAGTTGAGCGGTGGTGAACCCGATACAACAAATAACCGCATGGAGATGAGAGCGGTGATTGAAGGGTTGAAAGCATTAAAGAAACCGTGCCACGTAAAGATTCATAGCGACAGTGCCCTAATAATAAATGCATTTACTAAAGGGTGGATCGCAAACTGGCTGAACAGGGGTTGGAAAAAAGCTGATAAAAAACCGGTCGAAAACAGGGGGCTTTGGGAGGAGCTACTACAATCAGCAGAACCCCATAAAGTGAGCTGGATCAAAGTAAAAGGGCATTCAGACAATAAACTGAATAATCGCGTGGATGAACTGGCAGTTAAAGAATCTAAAAAGTTTGCTAAACAACTTTAAACGGAATCATTGCGATAGGTGCAAAAATTTGATATATCAGACCCTCATTCTGTTAACCTAAATTCAGATAATGTTTCAGGAACGTAAAGACAGGCCCAGGGCATCCAAAAAGGAGATCTTTGGCTGGGCAATGTTCGATTTTGCCAATCAGGCCTACACCCTCTTAATCATCACCGTAATATTCCCGGTATTGTTTACCACCGTAATTGTCGGAAATGATGGTGAAGATTACCGGCTTGGCAACCTTCTCTGGAGTATTGCACTCTCCATCAGCTACTTTATGGTGGTGCTTACAGGCCCGGTTCTTGGAGCCATTATGGATTTCAGGGCCAGTAAAAAGAGGTTCCTTTTCTATAGCTATATCGTTACGGTAATCAGCTCAAGCGCACTCTACTTTGTAGAACCGGGCATGATAGTTCTGGGTGTGATACTGCTGGTGATTTCCAATTACGCCTATTCCATAGGTGAAACCATTGTCGCTGCATTTCTGCCAAACCTGGGGCCTCCTAAAGATCTGGGCAAGATTTCAGGTTTTGGCTGGTCAATTGGATATGTGGGAGGTCTCTTTTCGGCCGGTATAGTGATTCTCTACCTGGGGGAACCCACTGCAGAAAACTTTGACCGGATCCGTTTTGTGGGGCCTCTGGCAGGGCTGTTTTTTTTGCTGGCTGCGATACCGACCTTTGTGTGGCTCAGAGAATATGGCTCGAAGCAGAGACTGCCGCGTGGAGAAAGCTATGTTAGCATGGGCTTTAGCAGGCTTGGCAAAACAATCAATGAAATTGGTAAGTTCAGAGATCTCTCTGTCTTTCTGATATCTGTCTTTTTTGAAATGGCAGGTATATACATTGTAATCTCATTTACATTTATCTATGGCGATCAGATTGTTCAGTGGGATGAGGAGGTTCGTATTTTAATGTTTGTGATTGTCCAGATAACAGCTGCATTAGGTGCATTTCTTTTTGGTTTTGTACAGGATAAAATCGGTGCACTGGTTACCAATATCTTTATACTCTTTTTGTGGTTTGTGGGCGTGATGGGAATCTACAGCGTGCTAGATATAACTGACTGGCTGAACGCTGCATTCCAGGCTGATTTTGAAGAGCAGTATGTATTTCTGTTTATTGGCCTGATCGCCGGTTTGTGTCTTGGGTCGAGCCAATCTGCCAGCCGCACCCTGGTTGGTTTGTTTACTCCGGATGCAAAAGCGGCTGAGTTTTTCGGATTTTGGGGATTGTTCTACAAAATGGCCGGAATATTTGGGATTATCGGTTTGGGCCTGCTTCAGGCTCAAATCGGTTTACAGCAATCGCTATTGTTCTGTGCCGGGCTCTTTTTGATAGCGATGTTTGTATGCTTCTTCGTAAGTCAGAAACGCGGTGAACAGGCTGCAGATGATTATCGCGAACAGAAATAGAGCTTTGAGATAGCCTGAATGGGATATTTTTCAACAAATGTTTTGGAAAACGGCTGGAATGAAACTGAATTGGGTTTCACATTGATATAAACTGGAAGTTTATAAATTATTAAAATAATTATACTTATGATTCAATTTGTAATTGTCCGCCCAGTGCCATCACAGCAGAATGTTGTAAAGAAATGATTGACTAAAAAAAACGATAAAATGGCGTGTATTTACCATCTATTGTGTTAAATTAAGCCAGTTTAGTTGTACAGGGATGTATAATGATCTTTGCACTATAACAATTTGATGAGCTTATTTCATCATAGTAAATATTAATTTAATTGGAGATTTATATGAGCAGAATTGACGAAGTGAAAAACCTGATGGTAGAGCTGGAAGGTGACTTGGATAAGTTTTACAACAAAGGAAACAAAGCTGCCGGTACCAGAGCAAGAAAGCAGCTGCAGGATCTGAAGAAACTATCTCAGGATATCCGTCTTGAAATTCAGGAAATGAAGAATAACGGTTAAGATTTTAACTGTCTCTATTCTAAAGCCACCCGGGCTTCACCCGAGGTGGTTTTTTTTTGTTAGGTATATGCGGTTAAGAGTTGCCCTTTTAGAAAAAGAAATACCATCTCTGCAAACGAACGCTTACTTTTAGCACTATAAAATGCAGGTTATGAAACAAACACCTTTTCACAAATTAACACCCCGTGCAATCCGTGTCTGGCAACTGGGTAATGCTATTGGAAATCTCTTCTTTTTTGCCATACCTGTTGTTTATGGTGCTGTTTTTGGCACACAGGGGTTCCATTTCTGGGTTATTGCAGCAACTTCTCTCCTGTTTGTTGTATTGTGGGTTTTATCGATTGTTCTCTTCCCATATTTAACCTGGAAAAACTGGCGCTATTCCATTGATGAAAAGGAGATTGATCTGAAAAGAGGAGTGCTCATGAAAAACCGGACGCTTATCCCATTAAGCAGGGTACAGCATGTTGATACACGCCAGGGGCCTCTGCTTCGCTTTTACGATCTGGCAAGCGTAACCATCTCTACGGCGGCAACCACACACGAGATACCGGCTCTCGATGCAGTATTGGCCGATCGTGTTCGCAATCAAATTTCAACCTATGCAAGGCTTGCCGAAGAAGATGTATGAATTTCAGCGCCAACATCCGGTTGCAGCTATCAGCAGAGCCTTTGGTTTAATTCGAGGCAACCTCATTACTATCCTCGTATTTCTGTTTGTGGGTGCGAGAAGTGAGAGTTTTCCATTTCTTTGGTGGATTGCAGGTGGTTTTGCCTTGTTGCTCATTCTGGGGGTTGCCAATTGGTGGCGATTTCTATACAAAATTGAGGACGGTGAACTACATATAAAAAGCGGCATTTTTGTCAGAAAAAATCTCTACCTCACAAAAGACCGTATTCAGGTTATTGATATTACATCCGGTGTTATTCAACGCTTATTCGGCCTGGTTAAACTGGACATTCAAACTGCGGGGTCAAGTTCAAGAGAGGCCGCCATTGAAGCAGTTACCATCGAGAAGGCAAAAGAGATCAATCGTATACTAAGGAGCCAAAAGGGGGATGGGGAACAGATTAACGTTGATGAGAATGGTGAGCCGGCAGTAAAAGATGAGATTAAAAAAATATTTAACCTCCCCGGAAAAGAGCTGCTGATTGCCGCCTCTACATCCGGAAGTTTTGGTATTGCGCTCTCTATACTGGCTACACTCTTTTCACAAATTGAGCCAATAATAAGTGAATCAGAACTTTTTGAGTATCTCTTTGGAATGCTGCCTTCACAGACGGATACCATACTGATAATTTCTGTGATAGTAATTTTTGTGGTTGTTGCATGGCTCATCTCGTTTTTCAGCACGCTATTCACCTATGGTGATTTTCATCTTGAGTTAAAGGAGAAGGAGATCGTTATTTCAAGGGGTATCTTTGAAAAGAAGAGAATTACGGTGCCTTATAACCGAATTCAGGCCATACATGTTGCCGAGGGGCTGATCAGACAGCCTCTTGGCTACGCCTCTATACATCTTGAGAGTGCCGGGTATGGCGATGACAAGGGTACAGGCTCTATTGTGCTTTTCCCGCTTATTCGACAAGACCAAATTTTACCATTGCTGGATGAAGTTCTCCCTGATTATCAAAAACATCACGAGGGAATTAAGCCGCCTGCGAGAGCGCTGCGAAGATATCTGTTGCGATCTGCATTTTTGATTACGGCAATTACCGCAGCACTTTACTACGCGTTTGATTTGAATAACTGGATTTGGATTTTGCCATTGCTATCGATCTTCTGGGGTTGGCTCAAATATAAAGATGCAGCCGTTGCCTGGGGTGAGGATATCTTTTTGTTTAGAAGCCGGGCTCTGTCCAAAACAACGGCCTATATCCGTAAAAACAGGGTGCAGGATATTACGATCAGCCAAAGCTGGATACAGCGATACCGCAATCTATGTTCAGTACAGGTTCATGTGGCTTCGGGTGATCAGGGCAAATCTTTTGCAGTGAGGGACCTTGAGTATGATGAGGCTTTTATCTTAATGAGAGAGATAAAAGGAAAAACTGAATTGACGCAGGAGTTCTCAGATCTGACTGAACCGGAAAGATGGATTAGCTTACCGGGCTGGCCTCAGGCCGCAAACTGAACTCCGCTCACCGCAGATTTCAATTCATTCATTAGAACCGGTTTCATCAGAAAGATTGAGTTGGGCACACTAATGGCATCCTTTTTAAGCTGATCGTCAGTTTGTGCAGAGATATATATAACAGGAACATTGGAATGTTCGCGTATTCTTTTCATGGCCTCTATGCCCGTAGTACTGTCGGCAAGAAGGATATCCATGAGTATTAAATCAGGTTGATGAGTATTTACTGAATCAATGGCATCTTCGCCGCCATGGGCAATATCAACAACATTGAGATTCATGGACTGGGCCATTTTTCTCAGTACGAGTGCGAGAAGCCTGTCGTCTTCAACTATAACAACTTTCTTTTTCATGTCTAAATTTGGTTCTAAAGAAAATAGAAAGTAATTGTGAGAGCTACAATTAGCGAACTATAATAAATAGAGCTCTACAGGAGAGTTTGTCCGATGTAAATACCGTTGGAACGGGTCAAAACGGGAATTAATTGAACCAAAGCGGTACGGAGAAGTACTCAACGAGAACGGTGATCTGATTCTGCCTGATACAGATAACGCCGTCTATGCTGTGATTTCTGCTGAGTTCGACGTGGGTTAACCTTTCATATCAGTCAAAGAAACTATGATATGATGGCTTCGGCTGCATATCCTGAATAACGTTACCCTGAAATTTTTCCGCAGAACCGTAAACAGATTGTAAAATAACCGGGCTGCTTCGAAAAAAGCATTTTACTGCTCTTTGTCATAATTCAGCCCGGTATTTTATTCGGAATTTATTCGTGTTGAGCAGAAGCGGGCTCCTGTCCCTCGGCATACTCTTCAATTGGAAGGCAGGTACATACCAGGTTCCTGTCGCCATAAGCGTCGTCTACCCGGCTCACTGCGGGCCAAAACTTATTAAAGCGCAGAGATGCCAGAGGGAATACCGCCTCTTCGCGGCTATAGGGGCGGTCCCATTTCTCGCTCATAACAACCCGCATCGTGTGAGGAGCGTGCTTTAGAATATTGTTCTTCTGATCGGCCTTGCCGGTTTCAATGGCTCGTATTTCATCCCGGATTCCAATCATTGCATCACAGAATCGATCCAACTCCTCTTTCGATTCGCTTTCGGTCGGTTCAATCATAAGTGTTCCGGGTACGGGGAATGACATGGTTGGGGCATGAAAGCCGTAGTCCATCAACCGTTTGGCTACATCGGTTGCTTCAATTCCTGCACTCTGCTTAAAATTACGCATATCAATGATAAACTCGTGCGCCGAGCGCCCGCCCCGCCCGGTATAAAGTACCGGATAGTGCTCCTTAAGCCGGTCTTTCAGATAGTTTGCATTGAGAATAGCTACCTCAGTAGCTTCAGTTAAACCGTCGGCCCCCATCATTCTGATATAGGCGTGTGATATGGTTAGAATACTCGCGCTCCCCCATGGAGCTGCGGCCACAGCCGGGATGGCCTGATCGCCGCCAATTTTTATCACCGGATGATCGGGTAAAAAGGGAACCAGTTTCTCGACAACTCCGATTGGGCCCATTCCGGGTCCGCCGCCACCGTGTGGAATACAGAACGTTTTGTGCAAATTGAGATGGCATACATCGGCACCAATCCTGGCCGGTGAAGTAAGGCCTACCTGAGCGTTCATATTGGCGCCGTCCATATACACAAGCCCTCCGTGTTCGTGGATCAGCTGGCAAATCTCACGGATATCCTCTTCAAACACACCGTGTGTTGAAGGGTATGTGACCATCAGCGAGGAGAGGTTATTGCTGTGTTTCTCAACCTTCTCACGGAGATCTTCCAGGTCGATGTTTCCATTTTCATCACATTTGGTAACAACCACATCCATTCCTGCCATTACAGCACTTGCGGGATTTGTTCCATGAGCTGAAGAGGGCACAATCGTTACGGTTCTGTTCTCGTCGCCGTTGGCGATGTGGTATGCCCGAATGGTCATTAAGCCGGTATATTCACCCTGGGCACCGGAATTAGGCTGCAGCGACATCGCCGCAAACCCGGTAATCTCTGATAGCCAGTCTTCCAGTTCTTCAAAAAGCTGGTGGTACCCCTGCGCCTGGTCGGCCGGTACAAAGGGATGGATTTTGCCAAACTCAGGCCATGTTAATGGAATCATCTCAGATGTGGCGTTCAGCTTCATCGTGCACGATCCAAGAGAGATCATTGAGTGAGTAAGATCGAGATCCCGGCTCTCAAGCTGCTTCAGATATCGCAGCATCTCATGCTCGGAGTGATACTGATTAAATACCGGGTGATCAAGAAACTCTGAAGATCGCCTTAAGCCTTCCGGATAATCTACGGTAACGGCTTCAGATGCTTTTTCAACATTATAGGAAGATGACTTGCCGGCTGCCGATGCAAAAATGTCCAGAACCAATTTAGCATCTTCCAGATGTTTGGTTTCATCAAAAGAGATGCCAACTTTGTCATCAAAGTACCTGAAGTTGACCTCTCGTTTAAATGCTTCGGTTCTGATCTTTTCGATCGAATTGACATCGAGCCCGCTAACAGTGAAGGTGTCAAAAAATTGATCTGTATCTACTTTATATCCAAGATCTTTCAACCCGGCGGCTGTCAGCTTGGCAAGCCCGTGAATTTTTGAGGCAATTCGCTTCAATCCTGCAGGGCCGTGATATACCGCGTAAAACCCGGCGATAACAGCTAATAGAACCTGTGCGGTACAGATATTGGAGGTGGCTTTTTCCCTGCGGATATGCTGCTCGCGCGTTTGCAGGGCCATACGGTATGCGGCGTTGCCTTCGGTATCTTGAGTAACACCAATGATTCGTCCCGGTATTTGACGTTTAAACTCTTCACGCGTGGCAAAATAGGCGGCATGAGGACCGCCATAACCCATGGGTACACCAAAACGCTGTGTTGACCCTACCACCACGTCGGCTCCCATCTCTCCGGGAGGCGTAAGCAGCGTGAGGGCGAACAGGTCGGCAGCAACGGTTACGTAAACATCGTTGTCATGGGCAGCGCCTATTAAGGATGTCAGATCTTTAACACTTCCATAGGTGTCGGGGTACTGCAATAAAATTCCAAAAAGCTTGCTGTCGGTAACATCTATATCCGCCGGATTTCCAATCACAAGATCAACACCAATAGGCTCCATTCTGTTTTTCAGAACAGAAAGTGTTTGGGGATGACATCTTTCAGAAGCAAAAAATGTTGTGGCTGCTTTACGCTTTTTCCCTTTTCTCTGGCTGTAGAGCATGGAAGCTGCCTCTGCGGCAGCCGTTGCTTCATCCAGCAGTGAAGCGTTGGCTAATTCCATTCCGGTAAGCTCTGAAACCACGGTCTGAAAATTGATCAAGGCTTCAAGCCTGCCCTGGGCGATTTCGGCCTGATAGGGAGTATAAGCCGTATACCAGCCCGGGTTTTCAAGAACATTTCTCAGAATCACATTTGGCGTGATAGTGTCGTAGTAGCCCATGCCAATAAATGACCGGAATATTTTATTCCTGGAGGCCATTTTTTTGATGTTTGCCAGGTAATCCTGCTCACTGAGCGCTTCCGGGAGGTTTAGTGGTTTTTCAAGCCTGATTTTAGCCGGTATAGTCTCTTCGATGAGTTGATTAACAGAGCCTGCGTCACATACACGGAGCATCTCTTCAATTTGTGATTGATCCGGGCCAATGTGTCGTAATGAAAAGGGTTCTTTGCCGAACTGGATATGCATGAATTTGTATTTTTTCTGGTAGAGTGTCTGTTTGAACTGTAGAACAAATGTGAGGGTAAAACTGTTCAGTATATGGTCACATATTTGCTGCTCGAAACTTTTATTGAAGATACAATTTTTTCGAAGATTTGGCACTTCCGGTTAACGAATTAAGAGAGCGGATATAAGCCGGAAATAGAATTTATCATTCGGCATGAACGCCATGAATTTTAGGGGATAGAGTTTACCTGCAGCTGTGGTTTTAACTTTAAAATCTTTTTTAGTCTAGGCTAAAAAACCTTACTTTTATCTAAAATTTAAAACGAGTTAATTTATGCAAGAGCTGCAAATTGTTCAGTGGTTTTTAGACCTTCACCCCATTTGGCAAGCCTTTATCGCGGGTACCTGGTGCTGGATTACTACAGCAATTGGTTCTGCAGTGGTGTTTTTAAATAAAGGTGTAAGCCGAAAATTTCTTGATTGGTCGCTTGGTTTTGCTGCGGGTGTTATGATTGCCGCCACGATATGGTCACTCTTAGAACCTTCGATGGAGATGGCTGAGTCACTCGGGCTTGTAAAATGGATTCCTGCAACGGTCGGGTTTATACTGGGTGCGCTTACCATTCGGCTGGCCGATGCCTACGTGCCTCACCTTCATCTTGGCTTACCCATAGATGAGGCCGAAGGCGTGCAAACCAAGTGGCGGCGAGCAACACTTTTGGTGATGGCCATTACACTGCACAATATTCCGGAAGGGCTTGCAGTAGGAGTTCTGTTTGGCGCAGCAGCATCCGGTATCGATCCGACGGGAACAGCTACGGTTGCCGCAGCGGTGGCGCTTGCTATTGGAATAAGTATCCAAAACCTTCCGGAAGGTATGGCGGTGTCGATGCCGTTACGCGGGGAAGGGGTAAAAAGATCGATCAGCTTCAATTATGGGCAGCTCTCCGGACTGGTAAACCCGCCCTCTGCTGTTTTAGGGGCGCTGGCCGTCATCTTTATTCAGCCTATTTTGCCTTATGCACTCGGTTTTGCAGCCGGGGCAATGATTTTTGTGGTAGTTGAAGAGTTAATTCCAACATCTCAGAGGGCGGGCAATACCGACCTGGCAACCCTTGGTACGGTTATAGGTTTTTGTGTAATGATGGTTTTAGACGTTTCGCTTGGCTAATGTAATTGATTGCCGATTCAAATTACCCGGGGAATCAGGCAACTGTTTATCCCGACCGGGGACAGTTTTTTATAAAGGTTGTTTTTGGCTGCAATCAAAGATTTTCTCTTCACGGACACATCCCTTATTTCCCGCCATCTGGCGGGTTCAAAAAATGAGCCCCTCTTGCCGTAGGCATCTCTATGGGGGGAAGGGGCCTTTTATTCTGTCACCTTTTAAATAGTGTTGCCCGCTCAACTGCGTTACCCACTGCGTATGACCCTACTTCGTTAAAACTACGGAGGGCAAAAACTTCGAGGGTCAAGAAAACTTTGTAGAGCAGGCTTTTTGGCAAGATTAGGTGCTTATATAAGATGACTTGTTCAATTTCAATAATTCAGCAAAACAGTTGAACTGGTAATACAAAACTACTGAATCTCCACTCCATCCCTTTTTGCCTGTTGTACAACATTGCCGGAGGTGAATGAGTAGATTGGGGTAATAGGGTAGCCGGTTTGGCGCAATGCCCTTGCCGTCCAAATATTGGAGGTTTTTGGGAGATAGTAACGACCTGTAGCCTGAAAAAATACGCTGTTGGTGTAGAGCCCGTCGGCCTCAAGCACAACCTTATCGTTTTCGTCTCTCCTGAAACGATTCTCGACAAACTCGCCCATCTTTTTAGCTCCCTCTTCGCTCACCTTGATTTGGATTATCTTACTTCCGCTAAAATAGCGTTCAACAGGAATGTCGATGCCCACAACATGAATCACGCTGCGTGTAGGCAGCAGGGCTGCCCGCATCATCAGCCAAAACCCGGCTTCGCTGTCGGTGTAGTAGCGTCCATCACCCCATCCGAACTTCAGGTATCTGGCCGAAGGCATGTCGGGATGCGGGGGCAGGTACTCTTCAATTGCCGACGCTTCAATTGCAATACCCGCATGCCATCCATGGCTGACGATGTATACTGTAACGGGCCGCTCATTCTCATCTTCCGGATAGAGCTCTTTTACCGGACTTAAGCAGCCGGAGGCAATAATAAGTATTAGTAAAAGAAAGCCTTTCATGTCTAATCTGTTGATAATTAGTTTACTGCCTCATGATAATGTAGAAAGTGTTTATAAACTGATAATTATTTAGAAAGAAATATGTTATCCGGGTTAATATCCTTTCTCCCTATCTACCTCATATAACAGTTCCATGCCCGAAAGCAGTCGTTTGTAGTTTTCAACCAAGAGTTCGGCAACTTCTTTGGGATTGGTTAACGATGCAATATGAGGCGTTATGGTGATTTTTTCACGGCTCCAAAAAGGATGTGAATCGGGTAACGGTTCTTTGCAGAAGACATCCAATACAGCTCTCGAGATTAAGCCGGTGTCGAGCGCGTAAATCAGGTCTTCTTCCACAAGATGTTCTCCACGTGCCACATTGATAAGGAATGCGGGCTGCTTCATCATTTTGAAAAGTTTGAGATCCAGTATCTCCTTAGTCTGGTTGGTAAGGGGTAACATGCATACGAGAATATTGGTAGCGGAGATAAATTCATTCAGTTCGTCTTCTGAATATGATCTGACACCATCAATCTCTTTTTTACTCTTCGACCACCCGTTCACGTTGAACCCATTCATTTGGAGTCTTTCAGCCGTGTCTCTTCCCAACTCACCCAATCCCATTATGCCTGCGGTAAGATCGTTTTTGGAGAAGAACGGAACTGCTTTCCACTCACCTTGTTTTTGTTGCCGGTAATACTCTTCTGTCTTACGGAACAGATTTAAAACAGCCGTTAGCACATAATCACTCATTTGATCAGAAAGTGATGGTGCCACAAACCGGGTAATCCGGATCGAATCGGGAATTGAGGAATCAGCAAGAAGATGGTCAACACCGGCGCCCAAGGAGGAGATTGCCTTGAGGTTGGGATATTGGCCAAACAGGTTTTTGGGCTGGTTCCAGGCTACGGCGAACTGAACGCGACGGGGATCCTGAACCTCCGGCCAGATCTCAACATCCATGTTTGAATCCTGTTCAAGAATGGCATCGCGAAATGGTTTCATATCACGATGTTGGGCAACTAGCAGCAGTGACATAGATCGAATTTATGATAAAGTTGGTTATGCTGACACCTGGATTCGATTAATAATATATCAATTAGGTGCTTGCAAAGACCCCTCCTTACACAGCAGGGCTTATCTTTTTAACGCGAAGCGCTCATTTTCTGAACGCGTAGCGATATGCAATAAACAGCAGTTATGAATCTAACTCAGGTCTGAAAATACATCAAATCACAGCGAATCATGAAACTTCTTACACTTTTTCTGTTATACATCTTTTTAATTCCGGTTGCCGTAGCTCAGAATGAACCGTTATCAGATCTGGATCTGTCAGAATTGAGGTGGCAGAACAGGGCGCTTGTTATTTTTGCCGGAGATATTGAGTCTTTCAAATATCAGCAACAGCTCCGGCTTATTGGAGATAGCATGGAAGGGATTAAAGACCGCGACCTTAAAGTGATTTCAATATTTGAAGATGGCAATTCTAATATGGATGGTGTAAATCTGAGTTCATCGTCTGTCAACTTGATAAGGAAACGTTTTGAAGCTAAAAAGAACATATTCCGATTTATACTAATCGGAAAAGATGGAGCCGTAAAGCTCGACTCACCCGAAACAGTATCAATGGAGGTACTCTTTGAGAGAATTGATCAAATGCCGATGCGGAAGCGGGAAATGAATCAGTAGCCTTGCCAGGCCTCTGGAAGTTAGAATATTATGATACGCTTATCACTGTTGTAAATAAGGTTTGTAAAATACAGCTTACACATATATTTTACATGTAATCTAATAAGAGAACGCATGATCACAGATACCTATCAGTTCAAAACGGAAGATCTCTCAGTAATTAATAAAATGGAGAGAACGAAAAAAGATTATCCTGCTCCTGTGAGAAATGGGTTGGGAAATTGTCTGAATTTAAATGATTACGTAGTAAGGCATCCTGAATCCACTTTCTTTACAAAAGTTGAAGGGAGTGATGACGAGCGTCTTGGAGTGCGCCAAGGAGATATTCTTGTCATTGACCGTTCTCTTGCACCCCGCCACAACTGCCTGGTCATTGCCAGGGTTGAAGCAGAGTATCGAGTGTGCCGCCTGCTTAAAGAACAGGATGGATGGGTGCTTGAACAAGGCAGCAGTAAGCAGGTACCCATTAAATTCGGAGAGAATTTTCATTCGCCGGTTTGGGGTTGCATAACCCATGTTATTCATGCCTTATAGGGGGGAGCTGAAGGATTAGGCTGATTTGATTTGAGCTGAAAGTTTGAGATCTGCTTAAATCATCAAAGTTTTTACATTTTTGATGATTAGATTCATAGTTTAAATGATGAATTCTATAACTCAAAAATGATGCGATGAAATACTTTCTGAATGGCGTAATGAGACAGTTATCTGCTATAGTCCTCATTGTAACGACGGTGACCTTATTTCCGGGAATCACTCAGGCTCAAGATCAATTTACATTTGAGGATGTAATGAAGTTTGAGGACATCAAGACTCCCGCTATCTCTGCAAATGGTGAATGGGTAGCCTTTGGAGTGTGGCCCGAGATTGGGGATGGGGAAGTCACGATAAAGGATGTGAACGGCCGTCAGCAGTTCACAATAGAAAGGGGTGAAAGGCCTCAGCTTTCAAAAAACGGCAGATGGGCAGGGGCTCTCGTTCAGCCGCCCTACATTGAGGCTCACAATGCCGGCCGGGATGCTCCAAGACCGGGTCTCACACTGCTTAACACCTCATCCGGTGAAACAGAAGATTTGCAAAGAGTACAAAGCTTCTCCTTTTCAAATGATGGGAACTGGGCTCTTGTACGACATCATCAGGATAAAGAGATTTCTGATTTAAAGCATGATAATCCTCACCTGGGCAGTCCTGTTACTCTTGTCAGGCTGGGAACTGACGAGAAGCACACTATCCCCTTTGTAAATGAAGCATCAATCGACAGCACATCAGGCTACTTAGTTTATGCCACCGTGGATACATCCGGCCAGGGAAATGGCTTATATGTTGTCAATTTGAAAGAGGATCAGATAGAACAGGAAAAGATTTTGGGGACTGAGTACGCTTACTACACCAATTTAACCTGGGATCAGGAACGGTTGCGTATTGCCATGACGGCAACCCGGCTCGATACATCAAAGAAATACCGTCCATTTGACGCATCTATTATGGCATGGGATCTGGATGGAGGTGAACCTGAAATTTTGATCTCGCCGGATGATGTTCAGGAGGGGTATCGCCTGCGGGCCAGAAATAACCTGACCTGGAGCCGCGACGGTGAACGACTCTTTTTTGGAGTGAAAAGTGCCGATATGGTGGCACTCGATGAGCGCAATGAAGAGCCGGATTCACTGACCGCAGAGAACCTATACAGTATCGATCGCATTCTGAGTGACATTGAAGGCAAGGTTTGGCATTGGGATGATCCCCAGATAAAAACCCACGAAAAACAGACGTGGAACAGCCGAAAGAATCATCTCTTTACAGCCGTATATCATGTTGGCGATAAAAAAGCCGTGCAGCTGGCAACGAAAGAGATACCGGACGTACGCCCGGTTCACCATTCCGGAAAAGCGATGGGGTGGACTGACCTTCCCTATCAAAAACTACGAACATGGGATGGTACCTATCGGGATCACTATTTGATTGATCTTGAAACCGGTGAAGCAGAGCGGTTTTTGGAGATGCAAAGATTTGGCGCATCTCTTTCGCCTAACGGGAAATTTGCTGCCTGGTTCGATGGTGATGACTGGCATCTGAAGAATGTCGATACCGGTCTCTCAAGGAACCTTACCGCAGATATTCCAACTCCGTTTTATGATGAAGACAACGACCGTCCGCAGCCATCCGGATCTTATGGTATTGCCGGCTGGACCGATAGTGATGAGTCGGTTCTGATCTACGATAAATATGATATATGGCAGTTCAACACCCGGAGCGGTCATCCAAATAATATCACGGCAGGACAGGGCAGGGATGAGCAGCGAATATTCCGGATAAGGGATCTCAATCCTGAAAATGAGACCTTCGCAAGAAATGAGCGATTGCTGCTGACGATGTATCACGATTGGTATAAAAACTATGGCTTTTACGAAGCCCGTCTTGGCCGCGCCGGGGTAAACCGGATTTTGGAGGATGACAAGAAATATAATGTAGTGGCTCTTGCCGAGCATGACGATGCGATACTTTTTACGCAGGAAACCTACCGCGAGTATCCGAATTTGTGGGTGGCATCCGATCAAAGGTTTCGGAATCCACAACAGGTCTCCAATCTACATGAGGACCTGACAGAGAGATTTGCCTGGGGGCATGCCGAATTGGTAGACTGGTACAACATGGATGGTAAGGTTGTGCAGGGAATACTGATCTATCCCGGAAATTATGAACCCGGAAAACAGTATCCTGTTTTTATCTACTACTATGAGAGGTTTTCACAAAGGCTTTACGATTTCAATACGCCGGTTACAAATCACAGGCCGAATATTGCACAGTACACCAGCGACGGTTATGCGGTATTTCTTCCCGATATCTGGTTCGATGTGCCGATTCCGGGTTACTCGGCAACCAAAAATCTGGTACCGGGCGTACATAAACTGATTGAAATGGGTGTGGCTGATCCCGATGCTATCGGGCTGCATGGGCACTCATGGAGCGGTTATCTGACGGCACAGGTGGTAACGGAAACCGACATGTTTGCAGCGGCCGTTGCGGGCGCCCCTGTAGGCAACATGACCAGTGCATACAGTGGTATTCGGTGGGGTACAGGCCTGGCCAGGCAGTTTCAATATGAACAGACACAAAGCCGGCTTGGCGTGAGTATGTGGGAGAACCTGGCACCATACATTGAAAATTCACCGGTCTTTTTTGCGGATCGCATTAACACACCGTTGATGATTCAGCATGGCGATGCCGATGAAGCAGTTCCGTGGTACCAGTCTATAGAGCTCTATCTTGCTCTGCGCAGGAATGGCAAGGAGTCTGTATTTCTTCACTATTACGATGAACCTCACCACCTGAGAAAACTGGCAAACCGTCTCGACTATGCCATTAAAATGAAAGAGTATATGGATCACTATCTGAAAGGAGAACCTGCTCCGGCCTGGATTACAGATGGAGTTCCATATCGCGGAGAATAAGTTGAACGGATCCCGTGCCCGGTAATGATATTGAGATAGCAGCAGCCGGTTGTTGATGCACATTATAATAATTTGCAATACCGGCCCGACAAACCCCTCTTGTTTATTGAGTAACGAGGGGGGTTACATTCTTTTGGATTTATAAATTCAAATTCATTGTTTATAGATTAAACCATCAATCAAAAACCAGGGTGAAATATGAAATTGAGAGTTTATTTATCCGGAGAAATTCATTCCGATTGGCGGGATGAAATCAGAAAAGGGGTCGAAGAAGAGAGTCTGCCCGTTGAGATCACCGCTCCCGTAACCGATCATCCTGCGAGCGACAATGTAGGAGTGGATATTTTGGGACCGGAAGAGAGTGATTTCTGGAAAGATCATAAAGGCGGTAAAATCAATGCTATCAGAACCAGAACAGAGATAGAGAGAGCTGATATTGTTGTAGTTAAATTTGGAGAAAAATACCGTCAGTGGAACGCAGCTTTTGATGCAGGATATGCTTCAGCGCTTGGTAAAAAGCTGATTGTTATGCACTCCGCAGAGCATACTCATGCGTTAAAAGAGGTTGATGCTGCCGCGCTTGCGGTTGCCGAGAAACCCGGGCAGGTAATTGAGATCCTGAGATATGTGACAGTGAAAGAGTAAGGAGGGGCGGCGGCCATGGGTTCAATGTTTTGTGCCCGAGAGGCTAGATAGCGTATTCTCTATTTGCCAAATATGTCGCCTCTGATGTGCATCAAGTACGAGCAAGAGATCTGCAATCGACATAGGCAGCCACTTAATGACCGGATTCTTTCCCTTGGTCCGATTCAGATCTATCTGTTGTTTCTGAAAATAGAGAATCCATCCTGTCAATTCATTCTCTGTATGCAAGAGTTTGGAAATGATTTCCCCCGCAGTTCTCTCAGAATAGACGGGCTGCATTGGCTCAACTGTTTTAAACCTAACCTTGTAGGGCGGCTCAAGAAACTTGATAAACTGGCGGCAGAGAAATCCTGCGCGTAAGGAGATGATCTCCTCATTTGATACCACCGGGTTTGCCGCAGCCTTTTCAATCTCTGTAAGATAGAGAGTGTTAAACTGAACAAGGTGATTGCAAACCTCGGCTGCACTCCATGTATCGGCAGTGGGTTTTTGAATAAATAGATCTTCCGGAACGTTGTGGAACTCCTCTATTCTGCTTTTAACGGCTTCAAATTGATCCAGAAGCTGTTCAAAGGTTCTGTTTTTCTTCATATCAATGTGAATGATTTTATAGTTCCTCAATAAGTTGTTTGATGCTGAATAATGATGGAAACCGGCCTTACATCCCCCATGCTTTTATACTAATAAATAAGACTGTTAATACATATTCAGGTTACTCTAAGGGGCCGGTAATATTAAAATTTAACAGGAATGATATTTTTCTCCTTCAAATAACGCTTAGGTAATAAAGGGGCAGGGTATTTATTTTTAAAATTAGTGATCGTTTAATAGGTGTCAGTCAGGAACTGTGAAACTAACAGTACGTATAAACCATTAGTATTTTTTAACAAAATTATTTGTAACAAATGCCCTGCTCAACCCTCTTGTATGTAGAAATAAACAACAGTTAAACGGCTAACTGTTCCTAAGTATAGTAATCAGTTGTTTCTTTATAGTAAGCGTATAAAATATAACGATTTAGCAATCTAATAAACACCTTTTAAACACATCTAAATGACGACATATATGATTGAGGGCCGCGAAAATAGGGAATTGGAATACAAAATTGATCTGTATATCGACGGTAAACTCACAAATAATGAAATTGATGAGCTGTGGGTTGAGTTGATCCAGGATGAATACTATCTGGACTATCTTAAAACAGCAGCCAGTCTTAAGGTTCTGGTTGAGGAAACAGAGCAAAAGAAGCCTCGAGTTTACAAGATGTCAACTCATCGGAAATGGTATGCCGCTGCAGCTGTATTATTGATGGCTGTCACACTTTCAGTTTTTAGCATTACAAGCGACCAGGGTACTGCAATCAGTCCGATATCAAGTATTGAGCTCGACTACTACAGGTCTGCAGAGGGGGTAGTGGCTGAAACTGCAAACTCAGATAGAATAATATTAGCCATTTCTGCAGCAAATAGAGGTGAAATTCAGTCGGCTCTGACGATGCTCGACAATCTCTTAGAGAATACTCAGGATGTATATGAAACGCATAAACTTTTGGTCACTGCGGGTTCTATTCTATACAATTCCGGAATGTATGAACTGGCAGCCGATCGGTTTGAGGCTGGGTTAGAGCTCAATTCCGATAATATGCTTCTGCTGGAAAGAAACTACTGGTATCTCGGTAATACCTATTTTCAGCTGAACAAAATAGTAGAAGCCAAAGCAGCTCTTGAAAAAGCGTACGAACTGAACGGAGCATATAGCAGAATTGCAGCAAGCTATTTAAAAGCTCTTTCCGAGTAATTCGGACTCTGCAAAAACAATTCTCATCTTTTTAAAACACCCTCTGCAAGCTTCTTTCAGAGGGTGTTTTTCGTTTCTGATTACACGCTGAAACGACACATCCTGGTTTCGCAACCTGCCTACGTATAAATAGATAATGAGGGACGTTTTCACATTCACAGCGGAATTCAGAAGAACCTTTTGATTAACTATTCCGGCACCCCCCGATGTTGATATGGGCGTTAATGGAGTTCCCGCCTCGGGGCATAAGGTGTGTCGCAATTAACCCGGAGCTGCGCACCGGGCTAATCATATTGAACGCCTTCAGCGTTCGAAGGTCCCAAAGCGGGGATCAGGCGGCTTTACCTTTTCTGTTTATCCTGTTTACCAGTACAAGCCCCATAATAAAAGCAAAGGCTAACGTGTAGGATGCAAGATTAATATCAGATGACCTGATGATTGGCCGGTTTTCACCATTCAGAATATAGGGTCCCCAGTAGTGAGGATTCGAGTTTTTAGTTTTGATAAACTCGATTTTAGCCAGTTGAAGAGCTCTTGACTTGGTTTTACCCGTATTGAGATTTTCATAAAAAAGTTCAGCAAAATCTGCTGCAAACTGATCATTTACCGACCATGCATTTAATACCAGGCTCTGTACGCCGGCATATCGCAGCGCCCGGCTGATACCCATTATTCCGCTTCCCTGCAGGTAGCGGTCCCCGCCCGATTCGCAGGAGTTCAGCATAACCAATTCATTTTGCATGTTCAGATCAAAAAATTCATAGGCAAACAGCTGGCCGATTACAGGGTTACTGTCATCTGTTCCCGCACTTGCAAAAAAATGGAGCCTCGAGAAGAGGGGGTCGCTTTCTGACACCTCACTGTGCGTGGCCATATGCAGAATCCTGCTTTTACCTGCCAATTCGCGAAAATTTTCGACAGTTGCAGATTCATTAATCATTGTGTTTTTGGACGAAAACCGATCCAGCTTCACGGAAATATTTTGAACCTCTCTGGGCGCCATTGGAAGCGCAATAAGGCTTCTTGATGTTGATTCGTTATTAAAATCGGAGACACCAAAGCCGCTGTAATCATACTCATGATTATAACGGGGATTTCGTTGACTGAGATCATTTAAGCTGTTCAGCGTTCGAATATCGCGATCTTCAATCATGTATCTCGCAGAACCATAGCTGAGCGGTGAGTCGGGCTTTAATACCGGAAGGATGGCCAGTGGCAGCTGATGGAAAAATCCGTCGGGGATAAAAATGATCGACTCTATATAATCTGGTATGGAGTTGATATCGATAAACCTTCCGATCTCGTAGAGCAGCTCCAAATCAGTTCTGCCGGTTATCAGCGAAGAGATAGCAGATTCAAACATCAAGATATCCGACTCCTCAAGCGGCAGCTTCTCTATGGAAAGGCTGTTTCTGTAGAGAATTGAGAGATAGTAGTTCGAGTTTATATCTGTTACGTGCAATACGGCTTCATTTCGCTGCAGCTGCCTTTGCAGGGCCCAGATTCTGGATTCACTGTGCGTAGAGCCTGTACCCCTGTATTTAAAGAGTGAGCGCCTCTCGGCGGAGAGCTGTTCAAGCCGGTTTTGCAGGGCAAGCCGTTCGCGGCCACTGGTGGTGAAAATTCTTTTACGGAGCCTGTCCATCTCCCTGGCCAGGTTTTGTTCCGCAGCAAGTTGAGCGTCGGTTAACTGAGACGCCTGAATGAGAGGGTTGTCGGTCAGTGTGGCGTCGTTAATAGTCTTGATACGGTCAAGCAGATTCAATGCCTGTTTATAGTTGCCCTTTTCAACAAGAAAATCAGCATAAGATTCGAAGAGGTGCAAATACTCCGGCTCCACATTCCAGTACCCGGTTTCAAGTTCGGAGGTATTGCTGGCCCTTTCAAAAACCAGGTTTGAAACAGAAGCGTACTGGCTGCTTGCTGTTTCCATATCACCTGAACGCGCCGCCAGTTGTGCGGAGAGGGTTTGTGCCAGTACCAGAATGGGAAAATCAAGGATGGTGATATCATGTGCCCGAAA